>Ga0179593_1335202_pt1 | contig 13952 bp, 14 predicted proteins | sample CZODoug2_1_08_16_FD_185931 | JGI IMG/M metagenome (GOLD analysis project Ga0179593, IMG submission 185931) | Vadose zone soil fungal communities from Angelo Coast Range Reserve, California, USA - CZODoug2_1_08_16fungal (PacBio error correction) | ecosystem: Environmental > Terrestrial > Soil >...
GAACGCCGCAGAGCAGGCAGAAGTTTGGAAAGCATTCAACCAGCCAAGCCCACCGACGCGGACAAGGGAACATGTCGGGGCGGGCGGGAGGTTTGGGGGGGGAAGGTAGGAAAAGCTTAAGAGGCCCCCCCTGGAGGGGAATGAATATGACCAGGGTCAGAAACGTGAGGGCAGTGAAAGGGAAAGGGAGTTTATGGCGGAAGAACCGTCGAAGGAGGACAGTGCTCCAGAGAAGGATTTTAGGACACACAGTGGGTATACCTCCTGAAGCCGGAGATGGGGGCGGATGAAAGAGTCCCAAGTGCAACTGACCGAACATCACTGGTCTTTATCCGCCGAGCGCAGAACCTAACATAGTAGGGGAACGGGGGGGAGGAGAGACGGACGACCACGAGACGCCGGGGGGAAGGGAGGACGGCAATCATCTGGCCGCGCGTCGGAGAACAGCGCGACGTGGAAAGTAGGTGACAGCCTTACGCACCTTAGTGTAGCCGGGTCGGAAATTTGAAGAAAAAGAACGAACAGGGGGGGGCAGCGAAGACCGGAACGGAGGAAGGGCAAGAAAGTCTGGGGGAAAACGGGTCGGCGGACTGTGAGGGAAAATCTACCGGACAGGGGGGCTTGCGCGCGGAAAATAGGAAAAGCCGAGAAGCGGGTATAGACTAGGGGCCCGGAGTCACGAATCGGGTTCAAGCAATCAAGGAAAACAAATGACCACGCCAGGGGTCGGCATCCAGTCGCAAGATCTACCTCAAGGGGCCAGTTCGGTACGGGTTCAGGGAAAAGGAGATCGCAGGAGTAATGGAAAATAGACACGACTGATGGATGCCGGAAAGTACTTCTTTTAATCCCATTCGGGGGGGGGGGGGAAACACACGAAGGGGAAGGAAGTGTCCTCCTCCTAAAATAAAAAAAAGACGCCACTTGGCAATCAACGCCAGGGTATCCAGGAAAGGGCAGGCTACAGAAAAGGGGAAAACACCCTGGAAACATTAACCTGGAAGGGAGAATGTCCGAAGGTCTCTTTACATTATCAGGGCAGGAAATATCGTCAAAAAATCGCCCATCCGCTTGAGTCTAAGGGGGGTGATAGTAGGCCTAGAAAGTCCTTCCTTCTTTTAGTGTAGCATTACCGAAGACGGAGGAGGGAAACGGTAGGGGAAATCCTTGAATCTTGGGGGGGGGGGGAAACCAACAGGGCTATCATTCAGGGCACGGGGAGTCAAAGAAACAACTCCGAAAATGCTCAGGGCTGATGGAGGGTAATGCTTACTAGGGTGACTATGAAGGAAGACGAGGCCAATTACTACGGCAAGACGGCCAGGCCGGGGGTCGAAAGAAATGCACCCCGTCATGTCAGTTGTTGGGAATCTTGATGGGCTTCTATGGATGATGGGGGCCAAGAGCGTTCGCTGTCTAGCTGAGGGGGAGATCGCGAGTAAAAGTCAGGTCGGTCCTCGATTCAGAACATTTCAATAACGCTCAAGTCGGAGAAAAAAAGTCCCCTTACCCGCCATCACGAAGTAGGGCAAGGAAACAGAGCCCAGGAAAGAGAGATCGCATTGGAAACGATGTGGGGTTGTGCAAAGCTGGCGGGAGATCCGGGCCTCCCTCTAAAAACCGCGAGAGGGGCTATTCCTGGGGGACTCATAAATCCCGACAGACGTGGGATAACGGGCGGACGACCCTCGATGGCTGGGGGGCCTTATATACGAGAACCCAGAGAAACCTGGGGGCAGCCGGATAGCAGAAGAAAGGGATACGGGAACGGAAGCAGTCTTCAAAGGGGGGATCTCCTACTTTCATGAGGGTACCCTTAGGTTACAGGGGGAACATATATATAAAAGGTTGTAAACGAATCAAATGTAAGAAGGCAGGTTCGCGTAGGCGAACAACTCCACTTCAGAAGATCGGGGTGGGAAGAAATCAAAAACAATGGAGCCGTACATATTCGAAAAAGTCGGGGGGCCAGGGAGGTTTCTCGAATCTAATCTCGCTTGGGGGTGGAGATCCAAAAAAACAGGGACCGGGGAGCCGCTTGCAATGAGTTGGAGGCGATAGGGGATGCAGGCAGAACCGACTCTACCAGTCGGATTTCAAAACAATTATCGAAACCTAGAAGACAGGCCGGGAGGCATGGCAAGATGCCCTCCGTGGCTCCCAGGGATGGGCAAGGGGGGAGCGGAAACATCGTCTCCTCTTATCTAAAAACCCTCAGAAATCACTCAGATCCGAGCCACGGGAGAAGTGTGCACCTCTACAGGGCGTGGACCTGGCGGAAAACGGCGGGGGGGGGAATGAACTCTCAGAAGGCCGGAGGGGATAATCCGGTATGGGGTTTCGGGGGAAGGATCGGGGAGGAAATGCCTACTAAGGGACGTGGGAACTCTAGGACCGGATCCGGGCTGGATCGCACGAGACACCAAACCCACGTCCTGTCCCACGATGAGTGAAAGGCCCGAAAAGCCCGAGGGTACCTTACCTAAAACCGGAGGGATCCGGTAAACGAAACGAATCGAGGAGATCAGGGAAAAATGCAGTGGACCCATGAATCAAGTGGGTTAAAAGTGGACAGCACGTTCTCAAGACCCTACCACCCGGCCGCAAGCAACAGATTAGAACGAGCGAAGGGGGCTGGGCTAGATAAGGAAAGCGGGGGGGCTTTACGGAAAAAAGGGCCTTCCGCCCAGGGGGGGCTACGCGGGTAACTCAGGGGACTTGGAAGGGGCGGTATTTCGGCGAAGGGTCAGAGTCTTCGTAACTGGGAACTGGGGGGGCAAACTAGCAAGGGCTGTTAAAGACTATGAAACAACAACAAGGGAGGAAAAGAAGTCAACCGGAGGGACCGGCCGCCCCAAAGAATTCGCCAGAAGGCCCAGAGGGAAGGTCCATCAATCCCGAGGAAAAAAAATATCAACCCTAAAGGGGAAAAAAAGGGAGGAAGACTCTCTTTCAATTCAGAAAAACGCTGTTAATCGAGGAAATAAACCCATAAGCGCGGAGAAAACATGTTTGGGGGAGGCTGACGGTTCATTGGCGGGACGGAAAAATGAAACGCCTCAGAATTGGAACAGTGGAGAAGGGGGGTCATACACCCCCAACAAAACCCCCCCAAAACCAACAACCAACCACCCCAAACACAAAACCCCCCAAAAAAACACCCCCCCCAAAACCCCCCCCCCCACCCCCAAACCCCCAAAAAACCACAAAAAGAACATGCGTATCTCAAGAGGAGGTACGTTTTCAAAACAGAAACTTCAGTTAGGTCCTGACAATAAAAGCGGGGGATGGGGGGTTTCCTCTTCCGAATCGTGGGGTGCCGGAAGTGTTGTTGGGTAGATCTCCTGGAGAAAACAGAAGGAAACGGCCCTATAGGAATAGCTCTCATCCGATCCCGACAACAAAATAAAAGGAGATAATCTCCAGAATAGGATCTGCACGAGAGGCACCTTGGGGGACAAGAAGAGGCACGACAACTGTGTAACAAGAAAAAAGTAAGCCCGTTGCTGCAAGGATTGAAGCGGGGGGGGGAGGGAAGGTACAGACGAGGTCTTCAGGAAGTAACCTTGCCACAATTCCCGGGAAAAAGGAAGGGAAGGGAGGAACCGTGGAGGAAACAAAGAGGCGAGGGTTCTATCCAAGGCGGGCGGTGGACGGAATGGACGAGACCGCTTCCCTGAAGCGAAAGGAACTAGAGATTCAACTACCGGCGCAACACTCAAAAGTCTAAATTGGAAAGGCGACGACATCCGGGCCAAAGAGAGGGGGATACTAGGGGAGGGATATGTAGAAAGGGGGGGGTCAGCCTGGTTACAGGGATCTGAGAAGTTGAGGTGCTATCCGTAAAAACCTAGAGAAAGAAAAAAAGGGGAGGGGGAAAAAGACTCCTTCAGAAAAAAAAATCTTCAAGACTAATGGTACCTCCTCTAGGTCGGGAAAGTATAACCAAAAGGGCCCCTGCCCAGCCCTGGCGATTCAGGATACCATTGCTTAAAGCGGACAAAAGGGAGTGGAGAGGATATAGCCCCGCCAAAGCCAGCGACGGGGAGTCGCAAATCAAAGTAATTGCTGGAAGGGGGCAGCCAATGATCGGGGGGGGGAGAAGGAAAACGAAGGGATTCCATTGAGATCTCAGGGAAAAAGCGCTCGAAGAACATCTTAAGAGGGCGGGGGCGAGCTCTGGTTGACTAAATAAAAGGAGAGCTTACTGGAAGGGAACACCTTCCAGGATGTAAGAGGAAAGGTAAAGACGAAAAGTACAGCCCTTAAAGTATTACGAACTCGGAGGGAAGGCACACGCGAATCACGAAAAGACGTGGCTCATCGAATAAAGAAGCCCAACACCCAGACATCTCAAAGAAGGACGGTTGCAATCAAAAAGAAACTTTAAGGCACTGGCCAAGGATTACGTCCGACGTCAAACCATCTGATGTCCTCCAGAGAAGCGCGGGGGGAACTCCTTAAAAAAAACCGAGAAGGGGACGAGGAACTAGTGGAATGAAAACCGCGCAAAGGGGAATGCCTTGGCAGGACCAGAGGGGACACGGAAGTCCCCACCTAAAAAACGTGTACGGAGGTGACATGAAAGAAATCACTAAGACCAGGAGATCTCGTCAAAAGATCACCTCAGGGAGACCAGCCAGCTGCGGGACGAAGGGGTAAGAAGAAGAGGGAGGAACGGCCGCGCAAAGAGGACCGGAGACAAAAGGGGACCTGGATGCGACCGGGGGCGCAAGGAGGAGAGGGGACCGAAAATGCTTTATGGCCCAGGGAGAGGGGGGCACGGAGGAGACTTCAAAAAGGTCGGGACACTTGGGTTTACTACCAGACGGAAGTATCAAAATAGAGACGTCAGGGGGGAACCAAAAATCTTCAATGTAAAACCGGCTGCTTGAAACGAAGATAAAGAACATCGTACAGCTTTCAGGTGAGGTCCGGATAGCAAAGGAGGACCTGCAAATAAGGTCGAGAATTGAGGGTTCCCAAAGGGGAGAACAAGAGCCGAGTGTCATCGGAAAAAAAGAAGCCAGATTGGCAAGGGGAAAACTAAATTGACGAAAAGGCACTCACCATTGACCGCACCGCCCTAAGTGTAAAAACCTGAGACATACGAAAGAGGGGCGAAAAACGGACGTAAACACGGCCAAAGGTTCTGGACGAGGATTCGCACCGGCTCACACGAAGCGTAAAACGCTGAAAAGGGGACTTCCAGAGCCCGAGAAAGAAGAGAGGCCAGCTGAGGACGGCAATGGTGCCTTGAAAACAACGGAGCTCTTCCGGATGTAGGGCCGTCCTCCCCCGGACATAACGACGAGGGAAAGAGGGCCGCCGCCGGAAAAGAAGAAAGATTTTCGGATGCACCGGGGGGGGGGACCGCGAAAAAACTGAAGCACTCGATTCCAGAGGCTGTCGGAAAACGAGGAGGGGGCATCACCCGAGTAAAGGTGGAGAAACCTTCGGACTGCCTGTCAGAAAAAAGGGGGAAAACTCAGGAAGAAGGCACTGCAACGTCGGGGGGGACGACTGGATGGAATGGATAAAAAAAGACGGTCCGAAGACATGAACAGGACTTCTTAAAATGCCCAAAGCAAAAAAGCACCAACTGGTAAATAGTACAAGCAACCTAACGGGGGCCGGGGCCCGCAAAAGAAAGGAGACAGAATTAAAACGAACCTAGAGGCTCGAGGCGGCAGAAAACGACTCACAACCACAACGCAGGAGGGGAATATAGGTTACGAATCGAAAAAGGGCCAGGAGTCTCGTCGAGGTTGAATCAAGTAAAAGAAGAAGGAAAACCCAACGCCGGGGAAGGGAAAAACGCCCGGTACCCATGAAAAGTGGTCTACTGGAAGGAAATAAGAACTTCCTTGTCATCGAAACGTCAAAGGAGGGAGCCAGAATCGCAATAGAGAAGGTAGTGGGCAGTATCCCTTGGTTGGCTTGCTGGGAAATTGTTCGTAGGAGGAGAAGTATTCTTTCTCCAAGAGGGAGGGGCAGCGAGGTATAAAAGACAAGTGGACCTCCTACGGAAAAAAGGAAGGGAGTTCTTGTGCGGGGACTGGGCAAACATGTTCCACTTGCCGGGACGGCTCGGTGGAGTGGAAAGGCCCGGCGGAAAAGGATAGGGCGTCTAGGGACGGAGGAACGAACGGAAGAAAACCTTAACTGCAGAAGTTGGAAAAGGGGAAGGCCGGGGTCGAACCGAGAGTCAGGGAGTTCACATAGGGCTACGTTTAAAGGAAGGAAAAAAAGGCCGGAGAAGGCGGGAGCGGGTCGAAGTTCAAGAGCGGCAACGGGTTTCAGATAAAAAAATGTCTAAGGAAAAGGGTAAGACGCATCAAGAAAGGAGGGAGGTGCGGCACAATCTACATCGAACCTCCTGGAATAGGGGCGAGCAAGAGACCAGCCCTATACTGGGCGGGCATGGCGGGGCAAAACTCGGAAGTTGGTTCTCGGTCAGGGAACGTGACAACCTCACTTTCAACCCAGCAAATCGAACGGAGAAAAAACGAAAACTGGCCATGAGATTCATGGTACCGGGGAAGAAGCAGAAGAGGGGGCGGAAAATGTAAAAAGAGTGGCTGTAAGGAAAGGCTCGGGTCTGATCAACGGAGCCCCCCAAGTGGAGGGAAGGAAGTGTCACAAGACTCCTCTGCCCCGAGGAAGAAAAGGCGCAGGGTAGACTCAGGAGGAGAGCGGGGACGGAGGAGCAGGATCCAAAAGGTAACCAAGAAAAGGGGGCTCTGTAACCGTTAATAAAACCTACCGCACAGGAATCGAGCAGGACAAAGACATCGCCCATTCCAAGCTATATGCTAGAATGAAAAGGTTGATGGAGCCTGACGATGGGGATTTGCGGCTCACCTTAAAACGAGGATAGACTCCAGGGGGGGGACGCGAGGTGGAAAAGAGGTCGCAAAGAATAGAGTAATGCGGTATGGGAAAAGGCAAAAAAAAAGCGCAAATGCTCGTTGCTGATTATAAGTCTTAACAAAGGAGGCATTCCCCCTCGGAAAACGAATGGACTCGAATATCCTAGCCGGAAGGTCGCCAGCATTTATGCCCCCAACCTTTCGGTGGGCGGAAGTGTCGCGAATGGAGACTTGGACAAGAAGAGGGACTACGTGATATGTTTCTAGTCAGGGGGGAGAGAAGTAGAAATGTCAATCTCAGAAGACAATTCCTGGCACGCTTCAACGAAGAAGGGATTTGGACGGCACACGTACGCCATAAATGAAGTAGTGAGGGAACATGAATCAAGCACCTCAATCTAGAAGGATGTGGGTTAAGTCAGAAGGGAGGCAAAAGGGGACTAACACCCTCGGGAGATTTATTGAGAAGAGCCTTGACGACATCATCCAAAGAAAACTTGATAGGCGGAACGACCGATAGGAACACAGGAGGCGGGGAATTATAGACGATCCACATTCCACTGGAGAAGGAGAGACGCCAGACTAAATACCAGGGATCTGGCCGGTGGAAAAACGGTTCTTCATGAGTCTAAGTTCCTGGAAATAGGCTGGGGAAACCGGTTTCGGGGGAGAGCAAAATAGAGGGAACGGGACTCTCTGGATACCGGGGAACGCCAACCCCCAGAGAGAATGAGGGTGAAACATTAGACTTGAAGAACCGGCAGTTCATCACCTCAAAAGAGGCGCTGGGGGTAGTTCAGAAGGCTCGCGTGCTGGGGAACGGGAAGTCCCGCGTTGTGCAGGAAGTTGTAGGAAGACGCTTCAAAGGAGACGGAACATCTTATGCGAGACCCGGATGACCTCGATAGCAACGGGATTGCACTAAAAAAAAGGGGGTCAAAGATTCCCTCACCGGGGGTGACCCGCGAATGGGGCAAGGGGAACAAGGGAACCTCGAAGAGTATCAGGACAATCACCAACCCGCAAAACTGCGCCGTAGGACACGGGCGTCAGTGGGGTCCTAGAAAGGGAGTGGACAGGGGGATAGAGATCAAAAAAAGTGGGCCTCTCTCACAAAACCAAAAGAGCAAAAAAGAAGCGGGATAATTTGGGAGGATGAGGGGGCGAGATAGGCCTAAGAAGAGATTGCTGCTTCAGGAAAGATTAATATGACAGAAAAACCCCCAGACGAACCAAAAACGAAAGGACTAGGACCCTCCCAGACCGATTGGGACTGCCTGACCGAACAGGAATGGCCTACGGTGCACCGACGAGGCGAAAATCGATGATGAATAACAAATTATCAATGGGGTTGAACAGCGGGATTCTGCATAGGGTGAATAGAGCAGGGGGGAAACGACCCGGCCGACTGGGTAAAACAAAAGAATGGGAGTGCTCGTATCCGAAGCGGTTTCTGCAGGGGGGGAAGCGAGTCATTCCGAAAGGTGGGCTATACGGGGGAGTCCTGGGGCTTGGGATTTCGGAGATGGGCAGCAGGGGGAAAAGAAGACGGGGTGGGGGGAAACGGGAACTTACCTTAGGTTATAGATAAGACAACAACAAAAAATGAGGAGAAAGAGAAAATCAAGGAAACGCCTGTAAGGAAAACTCCTTGAGAAGAGCGCCCTCTTCCAGCCAGCAAGCCAGGATCCCAAGGCCCAATAAGAAGTAGCCCAAATGGAGGAGCAAAAAAACGTCGGCTTGAAAGGAAAAGAGGTTGTGGAGATAGAAGAAAGAACAGAAAAGGCGCGTCTCAAAGGGTGTGCAAGTTCTTCAGGGGACGGGAGTAACTTCAGGAGAACGAGCCGCCTCCCGGTAAAAAAGAGGGGCCAGACATTCTACGAGAAAAAAACGAGAGTTCTTGCCCACAAACCCCCGATCCCTGGGGATGTCCGGATACAGATGGGTGGGGCCTCGGAAAAAAGCTTGGACGGCGAGGTGGGGGGGACGATCGCTAACGAGAAGGACCCAGTCCAGTTACGGCGAGCAATCGCAACGAACACGAGAAGCAAAATATAGCAAGGAGAAGGAGCCCGACTCGAGTCTGAGGGAAAACCTTTGCGAAAGAAGATTCCCTCAACAAAGTGCAAAGCCCGGGTAGGAACCTTAGAAAGGGGATAGGACGCTGGGGAGTGATCGATGGAAGGGAAGGGTTGATAAAAAGAAGATTAAAGACGAGGTAGGACATTAAACCGAATTAAGGAAAGGAGCCAAGTGGGCATTCTACCCCGGCAGAGACCGCCATAATAGGTGCGAGAATGCAAGGGGATGAACATCAGATGGTCGATGGCAGGCCTGGCGAGCAACCACTATAAACAAACCATTCAGAGGAGAACGCGAAATCAAAATTGAGGACTGGACGAAAACATCCCCTCCCACAGATATGGCTACGATGAGGGGAAAAAATGGGGAAGGAGATAAATGTCATAGGGGACCGGGGGGGGGTCGGAAAGAAGGGGTATTGGGGAGGACGCGCCCTTCTAGAGAGGCAAAAGGGACACCGATCTAATAATGAGGCTCTCCAATAACCATACATGTCCAACCTATGAATGCGGCAGGATAATCCAAAAAGGTTTTTCCCGGCCCCAGACCAGGGCGCTCCGGGAGAACAAAGGGGGGCGATGGGATCTTCATAGCCAGGAACAAGCCAGTTTCAGAGGAGTGTCAAAACGAGAAAAGGTCAGGGATGATGACCAATCAGAAGAAAAGAGACGGCCGACGTAGGCCAAAGAAGCCGAAAAACTGGCTCTCTAAACAAACAGCGATACGAGGAGCGAGTCTCATGGCCGGGGGTACAAAAAAAAAAAAAAAAAGTACGGTACGTGGGGAAGGCCGCAGGAGATTGAAGAGGGGAACTTAAAAACGATAGGGAAAGCCTGCTATTACCTAGAGATCGCAAACTTCGCGGGGGGAACGCCGATCTTGAGAAGACCATCGGCGACATCAGAAAGACAACAATAAACAAAAAAAGGACGGGGACTAAAAACTGTAACGACTCGGCCTGGCACGATGATCATATTCCATTCGTCGCAAGAGGGGAGCCCAGCCGTAACCTGACTAATCAGCCCGAGTATGGACGAGCGAGGCGGACGGTGAAATCCGCTCCGGGAATCGAATTGGGCAACGAGAAAGATGGGAAACTAAACAAGGTTGAAAGCCGAAGGAGGTAAGTCCTAACATCAAAGAAAAGGAGGCTACTTCCCCGGATCACCTCAATGCGAAATCTCCAACAAAAGGTGGGAAGACAATGGCCAAGCGCAGATAACGGGAACCAGCGCCCCTAGAATTATCGGAGGGAATGCTTCTCCAGGGGGTAAAAGGCGTATCGCCGAGCAGAAGGATATAAACTTTCAGTCATTTCCCATTCTCATTGGAAGAGGAAAGATTACACTTCCTTCGGGGGGGGACACGGGGGGTGGGAAACCTCCGGTCACGCCGCGACTCCGGGATCATCACCGAGTCTTAATTGTAATGCTGGCGATCTCGGTAAGGCGGGAAAGAGGGAATACCTGGAAACTAGGTCCTGAAAACGCACGAGATTGGGCGACGCTGGTCATTATGATGGTCAAGCCCCACCCGGAAACAACGAGACGATTGAAAAAGAGAGACCGGAGACGAAGACCCGCGAGCGTCAAAAGTCACTCTTTCAGGGAGAAAGGCCACGGGGAGGTTCGCAAAAACGAACGTTATCAAAATCAAGACGGGGAGATCAATTGGAGAAAAATTCGTCAGGCAACCAGGGATAAGAACGCGCTGAAGGGGATCCACAAAGGAAGGGAAAAATTCTTACCTAATGAAAAGGGAGACCACTTGCCAGGACGGCTCGACAACTCAATGAAACGTCATGCCGGCAACGAACCTCGGAATCTGTATCCGGTCGGTTCGACGAAAGCATCCCAAGCCGAGGGCTTGGAGCCCGCCTTCGTGAGAAAGAGAGATGGAGGAGTGTCACCTGGGGGACACTGAAAAAGAACCTAAAAACAGCGTTCCGGAGGGGGTCTACACCTCGGCTGGGAAGCAACTAGATGGCCTACACTATTCGACGGGGGGCACGCTCCGCCACAACGGAAAAACTCAAATACAATGGCGAAGGGAAAAGAAGGAGTTCAATGGCGATGGACTGGAACAAAAAGGGGCGGGCCGAAGACAAGGCACCGTTAGGGCACTACCTGCCCAACACGAAAGCCCACAGGAACGACTGGGTACCGGGCCAGGGGACAAGAGGAAAAGGAAAAATGTGTCTTTCGGGAAATATGACAACCTCGACGAGAACTAGGGAAACAGGTCGCCTATTCGAAAAAGAAAAAAAGGAGAGGGAAAAAGGAGTGACGCCTCTGAGCAAGGAAAGAGTGGATCGAGGGGTCCATCATGCCGAATTGTCGGAAGGGTCCCCGCCAGGGGGCGAAAGGTACCCAGGCTGGCCGTGGGCGGCGTTGGTTGCAGAATTATCAACTTCCGGAGGGTCTGAGCCCGCCCTGCTGGGTCCAGGGTCCATCGCCAGGGGTAAAACGAAAAAAGAACTTGAGGTAAGTGACCCTGGGTAGATGGGGTGCGTTGTTCGGAAGCTTCCTCGAAGAGTATTCGCCGGGGGGATGCCACAGACCGAGGTGTTAACTATCCTTAAAATGGGGAGGAAAGGGTAGGAAGCTGTCCCAAGGGCCACATTGCGAACAAGAACGTAAGCGCGCTACCTCGTCAACGTAGGGGGGTAGACGGACGGAAGGAAAAAAGAACGCCGGGAAACGCCCGTGGGGGCAAGGCTCAGGGCCGCCTTACGGTCCTCTAGTAGGCGTGACCGTGCTACGTGAAGTCGGACACCGGAGCTCAAGCTTGGACGTCTGCGATAAACCGTGGTTGAGGCGGACAAGGGAGAAAACAGGTGTGAACGTCAGCAGGATGAGACGGGAAAGTACTTGACGTGCTTCACCGGAGGGACTCGGACCGACGGGGCTTAGAAAGGAAAGGGAAAGAAAAAAGCGGGAGAATCGAAAATGATGAAGGATTCAATCGATCTTGGAAAGGACCGGGGGACCCAATCAATATGGAAACCCGACAAGGAACCGAGCAAATGACGAAAATCATGAACCGAACTTCTGGCGATGTGCGAGTCCGACACAGAAGTACGTAAAAGAAAACGACTCTGGGGAGCCGAGGTCGAGAGGTGTAACTACCGGGGTTCCACAAAAGTGGCGGAAGAAGTGGTACCTCCGGCCACCTCGGGGACCGGTACCGCATAAAAGACTTGAGGAGGCAAGCTGGCCGTCCCCGGCAGAATTCCAGTCAGGATCATGAATGGGGGAAAAGGGGGGCCCAAAAGAGCAGGGCCATAACGTAGACAACCTCGACAAGAAAACGAAGGATCACTCAAAGTGAAGGTGTCCGGAGGCAAGTATATAATTCATCTTATTTATGGCGCAAACCTCCAGAAGGTCGCCAAGACCGTGATGTTGTGAAAGCTTTAGAGTCCTCCCAATATGTCTGAGGGATGGCAACGAAAGAAGACTTCAGGACTGCTGGGATTAGTAAGGACGTTAAATTCTTCGATTCCATCCAGAAGGAAAACGAATAAAGCCGGAAGACCGGGCCAGTTCAGATGTCGCAAAAGCCCACTTGAAGGCCCAACGTCCGAAAAAGAGAGGGGAGGGCTTGAGTGTCGAGGGCCAAAAAAGAGTGCGGAGAGCGTGGGTCGCGATCGATCTTCAGGGGATGTCCCTCAAAAAGTCGTAGAAAGGACCCGCTTCAACTCAAATCCATCGGTCCCTTCCAGTACGGCCATCCAAACGGAAAGGGTAGGGCTCCCATGAGCCAACGCCCAATCAATCAAGGGAAGAGTGTTGGGGGACGAGACTTGGGGCGGGGAGCGGGTGGGCCTACTTAAGGAAACACAGCGAAAAGGTAGGAGATCAGGGGCCAGAAGAAAAAAGACGCGACGCATGAAATCGCGACGACCCGAGAAGCCAACGCAAGTGGGCGGGCCTATAAAGAATCCCATAGATGGGTCTCCTAAAATGAAATCATCGAAGGGAGCTTTTCCGAGGCAAACGAAAGAAAATTACTCACTTGCCACGTCAGAACCAAGGGCTTGGGGAAGCCGCAGGAATATGTGGAACCTCTCGGAGAGGGTTCGCGGGAAGAAAAAAGAAAAGGGTTCGGCCGAGAAGGTCCCCTGCAGGACCAAGTTGTATCAGCCCAATATTCATAAAATCCCTCGTGAAGAGGCGGGGCACACCACGTGATTGGGGGGAAGAAGTACAATGCTCGCGTGAGGGGGGATTCTCCGGCCATTTGCAAGAAGGTAGTGGGTACGATCGCTCAGAAAGGAAAGACGTACCAAAGCGGATGCACACGAAAAATCGACCTCTATCAGGGAAGGAGTGGCACGGAACGGGGGTCCCGAATCACCGGGGCGGACCAAGCGGGGCATGGTACAGACCTCGACAGCTTATCTTAAACCAGAAGAAAGTGCCCTTCCCCCCGAGACAATCGAAGAGACGGGGAGCAAGGTTTTAGAAAAGTAGTGACAGGCTCTGGAATCGAATAGGCCAGTGCCTTCTCAAGCCGGTCGGGGGACTCTCATTGGATATCCGGTGAGTGTGTCGTGGGGTCGGATCTAAGTGCGAGCAATGGGAACTAAGAATGGAAAATTTCCGCTAGGATCCAAGGAGGAGATCCGAAAAACCCACCAAATCGAAGACCAACGATGAAGACCAAAGGAACCATCAACGATTGGGTGTCGATCCAAATAAAGAATCTGTTTCCACAAGAATCCGGGTCAGGAGGAATAAGCTGGACACCCCTTATATTGTTACTGTAGGAGGCAGCATCGTGAGAAGTCCTTTCAACCGGAGAAGACTCCTCACTAAAAAAAGGAGAAATCGCAAGGAATGAGATCCGAAACCTTGGTCGAGGTGCCGAAGCGGAATGCCTGTCACTACAGTTGTCTACTCGGGCATCATGGCTTGGATTGGAGTGTTGGTCTTTCGGGAGGTGGCAGAGGAGGACGAAAGGAGTTGGGGGGGACGGCACGGGCCCGGTGAGGTT
>Ga0179593_1342961_pt1 | contig 13952 bp, 14 predicted proteins | sample CZODoug2_1_08_16_FD_185931 | JGI IMG/M metagenome (GOLD analysis project Ga0179593, IMG submission 185931) | Vadose zone soil fungal communities from Angelo Coast Range Reserve, California, USA - CZODoug2_1_08_16fungal (PacBio error correction) | ecosystem: Environmental > Terrestrial > Soil >...
TGTAAAGGGAAAAGAAATAAGGGGAAAATTGGCGCTCGCGAAGGAGAACGGAGGAAAGAATGTTTAGATGACATTCGGGTGACATCTACTAGCGTAGGAACATCAGCAAGAAAAAAAGGTGGCTGAAGAAAGATTGCGTGAACGATTCAAGGAAAGCGACGACGACTAAATCGAAAAGGGGGGCGATAAATCGGGGGAATTAATTTGGACGCGTGGTACCAAGCAGTCACGTCAGCTATTGCAACAAAAAGGAATCGAGGCCAGTAAGTGGGAACTTCAAGAATCACTCGCTTAAAGCTACAATGTTGAGCGAAGAGGAGGGAGGGGAGCAGGGATTGCTTTCAAACACTAACGGCCTGAGTACTAAAATACTGACAAAAAATTTCAAAGCGGACAGCGAAGATAATGGGTGGTCGGGAGATGGAAATTATGAGGGACATTCAAGTAAAAAAAGACGAACATCAGGTGACGAAACCACGTAGATAAGGGGGGGCAGTCGATATAAAAAAAACACTTGTGCAACTAAAGGGAAGTAGAACTCAGGGGGGTCTTCTGGAGGGGATTGTAAAGGTTCAAATCGCAACGGTATCGTTAAATGTACGAGAAGGAGCTCCTGCCGGTTGCTTCAGTCCAATCCTGGGGGGCGAAAAAGAAAAAAAAATCAAGCTGAAAGCGAGTAAGGGAATGCGCCCATGGAGAATCGGCAAGAATCGTCAAATCGCAGGCGCGAATAACATACCGGGAAAGATGAGGGACAAATGGAAAGTGTGAGTTCACAAGCAAACTGGAGATTTAAGGGGCCAATCTCTGAAACCAGACTGGAAGAAGGTTCTGGGTATTCAAGGGAAGAGTTGGCTGTTCGCAAAAACTTGTTATGGGTCTGGTCATAAGGGGCTTTGTTGTTGACAGTTCCGGGAATGGGAAGGTCAAAAGAAAGACAGGGCAAACAAAGGGGCCGATCCCGAGAAGGGGGGTTGAAATTTTACCATCAACTAAAAACAAACGTGAGTAAACTATATATGGTAAAAAGGGAAAACAAAAAAAACAGCGGGCGGGACCAGAGGTGTAAAAAAAAAAAGGTCGGGGGGGGGAATACTACAAGCAAGGGTTGTCACAATGCATTCGGTAAGGAGTTTTATGAAGGGGGTGTTAAGAAAAAAGGCAAAAAAAGCGAGAAATGTGTGATACACCTAAAAACGCGAAAGGCGGGGGGGGGGTCAGACTTGGACGAATAGGAAAACATTGTTGGAAAGCCGGGAGGGGACGCATCCTGAAAAGTGCTATGTAGAGATCCAGAACTGGCTGGGCGGAATGGGAACGTATGAATGCAGAGATGACTTCAGTGGGCATCTAAGAAGAATCCAACCTTACGAGGGGATGAAAGCCCCCAAGTCGGGACGACAGCATATCATTCGCGAGCGTAATGAGAAAATTAGAGCACCATCTGGGAAAACGCGGATTAGACCGGAAGGACGGAAAAACCTTATCAAGAAAAAAAAACCCTAGATATGAAACATTCACGTGTGGGTACAAAGTAAACGCCTAGGGATACCAGCGAACACAATGCCCACATGAGACGTGGGTGAGAAAAATAAATGACTGTGCGGAGTGGAGACGGAATTTCCATCTCATCAGGTAAAAGCACCTAAAAATCATCAGGGCGACGCGGAACTTGGAGTGGGAAGGAGGTAAGTCTAAACGGGAGAAAAAGATAGACTTGCAATAAGTCTGCGGGAGCAAGGGCAGTAGAAAATGAAGGCTTGAAAGAAAACAATGTCTAATGGCCAGAGGAAGAGGTTTAACAGAGACTGACGGCCCAGAATGGGAACACTCTAGGCGCAAGAAGAAAAAAATCCCCAAGGGTAATCTCACCACGTTTAAAAGACGGTAACATCGGGGGCCTTTATCGTAAAAAAACAAGGCTTGGGGCAAAGGGGGGGAGCGGGTGAAGAAGTCCCAATGAGATTCACAAAGGAAAATCGCATAAGTCAAAAAGTGAGCCGAGAGGCTGGCAGGGGGGAACCAGACGAAAAAGAAGAAAGAAAAAGGGGGAAATAGGAAGAAAGGGAAAGAAGGGTGCAGATCTTCGCTCTTCCACGAACCTGAAAAGTTTCGACGCAGTTCGTTCTGCACGCAACTGATAATCGTTTTACGCACCCAAGGCTGATTGGACTAAAACGAAGCGACAATTAAAAGGATCTACAGCAGCGCGAGCACCAAGAGACATGGGGGGAACTCTTGACGTCAGTTGACGTAGAGGAGGAAAGAAAAAGGAGATGGTAGGAGTTGGGGTCCGCGAGAAAAGGCAAAATTTTTGGGCTGACGGTCTTTGCCGAAGCGGCGCGTCAAGCAACATACTGGCTGACAAAAGCTCAGCTCCAGGGCCAAAAAGAGGGGCCAGCCCCAGGAGAATCTAATTGGGGGAAAACTTTCGCGGCGAGAGAAAAAAAAAGAAGGACCTCGGGGCATGAAAAGGACTGGTTAAAAAAGGAAATGTGTTGAAAACAGAAAAATTCAACATAAGAGAGAGGTGAGGTGGGGAAAAAGAAGCCAGATCCTGGGGAAAACATATGCCAGACTACTTTCGAGAGGGGTAGTTAAAAGCTGAGCTACCAGCATATCGAACAATGCGTCTTTGGAAGGGCGCAAGACCTGGGGGAAACTGAAAAAAGGAGTGTAGTGGCCAGCCAATCTCCAACAGATCGGGAAATCCGGGCAGGAAAGAGAAAAGATATAACACGCGAAAAGGGCAGGGCAGAAAAAAGGAAAATCTTCTTGCGAGCTTTGGGGATCAGAGAAAACCACAACACCCTGATGAGGGAAAGACAGGGAGACAAAAACCGCGGAGGTCAGAATGGGGCGATCGGCCACTCGGCCTTTCTCGAGAAAGTTCGATGTACGCCCGGATTCAACGATCTGTGGTTCAGAGGGGACAACTACTCAGAAAAGGGGATATCAGTTCTCGTTCCCAACTCTGAAGGAAATGCTTGTTAGATCAGCCGATAGAAATCCCGATTAGGAAAGGGGAGGAGGGGGGGAGAGTGGGACCAGGAGTATGGAGGGCGGGGGAACCACCTACCGGATAAAAAAATCAAGGGTGAGGTGGTAATGGTTGAAAAATCAGAAACGTCGGACCGTCGGGATGAGACCTTGCGATCAGACGATAGACCTTAGAAGCCTAAGGGGGGTCAGGAGGCCCGAGGCCCCAGGGAACTGAGCAAAATTCAAAAAGGGGCCCCCGAATGGGGGTGTAAAAAAGAATAATGTTCGCAAAAAGAAGAAAAACGGGGAGAACGCGGTACATAGAAAAACCGAGAGGTGCGCCTGCCCCACTCAAAAACGCAATCCCTAGGGAAGTGTATAGAGGGGGTTGGTCTGAAAAGGGGCCCGACATTGTGCGCGGTCGTGGGGAAGGAAAGTCTAGGGTTTGGGAAACAGGGGAAATGAAAAAGAGTGAGGCGAACCTGATTATAAAAAAGTTGGGAGGAAACTGCAGGGTAGCGGGGAGAGAAGAAAAAAACATGACTGAGAAAGGTTCAGAAGCAAAAGGTTAATGGGAAATTAATCCTTTTGGGGCAAATAAAGCTCTGGAAAAGACAGGGGACAATAGAAACTGGGGGACAGAAGAAAGTGGCAACTGAAGGAAACACAGAGGGCTCCAAAGACGTTTAAAAACGGGGGGGAGGGTGTCAACTTAATCTAGACGAAGAAAAGAAAGGGTGCGTAAGTGCGGAGTTTTCATTGGGGTAGTCGCAGAGGTGTTGAAACCGGCTGGAAAAGAGAGTTGAAAAATCCTAGGGGAAAAGGGGCGATACTTCAAGAAGAGCTGAGTGATAAACAGGAGTGAATGATAAGATCGTATGAAAAGCCGAAGGGACTTTATAACACGGATGAAATTACTTGATAAGAATAACCGTTAAATTTCAAAAAATTAACGGGGCAAAGAGAGTAAAAAGGACTTCCGACATACGAACAGACAGGAGGCGACCCACGGTAGAAAAGGGGGAAGGGTAGATTAGAAGGCGCGATGACTGTAAAAAAGAACAGATTGCAAAAAATCGAGGGTGCGGGTGCGGTAGTCTTTAAGGTATCAATCAAGCCGGATCTATGTTTCTGGCGAAAGCATGACGGGTTACCGACGGGGAAAAAAAAATCCCAGTCGAGGCGGGAGCCATCCAAAAAAAAGTGGCTGACTGAGTAAAAAAAAAGGGAAAGCGGGTCCGGAAGGAATGCAACCAGGAAGGCAAAAGAGAAGGACACGAATAGTAAGCGGGATCGAGCAAGGTGCGAGAAGAAAACCTTTAACCGGAGAGAAAACTGCAAAGGGATTCCCATAAAAACTTTTGGAGAGTGAAGTGGCCAAGCAGAGGGAAAAACCCGCAGGATCCTGTGAGGGTAGAAGCACCACCTGGGAGGTTGGGCGTCAGCCGTGGAAACGAAGGTTAACATAAAAAAAATTTGAGGTTGAAAGAGATTTTTTGTTGGGAAAAGAGGAAACACACGGGGAGTGGAGGAGAAAAAAAAAAAAAAGGAGGAATACTGGGCCATCCAGACGATAGGTTTGAGGGGAGAAAAAGACAACAAACACAAGATAAAGGGAACGGCACTCAACCGCAGAGGGAACCCGAGGGGGGGCCACGAGCGGGGGCTATACAAATCACTCAGGGTTGAAACCAGTGCTTCTGGAAAGAAGTTAATGAAAGGGGTCCGGCGAAAAAAAAGCTCGGGAAAAGGGGGATGGGGGATAAAAAGCCGAACCAAAGAGGCGGGTGTCAGGGAGTGTCCAGGACGATCCCAAAGGGGGGAAGACATGGAAGTTGGCGCAGGAAAGACGGAAGGGATCGGGGAAAAGGGCAGAAGGAACGAGCAGTGAGATGCAAGAAAAGCTTGAAGGGAAAAATGGGAAGGACGGACTTAGCGAATCATCGGACCCTGATGCGGGGGAAAGAAACATAAAAAGGGGGGATCTGGAAACATCATCGAAGCGAAGAAGGCAGTCGAAGACAGATAGTTGGGAACCGTGAGAAAAAATACCGGTAAAGCACAAAAAATCGACTGCACATCAGACACGTTGTGGAAAGTCAACGCGAAACTTCGAACGGAAAAGGACGACCGGGGGGGGGACGAAAAAGGAGGACGGGTCGTTTCGATACGGAGCAGGGAATTTACCCTAAAAAAAAGAAAAAACTACAAATACTCAGTAACGAAAAAGGGAAAGGTAGAAGCATAATCTTGCAACTACTAGAGAGAGAAAAAAAGGAAGCAAGAAAGGAGGAGGGGAGAGAAGGACCAAACCACGGCCACGAGGGAAATCGACTGACGGCAAAGAAAGGTAAAAAACGGCAAAAAGGACGAAAAACTCGGTGTACCACATCGGGGAGGGGAAAGATCTTCTTAAAGTGCCAGAGGGAACCGCAGAAGGAGGTGGGAACGGGGGGGACAGGGGGGGGTTTCAGAGTAGATAGGAGAAAAAGAGATCTTCGTACGTAAAGAGGGGTTCGGACCAAAAAAAAATTAACGAGCGGACTGTCCTCGTAGGGGGGGGGAAGGACGGAGACGATCTTAACCTATAACCGGAAAAAAAGACTGGGTGTCGACAAGGGGAGAGCGCCCGATGAAAAAATAAGAGGGAAAAAAGGCAGAACCGAGCACAATGCGTGGCAATTTGGAAGGACTTCTCCAGAGGCCTAATCTGACGCTGTGTGGTACGTGTATGGGGAAGGCGAACTCTCGGGGGGAGTGATTCAAGAGATGTCAAATTTTTGTTGCTGACTATATTGTAAAGAGCGGCGAAAAAGTCAAGAAAAGGTCGGGGAGACACGCAAGAGCAAGACGGAAAAGGAAAAGAAGCCTCGCACTCCTGAATAGACTAGAGGCGCAAAGGACGCGGTCGCAGATACGCAAAAATGAAAAGACATCGTTTTAAGAGTGAAAAAACCGGAACGGGGGGGGTCACAAGGCGATTTGTTTAACGCAAAGTACAACATTAAGAATCTCGTATGTTTCAAAGAGCAATAATCAGGGTACGAAAAACTCCTCGCTTGGACGAAAAGGGGTTCTAGAAGTTGCGGGCTGAATCGGGAAATCCCGGAGACAGCATGGGCAATGCGAAAAGGGACAAACTAGGAAAGGATATTACCGGAGAGTAGTTGTCTTGAATCCCATGAGAAAAAAAGGAGTGAGCAAGGACATCGAACAGACTACATCAAAGAGAGAAAAAGGCCAGTGTCAAAAAACCCAAAAAGGAGAGAGGATGGGGGAGAAAGGGAGGGCGGTTGGAGGGGTCGAGACTCCACAACACAACGGGAGGAAAAGAGGATATACCTCAAACCGCTAACGCGAAAGCAAAAAAAAGGGGAACGGTGCGTCGGCCCCTCGCCTGTTTCAGATGGGGAAGAAAAACGCCCTAGGCAAGGGGGCGGTTGAAGAATCAGGAGAGGGGAAAAAAAATCAATCGGAAGAAAGGAGGGCGGCCCAACAAACCTCATTGAAGGGACGATTTTCGCGCAAAAGGAAGGTCCCTCAAAAAAGTTCGAAAGCGAGGGGAGTGATATGTGGGCAAGGAATCTGGCAGGCAAAGAACATATCGAACTAATGTTAAGTCAAAAACAAAAAATAGCCCGGTTACCGTAAACTGGAGAAAAAACTAGATGTAAAAAAGGAGCTCTTAAAATCAAAGAAAGGAAGCCCCTCTAAGAAGATTGAAAGGAGGGGAACGGTTTTTCCAAATGGCGAGAAGAAGGAAAGTGGGAAAAAGGTGTTCTTGCGAGAAAGGGAGCAATAACCCAATGGCATCATCGTAATCCAATCAAAACCGATAGTTGGGGAGCAGACCATAAAAGGATATTCACAAAACCGAGAGGAAAAAGAAGGGGGAAGAAGAGAGCGATGGATTTTGAGCGGAAAAGGCCCATGGGGGAATGTGAGGTGAACCAAATCTCGGTGTGGTTTGTAACACAGGAGGACATATTTGGAAGAAAAGGCGGGTCTAAAAGGGGCAGAGAGGTTGAGGAAAAGAGCGGAAAAACGCGGAAGGTGGAGGAAAAGTTTGAGGAGTCTAATCCGTGTTGGGAAAAGGGAGAAGCTGAAAAGTCTAGTAGGGAAGCGATTCCTTCGGGTGACTCCATAGAAACCCGAGACAATCGATCAAAATAGGGACGAAACAGAGGGCACTTCGATCGAAAAATCGAACAAAAGCTACCTTTGGGGTTCGAGTAATGAGGAAGACGTAATTTAAGGAGCGAGGTGAACTAGGGCCGTAAAGGTTGGACCCCACCACTCAAAGCAACAGGTAAATTGTGGGAGAGGAAAGACTCAAACTAAACCAGGGGGACTCGGAGTTGCAAGGGGATTGGGCCTGGCGAGCATTCTGTAAAAAAGTAATGCAAGAAAAAAGAATATATGGGGGAGGCGGAGAAAGGCTAGGGAGCCGTACGGAGCCAAGACGAAAACGTAAATAAGGAAAACGGAGAGGGGGGCAGGAGGAAAATAGGAAAGGGCGGAATTGGGGAAACAACGTGCAATCTGTGCACGAGAGTTTTACGTTACGGTCAAGGGGGAAATAAAGAATTCCACGGTGAATCCAAGGTAGCCGGATGGCTTTCACCGAGCATTACGGTAATCCGAGAGACGTCCTCCTTGGGGGGACACGAAAAAAGGAGGAAGAGCGTCAAGGAAGAAAGCCATGAAGGGTAAGAGCGAAAAAAAGGGTCGTTCACTAGCGAACATCTGGCGGCGAAAAAAGAAACGAGCGAAATCAACGGAGGACAACTGAGGAAGGGAACCATCAACAGGGGAGGAATGGTCCAAGAGGAAAGAAAACAATGAGCCTGTTAGGATGTAGAAGAAACCTTTAGGGGAGAAGGGGATCAAAGGGTAAAAAGGAGAAAAGGTCTTTAAAAAAGATTGTTGTGGGGGGGGGGACAAAAGTGGAGCGAAGGGTGGGAGAAAAAAAAACGACCACGCGGAAGGTGTCAACAAGGAAAAATCCAACGAAAAAAATTGAGGTTTGAAATCCATGAGAGATCACACAAAACACGGGGGTGGAAAAAAAAATTGAATAAAAGAACCCAGAGAAGGGAACAGTTGTGACAAACGACGGTGGGTAACTACCATGAAAAAGGAAGGTGGGAAACAAAAGGGAATTTCGGGAGAAATAGGGTAAAAAAGTGGGTGCCATCAACCAGGGCTGAAAGCCACAGCTACGAAAGGTACAGAAAGGCCAGATCCAGGGTCGAAAAAAGCTGGGCCAAAGAAAAGTGAGGGCAAGACCTTTCAGGTTGGGCGCGGAAAAATTTATAAAAGGGCGCAGCAGACTGGCTTAAAGGGGAAAATTCCGTGACGAGGACTTCAGACAATCTACACTTACCTAAACACCGTAAAATCGGGCACGTTGAGCATAAAGGATCTGGAAAGAAAAAAGAAGACGCGTAACGCGCAAGGGCAGGCAGGCTATAAATCAGGATGACGAGAACGTTGAATAACAGGGGAGAAAAGACCTTAAAAGAACCTGAAAAAGCGAGTGTCGGCCACATTCTGAGGTTTTGTAAAAATGACGGACGGGGAGGGGAAGGGAAATCGAAACTGCAAAAGGAGAAAACCGTGGGTTCGAAACTCAACGGGAATTTGAGAAAGTTCAGGTATCCGTAATTAGAGGCAAACAGAAGTGTAAGCACCCGAAAAAAGATAGGAACAAAGAAATGAAAAATGGAGGAGGGTAAGAAGGCTGGATCAAGGCCCTAAAAAACTCGGAAAAAATACATCTTCGGGGCGAAAACAGGGAAAGAGTGACCCTTGAAGAGAAAACGCCCAGCCGTGAAAGAATAACAAAAATGAGGGGCTGACGGAAAAAAAATGAACACAGCGCTATCCAGGAAGACCCGATTGAGAGTAAACAATGGGGAAGGGAAAAGAATATTCGTATTAGGTTTATCTTTAACCACAGTGAGGGGTTTCGCCCGGGTGGGTGAAAAAGAGAGGTGAAGAAAACAAGTAGGGAGTCACACCCAAGAATGGGGGGAGAGCGGTAGGGGGTCACTTATTATCCGAGCATTGGTCGTTGGACAAAAGGGAAGTACGACAAGGAAAGGGAACCAGTGGAAGGGCTGAAAACGGTCCGCAGCGAGGGTTGCAAAGGGGAGGACGGGAGGGGGGGCGATTCCCGGAAACCTGCAGCACAGTGGGGCCAAAAGGTCGGCGAGAAAACAAAGGGCCGGGAAGAGTGGGCAAAAAAAACCAGAGATCGTCACGGAAAGCGACAATGCAAAAATTTGCGTAGTACAGCCCGCTCGAGGCCCCAGGCCTCTGCGGCGGGTGTGGAAAAGGGGGAAGGACAGATTTCCATGTCTGAAGGAGGACGGGGGGTTGGCATGGGGGACGGGTACGCAGACGGCACCAGGGGGGAGTTGCTAGATCGTACTAAGGGCCCATACAGCGAGCGCAACGCCCAACCCTCTGCCACGCATAAAACGCAAACCTAGATCCAGCCCCCACCCCGTCCGCGCATACCTGGCGGACAGAAACGATCGGCAAAACTCCAAAGGTCGCCGGCGAAGTCCGAAATGCTCAAGAGAGGTGACAAAGTCACGGAAACCAAAAAACTAGGGAAAAGCGTTTTGTTGAACAAACAAGATTCAGGATAGAGGACTAGGGTTGGGAGGGGGTGTAAACAGCGCCATATCAGTGGGAAGATACCGCAGAATCCCAGACAGAGAGGTCAATGGAACTGTAGGGAGGGCAGGGATCGGTTTTGAATCGAACAGCACTTCGGAAATCAGGGAAATGCGGCCTTGGGTCCGGGCCGCACGAGAAGGGAAGAGGGAAGAAAGAAGGAGGGGTCTTGCAAACAAAACAAAATCCCTAGGACTCCAACAAATCGAATAAAGCGGGATCAGAGACTAATCCCAAAGGGCAGGGGAAGAAAACAACGGTGCAAAGAGGGGGAGAATTTCGAAAGGTACTTTGGGAAAGAGGATCTCATCGACAAAAAAAACTGAAGCGAGGTACAGATCACTCGTCGATCACCCGCTAACCGGAACAGCGCAAATACCTAGATCCGTTGGGGGAGAGAAGAGAAGGTCGGGAGGATGTAGAGTTCTGGTGTAACGAGAGGAACAGGGAATGGGGGGGTTTTTCAGAAAGGACTGGATGAAAAATAGAGGGGCAATAGTAATCGGGCGGCCCGACAAAACGAGAAAATTGTGACGTGGATGTTCGTAGAGGCCTAAGGGAAGATGAAAAATTAGAATCTATGGTTATATTGTGGCCATGAAAATCGTGGCTTTGGGGGGGGTCAACAACAGAACAAGCATCATAATGTGAAAATGGGGGCACAACAAGAGGGGCACGGGACAAGGGAGGGAGGGGGGAAAGGAAGACTATGATTTGTCCGGTAGAGAAGAGAAAACGGGGCGCAAGTCCGTCTAGTTGATAGAGGCCACAGACGGGGTTTGCAAGGGGTCAGGGAATGCTGGAAGTTCAGGTGAATCCCCGAAGATTTTGTGAGAGAAGAAAGGAAAGGTCCGGGGCTGCCTAATAGACGAATGCCAACAAAACCGTTGAGCAAGCGGAAAACCAGAAAATCACGTAGGGGGGGTTGGGGATCCTAGGAAACCCCTATAAGTAACACAAACATCCCAATAGGGACCGTTGAAAGGGGAATCGGAGGTGTTGAGACGAGGGGGACGAATGGGCCGCTTGACCGTGAGACCCTCGCTGTTGGGGGTTAAACGATTACGGCAGATTGGCGCAGAAGAACCTGATCGGCACAAGCTTGTGGGGGCCGTGGGATCAGTACTTTGTACAGGTACGAGACGGCAGAACAGTCCGGGCTTACGGAAAAATATGCCCACGGTTTACCGGACGAGGATAAGTTCCGTTTTTGGGGCCACTCCTCATCAAAACGGGACGATAGTTAGAGGCTTCGGTCATCATGGCTACTTGACGGGGAAACCACGCTCAAACCTCGGGGCGACAACAATGTTCAGGGACGAGCAATGAAGACGACTAGATCGAAAAAGAAGGGGGTGAAGAGTAAGGGGCGGGGAGATTTGTGAGCGCGAGTGGGGGTCCACCACTGAGGGTCAGTTCATAAATTTAAACCATAAAAGCAGGTTGGCTCGGAACTTCAAACTCGCGGAGAGACCTGCGGAAGACGCAATCGGGAGGGCGCAAGCGGAGTGACTGTTCTAACGGCCGTCAGTAGCCCTATGCAAAAAACGTTAAAGGTGGTGTAAACAACGTCGTCGATACGTGGGGAACCGGAGGCAGGGATAGGGACATTCCGGGGAAGCTAAACAAGCAAGTTCGAAACACGTAGAAGGGGGCAGGGGGCGATTATCCGTCGCGCAAGGCAATTTCAAACACCGGAAGGGAACTCGAGTGTTTGAAAGTTTGGAGATTAAGGTGCTTTAGAAGGTTCACGGGAAACAGGTGCGATGTGAGGTCTTAGACGAGACAAAGAATCGCGGACGGTATGGTAAAGGGCGAAAATACGGTGGGGGCCTACAAAACCAAGGCAGGGAAAGATCGCGTGATTGGGAAAAGGAAAAAGAAAAGTCAGGCAATCGATCCGAGGCAACCTTCGAAGCAGACCACTGCTGAGGCGACCGATAACGGCCGAATACTGGCAAGCAAAAACCGTTAATGGCACATAGAACTTGTGGGGGAGAGTTTACTGCCAAATACGCATGAACAAAATAACTATCAATTTTCTGATGTACAAGGCACCTGTCGCGATGGGATGGAAAGCCGGTAAAAAACGGGGAAGAAAAAAAAATGTAGGGGCCCAAGAAGCTGTTTTTGTGGACCACATATTTCTTCTGTCGAAAACAAAAAAAAAGCTTGTGGTCCAAGACCGCCAGGGGAAAGGGGGGGAAATTGTGACCTAGAGAGCAAGAACACAAAAAGGGGGAAAACTGAAGAGGAGGGAAAAATGGCAAACCGCAACATCTCGGAGAACCATCTGTTTGGGGAAAAGAGCGGGTTGGAGAAAAGACAGTATTTGTCAACACAAAAATGGGACAAAAATTTTTGATGAAAGGTTGGTGCAACTGCATGGGAAAGGGAAAAAAAAGACGATGACCGTCAAAAAAAAAAGGGCGCCATAGCGGGGGGGGTCAGACGTTCTTCATGACATAAAAATAACACAACCTGGGAGGGGAAAAATGACAGTTGAGGTAAGAACGGAAAAGCGTTGTATCTATGCCTCTGCTTTCCTTGGATTCAAAAACCGCGAGATGACTGCAAGTGGATGAGCCACTAAGAGGAAAAAAGGAATCGAGTCAGGAAAAAAGATCTGGGAAAAAACAAGAAGAGAGAAACAAGAAGTAATGCTCGGCTAATCAGAAGCTGAGGCGTCGGGAAACAGGATTACAAGCTTAAAGGGAACTCAAGAAAAAAAAAAGGTCTGCACGATGGGGCACGGTGGGGGAAATTCATTCAAAAAAAGGAAATCAAGACCCCAAAGTTCGTAACCGTTGTTCGTACACAAAAAGTATTTACTGGGTTGAGTTCAAGCGCCTTCGTGATTCCGGCAACAAAAAAGTCCGCAACACTAACATCGCGATGATGAAATTTCAGAACGGGGTGGGGGGGCAGTGATGCATTGACGAATGAAGGAACAAGAGATTCGGGGACACGCGAGCTGCGGAAAAGCAGGGTCAAGACTAGGTAAGGCCACACCTCCTAACCGAGGGGGGGTTAACTCGCTGAAGGCAAGCATGTTAAAACGACGGCTCCATGACTCCAGAAAGTTAGAGCAAGAGAAAGGAGGGAAGGTTGAGAAACTAGTAGTAGATTTGACTGTATGCCTAAAATGGTGAGCAAACAGGGGAGGTAGCGAGGGGTCTAATCGCAAGTAGGAATTTCCCCACAGAACGCTAAAATCGTCAGGAGTCAGAGAAAGGAGGGACAATAAAGGAACGGCAGACCTGACAGAAAAACCGTGCATCTGAAGAAAAAAAAGTCCAAACTCGGGGGGGGAGGGGCTGGGTCAACTCCTCTGGGAAGAGAGACTTGAAAATAACGACCAGAAGGGCAAGAGGGGAAGGGGGTTTGACGTGAAAGCAAGGTTAGGAGGATAAGCCACTGACTTGGCCGTCCTCGTTAAAAACCCCGAGATGGGGCTAACCGGGGGAAATCGGGGGGGGTGAACCTTGGGGGCGGGGATAAAATCCGCTCTTAGGGTCAAGGCTACACCGGGACGTGTGTCCTTGGACGCTGTTTTGGATCGTAGAGCTGGGGACAGAAACTCGCGGTTCAGATGATCGGAAGGTCCTAGATCGATCAAAAAGGTTTTTGGGGTTCTATACAGCCGGTTGCTTCGTTCCTAGCTTTCCAGCGGGGACACAAAGAGCTCGCGCAGGCACCAATGTCATCGCCGAAGTGAAAAGCGAGGAGGTAATCCACCTACGAGAAAACGAAGACCTAGCATCAATCGTAACGAAACTGATACCTTTGAACAGGGCGGTACCATTTGGGGACGACGGTTTTTTGACCAGACCCATTAAAATGAGTGAGAGATAGAGATGAAAATAAAGGTTAATGCAACCTCTCCGACTACATACTGCCAAACTGCCTCAGCACGCCCACAGATGCCTCAGGAGTGGGGCGTAGTCGATCTGCTTGTCGGGCTCTGTGGGTGGCTTGGGGGGGGTTGAGGTCGAAGGGGATCATGTGGGAGAGTAAAAGAGAGACAGGGGAAGACTTTGTATTGTAAGGAAGAAACTTTCGTCATAAAAATGGGAGGCGGAAGTGGAGGGGGGCCGCAGATACAGGTATCTACCTAGAGGGGGTTCTTGGTGGCAAAGAAGAAAAAATGCTCTGTAACCAAAAAGAAGCGTGTCCGTTCGGACAAGGAACACATCGCAGAGAAGAAAAAAACGGAAAATCGGGGACACAGGAACCAAACCAGTCATGACGAAAAGGTGGGGCGATCTTTCGCGGAAAGGTTT
>Ga0179593_1376972_pt1 | contig 13952 bp, 9 predicted proteins | sample CZODoug2_1_08_16_FD_185931 | JGI IMG/M metagenome (GOLD analysis project Ga0179593, IMG submission 185931) | Vadose zone soil fungal communities from Angelo Coast Range Reserve, California, USA - CZODoug2_1_08_16fungal (PacBio error correction) | ecosystem: Environmental > Terrestrial > Soil >...
GAAGAAGGATCCGTAGGCTACATCTCGAAATGGGTCCGCCAGGCGCCCATAAAAAGTGAGGGCTCAAGAAGGAGCTTAGGGCCAGGTTGATCACGCTCTAATATCCCTCGATTAAGCAGCCTTGCCGAGACCGCCAATGGCACGAAAATGTATCCAGGTGGAAAGAAGGAGAAAATTTATCATGTCACTTCTGGCACCACCGCGAAAATCGTACCAGAGGAGGGCTTGGAATTAGCACTGGAATTTTCGGGATCCTCAACGTCGACAGAGAGGGGGAACAGATCTTTAGAGCGTCGAGAGACACCCGGGGGTTTGTGGCGCCACCAAGGCTCTGCGAAAAGGCAAAAGGGCGGAGCAAACAGTTAACTGGATAGAGAAGGTGACATGGGGGCAGCCCGCTCAGGCTCACATATAGTGACGAGCGCTAGAGAGGCTTAATTGTGGTCATGGATCCGGGAGCGACAAAAAAATCGGGCCGGCAATAAAACAGCCGCGTCTCGCAGGTCACAACATCGGGGAGGGAAATTCAGAAAAGAGGCCGAGAACCACCGGGATGGCAAACAGAAAATGTAAAACGAAGGGCTCAACTGGGGACTACCTCCAAAAGAAGAGGGTCCAAAGGAACCGAGTCCAAAAAAAAACAAGAAGAAAAATACACGTTCTACGAAACCAGATAGTATCTAGACCACCAAAAAATCCTGCCGCTCAAAAAAGGGATAGACAGACAATTCTTCCCCGACTTAGGAGAAAATCACCCTACCGCACTTTCCTCTAGGGAAGGACTCTCAAACTCCCCTAAACTAAAATTATAATGAGGAGATACTAACCATCCATTAATTCCCCGACTAGCAAAGAAGAGGCCAACCGGCTCGGTCGACCTTAGTGCGCTCAGCGTTCGATTCCCAAGAAAGAAGGGGGGGGATGGTCAAAGAATATTGACAAAAGAAAAAACACGACCTCAACCAAAGAAGACATCAAACGAAGCAACTGGGGTCACCTCGCAACAAGTTCAGAATAGAGAAAGGAAAGTAGCCGTGACAAGGGCGCATCGCAATTCAAGAGGAGGAGAAAAGGGAAGAGAAAAAGGGCCTGGAAAACCCCAGAAATAGACTCCAACTGTAAACCTGACGTCAAAAAATAAGCGGAGGTGCATAACTTCTTCACGTGAAAAAGAGATGGAATAGCCCGCAAAAAGCCGAGGCACCAACTGAAGAAGCACATGAGCTGAGAAGGCCATTGGGGGGAGGGGAAAAAGTAATTCTCCTAGGTCGACAAAGAGAAAGAAAGCATCGAAGGAGGCGAAGTTGACTAAACCAAGATCATTCTTCGCTGCTCCGACAGAAGAGCCCATCAAAAAAGAGTCAAAAGGCTCGTGTCAGAGGGGCAAAATTCCGACGCGAGCGCCTCAACCTAGGGAGGGGGACGGTACCCAAAACCATCCCCTGAAGAAGTCCCTTCCAAAGGACACCGTCGAAAACTCTCACCGTGCCGGTGGAGCTGGATAGGAAGGTCGGAGGGAAAGAGGGTGTGGGGGGGAGGCACACCAAGTGAAAATGGGAGAGGTCCAGGCTCCTGAGAATGAGGGAACATCGGGCGCATCGAAAAGGCACATCGGGAAGACAGCAATCGCCATGTCAAACCCTACGAGAGGAGGAAGAGAAAAACAGGGCCAACTCCTTACGCATTTTGGGGAGAAATTAAAACTCCAACGGCATCATGCGGGGAACGACGTCAAGGAATGTGAAGACCAGACGGGGGGAGAAGGACGTTTCATAATGAGAGGAACAAAAACGCTTCCCCAGAACAAAGACAACCATTCCAGACGAAAAAAAAAACAAACGAGGAAGGGGGGAAAATATGATATTGTGTGCCGGGGGTAGTTGTTGCTGAAGAATTTGGGTGGGTAGAGATTAGCTTCATTCAATCCTCTTGCTGTATAGAAAGAAATGGGGGGGGGGGGGTACGTCAGGGGAACATGCTGCAGTGGGGGAGGGGCGTAAGGAAGAATACACGTCGTTTGGTACACTGGAAGGATCGAACTGATGAAGAGAAAACTTGCATATGATTTCTAACAGAGAGAATGGAACATAGTAGGCTGCCTAGGGAAGAAGGGCTGAGCCGGGGTAGACGAAATGTGGGTGCCCAAGGACAACTAAACGAGGCATCTAAGAGCGACCGCGAGCCACGCTTCAATAAACCTTAAAAAATGCGGTAGACCTGAAGTGTCTCATGGGCAAATCTGCCCGGGAAGAGGGGAGGGTAGGATTTTTCACGAAAAGCCTGTGTGCGGCGCGAGCTGTCGGGAAGCGCGCTTCGCATAGGAGCAGGGATTTTTCTGAGGAGAGGGTCTGCAACGAATAAGGAAGGGCGGGACATTGAACGGAAGAAGATGGACTTTGAGGGGAAATTTGTTCGAGAACAAAAAGAGAAGGAAGTTGGACAAAAAACTGGCCGGCTCGGGGTAAGGACTTCAAAGGAAGGGTGCAGCTGCTTTTGGTCACCAGGAACGGGATGAAAAGCACGTTGGCCTAAGCAAGTCGTATCGGAACACGAAGGTTGGAAAGTGGCGAGTGGAAGTTGTCGTTGGAGAGGTCGGGCATTCTTCAGGCCCGTCAGGACTTCGAAGAAGAAGCGAAGGGGCTGCGCCCCGCCGTTGAAAAACGGAGAAGGGGGGTCTGGAACTGCCTGCTGCAAAGTTGCCGTTTCCGAGATGACTTGGACCAGAGTCGGCGTGGCGGGTTGGAAGGCTCGGCGTGGGGCGGGGTAAAGTGTCCGGGTGAATGGGGGAACTCAGCCGGGGAGTCACTCCTAAACGGGGCCTTGGATAGGGGAACGTCTCAGTTCATGCCGGCCGGGGTATGCCTTAAAGGAAAGCCCGAAATGCCGCTGTCGGTGGATAAGGGGAATGACTGTTCAGGCTGCGAATAGAGGAGAAGGTACCAATCGAAAAAGTAGGGAAGTAGGTCGACCGATTGAGCAACTTCGGCGGGACGTTTTGGAATCCTGAAGGCTCCGGATCGACGAAAGGAAAATTGGGGAGGAAGAATTCTTTGTCGTTAAACGCCTCTGGTCGGCGAGGATGAAGAGGTGGCTTTCGCGGGAGAAACGTGTGGCCGTTGGACGAGGATGCGCCTTTTTTGGGAAGGGAGGGGGAGCAAGACCGAGTGCTTCGGAAGGCCGGGACGCGAGTGAAGGCTAACAGAAAAAGAGTCGGATCGTTGGGGGACGGTAAGAAAAAGTTCGAACGCGTCCCTGGCCGAGAAACGGGTCAGGAGTAAGAAATTCAAGCAGTCTGGGAGTCGGAGGAGAATTCTGCTGGATGCTTGGGAGGGGCGACACTCGGAAAAAAACTGAGCGTCGACGGCAAGGACGTAGGGCCCAGGGCGAAAGGTCAATAGGAACAGACTCTATGAAACATATACGTAACAAACGTACACACTGGCCTCTCAGCGAAGGAAAAAAAAAGCACATCAGTTAGCAAGGACGGCCACCCCAAGCGAAAAGGGAATGATGTTCAAGGGAGGGCGTAAAAATCCTGATAAATCCGGGGCTAAGGGGAAAAAGGGGGCGTAGGCGCAGATTTGCCGGGGGGCGGGTCCGCAAACCGGTGGTTCTCTATCAAAAAACGGAAGACGTCCTATAATGATTCAACGTTTCGAAATCGCGGACAGAAAGTTCGGGAACCGGTTGAGAAGACAACGAAGAGGGAGACACCCAAAGCTTAAAGGAGATCTGTAAGGACTTCGGTGGGGCTAAAAGGTCAATCACAATCACAGGAACTCTGGAAGCCGGCAAGGCACACTGGTGGTCTTCTAAAAAGGGCTGTCTTGTACTCGTTTAAGGGGTCTTAGGTTGAAGTCAATCGATGTGACGGCTGCGAACTATAATGGACTGCGACCCCTCGGAAGGGGGAGCCTGGCGCCTGAGACATCCACAAGGCCTGCTATGTCGCCGGATCGAAGGGAAGTGCCGAGCCGCTGCAGAATCGGTGATAGAAAGTTGTGCCGTACACTCCGACGAACGGACGGTGAAAAAAAAGTGCATCTGAAGGGGGGGGAAAAGAGAATCAAGTAGGGATAGCAAGAAGCGGTGCCGACTTTCTAGAAAGTAAAATTATGTGCCTCTGAGAATCCTCAGCGGCTAAAAAAAAAGGAACGATTCCACGCGACCATAGATTTCCTGTTGAACCCCCCGACGTCTCACCATACTCTAGACGCGCACCAGGTGCCGGAAAAGCTTGGCGCGCGCTTTTCGATCTCAAGTCGCCAGCAATGAGGAAACTGTTCAAAAAGTCGCAGGGTGACTACCTAAGAAGAGCCGGCTGAGGCCAACTATGTATCCTTTCATGATCACTACTACTGGCAGCGCCACTCGCAAAGAGTCGGGGGTACAGTGAAGCGGCTCCAATCGGTCGCGAGCACGTTTTACTGGGTGGGGGCGCACAGTGCTAAACAATGTCTATGTACGCCATGGGGTTATAGAGGAAGGAGAGCATCGAGAATCCCCGGAGGCGATCACGGTCTTCACTGGACCACATGTTCCGGGGATTGGTGTACGACACACCAATTTACGCGTGGGAATCAGAGGTCTAAGTTACTTTTCGGAAGGGACAAGGGTCGGTTTCCAGAAAGATGAACTTTCACGTCACCGAGACTGCGGTGGTCATGTCATTAGGTTGCGGTAATTTTGATGTGTGGAGGAACCTTTCGTGTTGCCGAAAAGGGGAATATATGGAAGCCGTAATGTAGGGGCTGGGGGTGGGTTCGCGGACCCCGATTCCCGAAAATAGCTGGGCTACCGGTGGGCCCTCCACAATAACGAGGAGGAGCCAGGTCAAGTGCTGTTATTCTAAAGAGGGGGGGCTCGATTTTAGACTGGATCTGATCCTCTGATCGAGATATGGGGATGCGCTACTGTTCCACGGATTCCGCTCCGTGGGCTCCAAGGGCCTGGGGGGAACCCTGCAGGAAGGACGAAACATGGTCGAAGACCAGTACATTCCGCATTCACAATCACGGGAATTGCAGGCGAGGGGGACGAGGAGCCAACGAAACTGAAAAAAAAGGAGACACGACAGCAGGTCGATCAAAACCTGTTGGGGGTGGGGAAGGGACGGAATATTCGGGGGGAATTCTTCGAGGAAAAAGGGGGGGTATCTAGGATTGGCATACCATCACCAACACATGGGGATGGCGGTTGTGAAACTTGAACAAGGCAGGATAGTCAAAGCTTGACTATGGCTTTAGGAGAGGGAGAGAGTGGTACAAAAAGCTCTCAAATACTGTTTCTGACGATGATTCTGGGCAGCCCGGATCATGCGCATTGGAACGGTTCCGTACGGAAGGGGGGGGAAACCCGAACTATGAGGGAAACCACGCCCTTTTTGGGTCTGCTTTTACTTGTTTGACAGGATGCGCACTCCTGGAAAAGGGGGTTGACGGTAGCTGGGCGTGGTCATTCAATTTACGCAAAAGTAAGAAGAGGCCTCTATGGCACGATATCTTCTTATTAATGTCCATTGCTGTATCTAGTACGTCAAACACCGGCTGAGAAAGGCAAAAAAAAAATCAAAAGGGAACGCTAACGATTCGGTACTACCTCCGTTCAGACTTATTGTCGCCAATAAAAAAGCGTTCAACATCGTGGTGGCGAGCAATCGCTTCTTCAGTACTGTTTCAAGGTGAAAGGTCGACTAACGGCTGTCGGGTTCGGACTGGCTATTCTGAGTTTTGGTGACGGGACGAATGATGCAGGAAGGGAAGAGTGGGTCTTCACTGACATCAAGAAATGGGTCGCAGAGGAGGACCGAATTGCGGAACGGAAAGGACTGAGCCGCTACGGGAGGGTTAAAAAAAAGAAAGTTCATAAACCGGGAAAAAACCGTGTGCGGAACTTGGGGGCCCGAGTCAGTCACTACCTTGAGATCCGTCCGAAGAAAGAGTCGCTCAATCCCACTGAAGAAGAGGAACAGCGTGCATATCAGGAGATAGACAACCACGGAAGGAGGAGGAGAGCAAGAGAGTCACCACAACCCCCCCCAAGTGTGGAGCGCAGCTGGAGGGTCGCAAGGTAGCGGGCTTGGAAAAAGTTAAGAGGCAACGGAGACGCCATTCATGGTTACGAATGACCGGTAACGATCCCTAAGGGAAGGGGGCGCGCGGGACGACCGCGGGGCTGATCGCAATAGGGAGCGGTCCACTCCACATCGCCTTAGACAATTCCTGGGCCAAGTAATCAGAAAACTGTGAGAGCAACATAATCTAACCAGACCCTAAACAGCGTTAGCCTCAAAAGATCAGGAAAAAGGAATAACACCAGCTCATCCTTATACGGGGTGCCATCGAAAACGTGAAAGCTGCCCCTTTCTATGCTACACTTGATGTGAACGTCAGGGATTCTGGCCAGTCGTGAATTGGGTAAACGCTAGGGATTGGCATAATGGAGTTTGTTTGTGGTCAGGTAATCACAGGGAGGAAGACGGGAAAATTCAAGAAGTGATCGCTGTTCGACTGCTAAAGCGGGCGGGAAAGGATCCAGGCCGAGACCTCATCAGGATTACCACATCCGTAAAAAAACCAGCGACGCGTGGACTGTTAAAAGTAAGCAGAGCGGAAAGCCTGGCGAGCGTCAAGTCATAGTACGGGTAAATTCCAGTACGGAAAAATACCTCCACCCCATACTGGATACGATTGGAAAAAGAGTCCAAATCATCGCAGACAATTTTTGAAGCGCTGGGTTTGGGCAAATCTCGCCCGTACTGGAAAGACCATCGTCAGACTGCTGACGATCGACAGGTGTCAAGCTCCCCAAAATGCCCGTTTTAACTGGGGGGGGCTCCCGCTAAAACCTGCAAAAAAAAGAATCCGAAATAAAAGAATTTAAACTAAACAGGCCACCTCAAAAAGGGGGCGGGACTGCTGGAACTCGGATTCGCAGGTGTGCCGCGTGCTCAGACCAAGTGCAATCACCTTCCACCGCTTGTGGGAATGTACGGTTGAGGGCGCAAGCGAAATTGAACGGCGGCGACGTGGTCTCACTTGGCGCCACTGAGGTGGCGGGAAGCCGGCAACAGAGCGCACGACCAGAAAATCAGCGGGATCGTCCCAGGCCTAAAATCGAAGCACAAACACAGGACATCGACAACGTCGGCATCGGATAGCGGATTGGCTGCCAGGGCCGCGAAATGTTGGTCCAGAGGGGTCCGCCACCAAAAAAAAAAAAGTAGGACGGGATAACCGCCACATTATTTGCGCCCCAAAGCACCCATGTATCGACAAAGGCCGACTCGAAGAAATGGCGCCACACTAATTGTATCGGGACAATCCGCAAAAAAGCCGGTCTGCCAAATCGTAATAAACGAGCGAACGCGTATAGCACGTGTAACCATCTGGATCCACGGAAAGGTGGGCCGGGGGGAATTGAAGACCTTTAGAGCAAGAACGACAGAAAAAAAAAAAGAACATACTCTGCCGGTTACATGTGATCCCCAAAAGAAACCTATTATATGCGATGCTGGGGGGGCAGGCAGAGCTGGTAACAGTTTTAAAAAGGGGGGTATGGACGCGAAGTCGAAGATCAGGTAATCTCGCAGTCGCGTTCGGCCGCAAGCACCGGCGCTGATGGGTAAAGCCGGTCGGCACGAGATAGTCCCTGGACATGCTTTTGGACCGGAGATAACGCGCCATTGAGCACGGGGGCGCAGGGTCATGTCTATTGAACTCTCATATGTCACGAAGCGGGGGCTCTGGTGGAAAAAACAAATACTCGCGGAATCGCCTCACAGCGGCGCGCGTAATTTCTTGAGCTGCGAAAAACTGCCCGTCCTAGCTTTACAAAGCTCGCGCTTTATTCAGGAGAAAAAAAGAATTGATCGCGGATTTGAAGGAAGTCACTGCAAAAAATCAGACTGAAGCCGGAGGCGTATCTCGCGCGTGGCTATCAACACGATTCCTTGATGCATAAAAATGAGGAGCACGGGAAATCCAATCAGGCGACATCAGCATCGTGAGAAGGCGCCTTATGGTTCGCAGCGCCAGGGACTAAGATTCATCGTGCGACGAGGAGCCGAGGAAGCAGCATAACGGGCCAAACGATTAGGTCAAACGGGACATGGCAGAGACACAATGTTCCTCGGCCTGTCCGGCCATGAAAGGGACGTGGACGTGATTCAATGACCCGCGGGAGCCATCGAACGCCTGGGCGATAAAGGAAGCTTGTTGCCCGAGACCCTTTTCGAGGGAAAGGGGGTGGGCACACTCTAAAGCAGAAAAACAGCGAGGGAGCCGAGCTGAAGGAGACATTTTAAGAGAGGCCGCATTCCAGCAATCGAAAACGTTTGGCACCCCGAAGAGCCCGCCGGGCAAAAAAGGCACTCCGCCCCTATTTCTCCGATACTCCTAAATACAAAAAGAAGGACAGTTCGCTTGGGGGGGTGGCCCAGGAGAAAACCCAATTAAAGCGGAGAGGCAAGAATTGGTTACGAGATGTTGTGCCGGAAAACGGCCGTGACTAGGACCCGCGCCCGCAAGAAATAAGCATATCCGATGCAACAGGGGTCGCCAATGGCGAAAAAAAGAAAAGCATCACCCTCTAACGTCCCCCGATACCGCGGCTGGACTCGACGCGGACGGGACCACAAGGCTAAACACGTCGCCCGCGTGAAACGAGAGCCGCCCGTACGAACGCCGCCCAAGAACCGATTCTCCAGCCGCGGCCGGCCTGTACTCAGAACGCGGCGGCTCCAGGCAAAACGACGCAGAAGCAGAACCGGACGAACGTAATCCGACGTTCGAACCGACAAGTCGGGGCCTACAATGCTTCAAAAAGCAAGGGGGATCCCTCTCGGCACCCCAAAACGGAACGCCATCGCTCAAATCGCAGCAGGCAAAAAACAGAGCCATCTGCGAGATCCGCTAGCCCCGAAAAGGAGCAACTCGACACATCGAACCGCCGGCTCGAAGCCGGCGCGACGGGCGCAGGACAGCAGAAGGGGGTCGAGTGCCCTCCCAGAACCACCGGAAAAAGCAAAAAAAGCCGACGAAGAAACCAACACGCAACGGATAACGTAGAAGCAGACAGCACGGCCATCCGGCCCAGGCCGAGAAAGGACAAGGGTCCGCCGACGGCGGGGCCAGAAAAACCGTCGCGGAAGGGCGAGGCCGCGAACTGAAGACTCCCGAACGGAGCCCAGGAAGTCCAAGTAGCCAAGCCAAACGGCGTGGCAGATCAGCTTCGGAACGCAAACGACGACCCAAAACTAGGGGCAAAGCCCCAATGAAGGGGGAAAAGCAACCCTTAAGGATTCAAAGCTACTTCAGCGCCGGAGTCGACAAATGGCCTCGGATCTCCGCCTAAAGCGCTTTCGCACCCGAGCAATTTCTCGTTCTACACAAACCGTACCTCAACGACTCCTCCGAACGAGAAGGCCGCCCAGAAGAGTGCGCAACAAGCTTGTCCGGGGACCCCTCATAAAAAAAACCTAAAATTAAACCCGGCGTCCGAAAGTGCCGGTGAGGCGGGACGGGTCGAGATCGAGGCCAGAGTTGATGCCCTGCGACCTGCTGAGAGACTCGCCTGGATGTCCGCAGAAGGTCTACCGCAGCGGCAGGTTCACCGAGTGAAAAAAAGAGGAACTGGGAAAAAAAATGTTGCGGAAGTAATCCCCGAAAAACCGCATGCGTTGACAAAAGTCAGGGCATTGCCACGGCGGAATTCAGCTTCGTAAACCAAACCGGCCAAAAACAACGGCAACAACATATAGACTACAACACCAACGGTAGAGGGAGAGAGAGGGGTGGGTTTCCTTGTGGGCGGGGTTGCGTGAGCGGGGAATCGAAAATATGAGGTCTGTCTCAATCCGGCTTCTGAGCCTGCTGGCAGTGGCGTCCCTGCCGCTCGTCATGGGGGGGACGGCTACTCAGATGGAATAAATGAATCTGACGGAGACGATGCGGAAACGAGGATTCAGAGTTACCGATCGGAGCCGGACAGAGAATTGTTGAAGGCCCAACGAGGCAAGAGCATCGGCGAGTCCCAAAAGCAGCGCGAGGGACGTCCGGTGTAGCTGACGGGCCTGAGGCGGTAAGTTCAAAAAGGACGAAAGCGGTTCGGCATCGGCGGCTCAAAGAGCGCTCAAGCGAGCAATTCGCGGCGGGAGAGGTTGCGAGAGCGAATCGGCGAGGAAGAGCAGGCGGCGATGCCGGAAGAATTTGTCTCGCGCGCCATTGGAAGGCGAAAGGGGCCATCGGGAAGGGGGCGGAAGGACTTTACCTTTGCCCTACCTCGCCGCGGGGGATCCGAAGGGGCCTGAATCGTCCACCGCCGGAGGTTTTTGCCTGAGTGGGACGGAGTGGGGGGGAACGCTTATCGCGCCCGTCGCGCCCGCCGCCGACGTGAATGCTCCGACGTCACGGCCGGACCTGGGTCTGGAGATCAGCTGCAAGAAAAGTTTCACGCTGTCATGACCTACGTACGGGGCGGGTGGTGCTTGCAGGCTATTGTTTGGTCTGGGGTAGGGGGAGGGTGGGGGGGACGCCTTGGATGGGGCAAAAGACACCGTGGGGAAACTGGTCCAAGCTGTCCGCCGCGCACGCCTTCTCCGTCCGTCGGCGGTGGAGCGGAGGTTATCGAGGATACTGGGGGGGTCCATGACCCGACGGAGGACCAAAATCGGCGCTAGGGGGGGAATGGCGTCCGACCGTATAGCAGGAGCGCTTTCCATGGTTGGGCGGAGGAAGAGCAGGGATCTGGAAGGAACGAAGGGGCAGGGCACTGCCGAATCGTCGCGCTCTTTGACGTTGCCGTCGGAGTGCGGGCAGCGAAAAAATTTTGCGGGGGAGATGGAGAGCGAGTCGCGGTTGGACGAGGAAAAAAGCACGAACGAGGTTAGTTCGTCGGAGGGCCGCGCTGGGGGGAAAAAAATCGGGCGAAAAGGTGCGTCTATCGGCGGCAGGTCTGCAACGAAAAATGTCGTTCAGCGGGGTCCCGGCCAGCGCTGGGGAGGGATTAGAAAAGGCCAGGGCGCGGGGGGGGGGGGAAAGTCGAAAAATGTAGCTATGTCAACAGAGGACGAAACGGGAGGGACGCGACGGAAACTGAACGGTCTTGCCGGCGCGCTGGGAATAGACGGCAAAATAAAGAAGGAAAAGACACGCGGCCCTCGCGCTGCACGAAAAAACTGGGGGTTTTAGCAAGACACCCACAATCGAACAGGGTCATTGTTTTAGAAGATAGGAGGTAAAAGCTGGGGGAGCGGAACGCATTTGCTGCCCGGCGGACAAGGTGCCGTGGGCTTGTCCGAAAAAAAGGTTTGGTACTAGGGATGGAGGCAATTAAGGAAGTGGGGGGATTCAACAGGAAAGGTCCGGCGCAGAGACGGGGTTAGGAAACGTGTGGTGAGAAGAACAGAACGGGCTCCGAGGTGCACCCAGCGTCAAACTGGTACCGCAGTTAAGGAGTCAAAGTCACATCATTGATGACCATTTCAGCTAAATCGAGGGAGGGGAAGAAGGGCAGATCATTGTTCTTCGACCAGGAAACGGGGCGTCGACTCAGAGTGACGGCTGCGCGGGGCAGTTCCGTGGGTGGGGGCATGGAGCGTCTCATCAATCTCAAGCCTCGACGTCAGGGGAGCTGCCATCGCAGCGGTTGCGCGCAGGACATAAAAGGACGCGAATGCGCACGGAGGGGAGAGGGAGGACCAGAAATTAACTATGTTGAAGCCTCAAGGTCGTTGCGAAACTTCGCGAGCTACGCCCAATCAAGAAGAAAAAAAGGTCATCGGGGGATGGCAATCGGGAAAAATAAACGTATAAAAAACCGGGGGCGATCGGCGACTCAGCTCGCGAAAAAAGCTAATGTGGAATCAGAAAAACGCAGAGATCGAGCGACAGGCTGTGAGGCGATGCCGAAAAACCAGCGGGAGGGGGGTGAAAAAAACAAAGACCAGCAGAGACAATGCGCGTCCGGGGCACAACCAAGCTTGCGGCTGAACTGTCGCGGCGAAAAGGCTCAACACGTCGGAAAAATGAAAAAGAGACAGCTGCTTTAGGGGGTGCCGACATAGAAACGCATCATCGTCCGGCTGCGGCAAGGAGACGGGAGAGGCGGGAAAGGAGAACGGATCTCAAAAGAGGGGGACGGTCCAACACCGAAATCGGTCTTTAGCAGCTCATATAAAATCCATATCGGAGCGATTCCTCGGTTTGCCTGGTGTGGGTCATGGGACGCGGCAGGGAGGGATGGGCTCTTAGGAACTTCTCTCTTATGATAATTCTGGGACTCGGGGTTCCTTCGGCAGAGTCGTCACTGGATTACAAAATGTTCCTGGTCAGATGGGGTCACGACACAGAATGAACGGAAAGAAAAGCGGTGCTATTTAAGGCGGCCTGAAAAAAACCGTGGTCCTGAATGGTGGACTTTCAATTAAAAGGATACATATTCGTGGCGCAGTCACAATTACGTGGTGGTAGGCGAATTTGACGTACATGGGAGGCGCCATTTCGGTGGCCGAAAAATAGGGGGGTACTATAGCAGGGGCATTCGCGCTGCAAGGGGTAGGCTTCAACGATCAGGCAGCTCATATGAACTAAGTACCAAGAATATCAAAAAATGGGAGCGACGGGGGCAGGGGAGGATGTGGTGCGACAGAGGGGGCTGCCGAGTTAGACTGTGATAGAGAAAGCTGAAATTTAAAAAAAGGGGGGGGCGCCCGGCCCGGTCGGACAAGCAATCCTTGGGCGAAGGGCCTTGAGTGGAAGAACCGCGCCGACAGTAAGGGAGAAACTCAAAATCGTAACCTGAGAGCTTAGAATGTTGCCCAAAAGAGGTGAAGTTGGTGACCACGGCGGAAGGAGCACTCTGAGGGCCACAATAACGAACCTGCGCACCACGCTAAAGGAACCAATTCTATTGCACCTGGGGGGGGGGGTGGGGTAACGGATGAAGGGTAAAGGGGGTTTGGGGGGGGCATTTCGGAGCACGGTTTAGAAGCGCGGTATCCAGGAGTTGACAGTAAACACATGATGCATGTGGGCGGCCTTGAAACACGCAGAGCTTCAGAAAAACTGGGTGCAGGGAAAGGAAAGAGCGCAGATTGTGAACAAAGCGCTTCAAATGGATGTGGAAAAAAGGAGAGGGGGGGGGGGAAAAGTTCTTTCCTGGGGCGTCGGCAGAAGAGAATTCGCATTGGGTGGAGCGTATGTTCCGGAAGGGGGGGAGCTGGAAAGAACTATAACACAGGACGCTCGCCAGAGAAGAAAAAGTGGGGTCAGGGAAGGGGGTTTTCATACATCCACGCGCAGAGGGGTGGGGATCGGGAGGAGGGTATGCTGATTGCGATAAAGCATGAAACCGATATTTTACAAGTCTGAAAGCAGGACAAAGTTCACTTTAGGAAAGATCGTCTGAATATTCAGGTGGGCACCAAGGGGCTGTATCAGCGGGCAACAACACCGGCGAATTAGCACCAAATCCAGGCGGAAAACATCCGTCATCGGCCATCCTTACAAAAGGGGGGGAAGGGAAAAGAACTTACAGTTTTGAAGTCGAAAGGGGAAATGAAAAAAGCGTGGGATTACCTCGAGAAGGCAAGAGCTAAAATGTTGTCAGACTTAAGGCAGAGTCAGGAGAAAGGGAAATGGGGAACGGGGAGGGTTTCTTCCTGAGTAGTTTGCTAGGAAGGGGTGAGGATGGACTGGACTCGGGGATGACGGAGGGGAAGAGGGGGAAGGCTGCACGGAAAAGGAAAGGTCGGGACAGAATGAAGCGCGAGAGCGCGCCACAATTCGACGCGACCTAGGGAGTGTAACAACGTTCGATGCTTCGGGCGTCGTAAACAGAAATGGGTCTCCGTTGAACCAGGAACGTGGAAAGAAAGAGGAAGCGTAAAGGGGGCATCCCCAGATTATCCAGCTTGCGCCCCAACAAAGAACTGCGCGCAATGCAAGGTGCAG
>Ga0179593_1484207_pt1 | contig 13952 bp, 13 predicted proteins | sample CZODoug2_1_08_16_FD_185931 | JGI IMG/M metagenome (GOLD analysis project Ga0179593, IMG submission 185931) | Vadose zone soil fungal communities from Angelo Coast Range Reserve, California, USA - CZODoug2_1_08_16fungal (PacBio error correction) | ecosystem: Environmental > Terrestrial > Soil >...
AGCCACGAGGAGGCAAAGGAAAGTCGCCAAGCTCCAAAAGTCTCGAAAGGCATTGACAGTCGAAGCCTTGCGTCAACCAGAAGACCAAGGACGGATGCCTCTGTCAGCCAGCAAAAAAAACGGGATAAGGCCAGATGAGAACTCAATACATAGAGACCCAGCGATTCTGAGCAGTCATGACTCCAAAAAATAAGGGCCGGGGGACCTTCGACTGTTGGTGGACTGGCATTAGCGTTTGGGCGTTCCTGTACCCTGGGTCGGGACGAGGAGACTGGTGTGGGGGTTGTGACTGTGTTGCAAGGTTCCACGGGAGAAAGGCTCGAAGCGGCAAAAATGGGAGAACGGGAAGATATGGGTGCCGGAGGCTTGAGTAGGTGCAAAAAAGACGTCTTCAGCTTTCCGGGACGACGGAAAAAGACGTCATTGTGAAATAACCAGGGGGTGAGAGGGATGGGTACGGTTTAAGAAGGGAAGAACGAGAAAAGGAGAACCGTCTCCTCCTTCATCCTTTCCAGGGTGTAGGGGAGGGACGGAGGAAAGTACAGGGGGAAAAAGGGAAAGCCCAGGAAGAAAGAACCACGGAATTTAGTCTGCCAAAAAAATAACGAAGGGAGATGGGAAGGATGCAGGTTCTCGCTCGTTTACAAAAAACGAATGAGGACAAAAATTTGCTGAATGGGGGGGGTGCACATAAAGGGCTACTCCTTCTAGGGATTTCTGGGACGTTGAAAGAGCAACGACCTGATGACCCTTCGGCTCCTCCTTTCCCGAAAGTCCGCGGGCTCGAAGTGGCGATACGACGAGCCCGTCCCGGACCGGGTGAAAAGAGAGAGAAATGTTGAGAAGACGGGAGCGTGACAGCGCAGGGCGGGACGTTCCGTCAAACTCATAAGGGGAAGCAGGGACGGGAACTGGCTGTCACCGCCCAGGTCGATCCCAATATTGTTCCTCCATCAAGGAGAGGGGACCACCGGAGGGGTAGGAAGGCGGCCGCGACTCCGGCTACTACGGGGCCTTCTTTCCTATCTCCCAATTGAAATCGCAGTTTTGCGTTGATCGTACTCCGGAAGTTAATCCAGACAGGGACCCCCCGAAAAACCACTCCGAGGCCTATTGACGAAACAAAGGGAGTCATCTAGGCCAATTCCCGTGAGACGAACCGAAAAAGACTAGCGCGGGCGAAAAAGTCAAGGTGAAAGGAGGGAACCCGACTCGAACATGGTTACCACTCAAGAGTACCTTCCCTATCACTGGTGGGGAATGTAAGAGAATTGAAAAAAAGGCAAGCTTGCAAGTTGTCCGGGAACCTGGAAGCCACCCTGGGTCAGCGTATCCCAGTAGATGCTTACCCAAAGCCATCGACGCCTGCCGCAGGCACAGAAGGAAATGCAGCTCGTCGGCCGTAGACATGCCGGGGTCAATCGCACCAGCCCCTAGAGTCCAGGAGAACGCCGGCCCTAATCGGCGAAAGCCCTCAAAGCCAGGGTAAATCAGCAAAAACCGAGCCCCTGGGGGACCCTCTCGGACCTTAGGAAGACCGCTGCTCTGGAAAGAACCCAAACGAGGGGGGGATCGGGCAAGGGAGATCGTTCAAACGGATGGAGAAAGCCACGTCGGCGAACCTCAGAGGGCATATCGCCGCGAAAAAATCGATAAACATAGGAGAAATCCAGAATTGCCTGCTACGGATTAACTGCGTCACGCCGGGTCCAAAGAAAAGCGGGGCCCGTGAACTGGGGATGATCCTTTTTCGCAAAAATTCGGCTTCCTCACAAAGGCTCCGGGTAGCTCTCAAACCCGCCCCCCTAAAATGAGGGACGCGAAAAAGCCTTCTGCGGGTCGGAACAGAAATCGAGCGGCGGCGAAAGGGGAAATGGGCACTCATCATCTTGGTTTGATGTCAAAACATACTTAAAGACGGAGGAAGGTGGGGGACCCCAGTAATTGTGCCAAAACCGAGGGACTCTGTTTTGTCCAGCATCGACTGAGAAGGACGTGGGGAGGGGGGGAGATTAAGCCTTTTCTTTATTCAGGAGAAAGGACGCGGGGAAACGTCCGGAAAGAGGGCGGAGGACAAAATTGGGATTACGGCATTACACCAAAAATGATTGAAGAAACTGAGATCCTAGATGGGGATCACTTTTACTCTCGGGTTGCCTCGGGGGAAAAGCGCCACGCGGCGTCCTTGAAAGGTGATGGGGAGTTCTGGTCATGCCCAGTTGGAAAAAATCTAGGTGCGCAGACCTGAGCAACTCTCGTCGCGTACTCGCGAGAGGAAGGGAAAAGGACACTAGAGAACGGTACTGGAAAAGCGAAGATAATATTCGAGGACTGGGAGAAAGACGGGAATACTCCCGGAACGGAAATGCGGACGGGGAGGGGCAGGCAAACGCTCATAGCTAAGGGCCTAAGTACAACTGCGAGATGGGGTGATCCCCGGTGAGTAAGGCGAGGGTGAACGAAACAAAAAATCTCGGCTGCGGAAGGGCGGAGGGAATTTGGGAATGGTCAGGGTGAAGATCCATTCTTTCAGAAAAAACGTTACGCAGGTGGGGCGCTCATCCACCGGAGCTGAGGAACAAGAAGGGATCGCAAACCCCCAACGGGAAGGGGGCGAGAAAAAAAGCCCTGAGGGGAACCTAAAAAGGGGAAACACACTTCCCGCCGACCTCCGCCGAGGGGGGGGCAGTTAGATGCCCCGAAACGGGGGCAAACGGGCGAGAAAACAGCATTTTCCCAAGGGGGAGACACGTTGAAAACGCGCAAAAAGCGCCAAGTTACGGAAAAAGCCATGGGAGTATTTACTCCATTCCTTCTGAGGCAAGGGCGACAACTGCGTAGCGAGCGGGGGAAGGGATAGGTACCGTGTACGAAAAGGCCCGAGCCGGCTGTTAGTAGCTCTTGAACGGGCAGAAACAGAGAGAATCGTGGTCCAATCACTTAAGACGCAGGAACGAAGACCGCGAACGCCCTTCAGGGAAACCCTGATCTAAGGGTGAACTCCAGAAAATAGTAGCTCGAGTTCACTCTCAGGTTGTACTGAAAAAGACAACCACAGGGGGGATACAGGGAAGAATACGCCTGGGGGGGATTAAAGCTTTCACGAAAGCTTCGTTTAAAGTAGACATACAGACGGGTTCTTACTCTCCCACGAGAAAGGAAGCGGGTACTACAGAATGCACACACCAAGACAACAGGGCGAACTAATGTAGGTGACACATAGAGGAGGTAGAGCTAGGATGGTTTTGGACAGGTGAAAAATCCAAGGAGGGTTCAAGAAAAGGGCCAGACCGGATCTGTACAGGTCGGAGGGTGGTAAAGCGACAGTAGGGTGAGGAATTGAAACCTGCGGGGACGTGAGAGGTGAGAAGTTCAAAAATTTCAAACTGCAGGAGCGCACCCGGAAGCAAAAGGGCACGGGCATCGGTCCTGTGTACCAGGGCGAGTGAAGGAAAAAGACCGGACCCAGAGGAGAGCTGCGATATGTTGCTTCGGGCCGACGCGAAAAAGCGGAGTTGTCGCGAAGGGACTGTGGGAGGCAGATCCATCTTGAACATCTTCTCTTAACCCTGGGCTACAGCAGAAGGAAACCAAAAAGAGGTAACGAAACGGCTAGACAGAGTGATCCTCCTTCGAGGAATCCGGCGGCCGAGGGGCCACACAGAGGGGGGGTTCGGGCCTGGAGACGGACCGGGAGCAGGACCGGCTTTGGATCAAAGGAAAATCCGGGTATATTGAGGGAAACTGGTACCGCGTCACCCCTTGAATCGGCCACGGCCAACCATAATAGTCGCCGGCTCTTAAATCTCTACACCGGTGAGGAAAAACTGAAACTCCGCAACGCTAGCCTGTGCACGGCCTCGCCCCACGACGCCGGGAAGAAGCGTCGCCTTCGACGGCCTGGGCCAGGGGGAAAAGCCGGAAAAACGAGAAACCGGTCAGCGCTCTGAGGTAGGAACGGCAAAGTCCAAAGAAAAATCAATCTATCGAAATCATCATTACCTCGCAAATAAAGGTCAGGTCAGCAGCAGGTACTCAAAGAGGAGATGCTCACCCCTTCAATTTGTGAGGCAGACGCCGCTTTCGGAACAGCTCTAAATCTCAAGACGTAAAGGAATGCTAGAAAAAAATGAGACCGGCCGGAATAACGTCAGATGGCGAAGGAACAGTCTCCCTCACCTGAGAGCACAGACTCACGGGAAGGGTCGGAAAAAAACATACAAATGAAGTCTGACGAGGGGTACAGGTCCGGGGGAACCGGGTACTCTAAGCTTCAAAGATGAAGCCGCCTAGAAGGTTAGGAAAATGATGAGAAATCGGAGGGCCCCGTCCCATCCACAAAACTGAAGGAGAGAAAGGGGGATAGGTAACATCTCCAATGCCAATTCCCTGAAAACCCGGCGTGGGACCTGTGAAACGCAAGGACAAAGGGACCCGCCCGCTCCTGGACCATTATAGAGAAAGGGAAAAAAGGAAAATAAGCCTTGGAAACCAGGGAAAGAAAGAAACAACTGAATTGATTCCTCCTTGACCCTACATCATTAATCAAAAGGAAATAAGAGAAGGAGATAGTCTCTGGGAAGAACAACTCCCGCAATCAAGACCTGGGTCAGCTCACGGGTCGAAAAACCGGCATCGGCGTATCCAAGAGGACGACTTCTGGGAAGACAAGGCAAGCATTGACAATCAGTAGGCGCTGAAAATCGAGGGGGACCCCCGATCCTCAGCAAGGGAAAAAAAAAAAAAAATCACAACCAGACACACCCTGACGAGAAGCCCAGTCCGGTCCTTCCAACACAAAAAAAACACGGACCAGAAACTGAAAATGGGGACAAAACGGTTCGATATGTCACCATCATTTTGGGGACGGAGGCTCGGTTGCAGGGTGGAAAAACTGAAGTTGTGAGTAAAAACAGAAGGGTTCCTTGAAAAAATTTTTGCTGCTGGAAAAAGCCTAGTCCAGCGCGCTGAGGGCGGGGGGTGGAGGCAGCGGAAAAGGGGGGCCTCCAAAAGACTTTCCAGAACGTACGAATGGCGACGTCTTACAGGCTGAAGCTTGTTCGAATACCAGAGAGAGTCCACACACACGGGGAGTATTAAAAGGTCGTTGGGCCACGCGGGCGCCGCAATCTTCGCCCAGCGGCGGACAATCAAGTTCCGTCATGCACTTGTATGGTAAAACGAGTCGAAAAAGCGTCATCGAGCTGGCAACAGGCAAAAAATGACAGTACGGAGCTCGGCCATAAGACACCCCTACTGCACAACAGAAACAAGACTCAGACCCCAGGAAACCATGCAAGAGCAGATCATCTCCAACATCCCCCTATCGAAGGGGAGGGAGGGGTGGTTGTGGAAGTGGCTTGGGTGTCGGGAACACCTGTTCGTTAAGAAGGCGGCTGGGGGGAAGTTGTTGAGTTTAAGGGACGGTCCCCAGATGGACAAAAATGACGGCAGGGGTCGAGACGTGACGAGGGAAAAAACTTTCCATTGCCCGGCCTCCAAGGTGTCCCGAAGACGGGATGGGGACACTGGGGGCCTCGAAGAGTTCCTACGAAATGCAGAAGTGAGAAAAGTGGGCCGGGGGGCGTTTCAAAAGATTAACCGAGCTAGGATCAAGTCTCCTTTCTTGATTCCACGGAAACTGCCTCGATGCGTAGGGGAGAAGGTCCGGTACACTCCAGGCACGAGAAGCGTCCTAGAAGAAAAGAGAGACTGGGGGGGATGGATGAAAGTGAAACGCGTGAGGAACATTCCACTACTTTACGGTACTGGGGTGACAGGTGGAGGGGCCAAGAAATACAGGAAGCACGCACCAGGATTAGAGGGTCGGAATAATGGGGCGAGACGGAGCGTCGGCTCTCAAAAAGGTTGCAAGAACGAATACGGCAGGGAGAGAAGGGGTGTCTACGGAGTCCTGTCCCCAGGGAAGATGGTATACCAAAAGGGCATCCCATGGTAAACGAGCGGAGGCGGTAGCGCGGACGGCCTACGCCTGAAACAGACGTCAGGACTGGGTTGCAGTCTCGGGGGATATGGGGCGGAGATAGCCTAGTAGACTTTGGCAAAAACGAGCGCCTTTATCTTAAAACCTTGGACGGGTTTGATACAATGCGCTCTCGTCACGAAAACGAACGGTCATGCCCGCATGCCTAGGGGGAGGGACCCTTTCAGACAGAGAAGTACGGTGGACCTTAGGCCTTCCAGAACAGCAGAACGGTGACAAGAGGAAAGTCCGTAGGAAAGTTTCGTCAGCGGCAAAAATACCGCGAACGGATGAAAGTCTACGCCTGGTCGGCGGAAGAAAGGGCCCCTCAGTACGCTCATGTAAAAAGGCCGAAGGAGAAAAGTTCCCTATATTTCTAGAATTCCCGTAAACTGGAGAAGAAGTGATGGGTGTCCGGGGGGGAAACGCAGTCCAACCGTGCCGCGGTTATCTTCTGGAAATCTCAAAAAGGAAAAAAAAAACAGTCCCGACGAACAAAAAAAAGCTTAAAAAGCGCCATTGGTCCTTCCTCTCTAAAACTCGAAAGGACGGGCATACCGTCATGAAGAATACTCGGCGGAAAGCCGGAAGCGAGCGAATCCCGGCCACTGTTTTAACGATCGAAAGAAGAGAAGCAAGAAAAAAGGCAAAGCAACGTTCTGGGGCCTCGCAACTGAGGGAAATCGATTATCTTCTCCCCTTCGTCGCGAAAAAATCCGCGGGAAGGAGCATCGAACGACACCTTCTACCACCTCCCGCCGCGACCGGAGGGGGTCTCCGGAGGGGACAACGAAACCGTGCCCGAGAAGGGCGGCGCACCAGTTTCAGGCGCCAGCACAGGGCAGGAACCCCAGGGAAAGGGTCCCCAAGAGAGGCTCCGAACAGCCTTTCTACCGGAACGGGAAATCGTGCCCTAAACATTTGAAAGGGAAAAACCAAACCCAAGGAAGAGTGGAAAAACCTAAGCCCCCTATCCGACGGGGGGGCGGGTCAAAACGCGGCTAAAGTCGGGGTAGGGGAGAAAAGGACGTGAGGGTTCTAACAAAGACAAAAAAACGGGGCGAGGACGGCCGCGGACTATTGGGATGACACCTTTAGGGGGACAAGGGGGGGGGGTGTCATTCCACCCCTGGAAGGAAAGGAAGGAGCGCCACGGAAAGGGAGGTATCCCTTTCTCAGTGTGGTAGGGCCGAGGGGCGGAACCGGTGACAGCGGGAAAATAATTTCACTTATTCTGTGGCGGAAACAAGCGCGTGCTGAGGGCTACTGGTAGAGGGAAACAGTGGGGACGCGTAAGCCAGAAAAGAGCAAGACTACTTCGAGGTACTGCGCAACCGGCCTGCATAATTCCATCGCAAGGCGTATACGTCATTCTGCGCAGGGGGAATTCAAACCGCGAGAATTTGGACATAGGCCTAAGAAACGAGTACACTGACCGAGCTGTGTCAGCGCCCCCTTCGCATCCAAAGAACAAGAAGCTCTTGACATTTCCTTGGACTGGAGGATGTTAAGATCTCCAATAGTTTGCTCGACACAACAAGGCCGATTGTTACCCGTCAAAAAAAAGGGGGGGGAGGGAAAGAGAGGGAGCACAACGGGGCCGGTGCAAACCAATCTTCTGCGCTTCATCCGACCCGGGAAGACCAACGCCCCCTCCTTCGCGCAAATAGAGGGGTGGCCGTTATCTCCTCGTCCTCATCCTGGAGGGAAGCACCAGCAGAGCACCCCATCAGTAGAGATGCGAAACATCGAGGGGCTTCAACGCCGACGGATGGCTTAAGACCCCCCATATAGGGTAGATGCAGGGCCACAAAAGGAACAAGTACTGCTTCGCGTACGTGAATGTCTCACCGGGTCAAAACTACCTGCAGCGAACCGGACGCGAGAGCGGATTGCGAAAGGAAGCACCGAAATCGGTCAAGATGACGGCAAGAAACAGCAAAAGGGCACCCCGGCCGCCGAAAAAAAAAGCCGACCAGGAAAAACAATATCGAAATGGGCCGACCTAGGCTGCCCTCAGTGAAGTAAGACTCTGGGGGACTCCAAAGGAACAAAGGGGGACGCAAAAAAAACGTATAAAGCGTAGAGCCCGCTGCTTTCAGCATCAAAAAGGGGTGCGGCTGACTCTCAAAAACCGTAGCAGAAAATACCTTCCGGCCAACCACAGCATCGATGGGGGCGACAAAAGGGGGCAACTCTCGTCGAGGGATATGTTTGGGGTAAAGAAAAAAAAAATTAATGATATTGAAACTGTCGAGCAAAGCTCCCGGAGCTGGAAAAAAGAATCGAAAGCCTGTTCGAACTCTGGGTGTTCGTGTACCCCGCGGGGGAGGAAAGGGCAAATGCGGGAAAACCGCTGACGCGTGGAAGGCCCCTGATATCCGCACCCCGCTGTTCGTACCTAGGAGCGCCGGAAGAAGGTCGAAAAATCTCGAGGAAAAAGGGGTGGAGAAGTTGCTCCGGAATCGCGCCACGCGAGTTCGACACTGTGGAGTAAGAAAAAATCGAGGGGAAAAGAAGATAGGGGAGCAAATACAAAAGTCAGCGACTCCCAAACCAAGGAAATAGATTTGAAAAACTGTTACAGTAGCTCGGAGAGAGAAGTAACAGGTAGCGATAACTCCTGGACGGGTCATGGGAGGAAGGGACGGAAGCCGAGGCGGTGCTGGGGGGGGAAAACTGCTAGGAGGCCTGGAGAGAGGTGTGAGCCAATACCTCGCCCCGGGTGGGAAGGCGGACTGCACCAGGCCATCTTGCCTTCTCCGTGGATCGACCCGCAAACTCAAAAGATCGAACCCGGCGCGCCTGGTGAAACAAGGGCTAGAATTCTGGGTCGCCCGCTACGAAGAAAAGGGGAGCTCGGCGTCGCCGGAACCTCAAAGGAAAAAGCAAAGGCCTGTCCGCGATTAACAGAAGGTTCCGAAGGAGATCATCTCCGCGAAGCTGGGTAACTTGCCCGGAGGACCTGCTCAAAAAAGCCAAGCGCTTACTGAAATTTGCAACAAGGAAGTAACGGGGAAATCATGAGAAGACAAGGGAAATAGAATCGGCAATCAAGCCCTCAAGGGTTCAAGCTCCCGGCCTCGCGAGGCGAAAAGGAGCTACTTAGGAGAAGACAAAATGCCGAGGGCAATGCCACCACGGAATGCTGAAAAAGGGGAAAGTGGGGATTAATCGCGCACGAACCGCGAGGTCATCAGCGGGAAGTCTTAGGAGAAAGGACAAGGGAAGTGACGATGGAACAGTGGAGGACTCGGGGACATCTGACATCTCCAAAATTAAAGGCGCGAATGGTGAGAGCCAGGATACTAAGAGAGCGGACCCATCTCCCCAGGGACGGGAGGGGAAGAGATGGGAAAAAAGCCACTCCAAGTTCACGGGAACCAAGTTTAGGGAATTTCAGAAACCACGGCACCTCACTGCAAAGGAATCTCCCTGGAGGGAGGAAGTAACAGAAGGCGAGTGCTCTCACCTGGCCTGGACTACGCAAAAAACGACGGGACATAAAGGCAGAAACAACTGAAGAAAGAAAAGAGGGGGAAAAGGGAGCTTCAACTTCATACAACGATACAAGTCCGCCACGCAGCCTTTCAAGTCGGGAGGAAAGGGCGTAAAAAAGCCAGCAACAACAAGAAAGTAAGATGACGGGAACGGGCTGACTGCCATACCCCGCTGAAGATAGTCACTACAGAAAACTTGAAGCCGAAAAACCACGTCACAAAAAACGAAAAAAAGCCTCCGATCCGAAAGGCAGGGGGAACTCCAACAACTAAGGACAGGCCTAAATTAAAAAATTGTATATGTTTTGCACCATCTTATGATCTTGCTCAGAAAAGGGTGCCTGGTTGTCTGAGGAAAACTTTCTGGGATGTCATGGCGGCCATCTGGCGCCGGGTGCTGGCTGAACATAGCGCAGAGGGTGACTCGTTGCTGGGCCAAAAAAGGCCAAAATTATGGGGAAGGACTGCTTTTAGGCTGTGAAAACGACGATCAATCAGGGGACATGCCGAGAGAGCGAAAAAAACAACGGGAGGAGGAAAAGAGCTGGGCTGGCAAAAAGGAAAGAAGAAGAGGACCCTCGCTCCAATCTGGGCATAACTGGACCGTCGATACGCAGACCAACTCAGAGAGTGCAACCCCACAGCGAAAGCTGGACAGCTCTGCAAGCAGCACTCGGCCAATGAAGCCAATGCGGAAAGAAAAAACAGCCCAGGCCGAATATCAACAAAGCGTGATGTGCACCCTAGTTTGGACAAGGTTGTGTAGGGTACTGGCCGGTAACGGGTGTTGCGGTGCCGGACGGCCTGGAGCCGGGGGGGAGCGGCGGGTGAAAACGGGGGAGGTTGCGACTTCTTCGAAGTCTGTGGGCAGAACGCAGGGGCGAGGATTTCTTCAGAAGCGCTGAACGGAAAGGGAATGACTTAGAAACCTAAGGCCTCACACTGGAACTGGGAGACTGGGGAAGACGACGAAGGAGAAAGACGACAGGGGAGGAAGAACAAAAGGTGGTAGCAGGAAAACGTTGGTCAAGCTAATTCCGAGCTCCTTCTAAAATTCTCCTAATTCTTGATTCCTTGGGGGGGGGAGATCCTCGGAAAAAAAAGAGGTTCAAACGTAAAAAAAGGAGCGAACACAGATAAGCACCAGACATTGAACTCTGTACGAAACATTGTGGAGTGCGTGGACAGGAAACAAAGTTCGCTTCGGAACTAAATTGGAGGGGTTAAAAAGGCGAGAACCAGGGATTGTGCGACGTGGGACCAGCGGCCGCTCAGGATCTCTCGAAAATTTCCTCGAACGTCGCTGCTGTAGAAGGGGAGGAAAGACGCTGAAATCCCATACGTATCCGATCAACTACCTGTCAACTGGGGTAAAAGAGGGACGGAAAGCTGTGAGGGCGCGGCAGTCCGGAAGAGTGCCGGGCCGCAATGGGGGGCATAATCCGGACGACTACTCAAAAACCAGTTAAACTTGACAAAGGGATATTCCGTGGGATCTGGTTGGGTAGTTATAAAAAAGGGCTCAAAGTCGGGGAAGGGGACGGCGTCGCCAGGGAAGATTGGCCCTTTCGACTCGCTTGAGGTTGAGACGACGCCGGAACATCAACAACGGCCGGCCCCAGAAAAACACCCGGGGCGAGAAAAAGGGAGTGAATCTCTCTCCCGGCACTCAGCCAAAGGGCGACGCAAAAGAGCTAGCTCTAAAAACAGGGAAAGGGAAGGCCTCTTATACCGAATCTCCGAAGGTGACTAAAAACGACCGCGAGTGTCGATGACAGGCTACTCAAAGGACAACGATAAGTGGCGTGAAGTAAATCATTCCCAACCGGGGCCGAGTCGGAAGCGTACGTACGTCCAATGTACAAACTTAAAGCCGAGAAAAAAGAGGGAGAAACCTCCCTGCTCCAACTGCCTCCGAAAGCCAACCCATAAACCGGGAGGAAAGAAAATGCTTAAATCACATCCAGTCTCCTGTCTAAACGAAGGAGAAAACCCTTTTTTTTACACGCGTCCATTGGGCCTCGCCAGTCGGAGTGCCGCCGGGGCCAATTGGTGCACCTGATGAGACTACACCGAGGTTGATCAACCGCGTGAAGAAAGTCGGATCGGGCTCACATTCTCCACTCTCCAAGCCGAGAGAAGGGAAAAAGAGGGGAAAAGCTGCCCAATAAGGGTCCAAAAGAACCGTCATCGTGGAAAGGGGGGTGATCCGCATCGCGCTTTCGGGGGTCCCGGAACCGGGGGGAAAAAGGGTCGAGCTCCGAACCTCCTGGGAAAAAGGCAAAGAAAAATAAGGGAAAGATGCCAAAAACATTCCAAGTCTCCATCCAGCGAGGGGACGAAGGGTAGTCTGTCGGTCACAACCAGCTATAAAGATCTGTGGGGGGGAAAATATGTGGAAAACACCCTTCGACTGGCTGGGGTCAAGATCACCCGCAAAGGGATGGGCGGAGTCAGTCGAAACGACGGGGGATTCAGAAAAAGCGAGGAAAACGCGACTACGGGCGCAACGTCAGCGGGGTGAGGAAACGTGGTAGGAGTCTAAAGAGAAAGGAGGAGGAGGGGGACCGCGACGAGGCAACAGGGTAACGCTCAGTGTTTCTCTGGGGGCAGACAAAGTCGGAGGTCCGGTGCTGATGGAACACGTCAGTGCGTAAGCTTGACAGGGATCAGAAGAAAAAACAAAGCCAACGAAGTCACGGTACTCTCGTCCGGAAGTAAGAGGGACACGGAGAAGGGGAACGGCCCGAAAAAAAAGGGGAAAACATACTGGGCGCAACGGATGAATGCCAGCAGACGAGGGGGGCACTGGCCGACCCATGCGGCTTCAATGCAACGTCACCGGGGGAAAGAGGGCAGCGCTTTCACTGGTCAAGGAACAACTTCGAGCGGTGCGTGAGAAGCGGGGGGGGGGAACACAAAAGTTTTCGGGTAAGTGTAGGGCACAGGGTGGTAAAATGTTGGAGTTTAAATATCCCAGGAAGGTGGGGGAAAAGCACCTGGCGGGTCTGGGGTTGTGGTCTGATCTCGATAGATCTAAAAAAACTAGTATTAGGAAAGAGAGAGAGTATCCACTCAAAGGGGGTCCTTCGGTGTCATCAAAAACGAGGCTATCCCCCCGAAAAAAGAAAACCGCAACGCACTCCACCAAGCAGATGTGATAGCAGGGCACCCTCGTCGACCAGAAAACCGGCTCAACAAAGTCAGGTGGTCCTCGAGAATTGCCATCGCATAAGAGAAGTCAGACTTTTCCTAAAGGCCAGATGGCGAAGTATGGGATGCAAGTGCCGCGACTGGAGATCCTGCCGAGCTCAAGTTCCGTCTCCTTCTGCTCTTCCATTGCAGTTCACTACACGGTAACTCCCGACCGGGAATCGCAGCAGGGGTACCGCTAGCTCTGAGTACAGGGGGGGCGGAAGAGATCGTTCACTGCGACTGGAAAAACACCTCACAACCCGGGCAGCCAGGGGCTGAAGGAACGAGGCCGGATGAAACCCTGAAAGAGAGAACCTCGTGCGCTCAGAAGTACATCCTCCTGTGTGCGACATTACAAAAGAAAAAGAAGAAAAGAAAACCACAGTTGGCCTCAAGGGGAAAAAGAGAAGGAACTAGTCAACGTGCCCGCGACCACGCTGCTGTTGACTTACCCCGACGTGCGCAAAAGAAAACAGAAAAAAAACCAAAAAAAAAAGAAAGAGATCCGGCCCCACAGCCGTCAATAGTGGGGGGAGACACATGAATGGGGGAGGGAAATGCTCGCAGTCTTTTTGCATCAAAAAAAAAAGAAATTGAGTGCCCATAGCCGCCGAAAAGGGAGAGGGGCCGGAGCGACTGTCAGCGCTTTGGTTACGGCGGGGGGCGGTTATAGAGAGCGGGGGGCGGGAAGCCAGAAAAGAATGGGGGCCCAGATACGAGGCCAGGTTCCCCTTGACCTTACCTAATACTTAAGACCTTGAGATACTAGGCGGAAAGGTGGGAGTATAAAAAAAACTCAGGGGCACGGGTCGCGACTCGGGGTGTAGACAGTATCATCTATGTTACGAATCTGCGAGGCCAAGCCCTCGGCGGAAAGAACCGAAGCTACCCAAATAATGTTTAAAAATGTTTCAAGGGATGAAGGCGAAGAATAATTCGTCTTCTGGCTTCCGAGGGCTCTTGGGTTTCTATTTACTTGTCGACGGTCCAGGAGGTTCCGGGGGAAACTAGGTCTCTGCGGCGTCGGAATTGGGAAATAAAGCTTTCCCAAAAACAACACTTGGTGGAAGGGCGTGACGGGACAGAACCATTCTATTCGCTCCGGGAGATATCGACACCGTGAGCGGCCTCGCCCTACTCCTAAACACTGAGGGAGGAAGGAGAACAAAGACCCCTCGCGACTAGCAAGTATGCTCCTCAAGAAAAGGGAATGGCCGAGATTAAGAAATGCGGCAAGGAAACGTTCGCCGGGCCGAGGAGCCTTCTATGGCCGG
>Ga0179593_1576643_pt1 | contig 13952 bp, 22 predicted proteins | sample CZODoug2_1_08_16_FD_185931 | JGI IMG/M metagenome (GOLD analysis project Ga0179593, IMG submission 185931) | Vadose zone soil fungal communities from Angelo Coast Range Reserve, California, USA - CZODoug2_1_08_16fungal (PacBio error correction) | ecosystem: Environmental > Terrestrial > Soil >...
AGGCCCATCTTTCGGTAGTCGGCTCGCAGATCGGGACGATCAGGGAAAAAAAAGGGGAGTGCTCGGGAGGGGGGGGAGAAGAAAAAGACCGAAAAAGAGGAAGTGTGGTCGGCGACCTGTTTTTCAGCAGCCCGAGATAGGACTCGTCCTTCTTGCAAGCAAGAGGAAAAAAAAAAACGTCCGAGGCCGAGAGAAATATTGTGGCGGAGCGATAAGAGGGGGGATGGTCGTTCTTGACGCGCCGTCGAGGGGGAAAGGTGCGAAAGAAAAAAAGAAGGGCTCGAAGATCCGGAAACTTCTCCGGCGCGTCATCGGATCACGGATGGAAAGGGAAAGGGGAGTCGGGGGCCACGGAAGAGAAGCCGAACTCCATCTTTACCCTACTGCTCATGTAAAGAGGAAGGAGACGTGAAGATCAAGTCTGCGGTTCGCCCGATCGAGGGGAAAAGAAGAAAAAAAAAGCCTCAAAAGGAGGAGAAGGGATGGCCTCGCCTCATGCGCGGCAGCACCACGGGTTCGAAGGGAAGGGGGCGACGGCCGCGACGAGATCGTCGTCAGTTTAGGGAAAGGAGGGAAGACGGGGGAAAAAAAAAAAAGAAAAAGAGGAGCGGTCGAAGGATAGATCGATGTCTTCCGAAACCGGCGGAGAGGAGGAAGGGAAATTGGGAAGAAAGGGAACGTCTATCCTCGCCAGGGATGAAGAAAAAAAAGAGCTCATCGTCAAAGGGAGGGGAAAAGGGGGGCCGCTTACCTCGCCCGAAAGGGGAGGGGTCCGCCTCCGCATGATGGCGGAACGGGGTGTAAGTTTTAGGGGAAGAAGAAGAATCCCAATCATTTGCCTTCTTTCTGCCGTTCGCCAACGCACGCCGGGGAAATCCGCGATCGAAAAAAGCCAGGAAAAAAAGGCGCATGGCCTGAACTACCTTTCCCTCCAGGACGCCAAGGGGAAAAAGACATGGAGGATTTCTACTATCCGCTTGCCAAGCACGAAGAGAGGGAAAAATACGTAAAAGTCACCTTCTTGGACAATGGGGGGGGGAAGCAGGAGCCGACGGCCATCTTCAATTTTGAGCCGGTCTCGCGAGGGAGGGAAGGGCCAACCCAGAAAAAGGAGGGAAAAGGGTAGTCATATTACCATGAGCAAGACGGCGGAGGTCACCATACTCTACATATCCTGTCCAACAGAAAAAGGGCGAAGGGCCAAACCCCAAGAAGAGGAAAGACACCCCTTTCCCGTACCTGCCGAAAAATTCTGGAAAGATAAATCGACCTTCATTTTCTCTCAAGGAGGGGGAAAAAGAAATAGGAAAAGAAGAAGAGACAGGATGAACCCCACTTCTTTTCTATTTGCAATAGCATAGAGACAGTAAGAAAAAAGGGGAAGACAAGAAGAAAGGGACACCTCTACACTAGGACGATTCTCTTACCAAAGAAAACTCAAACAACAAAAAGAGAAGGGAATAATCTTACTCACGTGTCGAGGTCGAAGGGCTCTTGCTGAAAAAAAAAAAAAAAGGACGGGGGGGGAGCGAGGCTATTTCCCTCTCCCGACTTGTTGTCATAATAATGAGGAGGGAGGGGAATGTACTATGGAGAGGAAAGAAAGAGGGATAGCGGACAGAATTTTGCTGCCTGTCCGGGCCGCGGGTCCCGTGAAAGGGGGAAGAAAGTTCGGGGGGTTTTGGGACGCCGCTCTGCGGGGGGAAAAGGGGACTGTCGCGGGAGGGAAAGAAAAAGGGGCTCCTGGTCTCTATACTACCCGCGGTTCAATGCACGATGGGGACAAAGCCCGGCCGCGCGCGAGACGCTCCACTTGCAGAGGCCGGGAGGGAAAACAGGGGAAAAAGGTGCCGTCGCGCAGCGTTTATCTGAATGAAAGAGGGGGATGGGGGGCACTCGGATCGTAGACATAAGGAAAGGAGGGTCGAACCCAGAGAAAGGAGGGCACTTTCGTCATCCCTGCGAAAGGAGATTCTGCCTAGGGAGGGGGAGGAGGACTTGCCTCAAAGAAGAGGAAGGAGTTGGTCGAACTGCTCAACATTCCCCTGCTTGGATGAGAGAAGGAAAACCAGGGGGAAAGTTCCGCCATCATTCCTTCGGCGGAAAAGGGAGGTAATCAAGAAAAAACTGGCTAACTCCATCATCTAAATTACTTTGGGGAAAAGGGGAGAAGACAAGGGCGAGGATTCTCCTGGGAGCTCGTAGGAAAAAAGGAGACTCGCTAGAGAAAAGGCTCGACACATCGATCTTCTTCTACCGCTCCGATCGGGGTTTGAGAAAAAAAAAGGGGAGGCGCAAGAAAGACGAGAAACTATCGGGGACTATCTCGTCTCGGACGTCGCAAAGCAGAGAAAGGGGGAAAGGGAATCAAGCTCCTAGAGGAGGGAAAAGGAAAGGAGGCCTTCTTTATCCTTAAATCGATCAAGGGAGGGAAGAGAAAATTGATCTTCAAGGGGAAGAGGGACCCTTTTTCGCTTACCTTATCAGTAGGGTCAAGCTGGAAAATCCGTGCCGACCGAAAAGCGTTAATCGTAAAGAAGGGAAAAGACAATTCAAGGGGGAAAGGCGTGTTCGTGCAGGAAAAGGGTGAAAAAAGGAGACGGGCTCTTTCACGCCGAAAAGAAGGAAAAAAGAAAAAAAAAAAAAAAAGAGTTCTCTCGGCATTACTACTACCTCGCGACGCATGGAGGAAACAGAAAGAAAAGATGGTCTGCTGAAACAGGTCTCCGACCAAAAGGGAAGGAAGAACTCTAGGGGGGGAAAAACGCGCCGCACTTCGGCGGCTCTCGCAGAAAGCGAAGAAAAACCGAAAGATGGCTCCGATGATTTTCGAAGGAAGAAGAAGGGTCAGCCGCGACAAAAGAAAGGGAAAAGCAACGGCGGATGACGGCCGAATAGCCGCGAGGTAAAAAGAGGGGGAGAGGAAGGGGAATATTCTAAGACTTTCTTCTTCGGAAGCTACGCAGAGAAAGGGAAAAAAAAAAAAAAATCAAGGGAAGGATGACAACCGCCCCATATCATAAATGATAACGCGGGCTTCATCGAAAAAGGGGGACGAGGAAAGATCCACTGGATTGCAGTGAGAGCCTTGTGGAAATGGGGGAGAAACGGGAAGGAAGAAAAAAAAAAAAGAAAACAGGTGGCAGTGAAAGACTACCCGATGTCTTATAATTATCACTACGCGGACCAAAGAAAAACCAGACGAAGCATCGAGCTCGTAACGCAGATGCAGAACGTCGGGGGAAAAGGGGGGAAAGATAAAGGGAATACCTCGCCTAGCGGATCTCTTCTCACAAAAAGGAGGGGAAGGGGTATGTTACAATTTGATCTCCAAACATATTGGCAAGACGTGAGGAAGAGGAGGGGGGCGGGAGGGAGAAGGGGGGGCCGCCCGGTGCGTTAATCTCCGTTCGTAGGAGATAGGGCCTTTCACTGGCCCCGAGCGGTGGAAAGGGAGGGTTTGAAAAAGAAGAGGGAAAAATTTTCCAAAGGCTCTCACTGCAATCGCAGTGGAGCGGGGGGAAAAAAGGGAAATTTGTCCGATGAAGCCCCGCTGTGGGAAGGGGAAAAGGGAATGGGTGGGGGGAAGGGGAGGGGAGCCGCGTCGCTTTCCGAAGAATCAAGCTTTTCGATATTAATAACCTGAGAGGGGAAAAAAGGGGGGGGGAGAGGGGTCTTTCTTGCTGCCGTTTAACCTCGCCGAGAGGAGAAAAAAAACCGGGATCGTGTGGGAAGAAAAGGGGAGGCGAGGCTCGGCGGCTGGATCTTCGAACATCATCGCGGAAACTTTAGGTGGGGGGAGAGGAGAGCACGCAGAGTTCCTCGCGTCTTGTCGGAAAAGAAAGGAAAGGAAAGAAGAGGGAAAAACCGCGAAAAGGAAAGGCACACAGTATCTTTCTCGCCTTCTTGCCCTCATCGGTGTACGGCAAGAGGAAGGAAAGAAAAATTGTGGCAGGTCGAGGGGGAGAAGAAGCGTTGAGAGGGAATCGCCTTCGTCCTTTTCCCAAAGGTGCGCGAAAGAAGGGGGAGGAGAAGACAAATCGGACCGAAGAGAGGATATGGCGAGGGAAGGGAAAAGGGATGCCTCGCTCTCTCTCCAGCTTGAGAAAAAAAAGAAAGAGAGTTCTCGGGCAGGCTAAAGGAGAGGGAAAATATAGTCTGCGTGAAAAAAGGAATCATTTTCAGGCTCAGCCGGCAAAAAGGGGGAAAGTCTCGAGCTCTATGCCGCGCTCAGCGAGAAAAAAAAAAGGGCAGGGGGTCGGGGAGGAAAAAAAAAAAGGAGAGCAGTTTCTCGTCCTTCTTGCCCGACGGGGGGGGGGAAAAGAAAGAAGAAAAAGAAAGGGGAGTCAGGAAAAAAAAAGGAAAAAACTTCTTATCGCTCTTAGAAAGGAAGAAAGGGAAAAGAAGATCCCTTCTAATCCTCTCCCTGGATAAGGAAAAAGAGCCTTCCCAAAGAGGAGGAAATGGCTTCTCATTCCTCGGACCGCGCCAGAAGGGACAGACTCCTTCATATTTCGAAAGGTGTCAGAAAGAGGAGCATTCCGTTCAAGCGAAAGCCAAGCATTTTTTCTTTATGAAGGTGGCCAAAAAAGCCTTCAGTCCCTCTTAGCCGGAAGGGAGGACGAATCTTTTCCCCAAATGGGTAAAGGAAGGAAAAACCAAGGAGAAAAAAAACGGGGCCGACTAGATTCTTTGTCTCAGCATGCGGATGGCGAAGGAAAGTCGGGAAGGTACCTTTCCCTTCAGAGAGAAGGAGAAGAAAATGCCGTTGGCCGCCTGAGCGCCGGCAATAGGAAAAAGTGCGGAGGGGGGACGGGGGGGGAGGGGACCACGTCTGATCAGGCGCCCAGGAAAAAAAGAGGAAGTCAAGAGAAAAGAAAGACGTCTAAGCAAGGAAGAAAAAGGAAAAGGGGACCACCGCAGCTCTTCTTCTCCAAAACCCACGAAATCGGAAGGGCAGGGCAGGGAACCCTTACCTCCGCAAAATTCTGTCCGCTAAAATAGGAAGAAGGGTGCTCAAGGAGGGGGGAGGACAAGCAATCCTCATCATATTACAACAAGTCTTGCTATTTCAATAGCAGAGAGAGAAAAAAAGAGGGAAGAAGGAAGGGACCTCTACACTAGTAAGATTATCTTACCATGAGGGAAGATCTAGAAAAAAAAAAAAGGGAGGAAAAGAGGGGAGAAGAGAGGATGCTTGCTGAAAATCTTTCGGACTGGAACAAACCCAGAGGGACTTGGTAGCTATGAGAAGAGGAAAAAGGAGCGGCTTGTCGAAAAACTGTACTATTTCTGACAAAAGGGGGGGGGAAAAAAAAAGAGGAATAGCGGACAAAAAAAAAGAGCTTCACGCCTTCCTTTTCGTTGGTTTGGGAGCGGCGCTGCGGGGGGGGAAGAAGAGGCGAGCCGTCTTTCCTGTTCTCTATGAAAAAAGGGGGGGAAAAGGAAAGAGTGGGTGGAAGAGAAAGAAGCCAAGTCCTTCTCGCTCGATACCGCGCCCAACTTGCAGAAAAAAAAAGAGCGGATTGTCCACGCAGGGGAAAGGCGCGCGGGGGAGGGGGACTTCCCACTTCTTCCGTGCTTTCAAGCGGAGCGTAGAGAAAAAGAGAGGATCCCCTGCAGCATGGGGCACGGTGAGGAAAAACTAGGCCATGGGAAAAAAAGGCCTTGGTCGATTCTGCGTCTCCGCGTCTGAAGATAAAGGAGGGGGGGGAGAAAGGAAAAGCAATCATTCCCCTTCTTGTATGCGGAAGGGGGGAGAGGGGAAAGATAACTTCAGCGGGGAAGGGAAAAAATAATGCCGGCGGCTGACCGCGCCGCCCTGGAGGAGGAAGGGAGAACTCCATCATCTAAAATGACTTTGGGGGGGAGAGTACTTAATCGGAAAAGGGGGGATAAAAGAGTCTTCAAGGTCGTCAAAGGGATCTCGGAAAAGAAAGGTTCTCTGAGACATCGATCTATCCTTCGACCGAGAAAAAAAAGGATCCGGAAGCCGCACCGTCTCGGAAAGAAAAGAAGGGAAAAAAAAAAAAGGATAGAGAGGGAAAAAAAGGAGAAACCGTCTTGCTTCCTCTCCTGAGCGAGAAAAAAAGAGGGGAGTCCTTCTGGATCTGAAAATCGGGATAAGGAAAGAAACTGATCGGGGGAAAAAAAAAACACTATTCCGGTTGGGGGGGGGGGTTTCGCGTACATGAGCAGTAGGGAAAAGAGGAGATCCTTTTCTACCTAAAAGCTGGAAAGAGGGGGAAGAAAAGAGAACGAGCATGAGAGGAAAGAAAAGGCTTTTTCGGATCAGATTTCCTGGCGCTGCGGCGCACCGGGGAAAGGCCGAAAGGAAAAAAGAAATCGATCCGCGAACGCCACAATATTTCGCTCAGAAATAGCTACGCTGCGGACACTATGAGAAAGAAAGGGAAAAAAAGGAATATCGGGGAAAAAAAAGAGCTGTTCTTCCGCTCGGTATGTGGCGAGTTACGACACAGAAAAAGGAGGAGGGAAAAGTAGGAGAGACCTGACTTACCGAACTATGGCGCCCGATGATGTGAAAAAGAAAAAAGAAAGACCGAGAGGGGGAAAAACCGGAAAAAAAATTTTTCAACGGCTGAATGACGGGCCTAATAGAAGAAAGGAAGGAGAAAAGAAAAAAAAGGGGCGCTTCAGTTAATAGTCGAAACGACTTGCTTCGCGGGTAAAGAAAAAAGCTTGAAAAAAAAAAGAAGAAATGATCAACAGCGGGCTCAATCGGCAAATGTCACCCGGGGGAGAAAGGAGGGGGGAAGGAGAGCCTTTTTGAAATGGTGTCAGCTACACGCGGCCGCCGGAAAGAGAAAATGAGATCCAAAAAAAAAAAGGAGGGAGGATACACTACTCTGAGACGAACTGAGTATTACCGCGCGGGAAAAAAAAACAGGAGGGGGGGGAAAATCTGTTTGGCTATCAAGTGAAATCCTCGCAAGCGGATAGGAGAAAAAAAAACGGAAGAAGGAGGAAAGGGAAAAAAAAAAAAACAGATTGGCATACTTCTGCCTCTTGCGTTAACGCGCAAAGAGGGGGGGAGGCCCTGGCTGTAATCTCCGGTTCGTTGCGTCGGGAAAGGGAGGGGGGGCTAAAAGGAAGGAAAACGGGAGCTTTGCCCGGTTGGGATAGATGTGGCCGGCCGAGGGGAAAGAAAACCATTTCCACAAGGCTCTCACGGGCATCGACAGGAGGAAAGGGGAAAGGTAGAAAAAGAGGGGAGGGCGGTCTGGCGGTGTCATCCCTTCCAATTTACGCTGGATAAATGTAGAGGAAAGGGGGAGGAGAGGAAACTGAATCGCCCAGGCGGGGTTCGCTGGGTCGGAGGGAGAGGAATTTAAAAAGGAAAAAAAGGGAGGGTTCTCCAACCTGCGAATCCGCTTTCTGAGGGCGTCGAGGCAGAGGAAGAGTGAGGGAGTCGCTCGATATCTGGTGGGGGGGGGGGGGGGGGGGGACGGTGATGCAGGAAAGGGAGGTGTCTTACTCGCCCATCCTATTGAAGAACGAGACTAGGGAAAGGCACGATATCTTCATCGCCTTCTTGCCCTCAGGGGGAAAAACAGTTCTCGAGGGGGGCGTCGCGTTATAGCGAGTAGCTTGAGAAAGGGAGAAGGGGCCCCCCCTTTTCTCCTCAGCGCCAGGACTGAGGAGGAGGGAAAATCAGGAAACTCCTTCTCTCTCATAGTATACTATTAAAGAAGGCCCGTATCTCCTGCGCGCTGGAAATAAGGCTCATTTTCCTCTACCCCCTTCCTCTTCGGTCTCGGGGAGCTAACGTCCTAGGAAGGGGGAAAAAAGGATGCTTTCATGCTCCATCCTGCCTCGCTGCGGGTAATCGATGGACTCCTCATGCGCGGGAGAAAAGGGGTTAATTTGGGGAGGAAAAAAGCCAGTACGATCATTTTCTTTTGAAGGGAGGTCTTTCTCGGATCGCGGTAGAAGGAAAGAAAATAATCGGGGAAGGGGTCCCGATAACTCTGCCTGTCCCGCGTCGTAAGCCCGTCAGAAGAAAGAAGGCGAATCCTCGCCCTTGATTCCGAACAGGACCGAGGGAAGAGGAACAGACAACAAAATTCTGGGGAGGAAAGGACAGGCCGCGGACCGCGCCCGAAAAAGAAGGAAGGGAGACCCTTGTCCACGGTGTCAGGAAATGAAGAAAGACGGGGTAACGGGAAAAAAAAAGAGGAATGCCGTTTCTCACTCACCCTTTCCGAATCCTTCAAGACGAAAAAATAAAAAGGGCGAATCGGGAAGGGACGAAAAGTTCCCTCCATTCTGAAAGGGAGTAAGAGGGTATCAATTTCGGATTTCTAAAGGAAAAAGGAAGAAGGAAAGTTCCTTTCAATACACTCTCTCGACGGAAAAAGGAGGGAATCTAGTGGAGGAAAAGGGGAGCCGTTCTCTCTGCTCTAATGCCTTGGCGACAACCGAGAAGAAAAGCGGGATGAAACCCCTTTGTATTCATAGAGACCATGAAGAAGAAAAGGAAGCCATTGAAGAAGAAAAGGGTCCACTCGCATCGCGGCTTCCAAAACACAGAAAAAAAAGGGAACGGAAAAGGACCGCAACATTCTGTTCCGCTATCGAAGTAAGGGGAGAGAATCTGGGGAAAGGAAAGCAAAGCCCATCATTATGACAAAAAAAAAAAAAGTTCACCCCCCCGTCCTCGGGGGGGGGGGGGTGTCCCGTGAAAAAAGGAAGAACACTAAGTCCGCTTCTCTTACCATGCGTTCATCCGAAGAAAAAGAGGGAAAGGGGAAAAAGAAGAGGACTATTTTCGCTGTCCCTGGCTGCTTGCTGCCCCTCTTTTGACCGAAGGAAAAAAAAACAAAAAGGACGGGGGAAGGGGGGGAAGAATGATTCTGCTTGCTGTCAGAAAAACTTGGTACTATTGGCTGAAAAAAGAAGGAAGACAGATTTTGGGCAGTTCCGGGCCCGGGGAAGAGGAGTCGAGGGAACCGCGCTGTGCGTGTGGACCAGCTCTGGAGGAAAAAAAAAGGGGAAGAGGGGGAGAAGGGTAATCTATGACTACCCTCGGGTTCATGCACGATTGGGAGAAGGGAAAGGGGAGACGAAGTGGTAGAAAAAACGGGCAGATGCCGCGCTCAGGCTGCCAACGCACTCGGATTTGGAAAAGGAAGAAGGAGGAATTCCCGACCGTCGTGCTTGGCCAATCTGGAGGGGGGAAAGAAGGGCTGGGAAAAAAACATGGCGTGCACGGTCGTTCAGCAAGAAAAGAGGACAAACCCCCTCCCCCAAAAAAAAAACAAACCCAAAAAACCCCCCTCGGCGTGGTCGATGCGGCGAAAAAAGGGGAGGGGGGGGAAACGGACAAGCAGGCCCCTCTTGGGGGAGGAACAGCGAAAAAGAAAAGTGGACAAGGTCGCAGCATGCCGGCGCGGACCGCGCCGCAAAGAGGAAGAGGGGAAAGGGCAAGCCATCATCGAAAAGGACGTGGGGGATGGAAAGGACATGGCGTAGGATTAAGGCAAGGGGAAAGGAAGAGAGAAGGGCTACGACGCGATCCGCAGGGAGAGGAAGAAGAGAGCTAACTTAAGAAGAGGGGGGGGTTATGGCGGCGACCTCGATCCTTAAGCCGCCGAAAAAAAAAGAGCAAGCATCATCGAACCGTCGTGCTGCAGAGGAAGAAGGGGACGGGGAAACTAAGGAGAGGAGGGAATTTTTACCCTCATCTTATGAAGGAGTAGCAAAATCGAGTGGGAAGAAAGGATAGTAAAGCCTGCCCTATACTACTATTCCGGGTAATCGCGTAAAAAAAGAAAGAGGGTTCGGCGCTCGCTTCTCAGGGGGAAGACAGGAAAAGCGGGGAAAAAAAGGGGTTCCGGATTTCTCGAGCCCGGCGTGGGAGGAGGGAAGGGCGCTTCGGCGCCACCTTTTTGGGAAAAAGGGAGGGGGGTACTGAAGGGAAAGAGACTCCTCGACGCCACAATTGGAAAAGGGTTTACGAATCGCGACTTTGCGGACACCAGAGGTCAAGAAGGCGATGAAAAGGAGGAAAAAAAAGGACGCTTTTCCTTCCGCTTCGTATGGGCAGGGAGGGGAACGAAAACCCCCGCAAAAAAAAAAAAAGAGCACCATCCTGCGCGCCGACACCGAAAGATGGCCCGAAGAAGAGAAGAGGAAAAGGAATGCCGTTGGAGAAACGATCACGCGGATGAAGGGGGACGAGAGAAGCGGGTAAACAGGAAGAAGAAAGGAGAGTCGAAACGACTTGCTTCTTCCGGAAAGCGACGCGCTAAATTTAAGGGGAAAAAAGAAAAAAATTATCACCCGTGGCTTCATCGTCAAATGTAAAGGGGGAAAGGAACTAGGGGCAAGAAAGGGGAAAGGGGGGAAATGATGCAGTCGACACGCGTCCTCCCTGAATAAATCCGGCGGCAAGCAGAAAAGGGAAAAGAAAAGGGGGAGGAAGAATTAAGGGGGGGTACTCCAGACGACGAAGCATCTATCTCGTACGCAGATGCGACGTCTTGCCAATCTGGTTTGGAGGGAAAAAAAAAAAACGGAGGGGGGGAAAAGAGAGATAGAACCTTGAGAGAAAGGTCTGCATCTTGCGTTACGCTCTCTATTGCTTCGTCGAAGGGGGGGAAAGAGGAAGAGGGGGGAGAATTATAGACTCGGTAGTCTTTCAACTGGCAACGGGAAGAGGGGAAACGGTGGAAGATTTGGGAAAAGCGTGTCGCTGCACCCTTTCCCACAAGGCTCTTCAAGGAGGGAGGGGGAAAAAAAGGGAATGTTGTCCGATGAAGCCCGTAGGCTTGGGGAGAAGGGATGGATGGGGCGGGAAAAGGGGGATTAATTTAGCGCGTCTCTTTCCGAAGAAAAAAAGGAGGAAAAAAACGGGGGGGGGAGTTGGTTCGTCCTGCTTTCGGCCGTGAAAAATAGAGGGAAAAAAAAGACCGTTTCTCCAACACGCCCGATCCGCTTCAGGAGGGGGGGAAAAAGAGAGGGGGCGCCATCTTTCGTAGTCGGCGCGCAGATAGGGGGGAGAAGAGGGGATGATGCGAAGGGAGAGAGCCCATCCGAGCGAAGAACAGCGCTTGTGGTCGGCGAAAAGGGGGAGAGGGAAGAGGCCCTCCATCGTTTTTCCGCCAAAGGGGAGAGAAGGGAGTAATAATGAAAGAAAAAAGATTTCGAGGTCGTCGGGGGAGAAAGACAGGAGGCCTTTTTCCCAAATTTTCTCCCGCAGAGACAAAGGAATCGACCGAAGGGAAGGAAAAAACTCCTCCTGCTCTTCATAGATAGATTTCCAAAGGGATCGCCGCGAGGAGAAAACGACCAGCTTTCCCCCTACTTGAGAAAAAGATAGTCGTTCTCGGGCAGTCCTTAAAGGAGATGGGAAGAGAACCCGGATCATGTTCAGGCTCCACCGGCTCAGAGAAAGAGAGGAGAGGCAGCACGACGGTTTCGATGTGCTTGGAAGAAAATAAGGAAGTATGGCGCGACGGTGCGGCTTCCGGATCGCGGTCGCAGAGGGAGGAGGAAGAAACCTGCGGATCTCGTCTTAGCCCGTAGAGAGCGGGGGAGGGGGGGGAAGGAACGGAGAAAGAAAAAGGGGATGCCGAAAAGCCGCTTCAGCTTCCAGAGACCCAAAAGTCCCGGGGGGAGAAAAGAAGAAAGAAATGGTTGAACAGTTCTGCTCTGGAAGAAGAAGGGGGGAAAGGGGCGGAACGGAAAAAGGGTCCAAGCGCTTGCCTCATCCAATCAGGGGCCTGGGGAAAAAAAAAGTTCCTAATCCTTCAAAAAAGGGGGGGGGAAAAAGAAACCAAATGGGCCTGTTCCTTTAACGACCGTGCCCGACATAAGGGGAGGGGATAACATGGCTTATTTCCTACGATCCGATGGAAAAAAAAGGAGAAAAAAAGCTGCGCGCCGGCACCTGCGGGGAAAAGGAAAAGGAAAGTCTGGCAAGTTGAGCCCGGTCTCAAGCCTTGGCGCCCACGTCGGAGATGCTCCAAGTCTCCCATGTGCTGAAAAAAAAGAAAGAAGGGAAATCCGCTTTTCTTGCACAGACGCGACAGAGAAGGGGGACCAACAAGAGCGGAAAGAAAGGGAGCCCGGACCCCCGGCCCGGACCTGCCGCAAAAGGAAAAGAGGGGAGATCCCTTCTTTGTCAGAAAAGAGGAAAAAAGGGGGACAACAAGTCTTTCTATTTCAATAGCATAGATAACAGTCCCTCTTTGGGGGGGGGGGGGGAAAAAAAAGAAGAAAAGTGACCTCTACACAGTAGATTAAGATGAAAGTCAGGATCGAGAGACGCATTTAAGATAATCTTACTAGTGTAGGAGGGAGAAGGGGGAACCAAACCCCAAGAGGGACTGTTATCCTATGGAGAAGGGGGGAGAAGAACTGTGGGAGGAAAAAGAAAAAAATTGTACTATTTTCTTACAAGAAGGACGAAAAGGGGGAGAGGTCCTTTCCCGTTTTCCGGGCAGAGGCAAGGCGACATTCAGGGGGAAGCCCTCGCTGGTGCTGTGAAGAAGGAAGACAGAGGCTTCTCCTTCTTGCTGAAGGAGATAGATCCCCAAGGGGAAAAGGGGGCGCTGCTCCGACGTGTTCTCCAAGGCCTTCGCGGAGAAGAAAAGGGGAAGAGGCCGTCGCTCAGTCCGTCCAACGCAATAGGAGGGTCCGAAAAATGACGGACTCCTTCCCGACGCGTCGGGAGGAGAAAAGAAGAAATGATTCTCCCAAGCACTCGGCAGACAAAGGGGGAAGACATGGGGAGGCACGGGAGAGGCGGCCTCGGCCGTGTCGATTCGGCGGCACTACGCGGAGGAAAGGGGGCGAAGGAAATCAATCATTGCCCCTTCTTGGAGGAGGGAACGCTGGGACGTGGGGAAAGGAGCCCATCATGCCGTCTTCTGATCTCGCCTCCCTGTTCAAACCAGGAAAGAAAGAGAAAAGGAATGGTGTGTTCCTTCTGGACGCTGACGCGCTGTTGACGGAAGAAATGCGGGGTCGCCGGGCCTTCGTCCTTCAAAAAAGAAAAAGGAGAGCCGCGGTTCTCGTAAGACTCGATCTAAAAAGGAGGAAAAGGGGTAAGATCTTTATAGAAAGAAAAAGGCCGGACACTGAAGATCGACGATCTCTTCGCGGACGTCGCAGCACATCGAAAAAAGGGGGGGGGGAAAAAGAAGCGGAGGAAGCTTTATCCTTAAAATCGCTCCGTCGACCGCAGATTGGGAGATAAAGGGAGAACGGGAGCCTGCAGAAAAGGACAGTAGGGCAAGCTGGAGTTCTGCCGTCGCGGCAGAAGAAAAGAAAAGGAGCCTTTCCCTCATGGAGGTGAAGGAGTAAAAAATTCGAGAAAGAAAGGGGCGCTGCGGCGCTCTTTTTGTGAAACGGCGACGGCCGAGGGAAAAGGAAAAGGGGAAATGAAGACGAGACGCACAAGAAATCGCGACGCTGGCTGACACGCGATGAGGGCAAGGAGAAGAGAAGAAAAAGAGGGTTCTTCCGCTCGTGATTGGCGAGGTTACGAACAAAGGAAATGGGCACTCGGAAAAAAAAAGAACGAATGCCCGATGATGTTCGACTATCCTCCGCAGCCTCGACGACAGAAGGGGGGAAAACAACTTTCTTGATGACGGGCCAGAAAGAGAGCGAGGTAAAAAAAAAAAATGCGATTCAGGTTACTAGTCGAAACGCTGCTTCTTCGAGCGACGAGAGAGAAAAAAAAAGAGAAGAAATGATCAACAGGGGGCGTCATCGGCAAGGGCAGAGGGGGAAAAGTCCCTATAAGGGGAAGCGACACCGGCCGACGGAATAATCCGCGGCAAATCTATCCCACCGGGCAAGGGAAAAGGGAGGGGGGGGAGAAGAAGAGAAACGACGAACCGTTATATTACCGCCCCTGTCGAAAAACCTCGAAGAAAGAAAAATCGAGCGCGAGAAGAAAGTGAAATACCTCGCAACGG
>Ga0179593_1739257_pt1 | contig 13952 bp, 14 predicted proteins | sample CZODoug2_1_08_16_FD_185931 | JGI IMG/M metagenome (GOLD analysis project Ga0179593, IMG submission 185931) | Vadose zone soil fungal communities from Angelo Coast Range Reserve, California, USA - CZODoug2_1_08_16fungal (PacBio error correction) | ecosystem: Environmental > Terrestrial > Soil >...
TCTTGAGGGGGGTACTGTCAGGACACCTGGGGCTCTAGGTTTCTCTGACATGATCGTACAGGAGGAATTCCATTGGGGGGCGCTAGGAAAGGTGCGCAAATGGGAACGCGAAAAAAAAGGTGCAAGAAAAAGTCCGCCGACGAGGAGGGATGCCAAGCTCCAAACGAGCGCGACCGTCGCAGACGACACCATAGCCGCCCGGGAAGCAACTATACGGGTGGGGGTCAAGCGCCACAGCCGTCCTCGGGAGAGAAGACCAGCGGAAAGAAATGATTGCAATAGAAAGGGAGCAAAACGGGTGGTGTCGCCGGAAAGGCGCCGCCTCCGCAGTTCGAAGCTAATCCGGATAGGCCTCGAGCATCTTCTCAACCAGAGCATATGAGGGATTGAGTGTTTGGGGGGGGCCGACGTGTCCGGCTCTGAGGACGAGAGTCAAGGTTGGTGAGCATCCTAAGAGGGCTGTCGCCCTGACGTAGCTTGAAATCCTGGTAGTGTGTGGGAATGGACAAAAACCAATCTCTGGGGGTCGAATGGATCACCTAAAAGGGGACGATAAAGAGAGTGTACCAACTCGTCATGTCGTTGAGCACTATATCGACCCGGCTCTAGACAGTTGATTCAGTAGGCGTACCATCAATCCCCAACGAAAGAAGGACCATGAAATGCGGGAGAAAAATGGCGCGACAGTGTCGACTGACTGGAGCAGGACAAAAGCTCGAAGGAGAGGACTTTGTAACTCCGCTTGCGACACATACGAACAAAATGATGACAGGGCGGGAAGCCAAAACGTTGCGTCACAAATGCGCACGGCTTGGGGGGAGTCGCCTATCGGTTTCGAGGTGACCTACTCTTTATCGTGACCGGCTCTGCCGCGATCATAGGAAAGCTGGTTCCGGGACCGGAAATTGGGGGGGTTCTAAGAACCGGCCAGGAGGAAAAAAGAAGGGAAAAAAAAGGTTGACCGAAAAAACATGCTTCAGCCGACAATCGGGAGAGCCCCACTTGACGAAGGGAGGGACCACGGGGGGGCGGGATCTGAAGGAAAAGGACAATTCTAAAAGGATGCGGGAGAAGCTTACCCAAGGTCTACCGGAACAGAACAGTAGTCATTTTATCGGTAGCCGCATGGGCACGACCGTTGAGGGTCAGATGGGCTGCCCGCACAAAAAAAGGAAAAGTCAAACCTACGCCTTGCCAGGGGCACGGTCAAAAAATTCGGTGACGCGGGTATGAAGGTTGTATGAAGATGAGCCCCGAAACGCTAAGTCCTGAACAGGGACGATCGTAGGTACACTCTGAAGGTTGTGGCACACAGCGACCATTAAGCACTGATACCAGGGACTTCTCGCGGGGGGTGTGAAGTAGAACTAAAGGGGGGGGTCAAGGGTGAGGGGTGTGGGGAGAGGCGGACGCAGTATGCGGAAGCGTTGCCTGGACTGCTTGATCTGGGCACGCAGAGCACTGGCTGAGGCTAAAGGTACAGCTCCGCCCGTCGATTTCAATGGAGAGAGGACTTCCACCGTGATGCAAGCCGATTACAAATCATCCCTTACTGGGATCCCCCCGGGTTTTTGGTTGGAAGGGCCGCAGGAAAGATATTTCGCGCAAAAGGGAGAAGCCTAGGCATCGACAAGTTCAGCCAGATCGTCCCTCATCAAGTTCCAGATAAAATAGGCTGCCAAGACGGAGTCCCCGGGGAGAAAAGAGTGGAGGAGAGATAGGAAGGGTCTGATGAAGAATTATTTGTCCGCCGATAAGAGGCTCTCAACGAATTTGACCGAAATCGTTGGCCCCTTCCAATTCGGTGTGTCGGACGTGGGAGGGGCGAGGAGTGAAGGGGAAGCGGCTGCAGGCTGTTCGGACGGCCTTTACTTTGTTAGAGTCATTCGGTTCGAGGGAAATCGGAAGGAAAATAGAGAGAGTAAAAAAAGGGCTCTGCAGCCTGCTTGGCCGTTGCGCAAGGCAGTTTTGAAAGGGGGTCCGACTGAAACACAAGGGCAAGAAAGAAAAAAGGAAAGGATGGGAGAGACAAAGAGTCATTTGGGTATTAGAGAGGTATTTTGGATTGTGATTGGGGCAAAATCCAACCGCGTTAACGGTTCCGGTGTGAAGAGGGCGAAGAAACCCTAGCGACGGAAAGAAAAGGTGTGAGGAGAGGGTAACTGGCAAGAAGATTGACGTGCGAGGATGGTGCCGGCGGGGGTCAAGAGTGAGCCAGAACCCATTCCCTGGGGAGAGTCCGATCCCTGGGCAGGAAGCTGGCGAGGAATACCGGGTGCTTACCCAGTCCCTTCCGGTACAGCCCCGGATAATCCACGAGCAACAAGTTTGGCTACCAGCCGATCAGGGGGACTGATTGGCATCCTAAAAAAAGAAAGCCTGCGGGGACGTTTCATGTACCATGAGCCGTTTTCACAGGTGCCGAGGCGTCGAAGGCGTCTCTCTTTTTCGGTCAAGCGAAGGGAAAAGGCATCAAGGAGGGCTCAGAAAGAAAAATCGACCTTAAAATCAACCACAACAACGAGGAGAAAAGTAGATCTAAGGGGGCTTTCTGCGAAGAATACGTGAGGAAAATGGCCTGAGCCGCCGTAAAAAAGCGTGGAGCTCAGAAAAAAGCCGAAACTATAGGAGCGCGGATTATCTCCTAAGCCGAAGACGAAAACTAAGGAAGCCTCATCACCCGGGTATACAAACGGGGGTGCTCGGTAAAACGAGTAGGGTGAGGAGGACGGAGTATATGAAACAGGTCTGAGCAAGCTTCCCTGCTTGGGACCGTTGGATATAGAAATTCTGACAGGGCCCTGGCAGAGACACTCATTTAAGGACAAAAAGAACTCACGGAAAAGGGGCAATGGGGCAGAAGGATGAAACCAGGATCGTCGCTAGGAAAGCCGCTCACCCGAGAACACTCGGGTGGCGTAAGATGGAAAAAGCGCTCAGATAAAAAAGACTCAGCAGGCCCCTATTCTTCAAAATCGCGCCGAGACTCGTTAGAAGGGCTCTTGACACCCTCGACGTGCCTCTAGGCTGAAAACGGACAAGCTAAGGCCTGCAAGAAAGGCGGACGGAAAAGAAGAACCCGCCGACGAAATTGCCAAACTAAGGGGGGGGGGGATATACAAGTCCTCCTTAAGTCCCGCCTCTGAGGACCTCGTGGGAGACGCACACGAGGTCCGCGACCGCCCCTACCTCATCTACCCAGCCTTTTCGAGGGCGCAGAAAGGGATCAGGAAGCTTGACCGCTGAGAAGGACAGCAACAGACCCATCTCTCTAATCAACAACCTGACGGTAGCAGCTGGGGGCCCGCGGTTGCAAACTGTAGCCGGAAGTCAAGGGGAAGCAGAGGAGATAGGAGGAGAAAAGGTCGATGCCGTAAAGCCTGCTTGCGAAAAACCTCCTTCAGCACCGGCTTGAAAACAGGACAAAAAAACACCTTGGGATAACAGGTCTGGAACACGAAAACTTGCAAGAAGGGAAAATGAGGGGTGTGGAAAGTGGGGCGTCTCCGGGACCGTCGTCCATCGAAGACCCCCCGAGGAATATCAGGCCACAGAGACAGCAGAACGGCTCCACACTCGACGCCGCCTAGATGCCATACGAAGCGAACACCCTCCGTAATTCGGGAACTAAGGACAACGAGAAGCCGTCTCAATACTTCATGGAGTTGGTAAAAAAGAGAAGAACTGGAAAAGAAGGGCCAGGAGACTAATGGGGGCCGGCAAGGAAAAGATTCAAAAATAGTGGTCAGACAAGCGTCCCGGGCTGTGCCATGCCACGAGAATGGAGGGGTGGCATGGGAATGCAGAGAGAAGGGTGCGGGGGGAAGAGGGGCCTCCGGGGGGGCACGAACCGTGAGACCCAGCATAAAGATGGGAAATAAACATGAAAGAAAAAACCGCGTTCCTGTGAGGTTTACGGGTAACCAAGTTCTCTCCACGGCCGAAGGGTCGAATGTACCATTCGTGTCATGGATAAACGTGCGCAGAAGGTGGGGAAAAGGATCGGCGTCTTCAGCATTTTTGGAGTCCGGTAGTGGCTTATGCTTTCCTTTTATCACACTCCGCAATTCATCGTAAAAAAGAGAAGAAGACACGCATGATCGCGAAGAAAAGCCGGCTCAGATAAAGTTTTTATTCACACAACACCTATATTTCGCTCACGCAGTCGCAAGGCGCCAAAATGGGGAGGGGAGAGGGGCAATCAGTGGAGGATGAAAAGAAAAGCGGCGGACAAGAGAGTACAAGAAAGAAGGGGACGAGCTTTTGCAGCTAAAGAGTCCGACACCGCTCGCGCAGAACGAACATGCTCATTATCTAGGAAAGAAAGCGGACAAAAGAGGTCAGCCCGACTCTCCTGTAAATCGAAAGCGGTCACACGTCTAGGGGGGGGGGGGGGGGGCGTCCAAAGGGACCAGTTGGAACGCGAAATCGAAGCAAGCGGGGGTGAGGCAGCTCATCTAGACACGAGGAGCGTGAGTCCAGTTCAACTACCAGATTAAAGAGGCTCTTCCTTCTAAGAGCAAGTAGGCGGATTCGCGGGCAGGGATGAGAAGAAGACTAAGAGAAGAGTATGCTCCGTCTCAGTCCTGTGCTCCCTCCTGGTGATTCGGGAGCACGAGCGGGTGGGAGGTGGAAAGAGAGAAGGTGCGAGGGGAGGTTTCGGGTGGGGGGATGCGGGACGTCGGGATAGAGGAGAAAGTGGCACGGGAAAGGGGACAGAAGGGAGTAGGTGGGGGGAAAGGCAGTTTAGGGCCAGGGGTCTAGAAAGAGAAGTCGAAGGAGATGAAGCGGGGGTGTTGGGGGAATAGGTGGGGGCGGGAGGAAACCCCGGCGGTAAGGGCGGGTTAAGAACGAGCTGTCAGATGGCAGGAAAAGGAACTGAGAGACGGGGAGGAGCAAAGAAGAGGTCAAGGGGGATGGAGGGGAATGCCGAGAGTGTTAAATGTGAGTAAGCAGAAAGGGAGGAATGGTGCTAGGCGAAAAGAGAGGGAAATGGCAATAGCAGTAACGAGATTATGGGATAAGTAAAACAATGGGGCAGATGGAGGGAAAGTAAGGGAAGCTAGGGAGTGCAAGACGGACAGAAAAGGATGGTGGTGGGGGTAAAAGAGCGGAAACGAAAAAGAAGAGAAATCAATAGGGACAACAGAGAAGTGTGTGGGGAGCATGAAGGGTGGTTGGCGGTCGAGGGGCGATAAAAGGGTTGGGGGGGGGGGGGAGGGGGCAGTCGGCGGGGAAGGAGGACAGTGGAACGTGACGGGGTTAGTGGAAAAAAACGGGCGATGAGGGCCAGAGGGGGACGGGGGGTGGGTGAAGGGAGAAGAAGGGACTAGGGGAGAGGAGGAGCGGTGGGGGGGTGGGGGATGGAAAGCGTGAATTGGACGCGAGAGGGAGGTAGGAGTTTGGTACGGGGTGAATTGAGAGAGTAGAGGAAGAACGGAGGTGACGGGTGGGGGGGTTGTTATAGTGGGGAGGGGGATCAGGAAAAGGGACTATAGAGGAGGGGTAGTTACCGGTAGTGGAGGGCATGGGGAGAAGAGGGGGGAGGGGGCAGAGGGGGGGGAAAAGGGAACGGGGCGGGGTCGGAGAGGGGAAAAAAAAAGCGTGGGGAGAGTGGGAAGGGGGCGAGGTTGGAAGAGCGAGGAAGGGCGGAAGGAGATAGGGGGTGGAGATACTTATGGGTAGCGTTGAGTGGGGGAAGTCGTGGGGAACAGACGGAGGATTCCAGGGGGGAGCGGACATGTTGGGCGGTTGGGGAATAAAGAGAGAATTGGGGGCAGAAGTGGAGGAATAGGAATGAGGGTGGGAATTTAGAGAGAGACTGAAAACGGGTAGTGCGGGAGGAGGTTATGCAAAGTGGGAAGAACGGGTGGGAAGAAGAGGGAGGGGGATGGGTATCGAAGTGAAAAGGGGAGAAAAAAAAATGTGGTGTAGAAGGGTGAGGGACTGAATATGGTGTGTGTAAGGAAGGGCAGGACTGGGGTGGAGACACAACAGAGGTAGAAGGAAGGGGCGAGCTGGGTTGGTGAGCGGACCACCAACCACGAAGAAGAAATACTGGGTGGAAGGGGGAAATGCGGGGCAGATGTGGGCAGGATGGGCGTAGGAACCAGAGGAGGTGGGGTGTGTAAATTGTAGTCTCTGATCGCGTTTAGATGTAGGGAGGATTAGCCGGGGAAAGAGGGCTGGGGAGTCTGAGAGGAAGACTACCCTGGGAATTTTAGAGGCTCGCAGTATATGGATCAGGGTCCATCTCAGCATGGGTTTCTCTGGACTCGATGGCGAGCAGTCCCTATTCCATCATCTTCTACGGGCGGAAAACAATAAGAGAGGGGGGCAGGATAGGTCTTCGGTGGGAGTATAAATACAGAAGACAGGTCAAGGCGGCGCTTGCTCATCGAGTCTGGTCGTACTTTTGGAAAGGGAAATCATCACGAGTTACTTCTTATTTAATGAGGATCATACTCTGTGACCGACGAAATGGCATTCACCGGCAGGGAGCATACAGGAATAAAGGAGGTTCAAGAGGAGAACAACAAAAGGAAAGGGGAAAGGAGATAGATTCTTGGAATGGGACATTACCTCCTTTTTAGGAGGAATTGTTCTGGAATGATCGTCGATACGGAATGCCGTGGGGACGCGCAAGAAGAGTATGCGGCTCCATGTAGCGTCCTTCACAACGGGAGGGGAGCTGACGAAGCAAAGAAATAGTGAGAATCTCCTCCCCCCCGTCTCTTAATACACCATAGCCGCCCGAACGTATTGAACGAAGTGTTTTGAACCAGCGGCCACGCCGTGAGGAAAGCTTTATGAGAAGAGAAAAAGCAGAGGCCAAACAAAGAATCCTGCCCTGAACCGAGAGAAAGATACATGGGCGAATGGGGGACGAAATAGGGAACATGCGAGCGCAAGCGTGCTCTTTCGGCGAATGATAGTCCTCCGCGCATTTCTCACGACGCGCATATTTTTGCCGGGAAAGAACTAGAGAGAGCGGAAGAATCATGAACGCAATTTGTGGAGCTCCGAAAATTGTGTCCGGAAGGAGAGTAATCAATCTTAAAAAGGATTGGTCAAAGAAGCATAGGGGGGCCGGGAACACTGATCACCGGAAGGACAATTGGCTTCGATATCGTCGAAAGGTTCCACTGGTCCAACGCATTGCTGTTGAGCAAGTAAGAATAATCGACCGGGGCTCGGACCGACAGAGGCCTTGTACTGAGACGAAAAATCCGCACCTCACGGATGGGAAGAAGAAGAGGCTGGGGACTCATATTCATGAGGGGCGTTTTTACTGACTGTTATCCTTCCCTCGGAGAAATATGCGAGCTGGGTCCCTCGCCAGCTCGAGCGTAGCAGGGAGAAAAGGAGGAAGTGGGAGGAGGGGCAAGAAAAACATGTGGCGGCCGGGAAGCACGGCGTTGGCTTAAACTATCGTTTTATGGCGAGGGGGGTGACTAAACGCGGGATTTGTTAGGGGAGATCAGATCATCAAGCGAAAAAGGAGATGGGAGGGAGACGAGTAAGAAGGCCCCGGCGGCTGCGGACGACGCGCATAGGCCGTGGACTTGTCCGAAAGGGAACGACATCGGAGATCGTCCCACTTGACAGCACGGTTTCGGGACCGTCCTGCACGCGGGGGTGGAAAAATGCAGAAAACACGCCGAAGAAGGGGGGAAATAGGGGAAGAAATGGGGAAGAACCGGAGACTGTCGCAGTAGCATTGGTGCCATATCCTCAGGAGGGGGGTTGCCAGTTGCATGCACCAGACGGCTCATTTGGGGAGGGACCCAAACTTAGCATAGCCAAGAAAAAAAACGGAAGAACAGACGGGCAGGAAAGCAGCCATTGTCCGGACATTGGTAGGGAAAAAGATGGTTGCTCCCATATTTCAGTCAGCCCCGAAACGGGGGGAAGGCGGGAAAGAAGAGGAGGTTGGCACCATCGACCAGATCGGAGCACGGACTTCAAATTTGCAGGGTCGAGCGGGTGTTCGCGTTAAAGAGGAAGGGACTAAGGGTGCAAAGGCGCTATTTCCTGCGTGAGAATCTGTCGGGGGCGAGGGACGCGCCGCCGCGGGCCTTCAGGGGGCAAAAGCTTAGGGGGGGGATAACGTCAACCGATTCGGAGGGAAAAAAGGAGGGTCTCACGGTTGGGTGGCCACGGAAATGGATGACTGATTTCTTGTCCAGAAACAACGTGCATTAGACAGGATATCCATATCGTGTAAATAAAGAGCTGCGTAAAGAGAGTCCGAAGATGCCAGGCCAGGCCCTCTGGCAAAAAGAAAGTTTGGATGCGAGGAGGGGGTGATGGGAACTTAGTTGAAGGGAAGAGCTATCACGGGGCCGACACGATCGGGAGGAGAAAAGAGAGGGGGAGCGGGAGGGGGGCGGCTCCTCTGCTTGGACCTCGGGCTTCAAGGGGAGGGAGGGACGTCTTTCTTTGGGTAGGGAACACTGCCGATGGATCTGAAAGAGAACGCGGAGCCGGGCTGAGCCACCTTCGGCTTTAGTGTCAGACATGCAGTGAGAGGGGGAACTGCTCTTCTCCTGACAACGAATTGCGAAAAGGAAAAGAGGGTGTATTTTTGGGGGGAGTATTGTGGTGATCGCTGGTTAAGGGGACCTGCCACAGGGTTACCTGTCTCGAAGGTTATCGGGGCGAAAGAACGACAGCAAGAACGGGAACGAAGGGGTGCCCAGAAATATTGGGAGTGGCAAGAGGGTGGTTCCGGCGCAAAGGGGGTTTCTAAGGAGTGGGGGCACTCCAGCCCGTCCACAAGAAAAAAAAAAAAGGTGGACCCGCAGGGGCAGATGGGGCTTCGAAAAAGGGTGCAGAGGGGAAGGTACTGCGAACACCCAGACGCGAGGGAAAGGAAAAAGGGGGGGGGCGAAACGACCGGCTGTGAGAGGGGCACTCATGAACTTGGAGCTCAAGGAATCCCGGGAAAGACTCATAATAGGAGTCCATTTGCCGAGCGTCGAATACCGGCTCGCAGAAGTGCGTCCCGAAGGGCTTCACCGGGACAGAAACTTATTGGTTTCGCGACGACAGGGACTGAAACACAAAAGGGAGGATGAAAGAATAAGGTCTATTTCTCTAAGAAATCGTTAGGATGCAGGAGCCGCCGTCCGTCCAATCTGAGAGAAGGTCTTAAAGACGCCTCGGAAACGGCACTATAGGGGAAGAGGAATTCAGAAAAAGTGCGCGAAAAGCAGGGGCGATCACTCCGATGTCAGAAACTGTTTGCGCGTGACTCCGGCGGCGCGGTTACCGTAATTGAGGGAGGGGCATGCAGTATTCTCATGGCCAGAAGAAACGGATCTAGGAAGGCGGCCTGTCCTTGCTTCTTCTAAAAGTTAAAGGGCGCAAGGGCGCCATCCAAAGAACTCATAGCACACGAGAAGGAGGGGGCGGCGTCGCTAAGGGACCGGGCCTCTGACAAACGAGCACGGAAACGCGTGTGGGAGGAAGCCAAACATCAGAAATCCCAAAATAGAAGAACAATCTGAATCTAGGCAAACGGAAACCGCAAAAGGTTGAGGAGGCATCTCTTTCACCAGCTCCTTCATCGCTTCTGACAAAGAAAAAGACCTAAGGGTTCAGGAAGAATCAAAGGTCGCGCGGAAAAGGGGAAGAAGAGAACCGAAGGCGATACCCAAGCAATCCTCAACCCTCCCTTTGAAATCTGAACCGACCCGCAGCGTTACCGAGAAAGGCAAGCCAAAGCACCCAAGGGAAAGCGCAACCGATCGGGAAAATTCGTTTTGTGAGCTCGGAGCCGTCTTCCAAATAATTGAATCATCACCTTCCATACTCTCCCTTCCAACCCTTCAACAATGAAAAAAAGAGAGAAAAATCAGGGACTGAGGAAAAGCTACTGAGAGATCGGGATTCTACCTTGTCTAATGCCCGTAGCTCGCCTCGAAAGAAATCCGGCAGGCCCGCTTTCTTTAAAAAAAAAAAACCCGGGGAGGCACTAACAGGGGGAGGACAAGGGGTGGACATCAAAAGGGGTTGAAAGGAGGTCCATCTGAAGAGCGTCACATCAACCCACTCACTGCTCAGGCAGGCTCCAGAGAAGAAACGCAACGAGGACAACCTCCGAATGAAGAACTAGCCAAAAAAAACGCGAACACCCCCAAACTGAACTGAGACGTACTCCCTAAAATCCGATGGGTAAACTCTCATACTTGAAAAAACTCGCCTCCTTTGAGAGACGTTTCGGGCCTGAAGGAAGCTTCCTCCACAAATTGAACCATGTCCGGAAATGAGGGGACCTGCAGAGTGAAAGTTGGCATTGGGGGCGCATGGCTACGGAAAGTTTGCGGGCAGCCAGGGACCGCCATGGTGCACGGGAGGTCGGTGAACGCAGATTGAGCTATGTCCAAAATTCGAAAAGTTGATGAAAGTGGGGAAAAACGCCGTTGATCAACGAGCCGCCGAAGGTGTCTACTTGTTCCACAAAGTGTTCAGACTGCGCCCGGAATGTGCTCGTACTGAGTCAAAGGGTAAGATTCGAGGGAGTCAAGAGGCCACTGTGCGGGGCGAAAGCTGGTCCTGTGAGCAGAGAGCTCCGGTATTCTCTTGACAAACCAACCTCCATGAATAACCGTATGATCGCGAGCAGCGAGGTCTCAAGATCCAGACTGGGAAATACACCGAACCCGATAGGAGGGAGAGGAGTAGGGAGGCCTGAGGGGCTGGGGGCATGACGAGAAAAAGTAATCATTGCGGATCGGGGGCTCTCAGGAAAAAGCAAGATGGTACCATAGCTCAGACTTGGGAGCTGTTTTCCGCGACATCCGAAAAAAAGATCAGGTGAAAGCATTAGAAAGGGAAGAGCAGGGGAAGGTGATAGCGTCATCCAGGAAGAAGTCGCTCTAGCCGGAATATCGAAACTGCCAGCTCAACGCAAGTGACCATTGGAACGCCGCCGAGATATCGACAAGGTCTGAGGTGTTGAAGGGGAGAGCAGATACGAGTGCTTGTCCGAGGGTACAAGAAAGGAATCAGACAGAAGAGGATCACGGCGGGTAAAAACACCTTGCCTGAAAGATAGAATACCTTCCAGCGCAGATAGGCAAAGAACGGCGCAAAACTCATCCGCGATGAAGGCTAATATTGCTCGAAAGGCATAAACAGGGATTCAAGAAAAAAGGAGGGGAAGCGCTCAGAAAGGGGGAGAAGGTCGCGGGAATGAGGGAGACAAGTCTCAGGGGGGGGGCGGGGAGATTAGGGGGAAAGGCTCCATCCAGAAGACCATCGGCTGTGAAATGGGAAAAACTATCGATTCATCGGCAGAGGAACGGCTCTGGTGGCTGGAGGAAAGAGGGGTCCGGAAAAAGAATCGGGAGCGATGGCGCATCGCGAGACGTGTGGGACAGAAAAACCGGGGTGAAGACAGGGCCACGCCGAATACGCGCAGACGCGCACCATGGCATTCCAAGACTATCATCCAGAACATCGCGACAAGAACATTGGGGACATGAAAGAAGCATCTGAGAGCCCAACAACAAAAAGAGGAAGATGCGGAAATGAAAAGCCTGGGGGGGGAGGATCTTCGGTACGGAAGTGGACAACGCAGGCAGGGAAAGTGAGGAGAAAAGTTGGAACTCGCCGTCACCTGATTGCTGACGAAAATCCGCAGACATGTCGAGAGAGACCATGTAGTGACCTAGAATGTCGGCTGTACCCCAACCATAACAAAGGAATTAAAAGGGGGTTGTGTCCCGAAGATTCGGCGCGCTGGATGAGAAAGCAAAGCCGATAACAGCGCCATCGAGCTTGAGGCTCGACCCAGAGCTCAAAATGTCTCTCCAGACGAAAACAGGGTAGCTCCAGAGCGCCGCCTAAAAGAAGGAGGGAAACGCAGAAGGCTCCGAGAGACACAGCGAAAGCTTGAGGTTGGTTTGCCCGGAGCCTATCTTCTGCTGCCCTTCGATCTGATACGGCAAAAGGGCATTGGAACATAAACGTGCTTGAGAGGGGGAGGAGGTTGGGAAAACAGATCGCGTAGAGCGCTGATCACCGGCACCCCCTCACCACAAGGCTTCGGCTAACAGCAGGGGGGCTCGTGGAACAACTTTGAAGACAGCAAAAACTGGCCGTAGGGAAAGGAGAGGGCGGAAGAGAAGGACTGCTGACGCGACAATCCTCCCGCAAGACTGAACTGGCAAGATAAGATGTTCGGCATATTCAAAAAGGGGAATAAGAAGGAAAAGTAGTAAAGGGTCGCATCGCCGAGAGCGAGCAATGAACTGATCGAAAATCGGGCGCTTCGAGCCACCAGCTTTTGGCGAGCGAGAAAGCTTGCGTCGCCTCTCGGTGATGGAAAAAGAACGCGAAGGGAGCCGGCATGCTCGCGAGATCACTTCGTTTCGACTGTAGCTTGGCGACGATGAAAGACACCCTGGAGCGTGAAAGGACAGCGGAAAGACACCGAAATCCAGCAAAAAGGGAAGCGACATCGAGAAGGAAATTGACGAATTCTCCGGGTGTGCTTGCGCAGTGTCCCGGCCGCAAAGTGGAACCAGAAGAACCCCAAAGCAGACACGAGAAGAAGTGAGCGCACCGGCTCACGTAAAAATTGATAACGCGGAAAGGTGCAGTGGCACTGGGGGGAAGATTTCCATTCAAAACGATGAAAACGAAGGTCCGACAAATGGGGAGAAAGGGGGACTATCAAAGCAAATTCAGCACTATCAGTCGCCATGCCAAGACACTTGAACAGCAAAAGTGAAGGCACGTCAAGTCCGGACGCTGTTTTCCTATGGAATGAAAGCTTTCCTGAAAGTCCCCGAACCGAAGCTCCAAGCGATGTATCCAGAAGGGGGGGGGTGCCAGTCAAGGGAGCCGGACTTCTCGTAGTGCGGTGGTGATCTTTCCGGGGGTTCGTTGCTCTTGCGCGAATTAGGCGGTGCCTCGTTAGTTCTTAGGAGAGGGGCAGGAGAAGGAGCAGGGGACGATGGGGTAAAGAAGGGCAGAAAAGGAACATGAATGAAAAAAAGAGGCGATTGCAATGCAGCCGTCTTAGAGAAACCGGGCCTGAAAGGTGCACCCGGTGTTGGCGTGTCAACTCTTAAAAAAAAAGTTGCCTGAGAAGCAGGCGATCCTAAGGGAAGGTTCTAAGAAGAGGCCCTCAAATCGCTGCGAAACATCGCTTAGAGGAGGATCCCTGATTCCGAACGAGGGCGAAGGTTGGCTGGGCTGGGGGGATGAGAGAAGGGGGGGGCCAAAAGCGGATCTCAAACGAAGGAGACATGCTGATTGGAGAAGCTGCTACAATTCGTTTGCGGCTTGTCCTTGAGGGCTGCTCCAAGCAGTGTCTAAGAAGCGAAAAAAGGGGAGGGCTTGCGGGGGGCCTGCTTGGTTCATCAGGTCCTATTCCTGGAGATATGCGCTGAAAGGGCGCGCTGAAGCCGGCTGAGGGGTCCTTCCTTAGGGGGGGGGAAGGGAACAGAGGAAATCAGGAGTTATAGAGCTCTCCTCGAGGCCAACCTTGCTGAAAGGATGCTGGAGAATACTTCAATTGGTTCCTTTTTTGGAGGTAGGTGGGATTGGGGGTGTGCAGGGAAAACCGTGAAAACCGGCTCGGTGAAAAAGAGGCTTTACAGAAGACTCCTCCAACGGACCTCTAAAACACTTGGTAACGAAAGGAGGTGGGGAGGCTAGGAAGGCGCCCTTGGTGGAAGCGCCAGTCCACTGGGAGTCCTATAGCCCGGTATATGTCCGCAGGGCAAGCGAGTGCTTGAACCTTTTTGGGGAAGAAGCACGAAAAATAAAAACCAGCCGGCCACGCGCAACCATTGGGGCAGCCCTCGGAGGGTATCGTCCTCAGAGGTCTGCGCAAGGGCGCCGGGAAAAGGAAGTAAGAGGTCAGGGAAGATCGCGCTTTTAACACGAACGTCTTCACAGAAAAATACTTGATCTTCTTCTCGGAAAGAAAAATC
>Ga0179593_1352244_pt1 | contig 13951 bp, 22 predicted proteins | sample CZODoug2_1_08_16_FD_185931 | JGI IMG/M metagenome (GOLD analysis project Ga0179593, IMG submission 185931) | Vadose zone soil fungal communities from Angelo Coast Range Reserve, California, USA - CZODoug2_1_08_16fungal (PacBio error correction) | ecosystem: Environmental > Terrestrial > Soil >...
CCTAGGCGCTGCAGAATCCGACAAATTTGACTGGAAAAAAGGGGGATTCTACATGGGAGTCATTTGAAGACGGAGGAGAAGCTGCGCCATAAACCCGAAAATTGGGACAAAAGGAGGTTTAAGGGGAAGACTGTCTACGGCGCGAAAAAAAGGTCAGGATTTAAAATGAAAAGGAGGAGTTTCCAAGGTGAGGGAGATGCATGTCCCAATGTAGGATTCCCCGGAAAAAAAACCACCAAGAGGGCTTCCAGAGAAGCGTTCTACACAGAGGGAAGGGGACGATGTCCAAGACAGCGACAGGCTGTTGGGGATTAAGTGAAAAGGAAGAACGGGAAATTGGAAAGAGTCAAAGGCAGAGAAAAAAGGAAAAAAAGCCCGTATACAGGAACCAGCGGTCTCGGGGGATAACTAACTGGATCGCCAGGGAGACAAAAAAAGGACACCCTCACAGTGGGGGGTAGGCTGTCCAGGAAGAGGGGATTCCCAGATAAATTGAAATGGAGGAACTCTCGCGCAGAGATGAACGACAAACAAGTCTTCCAGGAAAGAAGCGAGTGTTTCGCAGTCATCAGCGGGGAAGGGGGAAGAGTTAACCGGGTCAGGCAGAGAGCAAAGTTAGAGATGGAGGTGGAAGCCGTTGAATGGACAGCAGACATCTGAAAGATAACAGGAGACCCTTCCTGAGGCAGGGGTGCCGAATACGGAAAGGGGCAAATGAGGGAAGCGGATACAGTAGTCAGGGTTAAGCATACTCTGCACACATTGAGAGGATAAAAGGACAGTTCGGAATAGGGAAGGGAAGATACGAGAGGCTTAAGATGCAATGGACCATTTAAGGCCTCATCGAAGAAGAAAGAGAACCGATGCATCGTTGGGGGTTGTCCGGGGCGCATTTCAACCATAAGGGCGAAGAAAAACGTGGCGAAGGGAGGATGCAAATTTCAAGAAAGAGGGACAAGCCCTGGCAAGCAAAGGAAGCTGCGAGAAATCCTCCGGCAAGTATAGGGAAAGAGGTAGGTGGTTGATGAGAAAACGCAGTGACGGGACTTGAGAAACGTGGAAACACTTTTCAATCGGCCAAAAGAAGGAGGGAGAGAGACAGGGAGACTCCGTATTCATCTTGACCAAGGTCAACCGTTTTCCAAGCCTCAGCAGAGGAAGGGAGGGAGGACCGACAAAGGGGTTCATGTCTTTCCCCGGAGAGAAGTCCAGGTTTCCAAACATCCTGAAAATGAAACTTTAGTGGAAAAAATGAAAGCTGGAAGACGGGCCAACGACAACGCCGAAGGGGAATCCAGGCAGGCGGCCGAAACGATTCGGGAGGCGGACGGGAAATGCGGCTTAATACGAAAAAAACAACGTAAAAAGAAGAACCAGAAGGAAGGGAGTGAGAAGAGCGTTTTCGGAAGGGACTCGTAAGGGGATGAGCAAGGAGGAGTTTTCTTGAGGCCGAGGGGAGGGTGCAAAAAATAGCGCAGAAAAATTGGGAAATGGAGAAGAGGGGAAAACAACTGAACTTGATCTCTCATTAGGCAACTGAACGAAAAAAAAGAAGAGGGGAGGACCACTCGCGGGGGGGAGGAAAAACAAAATGTTCGATTAGGATTGGATGAGTAGGGAAAGTGGAAAATTTCTCTGGACAGATGTGAAACGTCTTACGAGAAAAAGGGGGCGGTCGGAGTCGACAAAAAGGAAAAAGGGAAACCTAAGCAGCAACGGAGCGCTTAAAAACTTGCCATAGTTGTGAAAAACGGCGGCGCCTCGGAGAAGCCTTGCGAAAAAAAAAAAAAAAAAAAAAAAAAAAAAAAAAAAAAAAAAAAAAAAGGCGGGAGGCGAAACATGAGGGTTTCGCAGCCACTCGCTCACGAAGAAGACGAAGGGCGCGGGAGGGGGCAAGAAGAGTGCTAAGGGTGGAAAAGGTGCTCTGAGAGTCCGATCGACGAGGGGAGGGTTTGACACATCTCCTCTAAGAAACCGAACGGTGGAAACTTTTTAATCCCAACGGACGGGCCATGTCGAGGGGGGAGTACACGCAAGGAGGTTCAAGATTGTGGGTCAGCCTTATTCGGGAAGAATGCGGACAAGGAACCTGTACTACAATTCAAGATAGGACCTGAAACTAGTAAAAAAAAAGGGCATGACTTTCATGAGAGAAGAAGATTAACATTGACAAACCGTACTACAAGAAAAAAAGACCATGACGATTTACGAACCATCTGGAAAGATGGAAAAGAGACCTCGCTTGGGTGGAACAAGGAAGAAGATCCGAATGACGCAAAAACCCAGTGAGAAAAATAATATATAAGACGAGTAATAAAGGTAAATCTTGAAGGGGACCCGGCCATTTCGTAGAGGAGCGGGGAAAGCCTTTAAAAGAGGGGGAGGAACAAAGGGGGGAAGAAGAGTTGAGTAAAAGACGGATGCAAGTAGGAGCGACGCGGGAGGAAGGCCGGAGAAAGCCGGCTAATCAACCCAAAGGCGGGTACTTTAATCGAATGAAAAGCAGTCTTAGAGGGAAAAAACGCGCCATCCAGGGCCTAGAAAAGAAAAAGCGATATTGACTAAAAGAACACGCAAGAAAAAATGGTCAAATAAGGGAGCAGGGGCACGGGCTAAGTTGAAAAGAAAGCTAACGAAAAGCTTAGACCTAATAAAAACAGAAGATATTATTTGAGGAGAATACCGTCTAAGGAAGCTAAATTCGGAAAGTCATCGAAAAGGGCCCTGATAAAAAGGAATTCTGGCAAAGTTTTTGCATAGGTAAGAGGGGCCGTCTCGGAGAGATCTGGCTCGTGATGAAACTACACAAATCGAAGATGTGAACCCCGCGACGTACGGTTTTAGGGAAACTACCAACAGAAGCCTTGAGCAGACGACGCAACGGGGGAAAAGACATCAAGACAAAGAAACAGGAAAGGGTAACTTGAGGTGGGGGAAAAGGAAAGATACGAGAGTACATGGCGGGATAAAAAAACCCGAAAACAGAAGAGTTAAAGAATACATCTTTCTAGGACGATTGCTTCAAGAGGGAGAATAAGGAATTAGCACCTGGAACAACACAACGAAGGAAGTCACCGTTCCTGCTAAGGGAGATAGCCGCGGCCATGTCAAATCGGGGGCCTGTTGCTGAGAAAGGAAGAGATGAGGGGTCTGCTGCCATAAAAAAAAAAAAAAAAAAAAAAGATAAAAGAAAAAAAAAAAAAAAAAAAAAAAAAAAAAAAAAAAAAAAAAAAAAAAAAAAGAAAAAAAAAAAAAAAGAAAAAAAAAAAAAAAAAAAACCAAGAAAAAAAAAAAAAAAAAAAAGAGAAAACAACCAAAACAACAAAAAAAAAAAAAGAAAAAAGAAAAAAAAAAAAAAAAAAACACCCAAAAAAAAAAAAAAAAAAGAAAAAAAAAAAAAAAACAAAAGGAAAGAAAAGAAAAAAAAAGAATAAAAGAAACACACAAGAAAAAAAAGAGAAAAAGAAAGAAAAAAAAAAAAAAGAAAAAAAAACAAGAAAACAAAAGAAAAAAAGAAAAGGAAAAAAAAAAAAAAAAAAAAAAAAAAAAAAAACAACCAAAAAAAATAGCTTTTACTGTAGCAATCTCTGGGGGAGAGAAGGAAAAGTGCCGCAACGCGGAATGCAGGAGGCATGCTGCTAAGGAAGGAACTCAGGGAGAGGGGGAAAGAAACCAAATGTCGCGGAAGCCTGAACTAGGACATCCAAGAGAAACCAGTCCCGTGCGAAAATAGTATGCGGAAACGAAGGGAGTGAAAAATACAAGCGAAATTTCACCACAGCCAAGCGGAAGGGACTCCAGCGGCGCGAGAATTCAAGTTGGATTCTTTCTGGTAAGGGGGAAACCAGCCAGAAAGCTTGGCAAAGGTTGCAGGTCCCGCAACGAGGACGAGCGCGTAGGCTTGAAGAAAAGGGGTGGAGGAGCGGAAAAAGACGAAGCTTCGCAGAGAAGGTGGATCGAGCGAAACAAGGGAAACAGGGTTCGCAAAAAGGCTGTCCGAGAACTTCGTCTAGGAAAGGGCGGGAGCCATCCTGGAAGGATGAACAAACTGTAAAAGTTTTCAAAAAGCGGAGATCCTCACGGCGAGGAGGGAATGTTCCGTCCTACCGGATCAAGGAAGTATGTGCCCTCGTTCCTCCCTGAATTCCAACCTAAGGACTGCAATCTTAAAACTTCACTCTTGCAAGGGAAACAGCAGACAAAGCAAAGGGCCGTCAGAGGGGGAGAAGCTAATGCGATGGGGAAACTTCGGGCTATCGATACTCAAAGTAGTAATGGAAAAGAAGAATAGCGAATGAGGCGGCCAGAGAAGAGCGGTTTTTGAGGAAACTGTCCGGGGAACTCAAGGTCGGCGGGTTCTGGCAGTTTGACATCAAACGGCAGAACGGTTTTGGCTGGAGAAGGGACTCAAAAGACTAGGAGGGAGGGAAGGGAAAATCCCCTCCTCGAATCGGGGCAAGAGAAGGGAAAAAGGTTTACGGAAGAATGAAGTGAGGGGGGACGTCGACCCGGGATCTAGTTCGAGAAAAAGGCCACCTGGGGCAAGAGACTGGGGGGTAGGTGAGAACACTCATAAGCTGAAAACCGAAGTTGTTAGAAAAAAAGCAACTTATTTCTTGTACCACAGCGTCTGCAGATTGACGAACCGCTCGGAGGGAAACGGGCAAGAAAAGCCTGGAAAAAAGGTCAGGCTGAGGGAAAAGGAATTTTAAAAAAAACGCAGAAGAAAAAAGTCGCGCTAAAGAGTAAGTGAACTGTCGCAGGGGAATAGACTCACGTCTGGTGGACCAAAAAAGGGAAGTAATTGACAGGCTGTTCCTCCGAAATGTCGAGGGAGCAAGCTCGCTCATCAGGATCAATACGTAAAGGGAGAGGCAAGGACGGAGTCTTGCAATGCCTAAAAAATAAGAGACGGCCAATGGCCTATAGTAAAGATACCTGAAGAATTCAAGAAATTACGGAATGATGGAAAATCCGGGATGAAAGGGCAGGAGAAGGCTGAGCAACAGGAATCGGAACATCGGGGGAACAAAAGAAGCGAAGGGAAAAAAAAAGAGCCGCGTTTTCTATCACTCTTAGCCGTCTAGCGAATGACAATTTGGAGGAAAAGAGAGAGATAAGCCAGGAAGGTGAGACGGTGGAAGGTTTCCATTCAGGGGATAAATTTCCTCGGCCAGTCGCAAGATAGGGGAGACACACAATTCAAGGGGAACTGGCGCTGCGGGGAAAAAGGGGCTGAACATCTTAGGAAAACGAGGAAAGGAAAAAGGCCTTTATAAGGGGAAAAGCCGGACTCAAAAGAGATGGGGACCATCTTAAAGTTCCGTCGATAATCCCTCTCCGAAGGAAAAAAGCTATCTCAAATACAAATCCTAAGTGATGCACTATAAGAAACGCAGGAAGAAAGCACGAAAGTATTTTCCCGGACCGGATTTGATCGCTGCCTATAAGATCTGGGCGCCGAATAAAAAGAACGAAGGATGATGTTTATGACGGCGAGCGCGTCTACGTCAGCAGATCTGGCAGACTTTAGAAACATGGGACACGCAAGCAGGAAGAAACAGGTCGGGAGGCGTGCAGAGTCTATAGAGTTAACGATCTGAAAGAGAACGTCGGGGCGGAGCAAATCGCAGCAGAATCGATGAATATCACGTAGGGGGAGGGGACTCAGGGGGCCCCCCCAGTTCTCCTGAATCAAAGAATTGAGAGCCAGAAGGGACCCCCGTCTTTTCCATCAAGAGAAGGACTGCCAGCAAGACTTGGGGTGTAATACTGAGAAAGGGAAGAGAAAGAAAGGGCTCTGGAACCCGCACATCTGAAGCAGGCTGGAAGGAGATCTCCAGGAAAGGAAATGGATCGAGGAAGAAGTATCAACGCCAATGAGGAAGTTTGTCATGTTTTGAGAAGCCATTCCATGAATTCGATGGCGCAGATCGTTCCGGAGGAGAAAGGAATAGGAGGCTGTGATCAACTCGAGGCGGCACGGACTTGGAACGATAAAAAGAAAATTGGGGACGAATTAACGTGAAGGTCGGAAGAACCGGACCATGAAGAAGAAAGGCCTCTCATTGAAGACCGCTAGGGCGAAAGGTATGAAGAAAGACACGGTCAGCGAGAACACCAGTTTTCTTCAGTACGAGGAGGGACAGATAAGATAGATAGCAAAGCGACAGGTTAACCCCGAAAGCTGAGGTCCTGCGCTGCACGCGGATGCTAGGGGGGAGTCCCTTTAGGAGGGCAGGAGGCCGCCCAGACGCTTTGAACAGGGTCTGTGTGCAGGCGCAAGAGGCCCCGCTCTTAAGTCTAAGAGGAAGAAAAGAGGGGAAACTGTCAAAAGAAAGGGAGGCGGACTCAGTAAGATTGAGGTGTAAAAGAGTGACTCAGAAAAAAGAAAACGATGCGCAAACTTTGCCAGTTCGCCAGATAAAGGCGACACATCATTCATTCTGGAAAAACAAAGTACCTTTTCAGCGAAGGGGGACTCGGCAGGGACTGTAACGGGAGGAAGACCTTTGGGAGCATTAGGGGAGGTCCTGCTTTCCTCGGGGAATTGGGGAAAAAGAAAAGTTACCGATTGAGGAAAAAGGAAAAGTAGTTCTGAAGGAAAAGACGGAAAAAGGACAGGAAAAAAAACACTTGACGGCCCGATCATTCTGCTATAGATCTAAAACAACACAAAAGAGAAGGGGAAAGGGGAAAATATTCTAGAAAAGGGAAAGGAGGGAAACAGCGTTTTCAGAAAGAAATACATCTCACACGAGGGGAGGAGGGGAACTATTCCGGCATAAGGAAAGAAAACGGGGGGGGGGGGAACCCTTTCTAACTCGCAACTTAACTGGGGAATAGCTTACGGGTATTACTGAGAGAGGAAAAACCACACCAAAACACAATCTATGCTGAGAAGGAAAAGAGTCCTAAAGGGACAGTTTGAAGGAGAGGAGTTTCTTATGCCAGGGACGAATTTATTACGATGGGAAACTTTGTTAACACGGGGGTGAAAGACATAATATTACCGAAGAAATCACTTGCAGCGAGCCAAAGGAAGGGTCTGAAGAGGCCATATAGGACTTTCAGGGCGGGGAACTGACGAACCGCCGTCGGCAAGAGGTAGGACTAACCTGATGGGGACCACTAACCCTGAATCCAAAGTATCAGCCTGGAATGGGGAGGGAGAAGCATATGAGTAAAGGGAGCCGGGGGCTACTAGACAGAGACCATACTTTACTAACTGGAATGGGTCCTGAGGAGGGAAGCGAGGCGATGGGCATCAAGCTAATAAGAATTGAGTAAGGATTCGGCAAACGGCCATAAAAAAGAAAGACGAATGAAGGGAGGTACCGACGAATAGGAAGAATTCTTCAGCGAGACAAAGACGATATGAAGGGGGGGAGAGTAGTCCCGGGAAACTAAATCTGGAACATGGCCCGTTGAACAGGGAAAAACCTCGTAAACTTCTCTGACCGATTTGGGGGAAATACTCCTTAAAGAGAGAAAGGAAAAACTTGGGAGGAAACGAAAAAATCTTAAACGACTTTGAATTCCAGAAAATCGTTTTCATTCAAAGTGTAGAAAAATATAGTAGAAAGTATTACAAGTCGGGTAGGAGGAAACGGGAGAGAAGGGTCTCCGCTCGAGCGGAAGTCCAATGTCCGGGATTCCAATCCGAAGGAAAAAAATACGGTTTGGAGTAGCCAGATATGCGGCCAGCAAGAGAAGATAGAAAAGAGAGGAAGGATGAAATACGGGAAAAGCCTAAAGGGCTATTCAAGAGAAACCCACAATTGGTTCCTGTGCAGTGGGGCCAAGGGGATACATAAGATGACGCGACGCACGGGGATAGAAAAGGCCGCCTTCGCCGCCATAAAAAGACCTGATGAAAAGGGGTAAAAGGGAGGCAGTGGGTCCTCGGCATCGATCAAATGGGTCAGCCTTAAATGGACCATGGAAAAAGGCTGAAAGGACTTAACCTGCACCAGTTCTGGATTGTGAAAGAGAAAAGTGAGTGACTCTGGAGGAGATCAAGATCGTGGGGGTCGACTAATGGCAGAAAGCCATGCAATAAAGGAGAAAACGTCGGGTGGTGGCCACTTTCTACAGGAATAAAGGCCATTGGAAAGAGTGAAAACGCGGATGGCCAAAGAAAGTTGGCCCTCATATGACACGAAGAATGTTAGAGAAGGGCGAAAGGCACGTAACGGTTCGAAAAGGAAACCAAAACGTCTTCCAAACGCGGGATTAGGCGAGGGGTTGCGAGAAGCGAGCTCGCTCATGAAACGGAGCCAAGAAAAGGGAAACGCGCTCGGGGTTTGTAGCGAAGCCGTGCCAGGGAAAGGTCAAACCGTCGTTGCCGGCAGCGCAAAGTGAATTCTAGTGTGACGGGAAAGGAGAGGACAGTAGAACAGGGAAAGTCCGCTTCTTCTGCAGGACGTGTGGAGAATCCGGATGGGGGGGGAATCCTACCAAGTAACTGCTTGATCAAGATTAGGCGATGAGATCAAGAGAGAATCTTCTAAGACCCAAAAAGTCACCAGGTTCAAATCAAAGTGTCGTAGGATGACAGAGAAAGCTTTAGGAAGAAGTCAACTACGAAGGGACACTACAAAAAGTCAGAACGAAAAAAAAAGCGCAAGGGGGGGGCGCCTTCAGTGAGGGAGGAGAGGATTTAAAAATTAGGCCCATAAGAAAGGAACTTGGCAGTGCCCTCCCGAGTCAAGCGAAGGATTAGGATTGAACTAAAGAGAAAGTGCGACGCAGACCTAAAGGGAGGGCTCTCTTGGATGGAAGGGGGGGATCTACTCGAAACAGAAGTGGAACTGTGAAAAAAACAAAAAAAGTCCAAGTTCTGATCAAGGCGAGACTACCTACACTAATAAGGAACAATGTAGGGGGGTGGGGGGTGTGGGTGGGGGTTAACACGGCGAGTGGGGTTAACGGTCATAGGAGGAACCTTTCGGTACAGAAGGGGAGATCAGGCAAAAATGTGAAAGGTAGTGGAAAAAATTCGCTAAAGACCGAAGCCGCGGGAAATGGGGCATTCCCGCAGCAAAAGAAAAAAAATAACAGGTGATCAACCCGAAGAGAGGAAAAAAAAGCTCTTCGCTGGCACCAGTAAGGCTCATCAGCTAACAAAATCAAGAGTAAGAGAGACCGGTGGGAACAGCGAAGAGCCGTGTCGGACTCTCATGGGGGGGTCGGTAGGGAGGGCCGATGTAATAAGCATGTGAATTAACTTGAGGGGAGTAAAACCAGGAGGATCGGTAAAAGAATAAAAAGAACCCAACAACTTGATGCTACGTCGGTAGACGCTAGAGTAGCGAAGGAGCGAGTACCACGACTGTGAAACGTGACATTTGTTAAAAGATAATTAAGGGGGAGGGGATGAAACTGGTTATCAGATCGTTCGCTGGAACGAAGTTAACTGGTAAAGAAAAGGTACTCGAGGGGTGAAGGAGTAGATCAACACTTCAAAGTAAAAAATACGCAGGAGGAGATGAAACTAAGCTTTAAACGAGTGTGATGAAGGTAGAAGAGAGAGGCGTCCAGAGGAGGGACTTCACAACCTGAACTCAAGAGGGGGGATGGTGCCGGATGGTTAGAAAAAAGCCAAGGGAGAAAAGAATAATCCGCTCTCAACGCTGTAGAGGCCAAAAATGAGAGGGGAAATTTCGTCGGGGAGAACGTCTCTGAAGGTAATAAGGTACATCCTCCGATCTCTAAAGTTTACTGGTATCCTACGAATGAAAAGAGTAGGAGAGGAGGACGAGTCGTCGGGAGGATTAGTCATACTTATTAGCAGACTCAGGAAGGGAGACTGCCTTAAACCGTGGTTAAGAGAGCAGTCTATATTACAACAGGAGGTCTGGAGGAAGAAGGAGGAAATTCGTCCTTCCCAAACTCGAAATAAAAAGCCGAATGGATTAGGCCTAATAGCGAAACAGGGAGAAGAAGGACTTGTGCGTGAGAAGACGAGCGAGCGAAGGAAAGCACAGTTGGATTAAACTAGGGAAACGAGTCTGGCGACGGTTCTTTTGAAGAAAAAGGGTAAACGGAAGAAGGGAAAGAAACGTTCCTAAGTCGTTCAGACGAAAAAGCCTCTCTGATGGACCGGGAATTGATGCGCGATCTAACAGGGCAAGGGGAGGCCGGGGAAGAGAAAGCTACAAGAAAACGACCGCGGTCTTGACAAAGAAAAGGAGTGCCTGAGGCTTCGAGCCAACTAGCGAAAAAGGAATCGGAATCTGGAAAACAAGAGGGAAATCTATGGCAAACAAGTGGACCTGGCAGCAGGGCCTGCGATGGAGGACCGGGAGGAGGAACTGGACGCGCTTAGTTCGGGAACCAGACAAAAAGTTGTACACTTAGGGGGTTCTGTGAAGGCAGCAGCAATTTCTGGTAAACGAAGAAAAAAATCATGGGCCCAGGATTGTATCGGCAAAGACGTCCTGACCATTGGTTAAGCAATCTTCAAGATTAGGATTGAAGGAGAGGGGATAGATCTTCATAGGGAGGAGGACGTCGACACAAAAAACGAGCATAAGAAGGGGAGGAAAGGAGGGGGATTTCGAACGGCTGTACTCAAAGAGACTGGGGAAGATGCAAGAACGAGCTACTTGACATCCTCTTAGAAAAAGAGAGGCAAGGAGTACTGAGAACTGACGGGGGTCAGATAGGAGGAAAAAAAACTCGGGTTCAGGTAATGTAAACCACAATTCGGGACAGAAAAAGATGGTCTAAAAGGTAACGGGCCAATGCAGGAGACGCTGCAGACAGAGGATCCAAAAGAGTGACCCTGACCTCTTCGGTGGAGGAAAGGCAGACCAAGCACCAAATTGGTCAATGAGTTATAAAAGTAGGGCCTTACCTGGGAAAGATCGGGCGTCTCGCGCCAGTGCCGTTTAATTTCACACGTGAAGATACGAATCATGGCCGTAGAAGGACCGCTTCGAAAGGAAGGAAAGGAAAAAATCTCAGAGCGAGATTGATCACAGGAGTTCCAGTAGCTGAATAGAGACATCCGATTCAGAACAAGGAGGGGAAAGCCCCCTTTCGGAAATCGGAGATATCTAGAGCGAAAAATCTACTCCACGATAAGGAAAGACGCGCGGCCCGGAGAGCTGTCATCTTGAAAAGGTGGACAAGGGGTGGGAAAGGCTTTGCGCAAAAAGGGAAAAGTTCGAATCACTCTTTGCTGAAAGGAGGAAGGCAGTTCCCCGGACCCGGGACGGCCGCGCTTCTTGAAGTCTGCAGCAATTGAGCTGGAGAAGAGAGAAGACCAGGGTCAGATGGATAAGTTGGGGTAAGGGGCGAAAACCGTCCAGAGAAAACACATGTGGGGCAGTTTACCATCGTCACAATAACTTAAAGGCTCGAATCCGGTCCTCCATCAAGAATATTCTTGAAGCCCTTTGCACGGCAGTTCCTAGAACGAAGAGGGAGGGGGTAAAAATTTGAGGAAGTCCCCGTAGAAGGGAAGGGTGGAAGAGTCTTTTCCAGAGCTGAACGAAGGAGGACAAGCCGGTCTGGAACCTCGGAGTTCCAACTTCCCCTGGGCAAATCACTACAAGACCAAGGGGGAATAAAGTAAAGAAAGAAACCAGAAAAGTAAGGGGGGAAAGAAGGCCGTCGGAGAAAAAAAGAGAGAATCAACACAAAAGCGTAGGGAAAGGGGAAGGAGGAAAGAATCCGACTGAGGGCCTCGAGATCGGGCGGAAGCAAGTACGGGGAGAGAGAAGATTGTGAAGTTTCGGCATGAATTCTCTGCTAAAGGTTTGGGGAATAAGAGAGGAAAAGTAAGGGACATTAAAAGAAAGGATTAGGAAAGAAATGGACAGAATAGAGGAGATAAATCGAACGGGAATTTGGGAAAAGCGGGGATTGATGAGGAGCGGAAGGGATGTTGGCAAAGTTTCTCAATCTTTTGGTGAGAGAGTCACCTCATAAAATTACCGAGAGCAAGATAGAGAGGAAGTCTCTTCATGGAAAACTCATTTTCAAGAGACAAAGAAGAAGAGCAGGTCTCCGAGGGAAGGAGACAGGTGCGATGGGTTGAAAGCAATCATAAAAGGAGGGGAATAAGACCCTGCTCTGGCGGAGGCAAGAATAGTTAGTTTAAAGGGACGGAGGGGGGGAAGTCAAGAGACATCCTAACGATACTTATGATTTTCCTGCACACTCTGAAGTTGGATGGAGACATTGAGAGAGGGGAGAATCAGTTGCGGCCGACTGAGAAAAAAAGAAGACAGGCCCGGGGGTCAGCCAGGACGAAAAAGGGAAAGGGATTATGGGACGCCGAGCGGCAATTGGGGCTCTAAGTCAACAGAAACTCTAAATCATGGACCTTGCCGAGGAAGAATGCGCAAACCAGATGACTATAAACTGAGGGGGGGACGGAAAACCCTCGAGCGGGCTGGGACAAAACTATTAGAGAAATCCGAGGAAAGAACGTGCGTTTTTCCAGGACCTTTTGAGAAAAAGAGGGGAAGGATCCGGTTTCTCGGGATCGATGACAAAACTATTACGAAGGTCTCAATGGGAAAAAGAAGTAATGCGAGGAAGTGGAAATGGAAGTGAATCCGAAGTGCAGACTCAAAACAAAAAGGTCTCTCATGCGCTTCTTATATCCAAGCTAAAAGGAAAGCAAACGACGAAAATGAAGAAGGGAAGAAGAAGGTTTACCAAGAAAAACACAACTGGGGAGTGTTCATCGCAAATGATAAGAAGGAGAAACGGCACTCGTCGTAAAAGAAAGAAAGAAATACCCGGGAGAAAGTTGGTGTTTAGGGGGAGGAGAATCAAGAGAAGCAAAATGGGCGTCAGGCTTGAGAGTTTTAGACTGGCCCCTGCTGCCAGGCGACACTTTGTCGGAGATGAATCATAGTATCCGTATCTGGAGAGAGAATCTGTCGCGGGGTCGTCAGCAATTACAAAACGGCATTCCATAAAGGAACGTACTTTTGGGGGAGGCCGGCTTATCCACTCCGAACAATTGGGGAAGAGTAACGAGACCTATTTCCAGCAAAAAGCGGGGACAGCAGACCCAGACCTTTCCGCCACACTTGGGTGGTCATAGGAGAGCATCTGAAAATCGGGGATAAAAATGTAACGTCAGGAAGGACCGCAGGGGGGATTCAAGTTTTAATCCAGTTTGAGGCAGGCAGAGAGAGGACATTCACCGGAAACCACACGGGGGAAACCTTTCCTAGGTTTTGAAGGACATCCGAAGGAAATGGTAACGGGCGATGGGAAAAGGGAAGGGGTACGGGGGGGCTCGCGCAAGTGAAGATCGATTACTCGAAGAGAGAAGTTGAGGCAAAGGCATCTCAGTTAACCAGGACGAGGAAAGTCTTACATAGGCTCCGATAGACGGAAGCTTCGATCTGGCCCAGGAGCATAGACAAGGATCACTAGACAGCTAGGTAAGCTTGACCAAGGAAAAGGAAAAAATATGTAACAGATACGAGAGCGAATCCAAAGAAATGTACGAGCACTCAAACGGCAGGGTGATAGAGGAAAGCGACAGTTTCAGGGAAGGAGGGGAAAAGACGACATTCCGGGTGATTGGGAAAGGGAAGGAAGAAACCGAAGCAGTTCGAAACTGGGGAAAAAAAAGAGGGAAAGCTGCGACACGCCTCCTCAAAAGCTTGCGTTGCGCGATTGGGAGGAAGGGGGTTGACGAAAAGGGGGAAAAAAAAAGAAAACGGAACGCAAAAAGGGGGGGGCCTTAAAGAGAAAGTCGGAGGGGCCCGTCCATCACTTAATTTTGCATTTTCCAAAAGGGGGGGAAGACCAGGAGTGACTTTAGTGGAGAAAGAAGGGATCAGAAGGGTGACGATCGGGGTCAAACCAGGAGGCCGAAGGTACACCGGGACCGCTTGGGGCAAAAGGGATGTCCCAAACAAAACACGCCTTTCCCTAGCGAAAAAAAGAGAGTCCTGACGCGGCCTCGTCGGCT
>Ga0179593_1401365_pt1 | contig 13951 bp, 13 predicted proteins | sample CZODoug2_1_08_16_FD_185931 | JGI IMG/M metagenome (GOLD analysis project Ga0179593, IMG submission 185931) | Vadose zone soil fungal communities from Angelo Coast Range Reserve, California, USA - CZODoug2_1_08_16fungal (PacBio error correction) | ecosystem: Environmental > Terrestrial > Soil >...
GGTTCAAAGAACCGTCGGGGGGGGGGAAACTTATTGGCGAGACGGCCGGGGACGAGGTAAGAGAGAATTGACAGAAGAAAACGGCTGGACCGGCGAGAACCCCCTGACTGAACAGGAAAAAAGGAAAAAACCGCGCAAAAGGGTGCTCTGTAAAAATACCTGCTTACAAAGGAAAAACGGAGGCTCATCTTCGGAGGTGCGGCGAGGGGGGGGGGACGTTCGGACGAAAAAATACGGCTGATCGTTGCGCATGGAAGTGGGGAAGGGATATGGCGGGATAAACTCTGGAACTGGGGAAAAAAACCCGGAATGAAGGAAAATTTCTGGGAATGACGCTCGCCTGAAAGATGCGGGCTGGGAGGGAAAAAAACACAGCAGAGGCGTGAGTCCCGCGTGAATCAAAAGCCAGCACCGAAGTAAAAGGAGTTAAGGATTTTGCAGCAGGAGCATGATCCTCATTTTTCCTGACTCAAGTCAGGACGATGGCCGAAAAAAGGAGGGGGATAGATGGAGATGGGAGAAAAAGGGGAAAGCAAGGTCTCAGCAAGGCGTATAAACGAATCGACCTTTTCGGTCAAAGAAAAAAATTACCAGGTGGGAGAGGCTGGAGAAAAAACGGCAAACCCGCAACAGAGAGCAAAGTGGTTAGGTGCGGTCGGGTGCCGGCTGGCGTTCGCACTCGAGTCAAAAAAAGAACAGGGAAGGACGCGGGGGTAGTCGAGCGCGAGAATCCTAAACAACGTACTGAGTCATAGCAGTGGAGATCGTTTTACGACGCGAGCCAATCGGGGTAAGGCAAGAAGAGGAACGAGAAAAGGTAAAAGAAAAAGAAAGAGATCCCTACAATGTGACCGCTGGTTGACGGAGAGGGAGAAGTGACACGGTCAAAAACCATAGCATCCGTGGATCCAGCGAGCAAGGAACGACCCGGCCCCGAGGCTTTTGTCCGGGGTTCAAAAGAGTCACGAAAAAAGAGAGGGGAGACGGGAAAAATCGGCTGAGGTCTCACTTCGATTTGTACTAATATAGGGAAAATGCCACGGGAGAGACGTCATAGATAGTTTTTTGAACCTCCTCCAAGAAGGGGGGGGGGCCAGGAGTGAATGGGGAGGGAGAGAAAGAGAAAAAGCACGCATTATCGAGGACAGGACCGCTCGCAATTTACATGAGCCACAAATCTACCTCTGGTCTTCATCAAGGTCGCCCGAACGAAAGGCCCAAGAAGGAAGAAGAGACAGAGCCTTGGCCGAGGGTGTCAATCCAACCATCTCAGCCGGGGGTTTTCCGAGGAAGGAGGACCTGGAGGAAGAGTTATCACCTGGATGCCGCAAATATTCCCGGCTGGGAGCAACGACGAAAAAAAAAAAAAAAAAAAAAAAACTGCATGAAAAAAAAGCAAAGCTCTAATTCTGGGAAACTGGCTGCGGATGAAAAAGAGGGGGAAAACGGGGTGAAGGTCAAAAATACGACAGCGATACTCATTCTGTCGAAAAAGAAAGGGGAAGCATGATCGAAAGGGGAGCTGTTCGGTCATCCACATCTAGTTGAATTGAATGGCCGACGAAGGGCAGACCGGAAACCGAACGCGGGACGTGCATCCCTTCAAAAGGATACTAGAAAAAAAACGAAAGGGAGAAAAGAGACTCATCCGGTGGTACGCCGGATTAAAGGCCTTATTGGTGAGCTAACAACCGCTTCCGCGACCCACCGATACGAACGTCATTATCAGAAAAATAATTGCAGGATAAAACTTCAATTCCGAACACGTCTAGGCAAGGGAAATATTTTCAATGAAAAAGAGGAGAGAGGGGGGGGCGAGCGAGGATTTGCGCCGCGACGGACGGTGTGGACTTGGTAAGAATCGAGGCAAAGAGAAAGATCAGACTGAAGATGCCACGTGGTTCTGTTAAGGCATGGGGGGGTACTGCTTTTCCCCTTAAGACCGCTCGCTGCAGGCCGAGGCGAGAAGACTAATTTCGCCAACCTCCGAGTCGGAGCTGAACCGGGATTATGCAGCCTTTTCGGGAAGAAAAACCAGCAGCAGAGAAAGAGGCTGAGGGAACGCCCAACCAAACACGATTCTGCGGCCACTGGGAGTGATGACTCAAAGTCAGAGAATCAGGGTAACGACCCGTCCAAGAAGGAGGACACGATGCAGATCCCACTTATCCATCTTCTCGATGACCGTTAAAAAGGAGGAAAAGAGGGAAAGCGCCAGCTCTTGGCAACAAGAAGCCGCCGTCGCATATGTGGGATGGGAGGTCCGAAATAGGAGATCTCTGAACAACAACAAGGAGGGGAGAGTCGCCAACGTTCGCTATTTTTGGGGAAAAACTAGGGAGAAGGGGGAGGAGCTCATGGGGGGGGGGGGGGCAATGGTTCATCGGGGAGATGCGATGTAAACCGCATACTGGGATCTCTGTTTGAGGAAAGCGACTCCTTCGGGAAAAGAAGGATTTCGCCGAGGCTCCAAAGCCCATTTGGGGCCGTCGGCCGAAAGAAAGTGCTAAAGAGGGAAACCGAAGAGAGGGAAGCAGCCTTGGTTGCGTGATGTAAACACATCCCGTTCCTTACTCAGCAGACTGAAAAGCAAGTAAAAAAAGAAGGGAGCCTACGCGGAAGGATTCAAGGAAAAAAAGCGGTAGCTCAATCAAAAGGACGCTCTGCAGCATCCACGCTTGGCAAGGGGAGAAGAGGGAAAGAACTTAATGTATGACCAACCACCAGTGTCGAGGTCAGCACACTCCAAGAGTGTTAAGGTGACAGCAGAACAAACAGGTGGTTTCGTCTGGAAAAGTAGGAACTTTTCAGACGCACGGATTAGTTATTCCGCGTGACGGTGGCGAGCTGGAAGACGGAAGGGAGAACACACGTCCTTCTCCCGGCGCCGCCGCCTCGGAAAAAAGGCTGAATGGGGAGGGCAAAGACGGCTTGCCGCGTTGGGAACAGCCAGCGTCAGAAAGTTCCGCAGAAAATGGGCGCAAGGCCAGGGGCGGCAACGAAGGAGCTCGACCGAAGCAGGGCAATCCTTGAGGGAAAGGGGAGTGAGACAAAAAGGGGATCTTCTACCGGTCTTATTCTTTGAATCAAAAGCACCACCGCTGGAGTAGACGCAACAATAGCACGAAACAGGATAAGAAAACCTGCTGCTTTCAAACGGCCAGCAGGATTGGTAACTCAGTCCGCTCAGAAAAAAAAGGGGAGGGCTGCGCTCAAAAGCAGGTGATAATCTCAGCCAGCACAGGGGGGTCACACCCCCACGGAAGGGGGGGGGAGATTGGGAAGGGACCTCATAAAAGAGAGACCAAGGGCTCTTTAACGGCGCGTCTGGCGTGGTCGGGTCGGGCGAAAAAGGCTGGAGAAATGGAAAGGGGAGGGAAACGGGAGTGAACGAGTGGGCCTCTCGCGAGCACCAAGCTTGCGCGCCATCTCTCTGAGCATCTGGGCGCCGCTCATGGGCAACGAAGGATGATAGGTTCAAAAAAAACCTCGATCTCAGACAGCGCTGGGAAAGGAAAGAAAGGACAAGAGAAAGAAGGTTACCACCCTCGGCGTACCCGCGCGTCTAGAGAGTGCTATGGGGAAGAACGGAAACACGCAAAAAAAAAGGACCGAAACGGGGGCGGCCGCTTTGCCTCCACGTACTGCTCTGTGACGTCAAAGGGGAGGATGATCGAAATCAAAGCGGCTCATGGGCGCGCTACTCATAAAGACAGATTGGAAGTTTGTGCGGGGAATGATGCTGAAGGAGGAGGGCCCGCGGCTTCCGCCGGCCTCCGTTCGACCACAACGGAAGCACGTAGGAGGGGAGGGGGGCGGATGAGGAAGACTCTAACTCTTCCAGCGAGCAAGGTGCGGAGCGGCAAGACCTGCCCGACAGAAAAGGACTTAAAAGACAGGAAAAGGGGGGGCGTGGCACTCTTGCCGCTGGCTGCGCGAAAGAAAGGCCAGGAACAAAGCGGTCAATAAAAAAGGAAAGGGGAAAAAGAACATGTCGCCCGGCGCTTTTCGACCTTCTCACCGTTGCCCAGAAAAGCAAATCTCGGGTTCGTCCGTTGAAGATCGAAACGTGGAGAGGAACCAGAGTCTTTCGAATAGTCAAGCTTCATGCGCAGTCAAACTCAGGAACTCCATGTTTCAGAGAGGGAGCGATTGAAAAAGGGGAAAACAGCTGCCCGCACAGCGGGGCAATCAGCAATCTCACTTGCGCGCAGTGGCACACGGGAAAAAGGCCGGGCATCCTGGCCGCGGACCGCCATTTCTAGAAAGAGAGCTGAAAATCAACAGGGGGAGAAAAGGAACCTCGAAACCGGGCCTCAGAATCTCTAAACCATCACACCCCCCTTCTGACAGAGTAATGACGTCAGACTCGGGGGAGAGGGCAGGGGAAACGTGGGTGAAAGGCAGCTCGGGAGGCTGGTCCACCAAGCGCGCGGTTTGAGCGAGGGGGAAAAAATGCGTCACTCTTGCCCAAGCGATAATACTACTCCGCTGCAACTGGAATCGACAGAGGTGACCTTCCTCCATGTTCTTTGAAAAAAGAAGCCAGAAAAACATAGAGGGAGAAAAAAAAAGGAGACCATAAGAGAGGTGGATGGAGCAAGAGGTACCCCCGAAGTAGAACATGAAAGGGGGGGGGGAGACAAAAAGAAGGCAAAGGTTGAACTCGACGCTAGATAGGGTGGAGTGATTCTAAGGAAAAAGAAAGTCGAAAGCCCGCGGCGAGAGAGCCCTCTACATCAAAGGTTAACAAAAAATCCAAGGGGGGGCGGAAAGGGACACCACGCTGACGGTCAGGCCTGCAAGACAAGGATATCATAAGTAGATGCTTTGAAAAATGTAACTCCGAGGGGAGGAAGAAGGCGTAAGGATTGAGGTTCGCAATGGAGTTAGGAGATGGCAGGGAAAAAAAGAGGGAACGGGAAAAAACGCAAAAACGGTTGACGTTTGAAAGTAGCAGAAGGGAGACTCGCCATCCTAAAAAGGAAGGGGGGAGGGGACTGGAAACGAGAGGGACCCCCCACAAGATTCAGCAGATGATTTCTTTGAAAGTGTCCGGGCCACCTCAGCAAGATTGCAGTTGAGAGACGAAGCGTGAAAAAATCGAGAAGAATTTTTCCGCTCAAACTTTCAAAAAAAAGGGGTACCTCCAAAAAGGGACGAGACAGGGGGGCCGAGATGGCGGCTGCCAATCAAGTTCGATCAAGAAGCTGGCACCTGGCTTCGCCGAAAAAGGAGAAAGTATGTCGAACCGTTTCATGAGACGGAAGAGGACAAGAGGCCCGCCCAGCGCCGACGTCTGCAAGTTGGAGGGGAGGGGTTCGGGGAAGGAGAGGGGAGTTCTCAAATCTCGATATGCTCACATCGCGTGCTCTCGCTTGCAGTGGCGAGGGCGTACTCACACAAGGAGGGAATCTTGGGAGAAAGACGGCAGGAAAAAAAGGAGCATGACGCACGCAAGTTCCATCAAGCGAAAAGGACAGCGCTTAAAAAAGGAAGGGAAAGGGAAACGACGAGATATCCGAGCTCTGGGACTGGGGAAGTTCTAGCCTTGACAACATTCGGTCAGGGAAAAAAAAGAGATCCGCCCCAACGCGCAGCCGTGGGGTCAACGTTATTGTAAAAAAATAAAGAAGTGGACGATAGACCTCTTATGTTAAATCTTGTAACCAGTAGTAGGTTAAGCGGAAAGGAGAGGAGGGGAGAATCTGTGTGTTGAACATCCCTCCACACAGGTTGGAAAATAGGAGATTGGAGCCGCTGCGTCGCATAATAAACAGTATTTGCGCAAAGGATCACCAAAGAGAAAAGAGGTCGCTGCAGTTCTCCAATGTCCAAGGGACAACGACACTACCACAGAGAAAGATACTACGAAGTTCCAGCTTCCTGCCGAAGAGCAAGCAATAGGAAACCGGAAGAAGAAAGGGTGAAGTATTTGTGCCGCGGTACTCTTCTGAGCGAACTTGGGAGGGGAAGGAAAAAAAGGGATCACACCGCCGTATCGTATTCGGTATTAGAGAAAAAAAAATCAATGGGAAGGGGAAGAAAGCACTCGCGCAGGATTCCTTCGCGATGAGAAAAGGGGAAGAGCCAAGAGGTGTGCGGGGTATCAAAGGAAAGAAGCCTCAAAGTCATTAACAAACCAAAGCAAATGGGAATGCGGAGGAAAATCTCGGCTAATGGTGCCAAGTTGGAACAAAGAGGCCGGAAAGAAGGGGAAAAGCCGCGGGAGGAACGCGGCTGGCTCCCGGACAGCTGCAAACGAGGAAAAACGCTAGACAATTACGAGGCGGGAGGACAGGGGGAGAAAAGGAAAAAGGAGCCTGCAAGGAGAAAAAACCCCAGAACACAAGGAAGAACACCACGCGGCGTATAGGACAAGGAAAGAAATCCGGACGTGCCGAAACGATCACTGCCCTGGAACGAAACTGGTCGAAGGGAGGAAGTAGATTTTCCAAAAAACCCTCGGCGGAGAGTTGCGGAAAGATGAACCGCGACGGGGGGGGGGAATGGGGGATCTAGCAAAAAAGGATCGTGAATTGCAAACCAGAGTGATTGCAGGGGGGGAAAGCAGAGCATGGGGGAAAGGGGGGCGAGCCGAACCGCGGGTTTCAACTGTCCGTCCGATAGGCGTAAAAGACGGGGAGCTCCTAGAGGTGAAGAAAAGACGAGGCGGAGCGAAACGTGATGGCATCTTTCAAGAAACCAAAGGAGAGAAAACAAATCGGAGGTGCCGGGGAATACCTGAAAGAAAGAGACGGCACTGCGACTCTGTGTAGATGACCTCTCGCCAAGAGAAAATGATGAAAAGCAGAAAAGGGAAAAAGAGACAAACGAGTCATCGGGCCGGACGTGATACGTTTACCATGCGAAAGAGAGGGCGCTAAACTCTTCACCCCCCTGGCATCTCAATCTGGGATCGCAAAAATGCTAGATCAGAAAAAAAAAGGAGGAAATCCATAGAGATGGAGCAACCCCCCCCCCCAATACAGAGAGAAAAAGAAGAGGTGAGGGAAAAGCGGAGCTGAAGGGGGGGAATCAGATCTTAATTGTTGCGAACTTACGCACTGTCCAGATGAAAGATGGAAACTCATAGGAGGGAATACAGGAAGGGTAGACGCGGTTCGGAAGAGGCTGGAGGAGAAGGACCCAGCTTCGCAGTGGTGATCTGCTTCGGGAAAGGGAGGGCAAACAACCATCCTCGATGAGTTCGAACAGTCTTTGTGTGATTTTCAAAGTCATAAGCCTCCTTCTGACCTTCGATGGTAAAAAAAAATTCAGGGGCATCGATAGAAGGGGGGGGGAGGAAAGAGTTCGGGAGAAAAAAAATGCGCGTCTGCATACCAAGAGACCAGGGCAATTGAGCAAGCGAGCAGGAAGGGCTAGATGATGACCAAGTCCAACGACAGATCAGCGGTATCAATCTCTCTAAAAGAAAAAAAAAAGAAAGGAAAAAAATCAGACACATTGGGTGCCATCATTATGAAGATGTCGAGATAAAAAAGGTAAGAATGAGGAGGGGACAAGGAGGGGGAAAAAAGAGCAGGTGGGGAAAGGGGAGCAGCCTGCATGAAGCAAAAGTTCAAGTCCCTCCCTCTCTTGAACACAAGAAGAAAAGCGGCTTGCAAAGCGGGGAAGGGAAAAAAAAAATCAAGGTCCGCCTCGTCTGTCCGAAAATGACAGGGAAATGGGACTCAAAGGAAACAATTGGCAAAAAATACTCGTATACGCATGAAAGGTTGACCTTGAGGGAAGAAAGAAGGTCTCGAAGGTCGAGGGTTGACCTACAACACCGAGCGAAGGAAAGGAACCATACCCGAGCCCAGTAGCAGCGGAAGTCTCTGCAAGGCCTTTTGTTGAAGAGAAAAATGAGAAGCACCAGCGGAAGCTGCGTCCTCACGCTGAGAAAGTCACAGACTGAAGAAAAGGGAAACCGCACAGGAAGATACACAAAGCCTTCAACATACGCCCTTCATTGAGAAAATGGATTGGGGAAGGAGGTCCCGCGAAAAGAAACAGCTGGAAGCTGGGGGGGAGGAACGTCAGAGACGGGGGAATGTCGCGGCAGCGACCGCTGTGAAAGCTTTATTGCTCCTCTAATCAAGACACGCAGGGGGGAGGGGGAGGGGGGAAATTTCCCAGTCATAAGATCCTGCGCGACCGACAGCAAGATGAGGAAGGAAGGGTACGAAGGCAATCCCGGGAGGGAGTGAAGGTAATAGTGTCGGTTCCAGGGAGGTAAAGAGGTGAACAAAAAAGAGAAGTGAGGGGCAAAAGAAGTCTTCAATTCGCGCCAAATTGCCCAAAGTGAGGGTCCAAAAGGAAAAAAACAACCTGCGCCAAGGGCTTCACGCTTAGGGCACAGGGAAAACTGCCGGTTTAAACGACCATAAAAAAAAAACGGGAAGCAAATTTGAAGAGGAGGGAGATCTAGCCGAAAAAAGGGGGAAAGGGGGCGGCGTGCGCTTGATTGCGTCGCGGCTGGAGTCAAGAAAATACGGAGGGAGGAAACGATAATGACGCCGTTAGCACCGGCCCCTGCCTTAGGACGTGATGGTGGTCGCGTTGAAAAAGCGATCACTGAAAGGGGGGGGAGGCAGGATCCGAGCGTGCCGAACACCGGCAACCTCCCGAACCGAACCAACGGCCAAGGAAAGGACGGCGCTGGGGAGGGAATCAGGGAAAACAAAGATCGTCGTCTAAAGAAAACAAATTCAAAACACCGTTTACGTCGAGCGGCATCTCAAGGGAAAAAAGAAACGGAAACCTCTGCTCCGAAGTTCTTCCATCGTCCAATCGCGAGTGGGATCGGAAATGCGCTTAAGAGAGGGTTAAAAGGAGAGACCTGAGAAAAAGCCAGTCCAGACTCCTAGCTGGCAAACGAACAACGTAAAGTCTGCACGGGAAGAGGGTGGGGACCTCTCCCTAAAAAAGAGGAACTCGTGACGAATGGACGTCCGCGCTAACAGTGGGCAAACGGGGGAAAGGGCCTTCGGGAGAAAAAGGGAAGACCGTCCAGTTTGCAACTTCTCTCTCACTCCAGGGACTAACGAGAAAAATAACTTACCCCGGCAGGGGCGAAGTCCAGAGAGAAACACATAAAAAGTCCAAGAAGAAAACTATCGAAGAGGACTACTCTTTTTTTTGGAAAGGGAAGTGGAAGCTGGGGGGGGGGGGAAACGCAACAATGGCTCGGGCGGGAAACGAAAGCCTGCACAGCGAGAGTGGCTAGGAGCCTCTGCAGAAATCGAATCAACCGAAAGGAAGAAAACAGAAAAAAGTCAAGGGCGTGCAAGGCAAATTGCCGACATGAAGCAGAAAGACTTGCAGAAAAAAAAAAAACGAGAGAAAACACAACGAGGAGGAGGAAAAGAATAGAGGGGTTTTCTCTACATCGGTCCACGAAAGGGGAAACCAAAAGACGGAAAGGGGAAAAAGAAGCGTAGTTGATGGCGATTTGCAAGAGTGCTCGCGAAACGGGGAAACGTACGAGGGGAAAAAAAAAGGCAAAAAGAGGGCGCTGAGCTCTACAAGTTTGTCCGCGCCAATGTGCGCAGGGTGGAACACCCCCGTAAAACGGAGAAAAGAAATCGGGGAGCAAGGGGGAGGGAAGAACGAAGGAGTTGCCAAAAGGCTGACAGGCGTAACCGCGGGGGGGTGCGCAAGGTGAAAGGAGGAGAGGGGGGGAAAAAATCTGACGGTCCCGCCCCTCCACCGTGTGCACTGTAGCAGGCGAACGTAAAAAACGTCTTGGGGGGAGCAAGGCCAAGGAATGGCGAAAGGAGGGGGGAGGTTGCAAAAAAAAAACGGGCAAGCGAGCCCGCGCAACAGATGTCCGGGATTTCCTCATGAAGAGGAAACTGAAAAAACGCAGGGGGGGGGGGGGAAGAAGACACTTTACCGAGAGGACGCGGACAACTTTCGACGGGGAGGGGGAAAAGAGAGGGGAAAAAAGGACAGAAGAAAAGCGTATCGCGTGGAACCTGGGAGCGCTACCGGGCGTGTTAGAAGTTCTCTCTACTATAAAAAAAGCCAGGCGTTTATGAAGGTGGGGTAGGGTCTGGTGGGGAAAAGGCCAAGCTAGATATGCACAAATCCAGAACGAGTTCCGATAAAAGAAGAGCTTATCGCAATCAACGGGGGGCGCGCGCCGGGGGGCGACGCCATACTACTCGGAAAAAGTCAATCTAAAATCACTCAATAGAGAAGAAAACGCCGCCTATCTCGAGCGCTCCCTTACAATGTAGTCCGCTTGGGGAGTTCGAGTGTGAGGGGGGCAGTAAAAAAAGCGAAAATGTTAACCAAACACCACTAAAAACGAGACCCAACTCTAATTGGGAACGGGAAGGGGAAGGAAAAATCGCTTAAGCGACTGATAGGGCAAAAATACACTAGAGGGTTGTTAAAACCTATTTATATCTTTCTGAAGGCCTGATCTGTGGGGTGAAGAGACAAGGAATGATTGCCCAGATACGGAAGTTATGCAGCAACCTGAGAAAAGGGGGGCAAGGGGAACAGGACCAGGAAACAGTCGGAATCCTTCACCTGAGTATCCAGCGGGCAATGTGAGGGGAGAAAGAGTCCCCGAAACACGAAAACCGAGGAAGTACAATTGGCTGAGTCACTCGCGTGATGAGCATTTCAATAAAACCGATAAAATGAAACACGGGGGGGGAAAAAGTGGGGTGTTTCCGCGACGCTGAGGCGTGTACCTGGCAAAAGGAAGGAATTTATCAAAGGCAGACAAAGTTCAGGGACCAGACGAGAACAAAAGAAGGGAAAATGTCCGTGACAGTCCTCAGAAAGCTTCAGGCAGGGAAGAACTGTGCATAAAAATGCTCAGCCCGCTGGGTGTGTTCCTGGAGTTACATAGAAGCCGCCAGACTCATTAGTGCGGCAATCCAATTAGGCCACTAAAAAATTTCATGCGGGAGGGAAGGAGGAAAGAGAGTCCCGGTGGTGGATTCCTCGCTCATGAAACTCCGACAGGAGGGAAAAGAGGGCTGGTTTCTCACCATCGATGGCTGAATGTCGACTAACCTCCGTGAAAAAAAACGTTCAGGGAAGATCAGGAAGGGGTACCTGCCAGAGGAGACACAAGGGAGGGGTATGAGGCGACCACCCCTTCTCGCTGCACCAAATCAGAGAGATGAGCAACAGCTGGAATAAAGCGAATGAAGAAAGGTGAATTTTTCACCTCCAGAGGAGGGGATAGGAGGGGGGGAAATCAAAAAAGCAGGCCGAAGAGGTGGTTGACTCAATCTAGCGAAGCGGGGGATCAAGGGACACATATTCTAGCGCGTCTTTTTGGATTGGCGCGAAGAAACGCGTGGGTCAAAAATGAAGTCCCTCGCTGGGCACGTCCCTTTTCACCAAAGCGGGGGAAGGACCCAGGAGGGATGAAGAAGGACAAATCAGCAACGAGCATGATCAAGACGAGGGTTGCCGGAAAAGAGCAAGGGGCCATGACGGAGACAACCCGAAACTGGGCAAAAGACGACCAGATAACTCGAAAAAGGAATATCAAAGGGAACAAGCCATCGGGAGCATAGGGAGGCAAATGCGTCACGGTTTACACGCAGCCGGCCCGGAAACCTAACCACCAAGGAAAACCGAAACGCCAAATATGCTTGAGTCGGCCGATGGAACGATCTCCAACCAACGTAGAAGAGGAAATACAAGGTCATGCGGCACAGAAAACCAAAAAGAGAGGGCAGAAGGCCGGCCTCATGGTTGTCAATTGGCGTCTGTTGAAGGCACGCGAAAAGAAAAAAAATTGAGCCGTTGCACCAAATCACTGGACTCCGACTTGCGAGCGAGCGGAGGGAGGGAAAGACAGGAAAGGACCCAGAGAACCCAGTTTGGGCCTCTCTCTTCTAGGGACGAAATCAACCAGCGGTCTATCAAAGGGGGGGGGGAATCGAAAAGGCCAAGAAACTCGGTACAAGTCTCCAGCTCCGACTCGTGATAAGCCTAGGAGGGAAGAGGGAACTTCGGGGAACGCACTAGAGAAAAGGGAAGGACGGGAAAACGCGGTCCATAACAAATCATCTGAATACGGTTTCTGTAATGTAAAGCGTCTCGGCTTGACGAGGAAAAAAAAGTCCAAACAAAGTCACGGCGCAAGTCTCAATTTATCTCAACAATCTCCCCCGCAGTTTAAAACTAGGGAAGGGAAAATCAGAACATTGTGGGAGCGGGAGAGGCGGGGGTTTAGACTGGATTCGATATCGGTGAAGCGGAAAGGGAAATCTGGGGGAAGAAGCAAAAAATGTGGAGCAGAGCATCCCCCCCCTTCCTGAAGCAAACTCGGGCTCCTCTGTAACAAAAGGTGGGGGTAGAAAGCGGATGAAACAAAAGTTTCCGGGAAACAGCTAATTCCTCCCAAGCTGGCTTCCGAATCATGACGCTAAGGGAGAAGGCCACCATGGCGCAATCGCTCTAACAGTTGGAACATTACTGCGGAGGATCGAAGACAATGGAGAAGGCGCGGTGAAGATGAACTTGACCTACAAAAAGAAACCATCGCTGGAAGTCGGACTGGCCAGGAAAAGGATAAAAAGGAGAGAAGGAGCTGCTGGGCAACGGGCAGGAGTTTGGTTCGAGAAGAAACCCACGGAACCACCAACTCAGGTGGACCTTATGACGGGAAAAGACAGCCGCAGAAGGCACGCAAGAACTTCAAAAAAGGCAGTGGGTGCGATGCAAAGGGGGGCTACATCCAGGAAGAAAGGCCAAGTGCGCTGAAGAGACCGAGGGAGTTTGATTTCAGGAGAACACGAGGTAGAAAGCAGCGACTGCATCGGTAGATGTTGGCACAAAAGAGGGGGGCGAAAAAGGGGGAGAGAATGGGTCATTTACCTCGGCTCTACAGACGGAACCCATGGTCAGTTAACACCGCAAGGGGACTCCAGACTGAGTTCCCCCCTACCAGATCTATCAGGGGGGAAAAAGCGAAGGGGGGACCATCTCGCGAGTCTTAGCAGCGATTTAGTGAGACTAGGGCACTACCACTTCCTTAGCCGGGAGGGGCCGTTATGGGGAGAAAAAGAAAGGACTGGAATGTTGACGGCATCGAATCACCCAATTGTAGGGGGAAACGCTATCCATCGCCGAGAGGGGGAAATTAGCAGTTGACGCGTTGAGTTGTCGCTGCTGATGGGGAATCTCCGATCCTAAAAAAAGGTCGCGAGCACCGGGGGAGAGCTGCAGGGCGTAGAAGCAAACGCGCTCGGAACGCGGCCAGAGCGCACGTCTGACTAAGGAAGCAAACCTGCGAACGAAAGAGAAGAAGACCCAACACTAACCAAGTGCCCCTGTACGGCGCTGTTCGGGCCTCTCCGTCCGCACTTCGCCCAATGAAAGCGCCGCAACAGGACGAAAAACCGTACTCTTGGACGAACCACTTGCCTCTTGCGCCGCAGGAAGGGGGGGAACTAAGAAGAAATTCGTCAAGGGGAGAGGGAAGAAGGGAAAGTAGCGGAACCCATGATCGATCGCAATGCTACCATCGGAACTCCGGGGGCTGGCCGGGGAAGGCAAACTAAAGATGCCGATCTGGGAACCAAACGCCCATCAGGCTGCATCTCGGGGGAAAGGGGGCGAGAAACCTCGAGGATACAGTGGCACAAAAAGGTGAACCTTGAACCGCTTTCGCGGGCCGTCTTTCATAGTTTGCTAAGCCATGAAGCTCTCACTATCACCATCGAGGGAGAAATTGAGAATAGCAACTCCACCTCGCACTGAAGGCGAGCGCGATCATGAGTCCGGAGCTCGGGTAAGGGCAGGACGCTTGGTTTGACCCAATGAAGGGGAGCGGAAAAACGCTTGAGGCGCCAGCGCGCGGGGGTCGTAGAAGACCGAGCGCGTCCCATCGAATCACTAGAGAGGAATCTCTGCTGAACAGGTCAAAAAGGGGGAACTTTTCGGCTGCGCGAACCTTGAAAACAAC
>Ga0179593_1417037_pt1 | contig 13951 bp, 21 predicted proteins | sample CZODoug2_1_08_16_FD_185931 | JGI IMG/M metagenome (GOLD analysis project Ga0179593, IMG submission 185931) | Vadose zone soil fungal communities from Angelo Coast Range Reserve, California, USA - CZODoug2_1_08_16fungal (PacBio error correction) | ecosystem: Environmental > Terrestrial > Soil >...
CAGGAGAAGAAGGGGACTCAAGGCTAGGACCTTTCAAAAAAAAAAAGCCTGGGAAGACGCAAATAGTCATGTGAAAGAACGGTGCTGGTAAAAGGTCCGGGCGAAGCAAGTGAAAGAAACCCAGGGGCAATAGTGGAACAAGTGATGAAACGGAATCGCTACCATAGAGAGAATCAAAAAAAAAATGACAAGGGGGGTGATTCGAGATAGCGAAGCAGCGTATAATTAGATCAAAATCTTTAACGATTCTGTAGCGAGTTCAGGGTGGCAGGGTCAGGGAAGGGGAGCGGGCAACGCAAGAGAAAAAATACCCAGAGGAAAAAAAGCGCTCAAGTACCGGGAAACTATGCCCTACCAGAAGTATCGGGAGGGGGGGCGGAACTATTTCAACGCGCTCACTACTAGAAACGGCTCGGGTCAGGAGGCCCCCTTTCTTTCGGGGCACTAGGAGGGCAACTGTTGAAAAAGCCCAATTTGCCTGACTGGGGCGAAGAAGCTCCTCGAGGGAAGCCACCCCTCGATCAAAGGGGGGATTTCTATCATGACATAGGACGTTATGGGGGGTAAGAGATTGGTTGAAGCCGGGAGTGGTAAAAAGGAAGGGAACTTGAAACCCGACTGCCTAGGGAAAAGACAAAAAAGGACGAGAAAAATGCCGCACACAGGGGGGGGGAGGGAGCATTTATTAGAGCGGAACCAGACCCGAGGACCTTATTCGGTAAAGGGGACATCCAGTTGTGGGCAACCGCTGGGAATAGTCGCGTGACGATGGAGTATTAATAAAAACAGGAGAGCCAGCTCAATTGCGCAAAGGCAAAGCCAGTTCACGGTCCTAGGCTATTTGGGCATATAGGACTACACAAGGGGGGTAGGGGCGCACCACAGTCACTAGGTGGAGTAAACTGCATTATGGAACCCCGTAATGAACCATGTTTTTGGAAGGGGCCCCCATGTTTGAAAAGGATTCGGACTCTCGTGGATGAGAGGTCGCAGGGTGTACGGGTCCTATTGAAAACATAGCCGTGTGCGTTTTTTTTGGTAGGAGCGCGGAAAGTGTCCGGTGGTGGGATAGAAGGAAGCAAACCATGACAACAAGACTCATGATGGGAAAAAAAAAAAAATCTATACTGCACATAAAGATCTGCCTGCAGGCCAGAGCTCGGGGCTCGGGCAAGGCAAAGGAAAACGCCCAGCGGCGTCACGCGCGGGATTGCTGATTTACTGAGAGGGGGGCGCCTCAAAAAACAGCACCGACAGCAAACCAGATCGGAAAAAGAGCAACCAGGAGCAAAAAGCCACAGTGAACTCTGAGCCGAGGGTGCCCAAGGACCTTCAACTTGAACCAGGCCTGCCGGCAATGCAAGGCCACCGCTCAAGGAGAAAACTACTAACTCAATGCGATCCCGGGTGCCCCCGCCAACGGAAAGCAGTTTCATGGGGACAAAGGGAAAATTCAGTCAAAAAGTAGTGGTGGAAGTTACGCGAAAAAGTATCTATGGGAGGCTTCTCCAGTTCGTCTAGTAGAAGGGGACGGGCCGTACAACTAAAGTCAACGGGAATCCAATACCAGGCCACGAAAACCAAAGGGGGGGGAAATCATAATCATAAACCCGTCAAAATAGGGGGGTAGGACACGTCGGGATGTGGAAATTGATGGCGCTGAAGCTCCTTTTTTCCACATCAAGAGGGCAGTTGAGAAAAGCCCTTATCACAGAGACATCAAAAGGATGAGGCCCATTAAAACCGAACCTGGCCGGGTCTTCCATTGAAGGAGGCTTTGTTAGAGCACGAAAAAAGGCAATCTCGCATTCTGGGGGGGAAACAACCCAAAACCCCCAACCCCCCACCCAACCACCCCCAAACCCAAAAGCTCATACGAAATTCAGACCGCCGATAGAGGCCAAGCGAAAAAAAAATAAAACGAAGACGACCACAACGGAAGTGTCTTTACCCCAGGCGGTGGGTTGAATAAAAGTGACTCAGAGCTGTAAAGTGCGAGGAAGGGAAGACAACAGATCAGGTTGGACGATGCTCGGCAGTGGGCAGACAGAAAACCAAAACATAGGTACCTGGTCCTGGCGCCCTTGGAGAAAAATCGGTCGTTATCGACAGCTGTCGGCGCGGGCACAAAGAGTCACCTTGGGTGTCAGGAGGACCTCCAAAGAAACAAGAAAAAAGGAAAAAGGAGACTCACAACAACAACGGAGTGGAAGGAGGTAAACCTTTGGTCATTCTTTTGGAGGGATCAACGAGGAAGACGAGGGGGGGGACGAGGGAAAAAAAGATTTCGCGCACCGCAAGGAGGAAAAAGCAGGACACGGAAATAGAAGGGTGAGGTCGAAACAAAAAAATCGACCGAAGGCGTTGAACGTCAAACGCCCGGCAGGCAGGAAAGGGTATCCCCTGGCACGAAAATGTGCAGACGGGGGGGGGCAGCCGGTCGCCGAAGGGGGGGGGGAAATCGAAAGGCTGGAAGAAAGAGGCGTCGTCGATGGGGTCCGAGCCGTAAAACATCACAAAGAGAAAGACCGGGTGTTCTCTACAATAACGCCGACCGGGAAAGGAGACACAAGGAAAGGTGGGGTCGTGGGGGGGGAACCTGGGGGGGCGCACTCAAAAGTCAAGGGAGGAGGGGTGATAAACTTCTACCTGCCCGATGAGAAGTTGAGGAAATAGATCGCCGACCGGACCAATAGGAACGGGTGTGGGAGGCAGAACAATCCCCATCATCCCGGGAGAGGAAGAACGTAACGGCGGGGGCGTGCCAAGATGAGACACGCCCTAACGCCTCAATTCTGTCCGAAACAGACGACCAGCTACGGGGATGAGTCCCAGGTCACCACTTGTTTGGGGGAGAAAGAGGGACCCGCACATGCGACCCCGCAAAACCAGATCTGGGGGGCCGGGTTCCGGCGGGGACCGAAAATCGTATCGGAGCGTCAGGTAAACATTTCCTCGAATCTTCAGTGAAGGTACCGTAAGAAAAAAGGGGCACCTCTGGGGACACCGAGGAGGTCTGGCGTTCGTCGGTGGCCGGGGAGTTCCGCCGGGCGGGCTTGCGGGGTTTGAGAGAAAAAAAACTAATCAAGTACTACGCAAAAAAAGTTCGGACCGAAAATCAGCTGGTGAAATTCGAAAGGCAAGCACCTAAGTATTTCGAGGAGAAAGAGTCACCTTAATGGAAAAGTACGAGAAATGAAAGTGGATCGAAGGTAAAAAACCATCAAACAAACATTGCAGAGAAATATTCATCAATAAAGCGCGCACTCAAAAAAAGAATACGCCGGAGGCTTGAAAAAATATGCTCTTTTTTTCAAGGACAAAGAAAAGAGGACCATATCAAGAGAAGCACGAGTCAAATAGACAGGGGGCCACGAAACCGCAAGAGTCAGGCATATGCAATAGATCAGAGAACAATGAGGTGAACGTGGCTGTGGAAAAATCCATGGAGGTGCGTAAGACCAAAGAAAAAAGAAGTGGTTTTCTTGAGAAATTAAGGTACATGGCGCAAATTGAGCGTTCTGCTCCCAGGGGGGGGAAAAAGTAAGAAATCCCTGCAAAGGCGATCGAACCAAAAAGCACACAAAAAAAGAAGGGACGGAAGAGGGGACGGTGCCTCCTTCTTTTAAATAGGAAACATGGGGAATTCCCTAAACGCGGGGGATTGCGGAAAAGGAGAAAAGGGGGTGACTGGAGAACCTGCCAGAGTCGGAAGCAATGGTCGAACACAAGACAGGGGAAAAATAAACGAGAAAGTAGGAGCTGTAGAACGAGAATTGCAGGTCAGCGAAAGGAAGGGGAAAGTGCTGGGACCAGGAAAAAACATCGGGGAGATGCGACTCTAGCCAAAAGGTTTCGGAGGAGGACCAGAATAGAGGGAAAAAACCGCCAGGGGCCCCCGGAAACCCCCGCAATTGACGAGTTGAGTCAGGTCACCAAGAGGGGGGCTTCATCAGAGACACTTACTGAGAAGGACGCGTAGGTCAGAAAGGGCTCGGAGGGAGACTCATTTTAAGAAGGGGGGGGAGGGGAGGGTTTACAGGTTTTGCGGGAAAGCATAGACCTAATTCCACAGAAAGAAGCCAAAGCTCGGAAGATGCTGAGAAAGTATACGCTGCCTGTGTTATGCGGTAAGTCCTCAGACTAATAGAGGGTAACGAAGGGTGGAGAAGAGTTGGGGACTAAACAACGAGGGAGGTGGAGGCGATTAACAGAACAAACATCAAAGGTACGAGGTAGGGTTGGTGCACGGTAGTCCCGGATGAGAAGGTCGGGAAGAGGCAACGACTGAAGCTCAAAATTGTCGATCCACACTTGGAGAACCCCGTCGAATGGGAGAGGAGAGGGAAAACCTGATTATCCTCTCAACAACAAAAATTATAAGGAAGACGCGGGACTCATTTCTATAAATCATAAGCAAGGGGGGTATTCCTAGGAGGGGAAGCGGGCTATAGATCCGGAAAAAAAGAAGGCGTACTGGCGGCATTAAAGGGAGGATGTACTAACGCCCCCCAATCAAATTGGATGGGAAAATGGATCGCCTCTACCAGCGGAGGAAAAGTAAAAACCCGAATAGTCAAAAACCAGGGGAGGAGAGGTCGTGGAAAGAACTTTAAAGCACCAGCGAAATAACAGAATTCCTGGGAGAGTCTGGTTTCTTTCCTGGAAAAATGCTTGCACCGGGGGCACGTAAAAGACACAGACAGAAAGAAGGGGGACCATCCGAAAGAAAGGATCTCTTTAATTTTCGGAATCTCGATTGGCGAACCACAACAGCCACTACTACAGGGAGGGGGAAGGAAAAGGGCCCTGGTGGGGGCCCTCTATTCGGGAACTAGGGGGGGGGAAGAAGAGCAGGGGGTACCTGACTTACACCACCCCACGCCCCGAAACTCCCGCTCCGGGCGCATCAGAAAGGGGGAAAGGAGGAAACATAATTGCTCGTTATAGAGGTGGTATATCGAGTTGTCATACTTGCAGGCGACCTTGCCTGTGAAGACAAGAATCCCTCTACTCCAGCCCGTGGATGGGGAATTCCATGTCTTCAGGAGAGGAAAGAACATCAGGGAAAGAAAAGGAACTAGACGTGAAGGAAGAAAAGGAGGGGTGCCACTGCATCGCTTGGGGGGGAGTGTTATAATCCCATGAAAAAAAAAAGTGAGAACCATGGCTCTCTTATCCACACGAGCTGGAGAAAGGGAGAGTTGTGGGGAGGTAGGAAAAAGGGACCATATTGAGAAGGAAACACCTGTTTTAGAAGGAATGCGTTAATAGAAGAAGACAGTGAAAGGAGTGTCTCGGGGGACCCCCCTTGTTTGAATCAATGCGTAACTCTGCGGTCATGGGAGAGACAACGATTGTGTAGGGAGAAAACATCGCTCAGCTCCGGCGGGGGGGGGGGAGAGCGCGATGAAATAGGGAGGAGGAAGACTGCAACCGAGTGGGGGGTTTTTGTGAGGTGACAAGAAATCCTGTCTGTCCTCCGTACTGACCATGCCGGGAGAGCCAATCTCGAAGGCGCGAGAGGAGGGGGGGGAGAAAACCTGCAAGCCAGCAAAAAAAAGGCTAAACAGCGTCGACCTTGGCTGAAAACATCCGAACAACACATCCACGCACGGGGGAAAGAGAAAACAGATCGTCGGGCCCGGAACAAGGACGGCCAAAACACCGCACTGCGGGGGGGGACTAACGAAGCAGATGGGCCAACTTTGTGCCCTACTTCGCAAGGAACTAGAATTGACCATAACGGAGGGGAAACGAAAGGCACCGTACGCTGGGGCGGCGAAAAGGAGGGAATCACCCAGGCCCGACTGCCCTGGCGGACAAGGGAGCGGTCCTCAAAAAGTTTTGAAAAGAATTCCGGACGTCTTGAAAGCGACCGTGCGGAAGGATCTCGCGGGGTGGAAAAGAAGGACAACCCAGACCCGGGGGGTCCGTCATCCAAGACAGACAAGCGAGGAGAAAAAGCGTATTTACTTGTGGGCGCGATATAGACACTAAGTGTACAGCTGCACCACGTCCGGGAATAAGGAACCGTATACAACAGCGCCCCACCGTCGGAGGGACGCAAAAAAACAGAAGGACCTGGCAGTGTGTCACTGAAAGACGGCCTTTTTATGGTCGCGCACAGCAGCATTCTGATCGCATTCAGGGGGGGGGGGGGACGAAATCAAGGTCCGACGACGATCGGCTTCCAGACCAGGACCAACTCCTCGCGAAACGGCCGGAACAGAGCCCATTCTGTGTGAGAAAACACAGGCAGAGGAGGAGGAACGTGACAGTTGCCGAGGGAAACGCAAGGTTGTTTGTTGAGGATCTAAAGGTCTAGGCAGACCAAAGCCCGGGGTAGAAAATTGACCGGACGGAAAAAGAAAGATCGTCTTGAAACGCAGGGGTCGGAAGGGGAAGCGCACTTCGTCTTGGCTGGAGCAGGAAAAGAAACATAAAACAGAACCAAGGCGAACCGGTATCAATCACAACAACAACCGGAGGGAAAGAGAAGCCGGGGGGTTCGCCTTTGTGGTTAGCAAAGGAAAAGGCTCCCAAAGAACAAAGACGGGTCAATGAAAAAAGATGAGATCACCGAAAGAAGGAGGGGGGGAAGGAACAGGCGCACTATTTAAGGGGGGGTATGGTCCCAGAAAAAAAGAAAGATCCGAGAGAAGGAGAAGGTCTCCTCGATGACAGTATTGATAACAGAAAAAGGGGGGGAAAGACTATGTTCGGCCAGTTGAGAAATCTTCGCCAAGGAGGTACCCCATCGGACGCCGGTACCTATCAGGCGGTCGGAATTGGTAAACGGCGTCCACATAAAGGGCATCAAAGAGCGCCGTTTGTGAGAGAAAAGAAAAACTGGACTCAAGAGACACGCCAGGGAGGGGGGATGTGGAAGGAAAGAGAAAACGGCGACGCTGAGGTTGGAACACGTTATCTGACGTCCCGAGGATATTGTGAAAGAAACACCCAGAATTTCTGGGGGAAGAGCCGGCGAGTCAAAGAAACGGTGGAAGGAAACAAAACAATAATCAGCCGGAGGAGCCTCTGGGAACGGGCTGTGGTTTGAAGTGTTGGATGGGAGCAACGACTGAAGGCCGCAACGGCGTCAACGACTAACGGGTGAGCGCGCAAACATCGAGAGTTCCGAAAACACGATTAAACGAACAGGCGACATTCTCAGCCCCAAGGGGAGGAAGGGGGCGCCGGCCGTGGAGAAGTCGTTTCAAGGAGTACCACGGGGGGATCGCAGGGAGGGAAATAGTTCAACGTTGAAGGGAACGCAACAAGGGAAAACTGCTTAGACCTCAATGGTAGGGGAGGGGGAGGAAGGGGTTCCTCGGACCCAAAGAGGGGGGGTGATTGGGACGGCGTTTGGGCGAACCAAAAGATCAGTACTACGAGCAGGGGAAGCGACCGAGACCATGTTGGCCGGCAAGAATCCAAGATATCTATTAAGATTTAAGAAGGGGAAGGAGCTAATTACATGTTAAATACTAGCTTAAAAATTGGGATAGGGGCCCTAATTTGCATTCTAAGAGAGAGAATATGTACACTCTCAGATCACCGGAAAAAGAAAAAGGTGATCTAAAATGTTTGGGGCATATGATAATGAGAAGAGGTCACGAAGCATCTAATCATTAATCCAAAAAACAAACAAGGGGGGGGGGAAAACTAGAAAAACGACTATTCCGGGGGGGAGGGAATTTCATGAATCTCTCGAAAAGATGTGAACTTGTTGAAGGACCCGTCCAGGGGTACATGCGTCACTCCAAACGAAGGAAACGCGGTTTCTTCGAGAAAAAATTGGTAAGGGGGAAAATCAATTGTGAGCCTATTCTCCGGGGGGGGAAAGGAGACACACTAAAATCGAAACGGTCAGCAAAATGGAAAGACGATAGGGATCCACTGCTTGTAGGAAATCGAAACATAATTGATCCAGGTAATGGTCAGTCTTGAGAGGGGTCTGGTAAAGGGCAAATCATTCATATTCGGGCCCGGGCATGGTCGAAGTCGAAAAAAAACAGATCGGGGAAAAGAAAAGTCAAAATCTGAGGGGAACCAATTCGCGCAACGGGGGGAGTGCAGGGGACTCTCGCGGAGGTCGGCGCGAGAGTTAGCTCGGGCTTATACGTAGGCACCAGATATGAGGGAAAAAAGCCCAGCAAGGGAACGGGACCGAAAAGAGAAGGGGGTCTTTGAGTTACTGGGGGGGGTAAAAAAAACCAAACACTCGATATTCTGGACTTATAATCCCGTCTCGGTAATGGAGCGGGAATTGATCCACGAAGTGGGGTATATCCGGGGGAGGGAAGTGTGAGTTGGCGGTTCCCCATAGACCCAACGACAAAGAAACGCCAGACGAATCTTCAAGACGGAAAATCTACTCTTCCTTTTCGGAAAGGATAAGCGAGAAAGGAGAATTAGCGAAGAGGGAAAGAAAGGGTTCGGGGTCCGGGTTGGTCCCAAAAGGTGGTCGAGGACGGGCCACCTTTGGGTCAAAACATGCAATGACCTGTAGGGAGTCCAGGAGCAGTCCGGGTACAAACGGAAGGACAACGAATTCTCACGGCATTCTAGAACATTGAACCATACGAAAAAGGGCAAAGGAACCCGATGTGAGATCTTATTAAGCTAGATACAAAAAAAACAAGGAGGGTATTGAGGAAAGGAGATCTAAGAAGAATAAGAACCGTAATCACACGCCGGGGAGAGATCTGGCAAATAAGGGGCTGTGATGAAAACTGAGTAGAGAAGGATGGACGAACCCCATTTATCAATAGTCAAGTTGAAAAACGGGGGGAAGACGCCTCGTACCATAAGGGCGAGGAAAAATCGCGACAAAAAGAGTACTCGCGAATATCTGAGGGTACGAGCCACATCAAAAAAGAAGAACATCTTTCCACGAAAAGTGATGGAGGGAAAGTTCTGGGGATGGGGGGAAACGATCTGGGGGCGCAAACTGGAATCCGCTGGGAGAAAGACAAAAACTCAAATCCCGAGAAAATGCATGACAAGAAAAGACAAGTGAGTTCCATCTATAGCTCGGGTGAGAACCAAGAAAGAAGAATACAGGCCGAGGTCAAGTCAAGGAAAAAGGGGAGGGGAGGGGGTCAAATTCTGGCCGGACGGTATCAACCACATGATTAAAGCTCGGAGAAGCCAGGAAAGAAAAAAGACGAGGAACGCACAACGACAAAGGTCAACTCAAGTTGGAAGTAGAAAGACAGAAGGGAAGGAAGACTGGTTATAGATTTTGTGGGAAAGAGATATTGGAGAGACAATGGGCACCGACCCGACAACTGGAAAAAAAAGAATCAAAAAAGCTAAGACCGAAAAGTGATCATGTCTTAAGGAGGGCAATACATCCTTGAAATGAAAAAAAAACGGGGAAGGGAACTCTTCCGTGGGGTGTGGCAGAGCAAGCGGTCAAGCGTTGGGGCCACCGGAAAAAGCCAGCCTCCAGGCAGAACGGTAAAAACGGGGAACAACTTCCGTTCAAAGGCTCTTGGGGGCTATATTACAGAAGGAAAAAATTGGGAGGGGAGACACTGGAAAAGGGGAAGAGGGAGGGTAACTTGGACGCTGAAGCGGAAGAAACAAATTAAGCGGGTTTGGTCGTTACCCCAGGAGGGTAAATGGAAAGAAAAAAAATGATCGAGAGAAAAAAAAATTGGTCGTCCAAGAGAATAGCGGAGGGGGAGGTTGGTGTGATATCTGCTAGTGGGAACAGAGGGGTGGAAAAGAAGGCCCTCCACAAAGAACATGTAAATGGTAGAAGGAACGACCACTCTTACGGAAATCCATCAAAAAAAATTGCAACGCATATTCGACTCGGATAGTCGGGTCGCGTGAAAAAAAGCGACGAAAAGAAGCGCGTAGAGAGTAGCCTGTTTCTGACGTAGTAACTTGATCTCGGTCGTGAATCAAAAACTAAAAGCAGTAAAACCAAAAAAAAAAAAAGCGCCAAAAAAAACCAACCAACAAATCGCTCCAAGAAAAACAGGAAAGAAAAGAACAAAAAGCCGCAAGGAGGTGCTCGAAGCCATAGGGACAAGTGGCAAGGGAAGAACACTCCTCAAAAGCTCTAGAAGAAAAGCCGATCCCAGAGCCAGAAAACGAAGGAAAGCAGTGCCAGAGACGTACACCGCCAAGACTGGAACGGGGAAATGTCAAACTCCTAGGGAGACGTCGGAGGTACATACCACTGCCGAATTGAACAGGAGCACAGGTAGGCAGATTGAATTCCGGGCAGGAAGGGGGAAGGAGGCCAGGGGGGGTGATAAAGCAGCTTACACTCCCCAAAAACTCCGTCGACTTATCAGCCCTCTAATCAGGAGGCACACCCCCTGTGAACTTGGGAGGGCAGATAGACTAAATTTTGCCTCTCCACGGCGAAGAGGGAAGGTGTCAATGATAAACACGCCGACCGTCCGGGGAAAAAACAGAACACGACCTGAAAAAGGGTTTCAGCCGGCCGAGTGGAAAACGTTTTGTTCGAGCCACCAACGCGATCTATAGGAGGGATTGGGTTTAACGCTCTAGGAAGAAAAAGGAAGACACACATCGCTTCCCGCGGCCGAGGGCTAACAAAAGAGAAAGAAAGACTGACAAACCGGACACATCGTCGTGGAAAAAAAAGGGCGTGGGAAAGAAATTGCTGCAGCGCGGACATGCCTGAACGAGAAAATCGAAGAGGGGTACTTTCAATCCTTCGGGAGGGGAGAAAAAAGCCTGGAAAAAAGAGTTAGAGCCCGTGGGTCAACGCAAGTCCTCCGGAAGCAAAAAAGAACGGGGTAAAGAAGACGGAAAGGAAAAAAAGACGTTAGGGTCATTTACCCGACAAAAAAAAAGAAAAAAAGGGGGAAAGGGAGACTTCCTCAACAACAAAAAAGAAGAGGGGGAAGATAAACCGGTTGACGCAATGTTCTGTGGGGGGGAGGGAAAAAAATAACTTCCTAAAGCAAAGGAAAATTCCCCTACCGAGATCCCAGGCGGCAATTAGGAAGAGAGGAAAAAGGATAGAAAGAGGTTAAGGGAGAGGGGAGAAAAACTCACTGAGCTCGAAACAGAGCGCGTTTAACAGGGCAATCTCAAAAACAGAAGTTTATCACAAACCCCTAAAAAATGTGCAAAGGCATAGCAGGATGAGGAAAGGAGTTGAACAAGAGAACGCTAGTCGGCAGGCCCGATGGGCTTCCGTCTGGAAAAATGGGGGACTACGAGCGGGTCAACAAAGAAAGGAGGAGAAGAGCCTTTGGGAGGGAAAAGACAAACTGCCTACTCTGAAGGAAGACTTCATAGGGGAAATGTTGGGAAAACCAAGAAAGAAGTCGCGGCGCGTTGGGAGAACGACAACGGAGAGTATACTTGGGGGAGGGAAAAAAAAAAGTGGAGCAGACGACGAGAAAAGGGAAAATCAGGGAAGGGGCATGAAAAAACAGACTCGCCGGATGGATCCAAGGCGCTGGGTTAGGGGGAGGAGGGATCAACCGACGAAGGGAAAGAAACTTCCAGCAAGCTGGAAACCTCAAGAACTTAAGGGAAAATCGCTGTGGGGAGAAGCAACGACGTGTTGAAGACGAGTACCTAGACTGAGAAAGGCCCATGACAGTCGGGAAGGTTCAATGAGTCAAAGAGGGAGCGGTAGGGGATTGGGTGGGGACATTGTTGGTAAATTGCTGGTCAATAAGGCACTTCTTACGGACGTAGTCGATGGAAAAAGGGGAAATCCCTTCTGAGAGGAAAAAGTTTTGGGGATGGGCGGTGCGTCATTCCTGCAAAAAAAAAACACCGAGTCTGGTAATGAACTGAGTAATGCTATATGGCTACTCAGAGAAACGGCTAATAATCGAAACGATGGACTCTAAGTAAAACACGCCACGATATAACATAAAGGGTTAAAGGCACCTGCAGCAGAAGAACTAGGTCGTGGATCAGGAGGAAACAAAAACATGAGTCTTTGGCAGGGGAACACTATTACTCTGACACTCAAGGAGAAAACAAAAAAAAACCTATCAATTCAAGGGTGTTCAGATAACAATAGGGAAAGAAATAAAAGAAACGATGGAGAAATACATTTTATCAAAAAAATGAAAAACGAGAAACTCTAATGAACGGGGGGGGTGGAAGGGAAACGACAGCTCAATGCACGCTCGAAAAAAAGGGATCGGTTAAGTGCGGACTCCGAATAAAGTGTAAAAAAAAACAAAAAGACCTAGAAATGGCGGTGATGAAAAGAGGAAGGGAACCTTGATCTCACTGGAACGGGAGAGGAGAAGGGGAAATCCAAGCGCAACTGGGGGAGGTAGACCACGTTGAAAAACCAGAAACCTGGCCAGGCACGAAGGTCAAGGGTCCAATCTGCTGGGACCCGAGTACATGCCTTCCCTCACCGCGTGCAGGAGGCTTCGACGGGGGAGAAGTTGTAGGTTATGAACCGAAGAAAGGGGAGGTCTTTGCAATGGGGCTTTCAGGACCCCCTATCGGCTTTCAAAAAAAAATCTATAAACGAGTCCCTAAAAAGGGGTAAGGAAACACCCTTGGTGGCGGGAAAAAGAGGGGAAAGGAGTGGAGCTAGAGGATTTGCGGGCTGCGAGGCGTAATTCAGCAAACTAAAAGGGAGGGATAAGCTGAATGGAAAACCCCCAGGTTGCTTGGAAGACCCCTCGGAAGGTTAGTAGGGGAAGGGAGTTTCGCCCGCAATTTGAGTACGGAATTCAATGAGAATAACCGAAGTAGGTAGGTAACGTGATGGAAGAGCGGGGGGGGGTTCCGAGGGAGGGGGGAAGGGGGGTCAATTCAACGCATGGAAAGAAAGGGACACATAAATCGCAGAAAAAAGAGGGTCAATGCTCGGTCTACCTTCTAAGCTGAAGAGGGGGTAGTCACGTGGAGGAGAAAAAGAATGGAAGCTCATGGGGGAATCGGTTGAAAGGAGAATAGGCTTATGTCGAGGATTCACAGAAACATAAGGGGACCTAGTGGAGACGGGGGACTGGGAGGGTACATGATAAGTAGGGAAAATAAAAAAATTAGAGGTATCCCAATTTCGAGTCCAAACAAGAGGGGAAAACCTCTTAAACTCCAAGGAAATCGAGCAAACCAAACAAAAGGAAGGATAAAGAGAGAGGGATCAGAAGCAGGAGCCGATCACAGAAGAAGGGGGAAAGACAGTCTAAGAACTGTGCGTGAACTAATACTGGGAAAAAAGACGCAAAGGGTGCCAGGAGACAAAAAAACAAGTGAGAAGACACCATTATGTTTGAAACTGGGGAAGAGAAGAGAACCATAAGAGGGTGACTACCTCACCGAGTAGAAAAAAAGAGGACATCTTATAAAGACGTAACGAATAAAAAACCGTATAACTCCTCATCTAAAAGAGAATTTCTGTGTTTTTGGAACGGTACCCGGGAAAGAAAACCTCAAACGCCCACGCCCGGCTAAAAAGGTCTCATACCAAAAGAGGGAGGACGGATTACTCGCGGGGAAAATTCATCGATAAAAAAGACGAAAAAAAAACCTCACCAAAGTATACCCGAAGTGAAGGTCAAGTACAAAGTGGAGGGAGGGGCCTATATATGGGAAGGAAGGGAATAAAGCATCGGATTGGCCGACTTACCAATCGCCGATCCTCTAGAAGCGCGGCACTAGAAAGAAACAGGTACCTCTTGAGAAAGGGAGCAGCAGAGAAGGGAAGAACTCAGTTGAGAGAATGTGAGTGAAAACAGGAAAGGGTCTACTAAAAAATTGAATGGAACGGGGTAAGCCTTATGGCCTAACTAAATCCAATCACGAAAAAAAAAGTTCAAGAAAAAGGAGCGGAAAAAATAAAGAGACAAACAATCTGCCTTGAGAGAAAGGTAGGGGGCAGAACCTCTTGTCATGCGGAGGGGGAGAGGGGTGTTAAGAACAACCAGGAAGAAGAGCCAATCCATTGAGAGGAAAGTCAAAACGG
>Ga0179593_1540978_pt1 | contig 13951 bp, 26 predicted proteins | sample CZODoug2_1_08_16_FD_185931 | JGI IMG/M metagenome (GOLD analysis project Ga0179593, IMG submission 185931) | Vadose zone soil fungal communities from Angelo Coast Range Reserve, California, USA - CZODoug2_1_08_16fungal (PacBio error correction) | ecosystem: Environmental > Terrestrial > Soil >...
GGTTGTCGTGCCAGGTACCGTGGTGAGGGAAACGGACGCCTATTCACGCTGGGGAGGAGGGAAAAGGGTCAACCACGCTAAAAAAAATGAAAAGCTTTTTTGTTTGTAGGGGAAGGGGGATGGGGGGACCTGAAGACCAAAGAGAAAACAAAAAAGGGCAAAAAAGACGACTCCCTTTCGGCCAGAAAGAAAAAAAAGGGTCCGTCAAGAATCAAGGGTGGGGGAGAGGACTCGATTCCCGCAGAGACAAAAATGCCAAGGGAATTGCCTGATCAGTGGGAGGAAATCGGTTCAGACAGAAAAAAGGTCACTTCCTGACCACACACCAAATACATCAAGAAGGGGAAAAGATATATATTTGGGGGGAAAAAAGGGGGGGCTTCCCCGGGAAGGGAAGAGGGAGGCATGCAATCTCCCGATTTCATCTCAGACGGAGACCAGGAGGGAGCTATTAAGAGTGTACCCAAACCTTAGGAGTCTAATAAAAAAAGATTTTGGGATGATAACTAAAAGGAGGGGCGACCTTGGGGGGGGGGGGGGAAGATGGGGAGGGGTGGGGTTTAAAAGCAACAAAGAAACAACTAACAAAAAAGGGGGATTCTTTGCGAGAGGGGGGGATGAGGGGACTTTAAGGCAAAGGAAGGCGGCTCGGGAAGAAAAATATAAGACCCGCAAGAAAAGAACGGCAGATTTTCAAGAGGGGGGGGGGGAGCGCAAAAGGGGGGGTTTGAAAGGAAAGAGCACACGTGTGTGAGAAAAAGCCGAGAAGAAACATGTTGAAGAAAAGAAGGGAAGTCGTTCCTTGCAGGGGGGGGGGGAGGGTCATTTTATCACGAGTGATTTTTGGGGAGGGGGGTGTGAGAAACCCTGAGAGTTCTAAATGCCAGCCAAGAGAGACATGCGCCAGGGCGTTCCAAAGCGAACCTGGAAGGGGGGATTGGCAGAGAGACCCAAGAAAAGAGTTTTTGCCCGGGGAAATTACTTAGACCGGGGAGGTCTTGAACTGTCAGTGATGATAGTCGGGGGGTCAGGGAGGATTTCAACAATTCGTGGAAATAAAAGGGAGGGGAAGCGGTGAGTGGGGGTGAGGGCAATGAAAAAAGGTGAGAAGGGGGCGTACAAACGGGGAAAAACCGAATTCCACGGGAGGGTGGTGCGGACCAAGGAAAGAAAAAGGGGTCGGAGGGGAGGAAGGGAAAAACACCACGTCTTACTGTCTTGTCTCCCCCAGGCGGAAATCGACTGCAAGATCCATCGGATGGAATACGAAGAGGAAGCCTGCGGGGCCGCAGCAAGAAGGACAAATGCATTGGAAGTCCTGTATAAGCATCTTGATTATCCCAGAAAGGTAAAAAAGCAGTCGGAGGGAGTGAATAAAGGGAAAGTCTTCCACTTTCAAAAAGTCAAAGCCAATCCAAAAGGGCCCTCAGAAATCTGATATAAACTCTCAAGATTTCTTCCAAAAAAAAAAACAAGTAGGTCCTGTGCCCAGGTATCTAAGGGGGGGGCCAGAGAACGGGATGGTAAGACTCAAAGGCCCGGGTCATCGGCTGGGCAAAAAAGAGCGGTTTTGTATCTGATATACGTCTAAAAAATGGCCGGCTTCCAGAAAAGTGGCAAGAGGACCCTTGTACGGTACGGGTTCCGGCGGATAACCTTTTGATGAAGAAGAAAAGGCTATCTGAGCTCAACCAAACCAGAGGGAGAGAGATCTAGAGCGAAAGCAATCTCTATTTCAACCTGCCAAAGTACCCGGCCCCGGAAAAAGAGCTTGGGGGCCTCTCATCAAGGGCCACCTCCGGCTATGAAGACTTGCCAATATATCTTTCGTTTCCCCGAAGATGCCTCTCGGAGGTCCGTTACGGCTACTGTGAGTCAGGACTGACCAGGGATCTTGATCAAAGGAGACCTTGCGGGTTCTTTCACCCATTACCTACTGGGGGGGGGAAGTAATGGAATAAAAAATCTGGTGAGCGGAGGGAGAAGCGGAACTGTTGGGGCAGGTTGGAGGGGGGAATCGGAGCCTGCCATGACGCGAGGGAGTTCGGAGGGGAGGCTGGTACCGGGGGAAGTCGACGATCTTATACACCGCCGCAAAGGCCGGAAATGAGCAATGACACAGGGCCGCCTAAAGGGAAGGGGAGGAAGCGGCGGAGGTAAGTCGGATGAGCCGGGCGTCCTGGGAGACAAGAAGCGTGTTTGTGGGAAATTCAAAAAAGACAGACTTGCGGAGTGGGGGGAGGGGCCGTGGGGGAAGAGGGTTTTCCATTTGAGTCACCTTGAAGAAGGGGACGTGTCTGGTGAACGAACCCTGAAAAAGAAAAGACAAGGGGTCCCTAATTCCGGTCCCGCGAAAACCCGAATACCAAGAACTTCCCAATTCGCCCGGAGAGGTTTGCATAGGTAAAAATCCTGTCCAAAACGCTAAAAAAAAGAGCGATGCCAATGACCGGGGGAGGAATGGGGAAAGCAGGGGGACGTGCATTTAGAACGCGGAAAAAGGTGGGGGGAACATCTAAAAGAAACGAAAAATTATAACAATTAAAAAGTAACCTTGCAATCTGAGGAAAAAGCGATGAGGACCTGGAAAATTCAAGTGCCAAAAATTCGGCCTATCACCCACGTTCGGGAAAGGCAGACCATTCAAAAAAAGAAACCACCACTCCGGTGAACACCCAGAGGGTAACTCTAGGGGGTTTGGCAGGATCAAGGGGAAGGGGGGACTGCCACGAGCGCCTGCGCTGCAAATCTTACTGGACCTTAGAGTCGACAATAAAAAAACAAGCGGAGGCACGGGAGGATATGAAAATCCCTTAGCCCAATCAAGAGAGAGAAAAAAGAAAAAGGGAGGAAGAGGGGGAGAAAGACGGAGGGGATGGATTGGGAAGAGAGAGGGAGGAAAGGCGGGGGGGTGAGAGAGTGCCGTTAAGAGGGCGTAGGATGCAAGGGGGTGGGAGGTAGGGGGGGCGAGTAGGAGGGGCCATAAGGATAGTGGGTAGTGAAGATGATGAGGGGCCCCGACCCCCCAACATTGTCTCCCCGCCCTCCTCTCCAGGGAAGAAAAACCCAAAGGGGAAAAGATTGGAAAATTATGACCGGTGAAGAGCTGCAATCGAAGAAAGTACCCAGGAAGACTGTGCGATGGCAAAGATTTCATCCATCGTTGAGAAGCACAGGCAAAACAGGCGGTACGGAAAGAATATAACTCAAAGGGGGGGGGAAAAGAAAGGAAGATTAGAACGAAGTCTAAGAATCAAAATGGCGCAAGAGAAAAGAAAAAAGCATTCGGGGGAGTACGGAAGCAACCAGAGCTTGTCATCGGGGGGAAAACCATTGCTTCTGTAGGAGGGAACTCTTCCCTTGGGAAAAGTTACAACAAAAGGGGGGGGTGGTAATCGGGGGATAAGTATTGGGTGAAAGCAAAAGAATAGCCGAAACCACGGGGGGGGGAGGGCGGAAAAGAAAAAAAGGTAATCGGGGAAGACGTGGGCAGGAAAAAATACTTGAGTCCCCACCCGAAACAACAAAAGGGTAACACGCGGTCGCTGGTTGGAGGGACTGCGCCTGGGGGTGATCCAAGAAAAACAGACCATCCTAGCACGAAATTTCTACAAACATTCCGCTCGAGAGCCGGGGGTCATGAGAAGGGGGTTCTCCATCGCTAGTGAGGGGGAAAAGGGAGGTTGTTGAGACACACATGGAGGAGAGGTGTTCACGAGGTTTCTAGCAACCAGACCGATGGCGTGGACGAACATCCAATCCTAAGGGACTTGGCATCAGAAACCTCCGAAGAAGGGGGGTGGAAAGGAATGCCAATCGTTCTGGAAAGACAGGAGAAGGGGGAAGTAAGGTTGTAGTCGGGTTTGTTTCGCGAAACGGGGAATGATTGGAAATAAAGTTTGAAAAATGGGACATTAAGGGGGGGCCAAGGGATTCAGCGACGACAGGAAAAAGGGAATCGTGAAACGGGGAAAATTCACTTAGGGAGGAAAAAGCACCCAGAGTGGTCAATTTGATCCGGTCAAAAAAGGAGACGGTTCTTGTCTCCAAGGGACCGACAAAGCGTAGCCTCAGAAGAACAGTAAAATGCGGGTTTACTAGAAGGAGGGGGTAATTCCGCAAGCAATAAGGGGGCCTCTCCTGCATTCGGAGGTCCTGAGGAAAATTATCCAATAAACAAGGGTTCGAACCGAAGGGAGGGCGTGAACATATGTTAAGGAAGCTTCACTTCCCTCAAAACAAAGAAAAAATTGACGCAATCAAGCCAGATAGAACCTCCAACGATGAGGCAAAAAAATACTTACCAAAGGGGACGGGGGTTGAAGGTAAGTCAAGAGGGGAAAAAAGAGACAAGATGAAGACCAGGAAAGATGGGGCGTCATTACAGTCGGCAAGAGGAAATTCGAAAACCCGAAAACGGGGGGGGGGGGGGGGGAAGAAAACACTGGAAAAGAAGTCAGGAGAGCCCGGGAAAAAAAGGCGGTAGTGCTGGTCCGGAACGGGGGAAGATCGACTTTGGAGAAAATCTCGCCTATCTCTCTCAACAAAAAAAGGAAGGGAAAGGGGGGTCGAGGGGAGTGTGGAAAAACCCTTAACCAATAGAAAATTGTCAAACGGTAGTGGAAAGCTAAAAAGAAAAGGTAAGCGGAAAAAAAAAAGATAAAAGTTCGCGGGGTGCCAAGCCGGAGAGTTGGGGAAAGGGATCAGGAAGAAACCCATAAGGGGACCTTTCGGGGGGAAATCTTGATCGGATATATCATTGCTGGGGAACAGAATTTGTGGTGGTAAAGGGGGACTTTCGGAGAATGGACAGGGATTGGCGTGGGCTTGGAGGAAGTGGAAGGAGGAAGAATTTACAAAGGACAGAGGGCTGGAAAGACCTACGGCTGGGGGAGATTAGGAAGATGCGGAGGACCTCCGGCAATGCAGGAAGTTATTGATGCGGAAAAGAGGCACAGAAGCAAAAAAGGGGGGAGGGAGCCGGGGAAAATTGCGCAGGAAAAAAAGGAAGCGGTGTGTTGGGGGGGGGATTCCCTCAGAAAAAGGTGTGACCACGCTGGGGGGGAGTTGTGGACGAAAGTCGGTGGGTTGGAAAAGAAGGAGAAGCTGCTTAAATTCCCTAACACTCATCGCCAAGCTGCAAAGAAACTTGGACAAGAAAATTCATTGAGAAAAAAGGCGAAGGAAAAGCATCAAAAACAATGGAAAAAGGAAAAAGCACTGACGACTGCAGGGGGGGTTTTTGGCATAAGAGCGCATCCGGAGAGGGGAGGGAGAGAAAAAGAAAAAGAGAAAGGGGTAAAACGCCATCGGGAGGGGGACTCTTGCATTTAGAAAGGGAAACACGCTAGGGAAAGGTAGACAAACAACCTCAATCTAAAGAAAACGGGTATACAATACCACAAAAAGAAATAAGAGGAAAGTGAGGAACCGGGAGCTAGGAAAGAAGAACACTTAGAGGAAAAGAAAATCATCACCGAAACCGCATCAAACAGCGGGGGGGGTTGGGGCATGAGGGGGGGATCTCACGGATATGTTGAGACCACGATCTCCGGCGCTTAAAGAGGAAGGATAACGCGGAGCAGAGGGGGTTAGGAGGGGGTTGAGGGGGGAGAAAAAACTCCCTTTAGCCCACGATACCAACCCCAAAGGGTCGCCCCAATCCGAGGGGGGAGGGAAGCCAAACCTGAGGAACGAAGACAAAAAGGGGGTTGTACAATCCTGCAATCTATAAGGGGTCGACCCGAGCAGAAGAGGGGGGAGATTGCCTTCGAAGCAGGGGGAAGAAGAAAGGCCCATAAGAAAAAAAAAGACCAAATCTGGAGGGATAAAACCACGGAGGAGGATAAAAAAGGGATTTGGGTCGGAAGTTACACGGGGGAAGGGGGCCTGCAAGTGAATAAGAGGAGAAATCGAAAAAACGGCACATCGGAGAAAAAGGATTGCAAAGAGGAACCCAACCTTGCTGCTGAAAAGTAACTCCCAGGGGCTTCCGTACGGGAAAGGGGGGGGGGAGAAAAGAACGGTGGGGGGGGAGAGGGAAGAGGGACCAAAAAGGAAAAAAAGACACTAACAAAAGCGTGGAGGCTGGTCTATCTTCGGTCTAAGAAACAGTAAGGCGTTTGAAGAGAATAGGGGGGTCAAAGGTCAATCAGGAACCCAAAAAGAAATGACCAAGTCCCGCTGGGGCGAAAAAAAAATGAGGGTTGTGTGATTTTCGACGAGACGTTGGGGATTAAAAAGGAAGCCCAAAAATGGAAAAGGGCAGGCAACAGAGAGGGAAAGAAGTCAGAAGAAGGGAAGTTGTTCTCCAGTGAGGGGGATTTTTTTCTTTGAAAGGGGGGGAGACACAGAAGGAGAGGTGTTAAAGGGGGGCACCGTAAAGGAAGCTACACGATTGTCGTTCTAAAAACACCACCGCCGAAAGGAAAAAGGGGGGCAAAAAACGGGGGGCCGCCAAGAGGGGGGGGTTTTGGGGAGGGAGGGAAAGAAAAAATGCCAGTCCGTAAGTGAAGGAAGTCAGTGGCAGGAGAAAATGCTTTGGGGGGTTTTTAAGCTGCAAAAAAGGGGGAAAGAAAAATTTTCAGGGTACGAGGGATGGGTAGGGAGGATTCGCGAAGTGCGTCCATGGGAGCAAAAATAAGGGGAGGGACAAAAGGAAGCCCAAGGGGAAAGTTTTCCTGAGGAAGGAAGGGACAAAAACACACGACTTCCTGTTCTGAGAAAAGGGGCGTAAAAAAGGAAAGCGATTAAAAGCTCAAAAAAAAAGTGAGAAGTAGGCGGAAAAAAAGTCACCGCATCAATAAGGGGGGAAGCGGGCATTTGGCCAAAGGGGAGGATAAAAATCAGAAAAAGACTTGAGAAGGGCGAGGGGGAACGAACCAATTTCAGGACGACTGGGGAAAGGGGGAAGAGGAACGGACAAGAAAACAACAGGGATCAAAGAAAAAAAAAAGAAAAACCCAACAGAGCCTTCCAAAACAGTGAAGGGGGGAAAGCACTGGTCATATCAATATACCGAGGAGGGAAGACTCCACAGGAAAAAAAAGATCATACATGCGGCAAGAAAGGCAATCGGGGAGGGGCAAACGACTGTGAGGAGTTGGAGTATCAAAGGGCAAAGGTATGATCTGGAAAAGGGGGCAGTTCTTTGGGTCTTCCGGGGTTAAACAGAGAGGGGGGGGATGACAAAACTGCTACGTCTAAAGAAAAAAAAAACGTCTAAATAAAACTGCCTGACCCGGAGAAATCTCTCGCCGGGGGGAGGCAGCAACCTTAGGGGGCCTTAACAGTCAAAAGCCCAGGGTCAAGAGCTGAACTCCTCCTACGCCAGAGGTGATGAAGACGGAAACCTAGCCCGTAAGGAAAAGGATTCCAGGTCCGGGAGGGAGGCAATCGGTCCTGTGAGTCTAAACATTTTCTGACCAGGAGGAACTTATGACAGCGGGAGTGCGGGGGAAAAAAGGGCATAATGGGTTTGGAGGTTAGGAGGGCGGACTGGCCGGTATTGGGAGGGGATTGGAGGGTAAAGATCTGTCAGGGAAAGGAAAAGTAAACTTAGACGGGAGGAAAAATAGAAGATGCGAAACCTGCAAATGCAGGATAGGAAAGAATTGTATTTCTTAGAAGAAAATGTCCCTATTAGGGAAAAAATAAAGGGGGGGGGAAAGGGGGGAGCCTGGGGGGGGAAGCTTTGCGAGACAGAACAGGAAGGGGGGGGGGGGAAAAGTAATTCCCTCCGAAAGAGTGTTTTACTCACTAGGGGGGAAAGGGCTTGTGGGAAACGGGTGTATTGGGGGGGTACCAGGAAAAGCCGAAAGGGGGGCTTCGCAATCAGGGAAGACCGCGAGTAAACTCTCAAATTAGAAAAATTGGTAACAGCGGGCGAAAAAAACCCCGAGACTACTCACTGACCTTTCATCACAGGAAACGACTGGCATTTGGGGGGGGGGAATATTAAGCGCGCAAAGAAAAAACTGACAATGGCAAGGATGGAAGTTCGGGAAAAGACCATCGGTCAAGGAGGGGCATTTAGGAAAGCTGAAAAAAAACAAACCCCCAACACACAAATGTTGCCCCAAAAAGAACACGAGAATGGAGGCCAAAGAAGGAAAAAGGAAGACGACTCGAGAAGTCGACCAGGAAGAGGAACTTCGGCCATGACAACCCGGAGGGAAAAAATCACACATCAAACCACTACTCACCACCCAAAGAAGTGGGTTGGGGAAAGGGGCTCAAAAGGGTGTCCTGCCCACAGCGGAGCTTCAACCCTCTTCCAGAGCAGAAGCCGCTCGCCAAGAAAAGATTGGTCTAAAAGGGAACAAGAAAGGAACCGAGAAAAAAAGGTCGAACCAAAGAAGGAAAGGGCCGTCATCCCAACCTGGGATTCATCTCTACGGAAAGGGGTGGGGGGATAGAGAATGGAACCAGGGCTAAAAATGCTGGAAGGGAGAGAGTGCAGTCAATCGGGGAAAACAGGCCCCGCCGGCGGTAAAGGGACCACATCTCAGAGACAAAAAAAGGGGGGAAGGATGAAAGTAGTTGGGGGGGGGAAGACTTCTGGGAGAAAAGCAAGGGAGAAATCGCCCCAGCAAGTAGGCAATCTCTTGGAGTAGCCAGCGGGAGGGAAGAGAAATTGGGCAAAAGGGATAGGGAAGAGGAAAGGGAAAGGGGTGAAAGGGGGGGGCGACCTTTTTGGGGTTTGGTATGGGTCTAATGTAGGGGAAAGAATACCAGTAGAAAAGTGGAGGGAGGATACGGGAAAATTGAAGAGAAAAAAACGTTTGCAGCAACATATCTTGATGCAAAAAAAAGGAAAAAAAAAACAAAAAGGGGAAAAACTGGAAAAAAACACCAGGAGGGGGGGGGGGGGGGGTTATTTTCTGCGCATACGTTGGTGATCCTGAAAGGAATCCGAAAGGGAAAAAAAAATGCCACAAAAAAAAATTGGAAAAAAAGGGGGCAAGAGGAAGGTGGGGGGAAGGATTTCTCTAGGGGGGGGGGTCGATGAGGTTGTGAAAAAGGGGGGTTAAAAAAGGGGTAAGGAAGAACTCGTCCACAGAAAGGAGGGACCACAACACCGACGAGGAAAGCAGAAGGGTCATTTGTAAAGAACACAAAAGTTTGGGGGGGGGGGGAAAGGGGGGGGATGGAGAAAGAAAACAAACCAAAGAAGGGAGAATTAAAGGCTCAGGGAGGATGCTTTGTGTAGGCGGGGAAAAAAAAGCAAAAAAAAAAAGGAAAGGATTGTCTTGAAGACGGGTATCGATTAGGGTAGGGGGAAAGGATCGCGAAAGGGAAGGTCTCCAGGGGAGAAGAATGGCAAAAGGAGGGCAGTAACGACCCCACCAAGTGGTCCAACGCTGTGGTGCAGGAGGGGGAAAGGAGGTTTCCAAAACGCTGAAAAAGTCTCAGTTAGGCGGCTCGCATGAAGAGCCACTCAAAGAGTCCCCCGGCATCGACGAATAGAAAACCAATGGAAAAAAAATAACAAGAGAACAAAACGCAAACACGGAAAAAAAAAAGAAAAAAGGGAGGAAAGCATCAAAATAGAGATTTGACACCGAAAAACTTCTCCCTAGAAAAAGGCAAGCCGTCGAAGGGAAAAAGAACCGAGGGCACAGAAAAAAGAAAATCAAAAAAAAAGAAAAATCAGCCATCAGAACCCTCCCCCGATTTCTGAGAAGAGGAAAACGGAGGGGGGGGCCATTGGAAAAGATCAATATACTACGAAAGGGTAAAAAAGATTTGAATACGCAAATAAAGATGGAAGGAAGGAAATCAACGAAAAAGGGGGCACCAGGTTGGTATCGGGGAATTCTTGCCTCAAGGGGAACGTCATTGAGAGCGGAAAAAGGGATGTAGGGAAAGGCAAAGGGGGGGGTCAGGGGGGAATTGGGGAATCGACCGGGGGATAACTCAACAACACAACTTAGATTATTAAAGGAGGAAGGGGAGGTATGACAGAAAAAAAGATGGGGGAGAACTATAGAAAATCAAACTAAATCCTTAAAGACTCATCCTACTCCGTTAGAGAAAGAGGAAAGAAAATAGAAAGAGGATCGAAAATTTCCGCATGTAATTGCAATCTTTAATGTTATTCTGAAAGGAGGACAACGGAGTAGGTGGAAAGGGATCAAAAGTTCAACCAGAAGGGGTTGGTAAGTATTGAAGAAATCGGTGGAGGTTTCTATCGAAAGGGGGGATTGCGTACACGGTGGAAGGGGGGGGTAGTGGGAAGGTGTAATATGCTGGGACAATCTTGCCACGGAACGGAGGGGAGAAAAATTCGGAAACCCACCCGGATATTTAAACTTATACAGGACAGAAGTCAAATGCATGAGGGGATGCGAGGACTACAAAGGGGGGGAAAGGAAGAATGGGGAAAGTGCAAAAAGGGGTGAAAAAAAGAAGGAGATGGGCGCAGGAAGAAGCGTGGGTAAAAGGAATTCCCTCCGAAAACAGCAGGGGGGAACCACTCGGGGGGGGGAGTGTGTACAAAAAAGTGGGGCCAAGTTTAAACCTGGCAGGAGGTCGCGAATCCACCTCCCAACCCAGGAATAGGCAAAGACGTTGGTCCTTTAATGAGAAACCCCCTACTACAACATCCTCCTAAAACGGACCTTTAAGGAGAGGAAGGTGGTTGAGGATAAAGCAGGACAAAAACAAAGAGCAGAAGGGGAGTCGGTGTGGAGAAAGCCATCGGGGGGGAACATGTGAGTGTACTCGTGAAAAAGCGTGAACACGCTCAGGGAGGGGGAACACAAAACCAAATAAGAAAGAAAAGAAAAACTTAGCAAGGAGGGGGTCGAGTGCAGAAGGGGGGGAATTCTCGTGCTCGAGAAGGTCGTCTGATAACCCACGGGCAATAAAATCACAAAAGAAAGCTGAAAAAAGAAAAAAAAAGGAAAAAGTGGGTCAGCAGGATCTGTTTGCACACGATCGCCGGCGAAAACCTCTTGAAGGGACCGGGCACAAGCAACGGGGGGGGGTGAGTAGGGAGATATGGGAAAAAAACCCTAGCCCCATACCAAAAAAACACGTGTCGCCCAGAAGAGAAACGTTCGGCAGCCCAAGCAAGGGGACTTCAAAATGGGGAAAGAAAGGGACAATCGGAAAAAAGACCCGATCTGCAAAAAGAGATGCCGGGCCGAGAAGCAATCTTGGCAAGATCTCGGAAAACGAGGTAACTCCTTACCCACTCAACAACAAAAAAGTAGGAAGAGAAGAAAAGGGGAAACCCTCAGTTGGGGGCTGCCCTATTTAACTGGGAACAAGAAGCAAAAAGAGGAAAAGCAGAAAAACCGGGGGGGAGAAAAGAGGATAGATTGCGCGATTGGAAACAATTGCTGCTTCCTAAGGGGAATGCCAGGGGGGGGAGAAGGATAGGGGGAAAATTGTGGGAGAAAAGGGATGTGGAAAAAAGATCGCCCGAAAAAAGAAAAAGGCGTTGCTTCGGGCGAGAAGGAAGAAGGGAATTAAGAATTTGGCAAGGAGAAAGGGGGGGGCAAGGAAAAGGAAGGAAAAAGAGGACCCAACAAACGTCAGAGGGGCAAAGCCGTGGGGGCGTGGATCGCACAGTGAGGGGGGGGGGGGATGGGTTCGGAAAAAGGGGGGGGTCCTGCCCGAAACGAGAATTGAGGAAGAAAAACACTCGCTGTAGAAAGTGTCAGAACGAGGAGGGTCATTTGGGAAAAAAAAAAAAGGACTCAAGGTAGGGTCGATTGGGGGGGGGGGACACACCTTTCACCCTGAACGTGTTCACGGGGGAGGGCTGGAGAAAAGGGAAAAGGAGGAAAAGATGGGCGAAAACAAAGAAAGAAGATCCTAAGGGAAGAAGCTCCCCTCGAAGCGTTGGGGGCCACAGGAATTCGCGAGGGAGGGGGCAAAAAAAAGTGCCAGGAAGGGGAGGGTCAATAGGGAGGGTAGTTTAAGTCCCGGAATTCGGGAAATCAAGTGTCTAAAAAGCCTTTGGGGAGGGGAAGGGGGGTTGCAAAAGGAAAATAAAACGAAAAGGTCCGTCCGACAACTGGCAAACGAGGAAAGTCGTAACAAAAGCCCCTCAAAACCCAGCGTGGTCAAAAGGGTCGAGGAATTCCTGAAAACAAGTGCGTGGCTCAAAAAAAAGGGGAGGAACATCGAAGAAACCCTTAAAAGATCCAGCTCACTTTAGGCGGAGGGGCTGGTATCAGAAAAAGGTCCGAGCAGAAGGGGGGGACGTATAACAAAAAACCGGTCCAAAAAAAGGCGAAGTGCGCCGAACCACGAGTCCGGGGGAACAGATGTTAAAAGAAAGAGGAAACTCAAAAATATGCAGTTGAAGGAAAAAAGCCATCGAAGGAGAAAATCCAACACTAGGGGGAGACTTACACAAATGGTTAGGTAAAAAAAGAAAAAACCTTGGAGAGAGCAGAAAAGAAGGAACTCCCATGAAAGAGGGGACAGTCATTACATGCGAAATATCGGAAGAGAGGGGGCGCGGAAAAGTGGGAGGAAGGAAAGGGCAAGGAAATCACTGGAAGCTGGACAGGGAGTTACCAAAGGGCAAGGGGGTACTGGTTTCAAAAGGCGACATATAGGGGGGGGGGAAACGGGGAGAGCAAAAGGGAGGAGGGAGGAAAATACAGGGAAAAAAACCGGGTCATCCAAATTAGGAAGGCCTCAAAGAAAAAAGGTCAACAAAAGAGGGGAAAGCATAAAGGGGTCCATTGCTGGAAAGACTTAATGAAAGCACACACAGAAGGTAACTGCGGGGAAAACCGAAAATGAGGACTGTAAAAAATGTGAGGAGAAAAAGGGAAAACTTTCGTAGTTATCGGGGGAAAAAAAGGCTAGATCATTGCTTCTGAACACCAGTACCTCACTTTGTGTTAATTCTTGGAAATGAAGATCGCTGAACAGGAGGGGAGGGGAGGGAATGGGGAACCATCTGTGCCAAAAAAGGAACGGCGAACTTTCGTACGGCTGGGACCGGGGATAAGGGAAAAAAATGCGTATACAGGACCTCCGGCAAATGCAAGTGGGAAAGGATGATACAGGGGGAAAGGGGGGGTCCATCAAAAAAAAAGCCTGAAAAAGGGGAAGTGTAGTGGGTAAGGCGATGGCTGAAAAGAGCCTGGGGAGAAAAGAAAGGGAAAGGAAGGGGAAAAAAGAGAAAAACAGCTGTTTGAACGCTGGTAGGGGGATGGTTGGTTATCTAACGAAGGAGGTTCTGGGGGGAAAAAGTGTGGGGGGAAAAAGGAGGTAAACGTCGGCGGACGGGAGAAAAAGGGAAAGACCAGAATCGAGAAAGTCTGCAAGAAAGTTATTGAGGAAAAGGATTCCAAAAAAACCAAAAAGAGTCCACGGAGGCACTACAGAGGGTTGGCCATAAGTAAGCGCGCAGGGCCAAAAAACGCTTTCGGCGGGGAGCGATGAAGTAGGATTGAAAGGTGGGGGGGAAAAAAACCAGTTCAGGGGAAGGACAAAAGGAAAACACGAGAGGGTCTCAAAACCGAAAAAGGAAAGGAACTGGAGAAACAATGAAAACTAAAAGGACCTCTGACAGGAGAAGAAAGAGTGAGAAGGGGGGGGGAAAAGGGAGGGGCCAGGGAAAAAAATCACCCAAAGATCACACGAAAAAAATCCTGTTGAAGAACTCCAAAAGGTTGAAACTCTTGAGGGGTTGGAAAAGCAAAGAAGGGATGTTTGCCGGGGGGGACGTCAAAAAAAAAGGAATCGACGCCGCTCGAAAGACCCCGCTTTTTTTGGGGCCAAGTCTGGCGAATATGGCAGACAAGAAAGGAGGGAACCAACAAAACCAAGCCAAAAGGCTTCCCTCCAACCTGTCAGGGGTCCTTCTACAGCAGCAAGGGGGACAATCGCTGCAATCGTGAAGATGGCTACCACTTCAGAGGGGAAAGAAAAAGGAAAGAAAGGGGGGGCAGTGAAACACCGGCGGAAAAAAAAACAA
>Ga0179593_1738905_pt1 | contig 13951 bp, 22 predicted proteins | sample CZODoug2_1_08_16_FD_185931 | JGI IMG/M metagenome (GOLD analysis project Ga0179593, IMG submission 185931) | Vadose zone soil fungal communities from Angelo Coast Range Reserve, California, USA - CZODoug2_1_08_16fungal (PacBio error correction) | ecosystem: Environmental > Terrestrial > Soil >...
GAAAAAAAAGGTCGAGGGGAATCGAGAAGGATTAAAAAACGGGAGAGCTCACTGACAGGGAGAAGAGATCTTTTTATCTTAACTGTTAAGAAAGGAGGGCTGCGTTACTGTCTTGAACATGTGCTTCAACTGAGGGGGGGAGCATAAATGAACTTCACGGAAAAAACCTTTTCACGGACTGGGGGAAAGAATCTCGACACAAAGACACCTCCTGAGGGGGGAAGAGACTGCCTCTTGTAAGGCAATTAGGTGAGATCAAAAGATTAAGAAAAGTCTCAGGGAAGGACCCCGAAAAAAAACACTGCAACAAAAACCGGGTCCTGAACTTGAAGGTTGTATGTCAGGGAAAACAGGGAAAAAAAGTCGGGAAAAGCCGCACAGATTCAAAATGGGAAAAAGGGGAAAGGGATGGATACTGTCTTTTATCATACTCTGCAAAATCGGAAAGGAAGAGGGGATGATCTCGAAGGAATCGGGCCCACTTTAGAGAGGAAAAGGGGGGGGGGGTGAAAGAAAATGTGAAAAAAGAAAACACGACGGGGGGAAACAAATATTGACTTCCCGTGGGCAAGGAGAGGCCTTTTCTGGAAAATGGCGAACAAAAAGGAAGGATCTGGGGGGAAACCACAAAAAAACATCATCAAGGTCACCGGCGAAATGTGGGCTGTGCAATACGAAGAAAAACACGAAGGAAAGGGGGCTTACATATCGCGCAAAAGTAAACCTGGCACAAAGAAAATGTCGGGCAATCGAGGGGGGGAAAAAGACGATCATTACTCCTGAGAAAAAAACTGTTCGACAAAGAAAGGTCCCTTTCCTTCAACAAAGGTCATGACTAAAAAGCCTAGCCCATCAAACAGGGGGGGAAAGTCCCTTCCGGGCAAGAAAGACCCTCCAGAGGGACGGTAAACTATTCTTGGGAAAAAGTCCGACCGAAAAATAGAAACGGGGGAGAGAGGGGGGGGGGGGGGGGGGGGATTTTTGTCCAATCAATCAACTTCTGTTAAAACGAATCGTACCCTGGGAGGAAAAAAAAAGAAACAATGAAAGAAGTTGTCTGGAAAAAACTTATCATAAAGCGGAATAGGGAAAACCTTCTTCCCCTGCCCGTCAGAGAAAAAGAAGTACCTCAAAAAAGGAAAAACCGAAAAGGTAACTAAACTCGGAGTCATTTGTGATGAGAAAGGGTTCAAAAAAAAAAAAACGACAAGGAAAACACTACCCATAAGAAAGCAAAAAGAACTGAAAAGGAAGGCCTGAGATAATCCGAAAAGGGGATCTTGGTCTACAGAGAAAAAAGGGGAACCAACAAGTACATCGGCCTAATTTGGGGAACCTTACCATCATTTTTTAATAGGGAGGAGGGGGGGGCGAAAAAAGGAAAATCGAGTCCTGCGGTGAGTAAGGTTTCTTCAACTAACATGGAAAAAAAGAGAGAGACTCAACAACAACAGTATGGTGAAGGGAGGAGATGTGTTTCATTGATGGAAGAAGGCGGGGGTGGGGGAAAAGAAGAAAAAAACGTCTTGGAGGATGAAAAGGGAACCGCCCGAATGAAAAAAATGCCAATTCCGAAACGTATTGGATGGGGTGGAAACGATGTTCCCTTGTGGGGGGGGGGGAAAACCATCCGTGGCTGGTCTTATTCGGAGGGGATGGTCTGCCGTGCTGGCTAAACATGTGTCGTGGGGGAAAAAGATAAAGGATTTGTTCATGAAATTCCTGGAATGACTCAACAGAAAGCGAGGAAACCTTGAAGGCCGGTCCTGTGGAAGTTGAGTCTTCTTTGGGGGGGGGGGGGGGGGGGTCCTGGGGGGGAGGGCCGTCGAAGAACCTTTGTGACCCCAACCCTTCTTCTGGGAAAACATCCATGAGGGAAAGACCCAGGCCTGGGGGAGACAATAAAGGGTCGGGGAGACTAAAAGAGGGGAGAGGGAAAATTAAGCCGGAGAGCCTGACAAAAAGCAGAACCAACGCACCTGGGGGGGTCATAAAAAGGGGGGTTGTCTGGGGGAAAAATTTAAAAAAGAGGAAAGTAAAGAAGGATGGGAGCCGTTCCTTGACGAAGGGCGGTACCAACGGGGGATGAGGCGAAAAAGTGGGAAGAAACACTTGTAAAGCCCCGTTGACTAACGAGTGTCTTGGATAAAGCAGGAGGAATGGGAAAAAAGGTTGTCACTTCGGGAAAAGGAAAAATATGCGAAAAAAGACAGGTCCGTCCCGGCGTCAGGGGCGCGAAATAAAAAAAAAAGAACTATCGGGGGGGGGGGGGGGGGCTTATTGGCCCAACCCACTGTAAAACGGGGGACATTTGGGAGGAGAGAAAGGTTTGGGGGGGGGGTTGAAGGGAAAGGAAAAATCTTCCAAAAAAAAGGAATCCAAGGACTTTGTCTCAAACGGGATCGAACAAAAAACCAATTCAAACGGAAAAGGAAGTCCCAGATTGATCTACACCGTCGTGTTTGGTAAAAAGGATGTAGGAAAGAGCACACAAGGTCCGATAAAGTGGGGGAAAAAAGAGAAGGGAAAAAAAAAATCAATAAGGAACTAGACGATTGCCAATCACATAAGGGAGAAACCCCAGGGTTGCATAGAGGGAAAAAGGGGGCGTAGGTAAAAGAAGACCGAAAAAAGGGAAGAAAAGGTATTCCCATGTTTGAAACGCCAAACCAGAATCACTTGGGTGAATGCCAGTGGTACGGGAGGGGCAGGCGGGGGTTTTTTGGCAAAAGAAAAGGGGGGTTTTTTGGCACTGCCGAATCATCATAAACGTGGCACCTTACATCTCTCAAGACAAGTGAGCGGCGCAGGAGGGGGGGGTTAGAAGATGTTCAAAAAAATCATTGAACATTGACAAAGAACGAACTCCCAATTTTAGGCGGCACAAACCCAGACTGAAAGCAGAATCCCAGAAAAAAAAAAAAAAAAAAAAAAAAAACCAGAGAAGGGGGAGGTCCCTTCAGGAAAGGAGACCATCCTCACAGGCAAGTGACTGATGACCTTCGATCTGGGCAAAGCAGGGGAGGTCGGATTCAAGAAAAGAAGAGGGGAGCAAAGGGAAAGGGTGGTAAAGGTGAAAAATGACGTTTGGAAAAAACCTAAAAAAGGAGGAGAGGAAAAAGGAAAGGGGAAAATGTTCCCCCGGTCATTGGAAGAAGGGAAAATTCACGACCCTCCGCAATAAAAAAAAGATAGTCGGGAAAAAGACTAGCTTTGGGAAATTGAAAAAGAAAACGTTAAAAGCATAGAAGGACCTTTGTACTGGCGTGGGAATGGCAACTTCGGGTTTGGAAAAAAAAAAAGCCAAGGGAACTTGAAGGGGAGGGGGGTCCCATTGGGGGGGGGAAAAAAGCTCAAGATACAGCAAGGTCTCCGCCGGGAACCTGGACCACGTAATTATTACAGGGAGTCAAAAAATCTGCACACTCCACAAAGATCGAAAAAAAAAAAAATGGGAGGGGGAAAAACTGGCATGCACAAAAGAAAAGGAAGGAGTCTGAAAAAGAAAGGGAGTGTTTGTCCAAAGGGAAGAATCATCCCTCAAAGAAAGGAGTTACATGGAAATCTTGGGTATCGGAAAAGTAAGGAAAAGCGTCCGAGAATGGAAAGAGGGCGTCACTTATCGGAAAAATCGAAAGGGGTTTCGATCGACAAAGATTACTCTCGTGAAAAAAAAGAAAGTTGGATCTCATCTCGGAGGGGACGGATAGAGGGGGAAGTCACAACCTCCTGCCCAAAGTAAGTCGTGACATAATCGAGGAAAACAAAAAGACCTATCAAAGGGAGGGGCCAGTGGTGGGGAGAAGGGGAACCTCAGAGAAACTGGCAGAAAGCCTCGACCGTAATAGAAAAACCCGCCCTCTATCAAAAGGTCGTGCATCAAGGCGGGGGGGACAAAAAAAAAAAAAAAAAAAAAAAAAAAAAAAAAAGGTCAGGATCCCACTGAAGCACGTCCTACAAAGCACGGCTCCTTCGGAAGGTCTAAGCGGAAGAAACACATAAGAAGAAGGCGGAGAGGACACTCACGGGGGGGGGGTACTCTGTCAAGTGGTTCGAAGGGCAATAAATGGAAAATCGGGACTTTCCCGTTGAAAGAAGTTCCGAGAAGAAAACTTTACCGGGGGGGGGGGAAAAGGAAAAAAAAAGAGCCTTTGACCTTCCAAAAACGAAATCACTTCTTCAAAGGGGGGCGTCGTGTCATTGAAAAAAAAAAACAGGAGGAAAGAATGGCAGGGCCTGAAAAAGAAAGAAAAGAAAAGCGTCACCCGCTGCAAGCCATATCACTGCCCCCGAAAAAAAAGAACCCCAAAAAAGGGACCGCATTGACAATGCAAACCGGGAAAAAAAACGAAAGGAACTCGGGGAAAGGAACCAGCCATTCATTTTGAAAAATGGAACACTTGAAAAATGAGATAAACAGGGGGGGGGAGAAAGAAAAACTCCCAAACTACGGGAAAAAAAACATAAGCCCAAGACGCGACCGCTGTGGTCTACGACAAATAACCACCATTAATCTGAAAAGGGAAACTCGTACTTTCGCAGGCAGGGTTGGGGCGGCGCCGTAAAGGGGGGCCGTCTAGGATGGGGGGAATGCCGTCCCCTGGAACTGCAGGCCGAACCCTCCATTTCTTAAACTAAATGACCCAATCCGAATAGACTAAAAAAAAACAACAACGGAAAAAGGAAAAGGAACATGATATATAATTTTTGGGAAATGGTATGTTTTAATACCTGAGGAAGAAAGAACTGGGACCGTCCCAACTTTGGAGTAAACGGAAGGAAATCGCCGCCCTCCGAATTAAAAAAAGGCAGGCGAATACGATTGTTAAAGTGGGATCCAAGATGTGGCCAAGGGGGGGGGGGAAAAATGGAAAACATCTTCCAGAAAAAAAGACCGGCACTGTTTGGGGGGGAAAATGGAAATCGTCCCGGGGAACATTCGTCCTGTGGGGAGGTTTCTGTCGGGGGGAAGGGGAATTGGGTGGGTGAGAATTTCAGGAAAAAAAGGTACAAGAAAAACTGAATGAAAAAAATGGAATGACTCCCAAGGAGGACGGCAACGGGACACTTGGAAGGGGAAAAAAAGTTTGCAAAAAAAAAGGGCACACCCCCCCCCCCCCCCCCCCACCCCCCCCCCCCCGCTGGTGGGGGGGGGGGGAAAAAAAAAGGGCTCTGAAAGGTGCCGAAAAAGTTCTTAGGCCAGACAAAACGCTTGTCCTTCAAGAAACCAGGCTTCGGAAGGCTTAAAAAGGGGGCTGAAAAGAAAGACAGAATCAAAGGGGTAAAAGGGGGGAGACAACCGCCAAAAAGACCTCCGGACGCACATACACGGAGAAAAAGGGGGGGGGGTTAACGAATCTGGAAAGAAAAAGAGCTTCCACAGGGGGATTCGTTGGCAGGAACTAATTCCCGGTAACCCAACCAGGGATGACTTCGGGCACAAAGGGTTGAAGATATAAAAAGGACTGAAAAACTAAGGAGGGGGGAACTCTCAGTAGGTAATAGACTTTGTTTTTAGTCGATTAAAGGAAAAACCGCCGGGGAGGGCTGAGAAAAAGACTTTGAAGGGGGGGGTACTATTCTCTGGATAACGCCTCCACTACCGTCTCAATAAAGGAGTGAGGAGATGCCATTTAATGACGGTGAAAAAGGGGGGGGGTGAGTAATAATCGGGTGATTTTTGGTGTGGTCACCCTCTATCTTAGGAAGGACGTTCAAGGGGAACTCGGAAAAAGATCCAAAGGAAAAGCACCAGGAAAGCTCCACAAGTAGGGGGGGGTGCAACGATATGTCACAGAGGGGCTATCGCACAAGGACGATTTTTCCTAGGAAAAGTTAAGGGGTTCCTAAACGCATGGGAAAGCACGAGAAGCCAGAATATCTCCAGATAGCTCTTCAGAGAAGAACCTGAGCTAAGTGGTCCAACTTATTGGAGAAACAGAACTCCACAAACTCAACCTGAACGGGCCCCCGGGGGTGACCCCCCCGGTCCATTTTTGCATAAAAAAAAAAGGGGGACGGCGTATTGCGGCAGAGGAAGAGTGGGGTGAAAAAAAATTTTTGGGGAAGAATCAAAAAAAGAAAGTACGTGCCCTGTACAAGAGGGCAGCCCGCCGAAGGACCCATAAAGGAAAAAAAAAAAGAATGAAACTGAAGAAAACGAAAAAGTAGACAATTTGAAGCTGACTCTGGGAAGATTTGCGTGCAACCAACGTTTTCAGCCGCAACGCCATTCCGGAAAAGAAGAAATCCGGTCAAAAGGGAAAAAGAAAAAAAATCAAAAGAGTGCGAAGCCAGGAAAGAGGGGGAAACACGGCCCGAGAATGCAAGCTCGACAGGGTGTGTCTGCGGGGGGTAAAAATAAAAAAAGTCCACAAAAAAAATAGGGGGGTAAACAGCAGAAGGAGAAACCAACAACGGAAGTAGGATATTCACAAGGGGATTTTGAAAACCCTGGGGGAAAAAATTGGAAAAATTGAAGGAATCAAAGAAGCCAAAGAGCTTACAAAAGAGGGAAAAAGGAAGCACTTCCGTTCAATTCTAGCAATGGGTTATATCAAAAAAAAAAAACGGAAGGTAATCGAGGAAGGAGGGTACAGGGGGTGCTGGCCTGGTGGGGGGAAAAAATTAATTCTCACCTCCCTTTACTGGAAGGGTTCAATGGGTACGTTTTTTCGGAGGACGCCACGCTCAACGTGTTGTTCACAAGGATTAAAAAGGTCACGTTAATGAATAAATCTCAAAAAGAAAGGGAAGCTCTCCTCCTCATGACAGCCAGTAAAAGGGGGGGGGCATGCCACACTTTAAGAAAAGGGGAAACTCCTTTTGGGGAAAAGCAAAAGAAAAAATTACAGACAGGGTTGAATAGAAGAATCAAAGAGGAGAACATGGAGAGAGAAAGCACCGTGAGGAAAAAAAGGGGGACGCCTTCTGAGCACGAGGAGAGTCTCTATCGGATCAGGGGGAAAAGACGAAGTTTGGGGGCAAAAAAAAGGAACGAACAGATTGGAAAACAAGACGGGGGGGACTTCAGGGGGGCGCCAGAAAAAAAGACACTTTTCAAAGGACACATTGCGATTCACAAGAGCCAAAGAAAACGAATAGTGATCTAGAAAAAAACCTAGAGATTTCAACAGGGGAGGAAGTGTTTCTTTGGCAATAAGAAAAAAAGGGAACGAATAGCGCGTTCGGGTATAGCAACTCCGAACGTAAGCCTAAAAAAGAAAATTTGGAAGGGGAAGACGTTAACACCAGTCGATCAAAAAAGGTACCTTCCCTTAAAGGGGAAATCGGAAACAATGTCCGAATGGAGAAAAAATCACTGTTCCCTAACTTAGACCAAGCCCTTTTGGAAAAAGGGCCCGACTTGGAAAGAAAGACCTCAGAAAAGTCGTTGAACAGTTGCAAGGGAAAAAAACCTAACCAAAAAGGACTACTACCTTTTCCAAGAAGGGAGCGTTTGGCGGCCAGGAAACAGGGGGTTTGTCATGGCAAAAGATGGGGAAAAAGGAAGACTTAGAAGGAAATGAAGGACAAGGCGCTGAAAGAAGGCCATGTCTTTGCAGAAGAGGCTGGGCGCAGAGACACGGGGAAAAATTCCAATCACGTACACTGAAAGGAGGACTCTACCAAGAAAAATTGCCTTCATCGAAAACAGCTGAGGAGAGAGTATACTCATTCAAAAAAGCATTGCATTTTTTAGGAAAACAATGGGGGGTTGACAACGGGGGTATAAAAAAACGGGGGGGGACTTCAGGGGAAAAGACTCCTCAAGAAAGGGGTATCTCGACTTACACAATATATTTGCTCTTAAGGGGGTCTGGGGGAGGATCTTTTGGAAAAAAAGGAAAAATGGGGACATCGGGGAAGAAAAAAAAGGGGGAAAACTGACAAAAGAAGTTCATCGCAGGGGGCAGAAGGGGGAAGATGCATTTTCATCCGTCGAAGGTTTTCATTCCGGGAAGGGACATTTGAGGAGACGTTCAGGGGAAAAACGAACCCCCCATGCAAGGGGGAAAATAGAGAAAGGATGGGGGGGAAAGGTTTAATAACTGCTGGGAAAAGTAAACGACTCTTCAAAAGGGGGGGGGGGGTGGGGGGGACAGGTAAAAGGTGAGGGAAAAAGAAATAGGGGGGGGGGTTTGGACAAAAAAGTTGGAGCAAGGCACGTTATTAAAACCGGGGGGGGCATTCGTATATCGAAGGGGGAAATCGGTGGGTGGGGTTCCGGAGGGGAGGTGGTTTAATTCAGAAAGGGGGGTAGACCGGCAAGGCAAAAAAAATCCCAGATTATTTGTCAGGGGGGGGGAAAAAGCAGAAAAAGTGGCTTTGTCGCAGGGGGGGCGTGTTCTTTGTGCGAGGGGATGCGGTCCATAAAAAGGGGTAGTATTCGGGGGAAGAAAAAATTGAAAACTTAAGAAATGAAAGAAAAGCTTCTCTTCGCGAAAACCGGATTTCATGCAAGGGGTGATGGCGGGGGGGGAAAAAACATCGGAGGGGCCAGTGGAAATGGCGGGGGGTCAGGGGGGGGAGGGGCCTTGCTTCTTGCGGAAAAGCGTGGTTCCAGAGGGGAATGGGAAATAGGAACATAAGCAGATCGGTGTGCCTTCAGACAAAAAAAAAAGTCGAACTTTGAGGACGGAAAAAGAGGGGGGAGACATCGGCAATGAGGGGGACGTGATCAGCCGAGAAACAATAATGCTGCTAGGGGAAATGGAGGTAGAGGGAATGGGGTGTCGGTATAAGGAAAACGTTGAAAAAAGAGGGGATGGAGGGTCTTTCTTTGATCTTCTCGTAGAGGAACAGAGGAGAAAAAAGGAAACTCTAGGTTGAAGGACCAGTGAGAAAAAGAAAACTGCTGAAGGAAACTGAGGCGGGCTGTGCGGGAAGGAAAAATATCCTCCAGGAAGGGGTAATATCCTAGCGGGGGTTCCACGGAAAAGGGAAAGTGGGGGGGAAAAAAAAACAAATAGAGTGGCCGAGGGGAGGGGCGCCTGCCTGGGTACTTTCAAAGGGGGGAGACGAGTAAGTGGAAAATGCCTCTAGAGGGGTATGGGAAAAGGAACTCCACTTTAATCGTTACCGGGGGCTGTGTAGATAAGGGACTGTTGTTGGAGGGAGGAGAGGCACAAAAAAAAAAAAGGGGTGAAGAGAAGACTATCAAGGAAGGGAGCAGGAACCGGCCACCCTTCCGTCGTGTCATTTATGAGAACACCTGTCTGTGGTGGGGAAAAGGATAAGAATCGGCTTAGGGAAGCACCGTAAAAGAGAGGGGCGATTTCCGGAGAAAAAAGAAGAGATTCTCATTATGCCATTCTACCGGCCGGAAAGAGGAAGCCCAGCCCATAAATCTATGGGAAAAAAAGAAATTCATACCATATATATCTTCGGGGGGTGGCATTCTCGTGCTATGGGGCGGCTTGGGGGGAAGGAAAAGGAGTCAATGTTGGCAGATCTGCAAAAAAAAAGGAATTGGGGGAATAGGGGGAGCGGGCGAAAAAATGCAGGAGGGGCGATCTTAATGCTTGTCCGGTTTTGGAGGGGGGTTGCTAGTTCTTAAGAGAAATAAAATCATCAATGATGACGGAATGTTCTTCAATGTGTGCCAGCAAACCGGACGGAAAAAGGCTAACGAGGGGAAGGGAAAACCGTTTTTCCATTGACTTGTCGGAGGGTATTAATTTCGGCGCACAACAGACGTTGCAGGAAAAAAAAGGCGGATAAGGGACTTCGTCAAATCCGACATGGAGTGACGAAGAATCGCAGTCGAGCCTGCTCGGAGACCAAAAGTCGTCTGATCGGCGTGGGGGGGGGGCGAAGTTGAAAAAAAAAAAACACACACACAGGCAAACGCCCAATGAGACGAGGGGAAAAAAACGCCTCACAAAAGGAGGAGGAAAGAAGAAAGAGGTGGGACGTCTCATTGGGCGGGGTAAGCACTTTTCTCTCAGAAAAAAAAACGTCGCGCGGGAAAAGTATGCGTCGAGGGCAAAAAAAAAATCAATGAAAAGGGGGAGCTCTCACTGGACGGAGTAAGAGCTCTTGGACGGGAGGTGTCGTCTTAAAAAAAAGGTCTGGGTTGGCCGACATGGTAGACCTATCCGTGAAAATTAATGTCCAATAAGGAAAAGAAAACCTTATGGGCAAGGAAGAAGGCCTGTAGGCATTCTGGGGGGGATATTCGCTTCCAAAGAGAAAAAAAGAAAAAAAAAGCTCCTGCGCGCTTAGAAAGGGGAAAGGGGGGGGGGGAGTTAACAAACTGGGAACCAACGGGAATTCACAAAAAATGATCTCCGGGATGTCAAAACGGGGGGATTCCTTCCGCAACATGCTAAAGGGACTGAACTATTTTATAGGGATCTGGGCACGTGATCATCAGAGAGGGGGGGGAGGACGATCTGATCTTAAAAAAAAAAGGGGTCCGTAAAGAAAAATCGCGGCGAAATGGGGAACAACTACTGTTCACCATCACATACGGGGGGAGTCTCAGGATGTTAGTTTCGAGGGGGAGGAGAATGGGACTTCTCATGGGGCGGCAAAAAAAAGGGAAAAACGCTCGTAAGAGTAACGAAGCACACAAAAAAACCTGATCCTTGGCCAATCATGGTCATCTTCGAAAATAAAAAAAAAGAAGCTGGAAATAAACGAGGGTACGCTGTTTCGATAAACTTACTTGGAAAGGCCATCGAAAGAAGGCGACTCCTCCTGTCGAAAAAAAGAGTCTCATTTCGAGAGTGGTACTTGACACAGGGAAGAATGGCGTCAAAAACCCTGAGCGGGGAAGCTACGAGGAAAAGTCACGGCTATCACAAAGGTGTACGACCAGAACTGCATCATCTGCGTCGCGAGGAAAACATACTCACACTCCCCTGGTACCGGTCAGAGGGCTTGAAAACGAAAAGGAAACGAAGGGGTTGAAAGAGAGAGGGGGGGGGGGTTGTCGAGAAAAGGAAAAAAACGCCTCTACTCTTGGCGTCATGTGGGGGGTGAGCTTTATTCTGAGTCAAGGCTTGCTATGAAGGTCAACTGAACAAAAGGACTGTCTGAAAAAAAAAAGAAAGTTTCGGGAAAGACGAAGGCATTCACCCGTTAGAAAACCCTTCTTCTGCATGAGGGGACCTTCCGGGCGCTATCGATGCGAAAAAAAAAGGAAGGCGCAAAGATGCCTATGAGAAAAAACCTAAGAAACAACATTCCAGGGCAAAGTGTCTGAACACTTTTGAAAACAAAAAAAACTCCTGGAGCGAGAAAAAAGGGCAGAAAGAACTGCAACACAACCCACCGAGACCAAGAAGACCATAGAAGAAAGGGGGCTTCCGCTAGGGGTAGGAAAAAGAGACTAACTTTCACAATTGAAGGGGGGAGAAACCTACGATGTTAAGGGGGAGGAGAACTGAATCAGGTTTTTTCAAATTGTCCATGGTGAAAAAGAAGAGTGTTGGGGTGTGCAAAAGGAAGGGCTCTGCAGTTCTGTCGAAAAGGGACAGTTGCTTCAACTCTCATTAAAAAAACGGCAAACAAAGCAAATCAAAAGAAAGATATGTCATTGAGGGGGGGAAAGGGGGTGACACGAAAGCCCGGCTGGGAAAAAAACTAGCGGTATGTAGCCATGTTGGAGGTTGTAAAAAAGCGCGAAAAAGAAAATGGAAAAAAAGATGATCGCAGGGCAAGAAAGGAAAACGAGTACAAGTTGGAGAAGGGGGGGGGGGGGATTCGTGCGCGGGGGTAGACCCGAGCCAGGCAGAGGCCAGTCCTTTGCGCTTGGGGGGTCTTTGATCCTTGGAAAAAATCGTCGAAGGGGGTGACAGGGTTTGGGAAACGTTAAAAAACGTGGGGTTACTCGTTGCGAAAATTGTTCAAAAAAAAATGAATGCCGGGGGATGACTTCCGGAAAAAGGAGGACGGCGGAGTGTGCGCACAAAGGGGGGGGGCAGGGGGTGGGAGCGGGTAGGGTCACAAGCTTGTGGTCGGTGGTCGCGAAGAATCACGTGCGCAGGCAAAAACCTCCTAGCAGGGTCTTCCTGGGGGAAAAAGGTAGTGGGGAAGAAAAACGGGATCGAAGTCTCCCATGGGGGAGACAATCTACCATACTAAAAAATCGGCATGTAAGGGGAGGGAATCAGCTGAGATTGCAAAGAATATTAGGGGGAGAATTTAGAGGGGACGGGGTGGGGGGGTACCCTTTGTATCTACCTGGGAACAAACGCCTTTCGGGAAAAAATAATCGCTTGTTAAAGGCTGCAACTTGCTTGACGCAAAGGAGAACGAAACGTGCAACCAAAAAGTTTTATTACGTCAAGCGTGAAACAGTTATGAGCCAAGAAATATGGGCGAGGACCCTTGGAATGTCGACAAAAATGGAGGTAATGATGGCAACATCTGTGTTCCAGTACGATTCGACAAGACATGAGCAAAAGGGGGGTTCACGGGGCACATTCGCTCGAAAGGTCGGAGAAAAAAAAAAAAGAATAGTAACGCACAAAAAGTCATCATCTGTGAGGGTGAAGTATTGCCACTCAGCCACATGGAGCCGGTGAAAAAATTCTGGATGACATTTTTTCTGGGGGGGGGGTACATCATATCATTCCAAAGCGTCTTGTGAGGACGGGGGAAAAGGGAAAAAGAAAGACAGGATGCGGAAACGGACCCCGCCACAGGGCGCAGATTATTCTAACCTGTCTTCTTTCGGGGGGAAAGACCGTCAAATCGGGCGAGGCTGACAAAAAGACTGACGGGGGGGGGTTACGAGAGAGAAAGACGTTCTCAACGAAGACGAGGCCTGCTATGATCAATAGGATCCATAATGATGGGAAAGGGGGGGGGACAGCGCGTCAGATGGTGGGAAAATGGGGGGAAGGCGCAGTGGACCCAAAAAAAGGACAGAAAAGAAAAAAAGGACACGTCTCCCGGGACAGGGAAGGGGAAAATGCTTCAGGTTATTTGCTGTCTATAAAAAGTGCTCAGGACGAAGTTTGTGCTTCTGGTTAAGCAACGACAATGGAAGTGCCTTACAGCAGGGATATTATTTGAAGAAAATCACAAGGGGAAAAAGGAGCTATTTTCTTCGAAGGCAAGAAGGGTCGACCTTCAGTTGGGGGGGGAAAGCGACTGCAGGGGGGAAAAGAAAAACAGAAAAACTTAGGGACGGAAAGCGACGTCATTTACAAACGAAAACCGCTCTGCTTATTCACAAGGAAGCTCTCACAGGCGACATGGAAAAACCCAAAAAGGGGAAAAAACAAAACAAAAAAAACAGATGCGGCTCGATAAAAACAAAAAGCGGGGGGCGGGGGGAATTTTAAAAAACGCGTTGAATTTAAAAAAAGAACGTCCCCAAGGAAGGGGGGGGCGGATAATCATCTCTTAAGAAAAACAAAAACAACGTGACTTAGGAAAGATGGTCAAAAGGGGGGGACACGGGGAAACCTTCGAAAGGGAGGGAAAAAAAGGCTTTGAATCAAAAATGAAGATCCGAGTCGCAAAGCGTCGTCAATGCGGTATCTGGGAGACTCTGACTTAATCAAGAGTCGTTGGATTGGGGGGGGGGCGGGCCCAAACAAAAACGTCAATAAAATTGGAATCTGTAATGAGGTCAGAAAAGGGGTTGTCGCTTTGCGAAGAAGGACGTCGCACTCTCTCTTCTCCGGGGGAAAAAGGAGCCAGCTGTAAGGAGAAAGGAAGGGGAAAAAAAAAAAAAAAAAGAGAGCAAACTAAACAAGCTGCGCCGAAAAACAAATCTGCCCGACGGTACAAAAAAAGGGTTTTATCTGGGACTCTAAAGGACTTTTTCGTTCTTTTGGAAGGCTGAATTATCAAAAACAAGCATCTATCCTAGGAAAAAAAGGGGGGGGATCCTTCAGGGGGAGACGGTCGGGGAGACCTTCGGGGGAAAGAAGATCGTCACTTAGAGGAAAAGAAAGAGGTTTCTAATTCTATGTTTTAGCCAGATGTG
>Ga0179593_1362213_pt1 | contig 13950 bp, 11 predicted proteins | sample CZODoug2_1_08_16_FD_185931 | JGI IMG/M metagenome (GOLD analysis project Ga0179593, IMG submission 185931) | Vadose zone soil fungal communities from Angelo Coast Range Reserve, California, USA - CZODoug2_1_08_16fungal (PacBio error correction) | ecosystem: Environmental > Terrestrial > Soil >...
TTCGAAGGGGAAAAATGCCGAAGGGGAAAAAAATGGGGAAGAAAGGAGGTGATACGAGGCAATAGAAAAAATTGTTCCACCGCCCAAGAGGACTTATGCAGGCACTATGAGTTTGCCGCGACGCCCACCCACGCGGTGTGGGACGCGCCCAAAATTTTCGCGGACGTTGAAATCGTAGAACGACAAGACAAGGAAAAATCAAGCGTAACGTCCTGCTAGGCGAATTGAGAAAAAGAGCGGAAGAATCGGAGAGCGTTCGAAACTGCGACGACCAGGCGGAGGAGTCACTCGAGGGGGGGGGGGGAACTAAACCGAAGTCATTCTGCGTAAAAAAAGAGGGTAGGAAGGCAGGGCACACCTTGACGACGCCTCAAGAAAAAACCAAGAGGAAAGGGAGTCCAGATCGCCGGGAGAAGAAAATACGCTATGGATGTGGGCAGGGGCCTCTTGTCTAAAAAGGGTGAAGTGTTGCTCATGACAAGCTAGGGGTTGTGCCTACTCGGGACAAGAGGGCGGGGGGAAAAGGTTATTAGGGAGAAGTGGGAGAGGGAGAAGACTACTTTTGTTGAGACGAAAATCGATGAAAACGAAGTCTAAATCGTCTGTCGGTACTGTCAGCAAAAACACTTGAAAAGGCCAAGGGCTTTATTGGGGCTCGAAAATCGCGCGAGGGTGGATACACGATGTTCATGCGGCAGGAAAGAGGGGTAAAGGAACCAATTCTAGACCGGGGAAGGAAAAGGGACTCCATTGGACAACACGAAGAGTGGGAAGAGGGCAAAGAAGACTCTCCGACAACAACAAAAACGTAAAAGAAGAGAAAAAGAGGCGTGAAAAACAAAAAAGTTACGGAACATGGAGCAAACGGGCGGAAAGGTAAGAGAAGGGGTCATTAAAAAATTCGCCAAATCACACAAAGAAAAGGGGCGAGCCAGACGCGAGGGAGAATAATCACTCCACTTGGACGAAAAAGCAGGAAAGGGTAAGCCAAGGCCGACGCCGGTAGTTTGGGCATAGTATTTGGCGGAGGACACGTTATCGTCCACTAAAAAAAAGGAATCATAATTCAGGAAGTTGAGGAAAGAGTGCAGCCATTGCAAAACGATGAGGCTTCAGGAAGAAAAAAGTCGCAAATATTTTTCTAACGCGGCACGCACAGGCAAGGTAAGCAAAAAGCGAGCGTCGGAAAAGGTTGCATGCTGGGGCTGCAAGTGTCATGAAAACGGTCAGAGAGGAGGGAAGGTTTTTCAAATTTCAAAACAAGGCCAATCCGAAGAATGCCCTTCCAGGGTCCGAGTCACATCAATCTCTACGCGGACCTCCGACGCAACCGAGGTAAGAGAGCGACGAGGCGGCAAAGCTCAGATAAAATGTCGCCAGGAGAAAAATTATCGCAATGGAGTGTTCAGCTGCAGAATAGTTTCAACGCGGCGCAAAAATGGGGAAGCGGAGAGGACAAAATGAGGGGGCAGGAAGTCTTGAAAATAAAAAAGGAAAGCGCAATAATGGCATCTGGACAATTCAACTAATCGAGCACTAAGTCCGCAACAGCTCAAGTCGCGCCATCTCCAAAAGGAAGATAGGGAAAAGTAGTGGCAAAGGGGGTTTCACGAGATGCAGAAGACCGCTGGAGACCACGGAGCTCATGTTTGGCGTAGATTCAGAACCCGTAGTATCAAATGTATCGTAACCACAGCATCCAACGAGAATGAAGGTTCCGACTTTCCTAAAAGAGGGGGAAAAAGAAGCTCTAAAATAGAAATGCAAGGGAACCGACACGCTACTTAAGAAAAGAACGATGTGTTGCGCAAAGAGTTGTAACCCACTCAGGGCGGAAATCTGTCGCTACAGGGGGGGACGGGGAAGGCTCAACGGGGAGGATTAAGTTCCAACGAGATGAGAAGAGAGTGAATCAGAAATCTGAAACGGAAAAATTTCAAGTGCAGAAGGAGGGGCTTAATGAAAGGCCCCCAAAGAGATCGGATGGAGGTCTGTCCGCGAAAGCTTAAGGGAGTCGTTCAGAGGGAGGAAATGGCTTGGTCGGGGTGGTCTTTTGGGAGGGGGTTACCAGACGCTTCGTGTGTGAAGCTGACTGAGATAGGAAGGGACCGGGGAAAAGCACTCTGTTGCAAAAAAAGGAAATTGTAATTCTTCGGAAAACTTGAGTCCGGTTCTAAGGGAGGGAATCGAGGGGAGGAGGGGGAAAGAGGGTTCACTCAGAACGATTCCGAAATCAACAGGATGATAAGTCAAAAACCAATGTAAGTCTGGAACGGAAAACTTGGTTAAACCGAACACGTTCAAATACATTTGTAGCGAACCAATGGAAAAGGAGGGGGGGAAAACAACATGGCGGGAAAAAGGGTTGCCGCGGGCTTAAGGTATATTAATGAAGAAAAAAGACGGCGCTTCGAATGGAGCAGGATCTCCTCGGATGGTGAAAAAATCTTGACGCGGTGTGCATCCAGAATTGGAATACAAAAATAGAGAAGTGAACAAAAGTGTCGGGCCGAAGAAAGACGAAACCTGGCAACACTTCGAGGGGGAAATTTTACATATATGGGGCAGGAGGACTACTTGGCGGCGTCGAATCCCGCAGGGGGGAATCCTCTTCATAAGAGGGGGGGGATTCAACCGGGAAAAAGGTTTCAGCTTACGGCGCGCTGGGGCGTGATCTGGATCGTGACAAGACTGAACAAAACTACGGAAAGGGGACCGACAGCATCTTATTATACGGAACACTGGGGGGGTGTCCAGGAGAGAGGGATTGCTGCTAACTCCCAAGAACAAATTTGTAACTGTGACAAATGCATGGGGCCATGGGTTTTTTTTCGAGAGACGACCCGGAAAAAAAAGAGAAGGTGAGAGAATCGGAACTGGCAAGTATCTCCTCCGGAGTAATCTTGGATATCTCCTCAAACAAAAAAGGAGATTAAAATATATATATCACCCAGGTATTGGGAAAAAACACGGTCCAAAAGAAATCCGGGGTAAAGAAGCGCCCTTGTTAGGGAAGGTGGGAGATCGGAAGGGAAGACTCCATGGCAAAGGGATTGGAGGGTAATTTAATTGTTGCTAAAGGAAGAAAGCGACTTAATACAAAAGGACAGTTAAAAAAAACCGATTCTTAAAAAAATCCAAGGTAATTCCGAGACGCTCGGAAAGATCCAGAGCCCCGCCAACGCTAAAGAATTAAACGAAGAAACAGGGGCGAACAACAGGCAAAGACGGAATTCTCGGGGATGACGACGCCAGGTCGATACATTCATATACTGGGTTCAAAAAGATCAGGAAAGTTTGGGGGGAAAGGTGAGAAGGGAGGTGGCACACCAGATCAGCCGGTTCCAAGGGACCAAATCAAAACAAGTGTATCAACAAGAGGTCCAAAACAATAAGGTGCACCAACTCCAGAGAGGCGTGTAAAAGAAGCCAGGAAAAGACTGGGGAAGAAAAAGGAAATAGAATACATAGGCCCGGCGCAACGACATGTTCAATGCCTGTTCCAAGTAATCAATTGGGCGCTACAAACACATTTCGACGAAGAAGTAAACACTCCTTACAATCCAAGACAGTTTGGTAGTGGAAAAAAACTCCCTAGGAAAGGAACGGGAGGGATAGGAAAATATGATTGAATGCCACTAAAGATTCACCATAAGAAAGGGAAAGGAGCGAAAACCTTAAAAGTCAGCGCCACGCATTCCATTTCCAGGGGACCGCTTACACAAAAGGAGAAAGGGACTACGGAGCAAACGGACAAAAAGGCAAAAAACCGGACGCCTGGGAACACCGACAAAACGCCGCCCGCCGCCACAAAAAAAAGGCCTCCGCGCCACACGAAAAATATACGCCGCACACCGGCCTTATAAACCATCCTACGAAAAATCGCCTGAAAAGGGAGGTGATTCATATCACGAGGTGTCGCCAGAAAAAAGAAGGAGAGAAAAGGTCATCGGGGAGGAAAAACTCTCAAAAGAAGCTGAGTCGTGTGGTAAACTTGAAGAAGGAAACCTCGAGACTTGCAGAAAAGTAAAATCGATGCCGGAGGGTATTACCACCATTGGGACGAAGAAAAATCGGTGAGCTGAAGAGCAAAAAGGCGGAAAACCGAATTACAGAGAAGACTTCTTAAAAAATAGTGAGAATTCACTGACAAGGAACCTAAAAGGCTCTGAAAAAATAAAAATCAGGAGAAGAAGGGAAAGAGGGGCGAATGACAACCACACGAGCGGGCTAAAGCTGGCATCCTCTGATTAATTACTCAAAAAAATGTTTTCGAACTGAATTGAACCGCCGGAGAAAAAAAGCGTGTCGAAACCTTAGAGGAGAACTCGAATCAGAAAGGTGCGCGAAAGGGTAGGCTAAAAGATTCGGAAATGGGGGAACCGCAAATAGGCGCGCGGCAACGATCCTATTAAAAAAGGCTCGGACAAAAGAGTTGAGACCTCCAGTCAAATTGGTTGAGCGCGTTTAAGGAAGAGAAAAAAAAAACCAGCAGGAATAACCTCTTGAGGAAGACTGAAGAGGTTAGCGCGAAGCTCTAACAGACGACGGGAAGAACTTTCAAGGAAGGGAGGCCTCGGCGAAAAAAAACAGAGAAAACGCGGAGTCCTCGCGGAAAAGGTGGGAGCAGCTACGGAAAAATGGAAAAGAGTGCGGCGTTCCGTGCGATAAAGCATGTCTGAACCCATTTTAGCTGACTCCAGTCACACAAGGAATGGGGGGGGCACGAGATCGTCAAGGAAGCACGATCTCGGGGTGAGAGATGTGCACGGGCAAAAGTATAAAATACTTTGAGAGGGGGGTCTCATGATAACGTATCGTTGTGCATACCAGAGCGTGCAAGGGGAGGCTACCTGAAAAATGAGGGAGAAAGAGAGGGAATGGTACGATAAGTTGGTGCCCGCAAAAATCAGAGAAAACGAAGGCGAGGAGAGGGGCTTTAAGAAGGCACAACCGCTCCCAATGGGCGTGGGGAGGTAGGACATCGTCTGGCGGGGGAACACGAAAAAGACTTGGTAGCATTTCGGCCTGGTCTAAGTTTTGTTAATGAGAGGGGGAAAAGAGAGCAAAGTCCATCCCGTTGCTCAAGAAGCATGGGTCAAACACATAAAGCGGGCCTTCCTGCGCCTATCATGGAAACAAAAAAACGAAGGGAAATAAGGGGAGTTAGAGACCCACGCGTGGGGGGGGGAACGTTACATGAGAGGTATCGAACTGGTCATTAAAAGGGAAAAAGGGGAAGGAAAAAGCTCTTGGTAGCAAAAAAAAGAGGCGATTATTGAAGCCTGGGGGCTGAACAAGTTAACAAGGATGTAAAGCAAAATCAAGCGGAAAGTCTGGTAAGAAATCGAGTGTATACTAAAATAGAGAACCAAAAAACGCAGACAATGAAGAAGGAAAGAAAAGGATGCCTGACGCCAAATTTAAGTAAAAAAAGAACCGAAGGAAAGTTCACAAAGGAGAGGCTGAAATCGACAGGTTTCAGAAAAAGGGCAATAAAGGACATTATCAAAGAATCGCTTTCGGCGAGGGCTTTCCAAGGGAATGCTGTGGAAGGAGAGACAGTTTTCAGAGGTGATACAAGCACGTAACCCCGAGAGGGAAAAGTGTCCGGAGGGAAAAAAATATCGAGGATACTAGGTCGAACGGGTTTTCGAAAACAGGTGTCGTACAACCTCAGGAGGAGAAGGCGGCGCGCTCTAAGAGGACACAAATATCGGCACGATGGAGTTGTGAAAACCGCTTTGAGACGATTTGCAAAAAAAAAAATTTGCACTTCGAGACCAAGATTGCCAGCGTCAGAGGGAAAATAAGGCAAGTGCCGACATAGGACCAGGGGACGAAAGGGGACCGAATCGTAGGAGGGAGTTCGCGAAAAGTGCAACGCCACCGCGCCTCAAGGGGGGTCGAACAGCGAGGAAGCAGCGGGAAAGTTCAGGTTGAGGGTTAGGGAAGAGGTATATCGCTGCCTGCCTCAGAAAGAGGTGGGGGGGATGGAGAGAAAAGCCGGGTAAAAAAGGGGATAGCTTGATACGTAAGAATACCACTCAATCCCCACGAGAGCAGTTAAGGTTAAAAAGTAGCAATCTTGGAAGAAGAATAAGTAGTAGCTTCCGGTTTCAATACACACAAGAAAAGGGGGGGGGTGTAAACAAGAGAGGGATCACCGAAAAATCACTATAGTCGAACGAAAACGGGAGGAACTTCTCGGCAGGTCGCGTCGGTTGAAGTTACCCTCAGGCTTAGAAGTATGGGTAACGAGGAGACGTTCATAATACGGTGGGAAGTAAACCAAAAAGAATTAGCACTCCCAAGATGCTGCGTTGTCCAAGGGAGGGGACTTGCGGAACGGGAGAAAGCCTAAACAAGAGGGAGGAGGGTTGAGGGGGGTGGCGTTTTAAAATGAGGGCGGGGCGGTCACTTGGGAAGAAGAATCTCAGCGAAGTCCATCTCTGTTAAGAGGCAAAAAATACTGAGTAGTGGCCCCGGATGGGTGGTCCGGGGGCAGGAAGGAAGGATGGGAAGAGAGAAGTCAAAAATACGTCGAAAAGGAAACCTCACGTGAGTGTATGCAACTTCAAATCAAAGGGAGCTGGTCGGGTAAACTCGAAGTCGAATGGGGAAGGACTAAAAATAGTGGCACCCGTACGAGGGGAGAACAAAATTCAGAAAGAGTGAACGGAAAGATTGGGGTATGAATACCGGAGTGGGACAAAACTTCCTTAGGGGAAAAAAGGACCGGAACTCAGCGGGAGAGAAATTGTAACCTAGCCTAGGGTGAGAAAAAGAGTCTACGAAAGGACAAGGAAAGGGGGGAACCTCAGGGGAGCAAACGAACAAAATTACGAAAACTAAAAAAGTATTGGGTGAACAGTATTACGAGATTGCCAGAGCCCTGGTAGTTCGTCAATCGTAAGGCCACAGGAGTTTGAGCAGAAAAAGAGTTCTTAGTTAAAAAGGGTTCACGAGATTTAGAGGGGACGACACTGCTATATGAGTTCTAGCTTTACCGTACCTGGGATGAAGAAGAAATCAGTCGGAAAGGACCTAAAGAAATGGAAAGAGGGGGTATTCAGGCCAAAATCGAGAAAACACTGAACTCCTTTCAAAAAAAAAAAAGCCGCCAAATTTCGATGAAAAGACCTAGCCAACATCAAGAATAAGAAAGCATTCTCAAAGGAACGAGAAGACCTGCGGTAAAAGTATCTCTAAAACACAGAGAGGAAAAGGTCCATATTACGGCGGTGGAACCTAGGACAGTGTCGAATCATGACGCATTGCTTCTTGGAGGGGTCAAGGGGGCAGGAGAACTCGAACGCAAAGACCAGGGGAGAAAGGAAAGAAATGGTTACAGTGGGCGCAAAGAGACGAATAGAAATAAAGTAACATGTCCTTAAGAAAATGAACCCTCGATAACGTCAGGCATCAAATATCCTAGCAGAGGATAAATCCAGGAAAAGAACAGAGGAAGAAAAAATTCCGGAAAACTAAGGCGGCAGCCACATTGATGAAACAGGATACAGACTTGGAGGAACTCGCCAAAACAGACGAACATCCTAAAGAAATGGGAACAATCGCTTTGGACAGGGAAGGAAGGGAAAATTTTGTCCCAAAAACAGGGCCCACCCTGCGGATTCAGAAAATCACCTAAAAAAGGGGAAAAAAAGGAACAGAATGGAAAAAAGACTAACTCAACTATCCGCTGACGAGGGAAGCGCCGTTGTACTCCTTAAGAGCAATCCGACATAAGCCAGAAGTAACTCGGGAAGGGCCCGGGGTTCAAAACAGTGACCATTGTTGACGAAAGGCCACGAAAAAAGGGAAAGCGTCCTTCAAGAACTTCAAAGGGGTGTGAGGAGCCAGAGACGAAAAGGTTTGAGGACCGGAGGAAGTTGGGAAAACACAAATTACACGGAGAAAAAAGAGAGGAAGGGTCAAGCGCAACCGAAAAATGGCAAACAAATTCAATGCTTTTTTTTTAAAAGCTGTACCACGTTACCACTGTAAGAAGTAGATCTGAAAAGGGAACACCACCACCAAGGTCCGCCGTAAACTCCAGACAGCTTCCCCAATAGCCTCGCCACAAGACCCATAAAATGTTGAAAGATCGAACCCGAAAGTGACATAAAACCGGAGAAACTTTGACCACTCAGAAATCCGAAATCTGAGATGTGGAAGGAATCAAAAGTAAGGTTTACTAAAAAGAAATTCTTGCCGGCATCTAAGTTAACGCGAGTCCGTCATCTTCAGGAGGTCACGGAAGAGAGGAGGACCCCACAGAAAGGAAAAAAGCATAAAAACGTCAAGAACGATCAATAGTTGCGGCCTGATGGCGTAAAAACAAAAAAAAAAAATATGGAGAAAAAAAACCAAAAGATGAGAGCTCTGCCGTCTCACGGAGATACCGGAGAGAAGTTAACCGATTGAGAAGCAGAAATCCGTAGGGCGTTAACTTAACCATTAAATGAATCAAGGATCTCATGAGACTATCAAATGGCCGCTTTTAAAACTCCGAGGACAAAACAGAAGGCAAAGACCTATGTCAGAGTCTTAGGGAAGAAAGATAGGGAAGGTAGCAAAGTTTGAAACCGGTCCCGAGGCAAGAAGGGGGAAAAGGGAAGAGAGTGCCCCTTTCACCTTGGGGAGAAGAAAGGAGGGAAAGCTAAAAATGCAAGGAAAAAGTTGGGGTTCCAAAGCAAAAAGAAAAAAGAGGGAAACAAAAGGGTACACGCGACGCGCAAAAGCTTTGGGCATAAGCAAATTTGGGGTAGCATCGTTGGGAACAAAAATAGGGAGTAAGACCGCAGAAAAAAAAAATCCATGCGGCGATAACTGCATGGAATGTTAGGGCGAAAAAAAATCTAAGCCACCGCCGGGAGGGAAAATGAACTCGTGTTGAGAACCAAACAGTCGTGAAAAAAGAAAAGATGTGGATCAAAACTTGAGAAGGAGGGGCTTTCGTCGGTTCCGGGGGAGCGGTGAGGAAAAAAAAAAAAAAAAAACATGGCACACCGGTGATGGCTCACGGGAAAACCCGCAATGAATGAGCGCCATCGCCAAAGCCGAAACGAGCTTGTTTGTAAAGGGAGGGTGCAAACAACGGGGCAAATTTTCGACTGGGAGGGGGGTGAGACCAATGAAAAGAGAAAAAGAACGGTGTTCAGACTGAAAATTAAAAGAAGGCGGAAAGAAAGCGGGAAGATTAATTTATAGCGTGGAAAGAGGTCCAGGGGGAAAGGTAACAAAAATCGATGGGGAAAAAAGGGAGGAGCGATGTGATGAATCCTGAAAAACCTTTCTCCCAAAATGGGGGGTATCACAAACGATTGGATGACTCGAGGATTCGCCGGGCGAAGTTGTGGGGGAAAAATAAAAATGAAAGGATAATGCCCTTGCAACTACCCAGGGCCAAGGAGAAACGGGAAACCTGCCTTACGCCCTGCCTGACTTCAACCCACACCAGTAGGAGGGAAAGATTCGTTACTGCACAAGCGTGAAGAGGTGGGAAACATGGAACAACTTTCAAAGTCTCGAAATGGATGATGAAAAAAAAAAGAGGACACAAACACGCAACGTTTATCACACAGCTGATGAGAAAGAACATGGTAATGGGACAAGGCTGGGGGGGCCGGAAGTAAAAGGGATCCGGTGAACCGGGGAAGGTGCATACGGGCTGGGGCTAAAAAGGTATCGAAAGCACTTACGAACCAGGCAAGTGGACTCAGGTCATTGGTCGGGAGGCAACACTGGTTTGTTAAGACCTATGGCACAAGAGGAAGGGAGAAACCACTACGACATGAGTTGGAGAACAGCGAGAGTCACATCACTAAATGAGGACTCAGCGGGGGAGGCTTACTGCTATTGGCAATTGGAAAGGGCGGGCAGGGCGAGTACAAGGTGTGCAGAGACGAAAAGAGCAAAGTGGGAAAAAACAGAAGATGCTTCCAGGTCAAAACGTGTTGATGAAATCAATCACTAACAAAGTGGGAGCAGGAAAGAACAAAATAGTTCGGGAGTCAACGACAAGAAAAAAGGACGGCGCGCGCAATAGAAAAAATATCATGAGAGCAGAGATGGAGTTTGTGGGTGTCCTGTGGCGGGACGAATGTCAAAGCGGTAAAAAAAACTTGTGGGGGCCGGAGCTGATACCAAATCTTGGGGCCAGAAGGGAAAAGAACACTTTTAAAACATAATGCCTCGTGAAGGACATTCCGAAGAGGGGAATCACTAATGTCGCTGCAAAAAATGAAAGGGGGGCAAACTCGAAGGGAAACTTGAAAAACAGCGAGGCAGCCCGCGGAAAAAAATTTAAAGAGTTGCAAATGGGGATTCTCAAACATACACAAAAAAGTCTCGCTTCCTTATTTTTTTCTTAAGTATAGAAACCGCCGGTAAAGATTGGAGACAACTCAAGAACGAACTCGCCCTGGCAGGGGAACCACATAATGATCATGAAGAGCAAATATAGGTAAGAGGAATTTTTCAGGCTACTTAAGAGCAAGCAGCAAAAAAAGGTGGGTGTGGAAGACAAATCTGTAAAAGACCTCAAAAAGTCCGGAGATCTGATTCAAACCATTGGGAGACTTAGAGGGTGTCTGGGGCGAACGACGTTAAAGGTACCAACGAGAATAGAGCGGATCGTTAACTGGTCAGAATTTGGCGGGGGGGCAAACAGAGAAGTAAGGGAAGAAAACAAGGCCCAGTAAAAAGCGACGGAGCTGTTAAGATGCCGATTTCTCATAGGTAGTTCTGGAGAGGCGGTCATGCTGGGTCGAGGGGGGTGGGGGGATTGGGGGAGGTGGAAGAAAACGGAGTCGGGAAGATATGATCCGTCGAGACCTGGGGAAGGAGATGTGGTGCGGGCAACACAGAAGTGAATGAGGACTTTATGGGCGTTAGCTGAGAGGACTCGAGAAATGTATGTGAACGATAGTCATCAATCTAAACGGTTCTCAGAAAAGAAGAAAAGGTGTAATCTTGAGTCAAGTACAAATTTGAAAGGGATGACGTCTCTGTACGATCAAGTGAGACTGGGAACTTTGGTATACAAAGTGCAACTGTGACGGACAACGAAAGATGGCCGAATTGCAGTGTGATATGAAAAACGAGTAACACATCTTAGAGAAGGAAGGGAAGGGCTAAGACATAGTAGGGTGAACACTTCGGCCGCTGGTAATTCAAAAAGGAAGGAAAGTTAGGAAGTCAGTTAAAACACTCGGGATACGGGGAAGAAAATGAACCTAAAGAAAAATTGAACAGTATTCAGATGGCGCTTGCACAAAGGTCAGCATTCAGGCAAAAACACTTCCTGTGGGACCGGGACGGGCATCACTCTGGGAAGTGCTTCACAAGTTTTAAGGGCGGGGAGGGGGGAATTTGGAATACTCTTTGCGTTGAAGCATGGAATATGGGGTCATATTCTGAGACTACAGGAACGTGGGGTCAGGGATGAGAGGGGGAGTTCCGTGACGCTATAAGTAAGTTTCTGAACTGGGAACGATGGTATTCAGGGAAGATGAGCAAAAACAATGTAAATCAACATTTGAGAAGAAAAAAAAGACCATGTTTTCCGTGAAACCGCCAACACAGGCAAGAAAAGGGAAATGAAGCTTGGCATGATCTCCTACCGCGTAATAACGTTTGACGAGATCAAAAACACAAACCAAAGAGGGGGAATAGATATATCAAACAGGGATTACCTGGGACCGGAGAAAGGGAACCGGGAGGGGAATGCAGACCCTGTTTCAAAACAAAAAAAAAAGATGGTCCGGTTCAAATAGACCGAAGGAAGGAAAAGAAAGAGCTCTTTAAAAGAAATGAAACAAAAGGGGGGGGTGGCAGAGAGACGAATAACCCCGAGTCCCATGTCCGGTAGGAACCAGTTCCCCATTCGCCCGATCAATTCAAGGAGACGGGCGAGGGGGCAATATCCAGAAGAAAAAAAGACGTACTTCAAAAAGACAACGGAAACCGGGGGGGAGGGACACCAATGGACAAAGAAAAGATAAAAAAACCTGCCTGTCGTACTGACTCGCCGCCAAAGAAGACTTAAGAGCGTAAGTGTGACCAACTCTGGGGGGGGGGAAGGTCGTAATTTCAGGTCGGAAACGTAAAGCCGGGGAACACTTCCTGCAGGCAGGGAAGTCACCGCGTCAATTTGAAGTCAAAAAGACCCAGAAAGGAACAGACCTACAAAGCAGGCGTACCTGATCCATCGGAACGAGGGGGACTTACCGGACGTTCATATAGGGAAGAAGCACAGCATTCCAACTCAGGTTGAACTTGCAGGTGGGGGTTGGGAAAAAAGTGTTCAAAAATGGGGGAAGCTACAACGGAAACCTGAACGGACTATGGGAAAAAACAGGCGGGAAAGCCCATGCCAGTGATGCGAGCCATAAATTAACTACGTGAATGGAATACGAAATGATTGAACCCTACGTGCCAACTAAGGGAGAAAAGAAGAGGACGTTCAAAAAAGAAACACAGAGCGCCACGCATCAGGTCGTTGTGGATCCTCGGACCGATGACTTGGGGGAAAATGAAAGAGAAAGGCCGCGCCAACCACCGCGCCCTTTCCAAAGCAAGACCCGGCAAACCGCCAGTAACAACGCACATGTTACAACTCTCACGAGATCCCTATAATCGAAAACCCACGGGCACCGCAGCCATCGTACGACTCGCCTGGGGGTAGGGGATACATTCAAGAGAGGGGGTTTGAGCCAACCGAGCAAGAAAAGGTTTAAGGTTACACTCAGAGACCTACTCGGAGGCGTGGGATTCAAAGTGCACCCCGCGTCGAACGAGCACTATGCAACTTCCCAACTTCAGGAAAGAGATGCAGGAAGTAGGGGATTTACCAGCGATGGTCGAAAACACACTCTTTGGCTGCTCGCCTTGAAGAGGAAGACTTAAAGATTACGCGAAATAGCATGAGGCGTATAAACATATGGGGAGAAAGTATGACACCTGAAATGCGTCTCAGAGTCGAAGGAGAGAAAGCTAGCCTTGAGAAAAAAAAACTATGGGGAGGAATAATCAGACCACGCAACGCGAGACCGGTGCTTCGCTTTAATCAGGCAAAAAGAGTCATTACCCAAGTGAAACCTTGAAATTGGGAAAGAGCGGACAGAGGCGGGGGTCGAACACGGTGGCACCGAGCGGCCGACTTGGCAATTTGAAAGAGGTACGATCTTAACAAATTGGTTTAACAAAACAACAAGAGGCAGGAAGAGCGGCACAAATATGTCGTGGACCGAGGAACGCTGCCGCAGAGCGGGGAAAGCTCCGTCAAGAATGGGGTCGAGCTGGGATCTTCAGAAACCTCAGAGGACAAAACGGGAAACCATGACCTTGGGGAGGGTTTAAAAATGATAAAGGCGGAAAAAGCCAAAGAGTACGAACAAGGGGTTGAGAAAAAAAGAAAGGGAGATGTCCTCTAGGATGTGACACTCGGACAAGGGAAGCGTAGTCTGCAGAACTTAGAGGTAGGATCATTCCAACAAAAGTTAAAAAAGTCCTCCAAAAAAGGCAAAAAAAAACTTAAATTGTACCAAAGAGAAAAGATCAGGCGAATAGGGGTTTGCAAATGGATGATGTTGCAACGGTCCGAGGTTCGAAAGAAGAGATCCTTTGCCTGGGGGAGACAGGCTCACTGAGAGGGCCAGAAGGCTGCAAAAGCCGTGCCTAAGAAACTGTAATTAGAATGGAGTAGAAGATAATGGGGGGGGAAAAGGGATTGTGATGAGAACGAAAATCGATGACAACTCCTGTCTGGTAGGACGATGGGGACTGGAAAGGCCAAAAAAAAAGGAAAGTCCAAGTGATTATTCTCATCGAAAGCGTGCTACATCTGTGGCAGTGCGCCTCTCATTGGGGTGAATAAACAAAGTCGAGAAAGGGGGAAGGACCAGTGCTCCCTTGGGAAAACCTAGACATGCGGGGGAACAGAGT
>Ga0179593_1626650_pt1 | contig 13950 bp, 14 predicted proteins | sample CZODoug2_1_08_16_FD_185931 | JGI IMG/M metagenome (GOLD analysis project Ga0179593, IMG submission 185931) | Vadose zone soil fungal communities from Angelo Coast Range Reserve, California, USA - CZODoug2_1_08_16fungal (PacBio error correction) | ecosystem: Environmental > Terrestrial > Soil >...
GGGGGATGCCGATCAAAAAAAAATCGTGCCCAAAAATCGTCTCCGTAAAAGGTTGAGATCAGGAACACGCTGTAAGGTTTCCACGGGGGTGCTGCAGAAACTCAAACAAATGTTTCCGAAGTAAGTCGTGGTCGCGAAACAGGTCTACAGTAGAATGGGGACCTGGCGGTCTGATTCAAAAGGGGTTCCGGGGGGATTTGCTTGGGGACGTGCGGCAAGCCAATACCTTCAGGTGACGCGCTTAACCTCGCTAGCGGAGGTCGGAGGATAATCCGAAATCAGCAAAAGGGTGCAAAGAAGAGAGAACACACAACCGTCAAGGGTGCACCGTCTAGAAGGCCGGACCAGTATGTCGGGGGTTAAGTGGCAAGATGAATCCGCTTGACCCTCTATCAAGTTCACAGAACGTAAACTCGTCGAAAGCTGGAAGGGGGAAAGAAAGTTAAAACACAAGCTCGCCAGGGGAACATCCGCCCCTCTCGAAACGGGGGCGGGCACAGACTATGCCCGGCCCAGGGAGGGGTACAAAAACGGGAAAGGGGGGAAGTTTGACGTGGGGAATGGACAAAGGTTCCTTCAGATTACCCGAAATCCCCAGCCCCCGCCGAAAGGGGACGTAACGAAACTCAAAACCGTGGAGGGGGTCTGCCGTAGAAAGGGAGGGGAAAACAACGATTCCTAGGAAGGTAAAACCCATTCAAAATCCATGAACAAACGGCGGGGGGGTCACGCTTTTGTACAAAAAGGGTGGGGCAATTGTCAGGGGGGGTACAACCGGCAAAAGCCGGGAAACGCGGCAGTTGCGACTTCGCGTGGTCCGGGCCTGCGTACGGTTTTCGGGGACCGAAGTTTTTCCCGGCAGAAGCCAGGGGGGGGGTACTCTCATTAATCCGGATGAAAGAAACCAATCACTTGTGAAACGACCTTGGGAGATCCTTGAAAAAGTACAGGTGGCCCCGGATCTGCGGACTGGATTGTGGTAGGGGAGGAAACCGAGGTTTCCCCAGGAACCCACAAACCTCGGTAGAAGGACGCCCAGCCTCCCCCTTTGCCGGCATGTAATTAATGTGGGAAGAGGATCTGGGGGGGGGGAGAAAAACAGCGAAATAGCTTGAGGAAATTCAAAAATACAAAAGGGGGGGCAACGACACACACGGCTTGGGGAAGACCAAGCGGCATCGCCACACCCGACGAAAGGGAGGACTCAGCAGAAGAAGAACCGGGGAGAAGAGAGACAAACCTCTCAGTTCCAGGGGGGGAATCAAAGGGGGCTCACTCACACATTAGACAAAGATCTAACAAACAAGGGGGGAAAAAAAAACTCTGAAAATACCTGGTTGACGAATCAGGGAACGGAGGGAGTGGGGCACAAACCGGAGGATTGACCAAGGATACGAAATAACCGAGGAGGGACAGAGAAACCCTGTCTGGGGGTTCAAAACGCCTAGCAAAAAAACAACCAACTTTTAAAATATTGGTTTAAGAAAGAAAAAAAGGAACATCCTGGGGAAAGTGTTAGGAAGGACAGGCGCCAAACAAAGGAAAAAGTAGCTGCCCACCGATTGCCAATTTCGAATGAACATGTGGAAACAAAAACATAAATGGGGGGCGACGAAACCGGAGAGGGATAATCTGGCAGGGGGGGGGAGAAATTAGGGGGGAAATCGTGGGGGGTTGCTTGTTGTCAGGGGTGTGGGGGGGGGGGAAAGAACAACCTGCCGTCCAATCCGGGGTGTTCCGGGGAACAAAGGAACTCTACAGGCCGAATAACTCGTCGACGGGCCGGCATGAGAACGGAGGTCAGGGGTGTCCGGGTGGACTCCTAGAAAACAGAGCACGGGGACGTGCCCTGAACCAAAGATTTCCTGAAGGAAGGATGGATGGTGGCGCCAGGTGATTGAGAACGATTCTGGGGAGGGGGACAAAAAGGTGGACTGCGGGGGGGAAGAGCCGCAAAAAAAAGAATGTGTCAACTTTGTACCCTTGAAAAAAAAGGGGGTTTTGGGGAGGGGGACGTAACATCCCGGCGGGGCCAAGGTACGAAAAAAGAGAACCCATGAGGGACGGGCTACGTACGGGGAAGGAGGTGTTCTTGTTCATGATAAACAGAAAGAGTTAACAACCCCCGTTAAAAACGGCGAAAAGGGAAAAAGACGGCAGGGGAGAGTAGACGTTCAACCTCCCTGCAAAGGGAGAAAACGCCGCGCACGGGGGACCGTGAAAAGCGCAAAGGGAACGTGAAACGCGGGAAAAGAACGATGGGGGGGTCGGGGAAATCCGAAGGGATTTCCGCAGATCGTGGAAAGTGAAAGAGGTCATAAAAGTAAAATGGTGACCTCCGGGGGTCAGTTGAAATGAGTCGGCCCATTCCCCGGGCCAAATTCGGGGGGGGGGAGGGGAAGGACCTATCCAAATAAAAAAGAACAAGACCTCTTTCGGAGAAAAAAAAAGGGGACCCCTGCCAAGCCCGGAAACAGCCGACCCAAACGGGGAGCGGATTGGCGGCAAACCCCGGGGACCGGGCAAGAGCTTTCCAGGGGGGGGGGGGAAATTTAGTGAATGCGTGATCCAAAAAGGAACGAAAGCTACTGGTTCAAAGCTTATCAATAATGAAAACTGAAGACTCAATCAGCGCCAGAAAAAGTGGGGGACGGGAGGCCACTGACGTTGGAGGAATGACAAAGGGGGAGGGCTGGGTAATGAGGGGACACTACATCAGAAGGTTCTCAAAAGGACTGGGTAATTCGGCGCCTAGTTGAGAAAATCCAGTAGCAAAAATAGAAAGAAAACAAAAACCAGGACTTGTGAATAAACAGAAAAATCACAAAAATGCGCGGTCTGAAATAGAAACAACTTTTAAGTTCACAGAGTTTCCCCCGCGACAAAGAAATGTAAAATAAGAAAGGGCATAACCATGGCCCGTGGGGGGCGGAAAAGGAGCCGAGAAAAAAAACTACCGACAATTAGTCCAAAAGGCCACACGAACGGCCTATACTGAACGGGTGTGTGCATTGTCAAAGGTGCTGATGCGGGAATCGGCATGCACAAAAAAACCAAACCCTCCCTGGGAAAAACCAAAAAAAACAGTGAGGAGGATGAAAAGATAAATAAAGGAGGGGGGGGGACTGGCCTGCAAAACTAAGATGGTCGACGAAAAGGAAGAAAGAGACCTGCCGAATTCGGTCCTGATCGGGAAAGTCTGGGGGTAATTCAGCTTGAAAAAGCCATTTTTACCTTAGCCGTCGTGTGTCGCGAAAACGGGTTCACATACCAGGGGGGAAAAAGGGAAAAAAAAATGGGCATTGGGATGGGGTCACGGGGTGGGGTAACAATCAATCTTGGTCAACGAGACCAACGCCATCCTCAAAAGGGGGAAATGACGCGCTTGCGCGCCTCACTGAGAGCAAAAAACGACAAAAAAAGGGGGGGGGGGGAAGTAAACGTGCTGTCCTCCGCAGCAGTTTGCCGGAAAAGGAGGAGAAAAGGTAAGGTAGGTGGCGATAGAGCCGGGCAAATCCGTAGTAGGGGGACTAGGGAGACAGCAACGAACGTGACCCTATTAAGGAGGAAGAAGGTTCACGGGAAAAGTATGAAGGTGACCAAGATGCAGCTCGGGCAATCCCAATGACAGGGGGCAAGCCCCATCGCCTAGGAAGGGGGTGTAGTGATGGACTTACAAAAGCTGCGGCCCAAGGAAAAAAAAAAATCATCCTTTCTCTCCAAGGGGGGGCACTAAAGGAAAGGTTCATATCCCAAAGAACCAAAAAGAAGGAGCCGCAAAGGTGACGAAACGACATATGGGGCCCCGGGAGGGGGAAAAGGCTACGCTTGTGGGAAAAAAAAACCGAAATAGAACATTTCTTAAGAGAAAAACCAGTTTCCAGGAAAAAGGCGGTTACCGACGTTTTGAACGGTATGGGGCACAAAATAAGGAAAAACAGGAAGGGGGGGTTCGACAGTATAAGTCACCACTAAAAAAGGTGGTTGTAGGGTCTGGGTCGCCGGGCAAATAGAAGGCAAAAGAGGGGATGGGGACTTCAGGCTGAGTGGAAAAAAAGGGCCGCCGAGGGTTCAAAGAAAAGTTGGAAGGAAAAAGTAATAGGGGGTTACGAGACAGGACGCGATTACGAAACCTCACCACACCGGTGAGAAAAGGCCACTCCGGGAAAAAAAATACTCGGAAAAAGGGGAACGGCACTGGCTGGTGCTCCAACAACCGGGGCATAGTCTGGACCCCTCGTGAGAGACCAAAAAAAAAGACTCAAAAAAAAAAAAGGGGAGGCAAAGGGGGATCAGGGGTTAACGACATTTTCGATCGAAATCACTGGGCGCCAACAAAACGTCAAGCAAAAGGAGGAAAGGATCCCTATTGCCAGCGCATTGGGGGGAAAAAAGAAAAAGGGGGCAAAACAGAAAGGAAAAAAGGAAAGAAAAACTCTGCCTGACACCGCGCAGCAGATGGAAGGGCCCTGGTCAAGCCAGACTCCCAGAAAGACTGCAGCAAAAAGGCAAGTGGCGCCCGCCAACCGAAGTCGAAAGTCTTCACACTATAAAAAAAGACACTTGAGAACATGGGGGAAGAGCAGATAACGGACGAAAGCGAATGGCCAAACCCTGGATGAAGAAACAGGGAACGCCCACCAGTACTCGCCCATAAACAAAGGGGGAATTATCAAGGGAAAAGGGGGGGGTGGACTGGTTCAAACTCCTCCAAAAACACGATTGGAAAAGAGATGAAAAAAGTTGGGTGAAACAAGAAAGCCATCTTCAACTGCTGGTTAGGCGAAGAAAAAAAGGGTACAAAAAAGAAAAAAGCAAAATCAAAGGGGGGAAAAACTTGCGACAGCCCGTTTTGACAACTCTTCAACCCAAGGGGCAGGGTGAAAAGCACGCCGACTTGCGAGGGTAAAAATCTGACGAAGAAGAAAGGGGGGGTCGTCGGGTGGTTGTTTTTTGGCGTCAAAACAAAGTGGGGAAGTACAACGACCAATAGGAAAAAAAGCGGTTCGCGATCGACATTGCCGAGAATGCCGCGCGACGCCGTAGGAAAAAAAAGGAAAGGAATGGGTGGAAAAAAGGAAAAAAAAGGACCCTCAAAACGAACCCAGCCGGCAATGGCACTTGGGGCCCTCGAGCATTGAGGGCAGCTGGTTGGGGGTCGAAACAAAAGGGGAGAAATCACTACCCGGCAGTAAGGATCAACTGACCTGAAAAGTCAAGAAGGCCAGAAAGGAAAAAAAAGAAGGGGAAAGAACTTGAAAAAGGTGAACCGTCGAACGAAAACAGCACCGCAGGAAAAACGGCCCCTAACGCAACAGGGAATGGGCTACGTTGGGTCCAGCGGTGTGGAGGTCAAGAGGGGGATTGTCAAACGCGGGAAGGCAGTTCACCTCAACGGAAACGCGGGCTAACAAGGGGTCCCTGCGGGGCCAGGGGACAAAGACAATCAAACCAACTCTCCAAAGCTTGCAGGTTGGGAAAGCGCAAATGTGCAAAAAGTGTTTGGGGGGAAAACAGCCGACCCTCTCCAATATAATTAGAATGGGGGAGAAAAAGGCGGGGGGAAAAAAACTGATCGGTCCCAAATAAAGGGGGCGTAGGTTTTTAGTCAACAAATGCGTGGGGGGGAAAAGAAAAGGTTTATTGGTGCCATTGGAGGGGAGATGAAAAGGAACTGAGAAACAAAGACCAGTGTTCCCCCCCCCACCCAACACCACCACCCCCCACAAGTTCCTGGGGAAAAAACAACCGGGCCCTGGGCCAGATCGAGGGGGACTAGCACCAAAAAAGCAGGCGCAATGTGGAGGCCCGAAATGGTGCCTCGCACCACATGCCGGGCGTGGAAGTCCAGTGGAAGGGGGGAAAAAAAATCTCCATTACGAAAAAGCAAGAAAGAAGGGTGACCACGACAGTCATGAGAAAAAATAAAAAAAAACGAACGCGGCCGTGGCCAAGTCCCGGCACAACCCCGACGACAAAAAAAAAAAGGCGCAAAAATTTTTGGAAGGGGGGGGCGAATCCCTCCAAATGGAAATGATTGGTAAGCACGAACGACTAGGCTCCGGAAAAAAATCGTGAAAAGATCAACTCGACAATAGGGAGGCGGGCCATGTCAAGCTGATTCGACAAAACAAAAGACTTTGGGGAAATCGCACCCATCACAAGAAAGGGCCTGAGAAGGAAAAAAAACTACGTAAAACCTGACTACAAGGTCAGGGGGTTGGCTCTTGCACCCGGCTGGACTTGTAAGGAAGCGAATCACATCACGACAGAACAAGCAAAGTAAAGGGGGGGGGGGGCAAAGGCCCAAAAATCTGATCACACGGGCTACGGGGGGCTAAGGGGGGGGCTTTATTGGAGACGTCCATCAGCCATGGAAAAACTAAGGAAACACCCAGAGGGAAGAATAAGTATGTTTAGGCAGATCAAAACCGCCCATCGTCAACGAACCTTATCAACTTCGTCTAGGTGAATAGTTCTGGGTAGCGGTCGGGTAGTAAAGAGTGGCAGCGAAAGAGGTGGTCGGTTAAGTTCGGGTTCGCGAAAAAAGGGAACTAGAGGGTCCTGTGGAGTGAGGCGACAACCAAGGTTCATGGGTAGATGGGGGGAAAAAAAGACAAGGCCAGATCGGACGGACACTGAAGTTCCCCACGAGTAAAAACCTAACGACCGAGGGGGAAAAGATGCAGGCGGCCCTAACCACAAGGGGAGCCCTGCCCAGTAAAGGTGCGCAAAAAAATAAAAGGGAAGAGGAAGAAAAGGGGGGTTCAGGTGCAAGGTCGGAAATGAATCCCAAGAGGTGCTGAAACTTTTTTACCCCCAGTTACCGGGAAATCAAAAACCGCATTTTGAAGAAAGGTAAAAAATAGTCAAAAACTCAAAAAAAGGACAAAGCATCGCAAGGGCCCATAACGCTTAAGGCATGGGCCTGAGGGGGTGGGTCCAAAAGGCTGGACGCAAAAAAACGAAACAGAGGGGGGATTTTCCATTTGGGGGACACAAGATGTCCTTGTAGATCACCCTAAGACAAGACCGGGGAACTCACGAGTGTGGTGACGAAAAGAGGGGGAAAGGGCCCGAGGGAAAAAGTGTGATGAAAAAACGCTTTGCTATTCAGAAAGGGCTTGAAGGACAGGGGAAGAACACCCAACGGACTGGGTCCCCGAGTTCAAAAATGTGGGAAAAAAGGAAAAAAAGGGGTCAGGGGGCAAGTCAAACGCCCGGCGTGTGGCAGATTGTATCTGTCCACGGGACAACATTCCTAAATTGTGGAAAAGGGAGGCCAGGACAGGGGGGCGACGTTACTCAAGGTACGAGGCAGACGAATGACAGACGGGTAAACCCGTACCGTAAAAAAGCTCCAAATGGAATGGCCGTCTATAGAAGCCGTCTGTTCGTCGGAAAAAAGAAAAAAAAAAAAAAAAAAAAAAAAAAAAAAAAAAAAGAAAAAAAAAAAAAGAATGAGGAACAAACAAAAAACCAAACCTCGTGAACCAGTCAAAAAGTTTACCCCTGCTCTCCCCCGCCACCCAGCAAACCGTGCAAAAAGGAAGTGGATGATCCCAACAAAGATCAGACCTGTGGGGAGACACACCAAATACCCGAGGGACTTGTCATCCCTCTACGGTGCACGCAGCGCAGTCGGAGAAAAGGGAGGAAAAATGACAGAAAACCCCAAAAACGCCGCATTGGCACAAATCATATGGGGAGACCCACGGGCAGAATCAAGAAGTGCAAAAGCCGCCGCGTGGGTATCAAGGGCTCAACTCACCACGGAGGGGACAGGAAAAAGACTAAAAAAAAAACTTACAAAAGAAGCCACAATCGGAGCGCAAACTGAAAATATCCGCACGGCATGAGGGAAAGCTTAATGGCGGTAGGGGCCTCACTCGTCCCCCCCTTGGAAATGAGACTAAAACATACAGGGGAACCAATGAAACCAGATGACCAACCATCTAATACAACACACCTAAAAAAGGGTTGGGGGGGGGTTTGAACACCAGGTCACTTCCAAGGGGGGGTGAAAAAGAAAAAAAGACAAGAATCAGGGCCACTTATTGTCTCTTCCAAAAAGAGGCCGTTGAGGACACCACCATACTTGGTCTCGCGGGGTAAGGGGCACTCTTAATAGGAAAGATCTTGTGGGATATCTGGGGGATTTTTGCCTAACAATTGGGGGAGAAACTCAAAGGAGGCAACATGGGGGCAAAAAAAAAAAAAACACTTGGACGAGGGAAAGCGAAAGTTCCTTCTAATGCCGGCGGACACAGACGGATAGGTTGCGGGGGGAGGACAGCGGGACCTCAAAAAAGGGAACAAGCAAAAAACTGCGGGGAGCGGATTGGTCCCGGCAGAGGAGCTGTTACGACCAAATTTATCTAAAACTTACTGAGACACGCACAAGGGGGGGACCAATGAGGGGGTCCACATCTCCGAGGTTGAAAGGGCCCAAACTCGGGGGGCACCGGGGAGGGCATGCCCTTCCTCAACGCCGTATCACGGCCATCAACGACAGAACAAAAGGGAAAAAGTGAAAAAGCAGGTGAAAGGGGTATGGAAGAATGGAAGGAATCTTAACACGTAAAGGGCACACAGGAAACGTACGACCTCAACTGAAAGCAAGTGGCCCTGGACAAAATAAGTGCACAACCGCCTAGGCCGGAACGGCCGGTGATCGCCATTGAAAAACAGGGTGAAAAAACGCGAACCGGCCTTCCATCTGAAGGAAATTTTATTGCCGAGGTTGAAGCGTAGACGGTCAGACTCACGTTAACATCGAGATGGCTTTCGTTGGGAAGGACTTCCACACCTTAGAGAGGGGGAAATTCGGGGGGTATCTAAAAAGGAAAAACTTGGAGGCTAGACCCGCGCAGGTCTACATCGGCAGGAAGGGCAATCCCGCGGCCTTAAAACACGGCCCGAGGGCGGCAACGTTTTGGGGACCTTGGCCTATCGTAAAGACTTGGTACCTAAAAAGCGTGGAATGGAAAAATTACTCTACTAGGGGCCAACAGAATAGGAATACAATTAAACTGGACACGACGATTGGATCCCCCTCTCGGCACCGGTAACGTTGGGGACGGGAAAAATTCTCAGAACTGGCAGGGAGGTGCGGAAGGCCGAGAAACGACCTGACTCTACCGTTAGTCGAATCACAGTAGAAATGGCCGTCCCAATAACCGAAACGAAATGTTAGCAAAAAAAAACAGGGTTGGGGCTCAGGAACGGGAAAACCATCGTGACCAAGGGGGGTCCGCACAGTTCGGCCTTAGCACCATGGGGTTTGAAACGTTTTAGCACAGAGCACGACGAAAATCCTCCCGGCAGCAGAAACGCCCTCAGGCCACAAACGGGCTGCTGAGGAGCAGGCGAGGCGAAAAAAATCGTGCAAAACAAATATCAGACAAAAACAAAAAAACGGAGGAGGGAGGAGAAAAAAAGGAAAAGGAAGAGGTTGATGTCGCAAGTGGGTAACGATTCACAACGTAACCTCTGAAACGACAGGCGTGAATGCAACCCAGGTGCGGCTCCTTGAGGGTCACCGGGTGATGATTCTAGCAGCCAAGCCCATGGGGAAAAGTACGATCTTTTTTTACCAAAAATTGGTTGTAACGGCCCCCGCGTAAAGGGCGTGGGTAGGAGATCCCTTTCCCCTGTGTTGTCGCATAGATCATCGGGGTGGCGTTCCCTACAGAAGCTTCCCTACTGGGGAGACATGAGTTCCACTCGAAAACGAGAAAGAGAGCTCACGGGTCAACCCGGAAAGTCACCGGTGGGAAAAAGTAGCCCACCCTTACATGGGGCGCGAGGGGAGCGAAGCCTCGCGAGGGGAGGGTTGTCAAAGAGGAAAAAGACGCGTTAAACCACGCCAGTGCGGTTTTGGGCGTAACGGGGGGGTCAGCAAGGGGACCGTAAGAGAAAAAAGCAGGTCAACAGGAAAGGCAACAATCCGGGGTCACCAAAGAACGTGGAGGGCGCAGATGGTGCCCGGCCTGAAGGGGGTCGCCCGAACTCGCGAGACTTGGGGCAAATCAGGCACCTCCACGAGGCACCAAAGACCTTGCGCACCGAGTTCGAGAACACGGAACCCCGTGAGTCGGAGAAGATGGAAACCAAAATGAATGAAGAAATCCAAATAAAAGTGGACCATCGGGGGACAACGCAGGGTTGTTCAAACGTGGGGAAACCGTCAAAAAAGGGAAAGAGGGGGGGAAAAATTTGCGGAGATTTCCTTGGAAAAAGGGCATGTAATTGCTGCACGGCCCCGGGGTAAAGGGGACGACCAAATCAAAAAAAAAAAGAATTAAACGAACCCTGAAACTATCACGGTCTACTGCGAGGGGCCGTGATCGAGGTTTGCCTTCAAGGGGGAGGGGGGGTTTTTTCACAAAAAAGATCCGTTTCCCAGTGCCAAAGTTTGAAAACCTGAGGGACGTCTCACCGGAAAAAAGGATCAAATGTCAGAAGTAGCGTACAGCAGTTGGGGGCTATAATCTGGAAAAAAGGTTGGTCTCCCCAAATCTGTCCTCTTCTGCAAAAGAAGAGAAGTTTCACGAAGTTGGGACGAGGACTAAACTAAGAAACCAAAACCTCCGAAGGGATCCGCCGCTGCGCCCGTCCAGTAAGAAAAGAAGATCGCGGAAGGACCAATGAAAAAAGACAAAACGGTGGTGAAAACGGGAACAACGCAACCCCTATCCAAGACGTCCCAAAGTGAGTCGCAAGTCCAGGGGGTGCGGAAGGAAAAAGGGGGGGGGTTGAATATAAAACGGAAACGGGCCACCCTGGATTGCTCGCACCCATCGCCTAAACCTGGACCAGGACAGATGAACAACTGGTTCTGGTGAAAAAAAAAGAAGAATCTGCAAAACAATAAGGAGGGGGTAAAGAAGGGGGTGGAAACAAGAACCAGGTTCATCCAACACGGGGGTAATTCGTACAGGGAGCGAGCAGCATCACGGGGTGGCCACTTCAGCAAAAAAATGAAGGGACTGAATCTTTCCCCAAATTGGGAAACGCGCACGATGGAGCAGGGCCCCAGCTACGAGAGGGTTGAAGGCGGTTGTTAACCAACGCGTTGCGGGGCATCGGAAAGGGCGAAAGGCCCGCTGATTCTGAAAACGGCCAGCTGCACGGATCAAGATGATTCCTCCGCTAAAAAGATCTTTCCCTTGATGATTTTGAGACCAAAGGAGCATGGTGGAAAAGGTTTATCCGATCTAAACAAGAAAGGACGGGGAAAAAATCACACTTTGAGAGTCCGAGCCCGCAAGGTTCAAACTTTTGTGCAAAATGGGAACGGAGGTGTCACTAAAAGCCCGGCGCCCACAGGGACGTCACGTCCTGCCGGACAAGGAGAGGTGCTAAAGACGGGAAGACGGTTCTTTCAGGGGGGGGGGGGACTGGATCGTAAAGCGTAACTTCACGCAACCGGAAAAAGCGGCGCCGCCACCCGGCCGGCACAATTAAGGGTCGCCCCGCGGTAAGGAATGGACGCACAGCAGTGGGGTGCAACTTTAAAAACGCCGGGGGGCGAAGACGCCGCAAGGGGCAAAAAATCATTCGAAGGGTGGGGAAATTGTCCGACAGTAATCGGACAGCGTCACGGTCACTCAAGGGTCCTCCATGTAAGGGTGTAGTCCAGGTCACCGGTGAAATTGGGGGGGGAGGAATTAACTGATGGAAGGCGAAGCCCCGCGGTAGGGGGGCGACAGCCTGGGCCCGGCATCGCAAAAAGGACATCTCCCACAGAAAGCGGAAGGACCAGAGGTGACTCCAGAGCCCACATGCCGCCTGGACCTTTGTTCAAAGAATGAGGTGAGCCCGACGAAAGCCCTCGAAGGGGGAAAAAACCAAGATGAAAAAACAGCGAAACTACGCAACGTGAAGGGAAAGAAAAAGAGCATCGCATACGGCTTTTAAGGGCATTGAAGAAACAAAGGCTGCTGAGGGAGGCTCGCCGACATAAGAAGAGCATCATGAAGTAAAAGAAAAGCGGCCAGGACAAAGGCGTCCTGTCACAAGACACTAAAGGGACAACTTGTTCCGGAAAGGGTGGGGAAAAAGTCACTGCCACAATGGCTAAAAGAGGGCGTGTTGGAACGTTGTCCAGGGGACTAAAAAGATCGGCGCAGGGCAACCCGCGTCCAACTAATCACCCCAAAAAAAGGAAAACACCACAGTACCGCTGCAAGAGGAGCAAGAAATTCACGCTGAGGGGGGGGGGGGGAAGGGGGGACTACAGAGTTGGAGATCGCGGTAAAGTAGGGACAGCCAAACCAATTCTCATCGCATAAATACAAAAGGGGGAGGGGGGAAATGTGGGTTGAAGTGAGTAAATCATAAATCTAAAAGAATGGCACTCCAAAAAAAAAAAAAAACGTAAAGAAATCAAAAAGGAGGAAAGGGGGGGCCTGCGGATGTGGACTCGTCGGCTTGTCGGCGGGTATTTAAAACTGGGACTGCAGAGCAAAAAGGAATCATGTACAAGGGGAAAAAAAAGGGCCAGTAAGTCGGTTTTAGAGGAACTTTCACGGCACATTGGAACCCAGTGTGGGGAGTGGCCGAGGAACAAAAAAAGGTCCCTGTTGCGCAATCGCCTAGTTGCAGGGGAGATGGCTCAGACATTGGAAATTAGGGGGGAGGCCGCTCTTGGGGGCAAAAAAAGAGACAGGCAGACGAAGGAGAGAGAAGCCGGGGGAAATCCAGACACAAAAAAAAGCCAATTTTAAAACGGAATCGCAACGAGGCAAAGGAAGGGGGACGAAAGGGAAAGGAAGCGTTCGGGGGGGGAGGGGCGCAAAAGGATGATCAAGCGGCGTATTGGGGGCATCGGGGCGTTGTGTCGGACGGGAAACTGGCATAGTCTAGTCACCATAGCGCTCGGAGACCCCAACAAAAAAACGCCGCAAGGGCAAAAAAAAAAAAAAAATCGGGTCCGTCAACAAAAAGGCCGCAGTATCCAAAGCCTTGGTTGAAAAAGTGCACGAGGGAAAGTCCCAGGAAGGTGACAGTGGTGAAACGAAAACGAGGAGGGCTTTATGCAGGTTAAAAAGTGAAAAAAGGTCAAAGGAATGTCTAATGCCCCAGAATAGGCCATCTTTGAAGGAACCGAAACAGATTGGTACCCCGTTAGTGCTTAAAAAACACGGGGGGAAAGGAAGAGGCTGAAACTGTACCGGGGCGTAATCGCTAAGGGGATGACAAAAACAAGCTCTTTGAGACGTGTGAACAAAGTGGGTCATTGGAAAAAACAAAGGGGGTACACCAAAACCGGCAAGTCCTTACGAGCACTTTGGAATGGAGCGGGTCCGGGTCAAAGGTAGAAGGGGCGGCGACCACCGGGGGACGAACGTTAGCACTGGGGGGGGAATTAAAACACTAATGAAGGAAAACTGATATCCTTATAGCTAAGGAGAAATCTGGCAGCTCGATGGAAATTCGCAGTGGCAAGGGGGTTCTTTTAGGAAACGACGAGTTCCCAGGGGGGGAAGTTGAATCTTCTTATCAACGAAGCACCGCAGCCTGTTAAAACAGTTCAAAGCAGGGGGTGGGGAGACAGTCGCATGGGGTCGGAAAGAAGCAGGGGCCTAAACGGAGGTCAAAAAAAGCGCTGGACGGAGAAGAAGAAGAGGCAAGCGCAATAGAAAAAATGGGGTCTATATCAAACAGGGTAAGCCCACCGCTGATCAGCAGGGAAGAAGTGGCACTCAGCGTATGAGCCCCATAGAAAGATGAAAAAAAAAAAGTACCCTGGAAAAAAAGAGGGGATAAAGCGTGGGGAAGGGGAACACTATATAACAATATCTAGGGAAGAAGTATCTCGATTGGCGAGGAGGGAAGACAAGGGTAAAGACAAAAAAGTGGCCCAGTGGAAAGAAAAAAGAGGCTTCTGCGAGGGACCAGGGAAGCACGCAGAAACAAGTATCTAGATGAAAGGTGGAGTCACGC
>Ga0179593_1782417_pt1 | contig 13950 bp, 13 predicted proteins | sample CZODoug2_1_08_16_FD_185931 | JGI IMG/M metagenome (GOLD analysis project Ga0179593, IMG submission 185931) | Vadose zone soil fungal communities from Angelo Coast Range Reserve, California, USA - CZODoug2_1_08_16fungal (PacBio error correction) | ecosystem: Environmental > Terrestrial > Soil >...
ACGCCACTCGTAGCACCTTCGAGAATATCAAGATCCATCAGATGAAGAAAAACACATTTCTACGTCCTCGTGTGGAGGAAGAAAAAAATGCTGATTCCGGCTTATCCGCGCAAGAAAGGGGGAAGAAGAAATCCACCACAAGTAAAAGGAGGGAGAGAGGAGGGAAAAAAAGTTTTTACCTATTTCTCTTGTAACCTCGCTCGATGGAGGAAAGGAGGTTAACCCTCGAAACCTTGCTTCCCCTCTTCACGCATGGGGGGGGGGAGCTCCGTTGCGACAATTCTAATCCCCGCAAAAGAGGAAAATTGTTTGAAAATAGCAGCGCTTCTATAGGAAAAAGGAAAAAAAAAAAAAAAAGGGCCAAATTGCTTTCACGACCGATCCGTAAGGGGGGAAAGGAAAAGGGGATTCCCCCCTTCTATATGAATCAAATCGCGTCGCAGGGAAGGGGAAAGAAATTAAGCTCGGCTTGCGAAGAAAAAAGAAAAAAGGGTGGGAAAGAACGGATGTCCCATACTGCAATTGCCGCGAGGAGGAGGGAAAAGAAAAAGGAGGGGTCCTGCAAAACCTTTCTTTCCATAAGAGAAAAAGACCATTTTGCATAGATTAAGCCGTTTATGTTTTTGGGAAAGAAAGGAAAAGGCGCAGCGCCCCCCCGCGCGAGAAAAGGAGAAAGGGGGAGATGGAGAGAAAAACGAGATAGATAAAATCAAAAACTGATATAGACGAGAGGGGGGGGGGAGAGGAACGAAATACGGCTAAAGTACAACCCAACATAACCTGAGGAAAAGGGAAAAAAGCTCGGTGCCTGATTATGTTAAAACGAAAGGGGGAGGAGAAAAAAAACATGAGCGAAGCGCTGCAATCAGTCTGGGAAGAAAGGGAGGAAATCTATCTCTCATCCGAGCTTATGAGGAAGGAAGAGAGGAACAGATGTGAATTTCCATATTATACAGGGAAATCCACGCCAGCGGGAAAAAGGAGACGAAACGGATCGGGTCGTGAAGCCAATTGGCAAATGCACAGAAAAAGGGATATAGAAAGTCTCTTGCTTGATTTGGAAAAAAGAAGGGGAAACATAACGACGGTTGCGGATTCCGACTTGGAAGGGGAAAGAAGGAGAAAACTTGCAACCATAGCGTGCGCGGGGGGGGGGAAGAAAAGGAGGAAGAAAAATTAGAACGCAATCTTTTGGGGCGCCAGAAAAGCGGAAAGAAAGGGTAAACGGAATGAAATTTTTAATCAGCGTAAAAGAAAAGAACCCTCAAAAGTGCGCAAAAGAGAAAGAGAAGCCGACTCATTTTGAGGGGGACAAAAAACGCGGCAGTCGAAACTGCAGCGTCAACGCCCCAAAGAGGAAAAAGGGGAAAGCTTGCTCTCGAAGGTGCTACGAAGGGACAGCATAGCAAAAATACGAAAAGGAAGCAAAGGGGCGGGGAGGGGGAGCTGGCCGGAAGAATTAATCTACTCTAAACCGGGGATACAGGGAGAAGTAATGTGAACGCCCGTGAAGAGCGGGGGAAAAGAAAAGGAGGGCAGGAAGGCACGATTCCCCACCTGAAATGTCGCAACGCCAAAAAGGGGGGAGAACTCCCCGCTTGAAAGTGGAGGTCCATTATGGGTGGCGGAGGGTTCTCGTAATAAGGAGAGGGGGGAAGGGGGGGGAGGAACATAGACGTTCCATCCCCCTTCAAAAAGAGTCAGAAGCGTAAATTACACCAGAAAAAGTCCCCAAACAGGTTGAATACATTCACCTCAACTGCAGTTTTCAAATTGTAAGGAAAAGAAAAAGGCCCGGGGAAGAATCAAACCCTACCCGTTGGGCTACCGGGGGGGGTAAAGGAATCAAAATCAAACCAGAAAACTGTCCCTGCGAACTAGAGGCAAATCCGAAGGAAGAAAGGTCGGCGAAGAGGGAATTCCCCCCTTTTTGTTGCAGGTGAAAGGAAGGGGGCACGCAATGGTCCTCACTCTCTGGGGTAAAGAATAGGGGGAAAACCGAAGGGGGGATCCTTCTGGACCTTCTAAGAAAGAACGGTTCGGGAACGACGGGCGGCGTGGAACCTGATGCTTCAATCATCCGGGAAAAGAAAAGACTGCCACTTCTTTTCCATCCAGGCAGGGGGGGGAGGGGGGGGGGGGAAGCAAAGCACCAGCTGAAAAGAAATAGCCTCCTTGAACGGTGATGTCGTCAAAAAAAAAGGGAAAGGGGCAGCCGCCTGATTTTCAAGGTACCGATTGGGCGGGGGAAGACAGAAGTTGGGTATTTAAAAAGAAAAAGGTAGTTCAAAGTGGATTCCAAAGCACGGTAACACAGGAGGGGAAAAGAAGGCGACCCGTGCGGAGAACTGAATGCGAGAAGGAAAAGGGACTGATCGCTTGGCGCAAGGAGGGACAGAAACTCCTCTTTCGAAACAAAACGACCAGGGGGGGGGGCCGTATTTTCAAACTTTTTTTCGCCAACTTCTCGCTTTCGCAAGAGCGAAAAGGGAGAGAGATCATCGAAGGCTTCGTGGAAGGAAAAAGCAAATAGGGCGATTCCGCCGTACATTGCCTGTCGGATTAGGGAAGGGAGGAAATGACGCTCTTCGTACCCTCGTAAGAAAAGAAGGGGGAGTTTTCCCATGGAGGTAACACTATGGGAGAAGGAAGTCAAGTTTTTTTTTTGGTTCACGAAATCTCGCGGGACCTAAAAGGCCCTTTTCCAAGGCCAAGAGGAAAGACGGCCTCTCTTTGGTGGGCCTTAACGCAGGGGGAAAACGGAGGTAACGGTTCAAAACAAACGGAAAACTGTCCTTTCTTGAAACACGGGGGGGAGAAAAAGAAAAGACTATCGCGAACTTCGCTCGCCCATAGAAGCAGAAATACGGCAACTGGATGCGAAAAGGAGGGAGGAGGAAGGGGCTGAATTTGAGGAAGAATTGGGTGCCAGAGGAAAGCTCGGTCCACAGTTGCCAGGTTGCACAACCTACCCTACGGACGAAAAAAAAAAAGGGGAGAAAGTAAATGAATCTTGTTTAAGCTCGTGCAGGTCAACGGCCGGCGCTGAACAAAGATCCGTTCAGGGGGTCCAATTGTGGGTCGGCGTTCCACAAAGAGGTGAGAGAGAAGGAGGGTCATGAAAAAAAAAGGTGGAAGCAATTCACCGGAAAGCTACTGAGAGGAAGGGAAAGGGGAAAAAAACGGCGTGACTATATCCTTCTTCAACAACAAACAACGGGGAGAAAAATTCGTCCCCGCGGGGGCCAGTTCAAAAAACGGCCAATACGCTCTCCTTATTCCTGTGAATGAGAAAGGGGGGAAAGAAAAAAGGGAAGAAGGGGGGGAAATCGCCTCACAATTTCACTCTGAAAGGCTGGGCACAGTGAACTCTTTTTGTGTATAGCAAACAGCTACCCAGCGCCTTGAAAGAAAGAAGGGGTCCGATCCGTAAGGTGCACTCGGGCAACGTAAAGGGTCCGAAAGGAGCCAAACAATCTCCTCAATTGAGAGGATTAACGTCAACACGTCTTGGTCGAAAAAAAGGTTGTGAGGTAAATTTTGATCATGGGGGAGGGAGAGGGAGTATTTGGCCCCAGCCAAGGGAAAATTCCCGGGGGGGGTTTTTTGAACACCGTCCGCGGAAAAGAGTAGAACCCCAAGAAGCAGACAGGGGGGGGGGGACATGCAGACTTAAAGCCTTTTAGGCCGGCGAAGGGGAAAAAAGGGACGGATCGTCTCCGTTCCAACAAAATGGAGGGAAAAACCCTGGAAAGGGGGGGGGGGGGGGGGGGGGGGGGGGGGGGGGGGGGGAAGAAAGGGGTGGATGTACCCTTCTTCCTCTACGCGGGGAGCCACGAAATTTCTGAGAATCTTTTCGAATCAGCACGGCAATGTAAAACGCAGTTAGGGAAAAAACGATGGAATCCACGAACCTTTCGAGAAAAGAAAAAAAGGAAACAGGAGAGTGGGCGAAAGTTTGAAAAAGAATTAGGGAACAACTGTTCGTTGGGGAGAAGGAAAAAAGCTGAGTTGTGTTGTCGGTGCTCAGGGGGAAAAGAAAAAAGGAGGGATCCGCGGCTATGAAAAGAAATCCAAGGAAAAGGAGAACTGATTTGTCCTTCAGAAAGTTAAAGGGGGGAAAGGGTGAGAAAGAAATAAATGGAATTTTTGGGGGTGTTTTTTCTTAAGTCGTTTCCAAAAAAGGGAGGGGCTTGTCCCTCCCCCTTCTTCCCCGCCCCCTCGTCTCCCTGCCCAGAAACAGAAAGGAAGGGTGTTTCCCCCCCGCTCGCGGGGAAGCAAGCAACGGAGGCGAAAGGCTTCACGCTGGTGCTTTGCGATGACCAGGAAAAAAAAAAAAAAAGAAAAAGGGGAGAGTTCAATAGAAGCTTCGCCAGAAACGATTATGGAAAAAAGGAAACAACGCGTATTCCCGAAAGGGAAAGGGGGATGAAGGCCGCCCCAGCGAGTTTCGAGTCAGAGGATCACGTTCAAGGAAAAAAAAAAAAAAGGGCGCTGCCCCCCAGTTCCATGTCCCGGCTCGTCACCAACAAAAGGGGATGGGTGGAAAAAAAGGAACTCGGAATTCGCCTCTCGTTCGCAGAAGGCAAGGAGAAAAAGGAAACCCAGGTAGCCCAAATGTTAGGTCTTCTGGCACGCCTGAGGAAAAGTAGAAAAAAGGGGAACGCAGTGTAGGTTGACTGATTCCCAAGGGGGGGGGGAAAATGGCCGCGCGAGTTCCCGGTCATTGAAAGGAAGGCGAGAAGAAAAAAGGGCAATGGGCCGTGAACCGTCTCTTTACGGAGGGGAAAGGAAGAAAGCCTCCGCCACCATGCCCCAATACCTCCACGGGAAAAAAATTGGCTTAGGGGGAAAAGCCGTTCAAGCCAGGGTGGGGAGGAGAATGCCGCCGGGTTTACTTCACGTATCGGTAGGAAAAAGATGCTTCAAAGGGAAAAGGAGGTGACCGCCCCCAATCGAAGAGCACGGTAGATAGAGGGGAGAAAAAAAAAAAATAATTTTCGCGCCCGGTGCTTCCTTGAGAGGGCTGTGGCAAAGAAAGGAAGAGGAGCACCTTCTGATATCAAGATCCATCAGAAAGGGAAGAAAAGGAAAAAAAAGAGGGACTCGTGTGCGGAATGCCTCGTGCGCCGTACAACCTCAAAAAAGGAGAAAAAGCGAGCGAAAGGCCCTTGTGCGCACTGCGGGATGGTCATCCACCACGATAAATGAAAGAAAGGAGGCCCTATTTCGCTGGGAACCCTCGTTCGACGAGGGGAAGGGGGGACAGCTGCAGGAGAAGTTTTGATCGCCCCTCTAACGCGTCGCCCGCCCTCACGCAATGGGGGGAAAAGGGGGGAAAAAAGAAAGTCGAATCCGCAAACCGTCGTCTGTTTAACCCGCAAAAGGGGGGGTTGGAAAAAAAAAATCAAAGCAGCGCTTCTATATTAACGGCAACGAGCCGGGAGGGAAAAAAGAAAAAGAACGATCCGTAAAGTTGCTTTCGTAACCTCGCCGGCACGAGTGCGTGGGTGAAAGGAGAGAGCAAGCAAAAAGAGAAATGCCTGCAACGAACGGTCTTCCTGACCAGTACGAGAGAAGAAAAAAAGGGGGAAACGCTGTCCATACTGAATTTTCCGCTGCTGGAGGAAAAGGGGGACGCGTGGCGGAGGGGGGGGAAGTACCGTTGCGTAACAATCTCAGTCCCCAGAACACGTTGGGAAAAAAAAAAGAGGGGGGGGGGGGAATACGTTCGTGCAGTTCCTGCTCGGATTCGGTTCGCTCGCCCACCAAGAGGGGAAAAAATGTTGAGCAGAGAAAAAAAAACAAAAAAACGGATGAAAGTATGAAAAATATCTTAGATCACAGGAAAAAAGGAAAAAGAAAACGCGAAATCGCGCGGACAACTGCACGCTAACGCTTATTACAAAACAAAAGAGGGAAGGGGAAAAAAAACGGGCCCAAGAGAGGGGAAGGAGTAGGTTGAACGAAAATGTGCAGTAACCTAGAAAAAAGGAAAAAGAGCGGCAAATCAGTCTGGGTCCCCCTCCGTTTCTGAAAAGGAAGAAAGGTATATCGCAAGAAAGGAAAACTGAGTCCGGAAGACCGTTCGTTTGCAGGCCAAAAAGAGGAGAGGAAAAAAAGGGAATCCCGCCCTCCTGCCCGGCGAGGGGGAAGGAGAAGAAAGTACGGGCGGGAAGGAGAAATTGGAAATGCCAGCAAAAAAGAAAAAGAAGGGAAGTAAAAGCGCTGCTGATTTTTCAAACCCATAAAGGAGGAAAAAAAACAGACCGAAGGGGAAAGGGAACTTGTCGCAAAAGCGGAGCTCCTACCGGGCACTTCGGAGGGGAAAAAAGGAGGAAAAAAGTCGGAGGGTCCCTATCAAAATTAAAAGAAAAAAGGGGGGGGGTATGTACAAAGGAACCGCAATCTAATTCTAGTTTCCCAAGAGGAAAGAGAGAAAAGGTTTTTAATCCCCGTATCCGGCGAAAAGAGGGGACCGACGCAGGAGAGGGGGCGGGGAAGAAGAAGTTTGAGGTTGGTCGGCGCCTCGTCTAATCCTGCACACAGCCGGAGGAAAGGAAGGAACACGCCTCCAAAAGGGAAAAAGAGGATGGATCTTGCTCTCGAAGTGCTACGAGGAAGAAAAAAGAAGCCACCGGCGTCGCGAAAATTATCGTTTTGGGAGGGGGAGAAAAGAAGGAGAGCGAGATGAATATAGGAAAAGAGGGAGAGGTTCTTGGTCGTCACCCTATCTGTCGAAGGGAAAAAGGGGAGGAAGGAGTAAAACGCCGGCGGGCCGCAAATTCCCGAATTCCACCGGATGTTAGAAGAAAGAAGGACGTGACACAACGAAATGGGAAACGCGTAAGTTTATGTATTGGGCAGGGGGAGGGGGAGAAATCGCCTGCGGTTTTTCAACATCAGTGAAAAGAGAAAGGGGGGGAAGGAAAAGTGACAGGGAAGAAAGAAGAGAGGAGAAATGAAACCGAACTCGCGCGGAAAGGGGGAAAATCATTCACCTCAACTTAATTTCAATTTCTTAACATAAAGGGGGAAGGAGGGCACAGAATACCTAACATTTGGGCTAAAATGGGGGGGAAGGGGGGAAAAACATCAACCATAAAATGTCGCGAAACGAAAGCCGAGTCCGGGGGGGGGGAACCAATCCCATTCTTCTAGAGGGGATTACAAGAAAGAAGGACAAATGGAACTGGGTGGTGCACGCCAATGTTCCCGAAGAGAGGGGGGAAGAAAACTTGGAGACAGGTTCAAAAAGGGGATAAGTAGGAACCTCGAACTCGCTGGGGCGACTTTCAGCCAGAAGGGGAGGGAAAAAAAAAGAGGGCCCAATCATCTTCTGTCGATCTATTAAACTCGAAAAAAAAAGGGAAAGGTCGTCCAAGAAAGAAAGAGGGACATGCCCCCCCAAAAAAAGAATTTGGCCGTATTTCTTACAAAACTCGGAAGCGGGGGGGGGGAAAAAAGGGAGTAGCAAAAGGGGAAGGGGAAGTATAAGATTTTGCTGGGAAGAAAAGGTGGGGGGGAAAAGAAGATATAGCAGTTCCATATATCCTGTCGTTTCAGGGGAAAGGAAGAAGAAGGACGTTTAAAGGGGAAGGAATGAAGCAGGCTACCCTGGGCGAGACGGAGGAGGAAGGAGAATCAGCTTGGCGTCAAGTAAAGTGACCAAAATGAAGAAACGGGGGGGGGGGAAAAAACACTCTTTGAAAGAAAAAACGCCAGGTTTTTGTGTAGAAGGGGGGAGGGGTCCCTGTTCGCCACTCTCTCTTCCGCAAGCGAAAAAGGGAAGGGTCGCGCAGAAAGGAGGGGAAGGGAGGAGGGGAGGAAATCGCTTTGTGCCCTCCACGGAAAGGAAGAGGGAAAAAGATGCTCAAAACCTTTTCTTAATTCGAGGAGGAGGAGCGGGAAAAAGGGACAAAAAAGGGCCTCTCATTTTCCAGGGAGGGGGGGGGGGGGGGAAAAAAAAAGCGCAGTTGTTTGCAAAAAGAAGGGGAAAAATAGTGAAAAGAGCGGGGAAAAAGACCCGCTCAAAGGGAGAAGGGAAGAAAGGTCCGCCTAGTGAAAATCGCGTTTTCGAGGGAGGGGGGGGAATACCTTAAGGAGTTGGCAAGATTCAACGTTTTTTGACAAAAAAAAGGGAAACCGTGGCCTGGTCCAACTAGCTATCGAAGAGCAGGGAGTCGAGGAAAAAAGAAAATGAACCCGCCTCAAATAAATCAAAACTGGGAAGGAGGGGGAAGGGGAAGACGAGCCTTCTTGCCGGGGCGAAAGGGGGGGTGTTGTCCTGAGAAAACGAGGGGAAAGCTTCTCTGGCAAAAGGGGGGGAAAAAAAGGAAGCGACAGTCCCTCTTTACTTTCTCGCAGGGGAGGGAGGAAGGGAAAGGGGGAAAAGCCTCTTCTACAACAAGAGGGAGAAACCGGTCATTCGTGTCATTTGTGCGGGCGATTCCAAAAGAGGGGGAGTGACATCGAAGAGGCGGTTCCTGATCAAGGGAGCATTAAAAGAAAAAAAGGAAGGGTTTGAACTGTCCAACGGCGGGACGAGAGAGAAGAGAAAACAACAAAAAAAGGGGGAAAAGAAAGAGATATCTTCCTCCCGTGGGGGGGGAAGGAAAAGCTCAGTAGCTCCTGTGAATCTCCCCCTTCTCATGGACAAAGGGATCATGCAAGAAGGGGGGGGAAAAAATCGACGCCATTGACACTAACTTAAACGGCGGGGGAAGAGGGGATCGCCGAGCTACCAATCTCCTTTCATGGCAAAAACTCGAAAGGAGAGGGACAGGTCGATTCCGTAGGGTGGCAACGCTGGGAAAAGGGAAGAAAGGGAATCAGATGAGCCAACCATCTCCTTTCAAATTTAGAAAAAAAAGACTCGTAAAGGAAAAGGAAAGAGTTCTCACTCCATTTGCTCTGGGGAAGGGGGGAAATCAATGGGAAGAGAGAAAATTCGAGAGAGCGAGGTGGCCCCTCCCACGTGGGTGAAGAAAAGGTTTGAACCCTTCCTCTGAAAAACAAAAGAAGGAAAAAAAGACGACCGCGATTCAACTATCTAAAATGCATGGGAGGAAAGGGGGGAAAGGGGAGAGGAGCGGGATTCCTATTCTGGACCCAAAAACGGGGGAGCTCAGGAAGGAGAAGAAAACAATAGTGGCTTCCTCCCTGGAAGAGGGAGGGGGAAAAAGGCGGTCCTCTACGCGGGTTAACTGAAGAGAGGAAGGAAAGCGCTGAAGAAAGAGGGAGAAAGAAAAGCAAGGCTAAATTTACTCGGAAAAAAAAGAGAGGGGGGAAAAGCGAATTCGATGAGAGCTCAAATTCGAACTTCCTGGTCGAGGGAAGATGGCGAAGGGGGGGAAAAAACCTGAAGGGGGCAACTCCATAAATAACACAAACTGGTCGGGGGGGGGAAAGGGGGGAGGGTGCTCATTTTCCCTCCTTGCGCTAAGCGATGAAAGGAAGCGGAAGGCAGAAAGGGAAAAAAGAAAGAGAGAAAGGTCGCCCTGCTGAACTTATTTTTCCGTCCCAGGGAAGGGGGAAAAAAAAGATCGGGACTGCTATATCTTTTTTAAATACCAACGGAGGGGGGGGGGGAAAGACACGACTTTAAAAAAAAAAGAAGAAGAAAGCAAAGGGAGGAAGGAGCACAAAGGGGTAATTCCATGTGTTTGGGAAAAAGAAGAGAGGGGGGGAGTTCTTTCAAGCTGGTGCTTTGAGGGGAAAAAATGAAACTGGAAGGGGAAGGGGGGAAGAGGGGGGAGAGTTCAAAGCTCGCCATAAACGATGATTGAACGCAATAAGAGAAAAAGGGGAGGAGAGAACCAAAGCGGATTCGGGTCCTAGGATCAACGTTTCGGGGGAAAAAACAGGTACCCCAAAAAAGGGAAACGAGGAACACCAGTTTTTCCATGTCCGTCTCGTCAGAAAAGGGAAAAAAGGGGGGGGATTGGGTTTCCATCAACAAAGGGGGAAAAGGAAAGCGATCTTTAGAAGGGGGGGGGGGATGGGAATAGAACCTGCCGTGTAAACAACCCAGGGAGAAAGGGGGAAAGTAAGGTAAGACAATTGAAAACCCATTTTCAAGGTGTGGGAAAAAGGGGGGTGCTCAAAGGGGGGAAAGGAGAAGGAAAGGGAATACTCCGAGCTTCCGCTAGAATAGGGGGGAATTGAACCGTCTCTTCACTTATGTTGCCAAAAAGGCGGAAGGTCCGGAAAGAAAAAAAGGAAAAAATACTCCACTTCACTCGGGGACAGTCCGTGACGGGGGAAAGAGGGAAAAGGGGTGCAGTGCGGAAACTCCTTTGTACTCGTCCTTCCGGCAGGGAAGGGAAAGAAAAAAAGCGGGTAAGGGGAAAGGAAAGAGGGAGGAAAAGGGCGACAATAATAGGTGACCGCCCCAGAAGCATAAGAGAGAGGGAAGAAAAAGAAAAAAACGATATTTTTCGCTCCCGTGGCTTGCGGGGGGAGGGGGGAGGGGGGGTGAGGGGCATCACGAAACGAGAGGGAGGGAAAGAAGCCTCAAGTGTATCCTGTCTGGGGGAAGAGGAAAGGGGAGGAATACAGCGGCGCCGACAACCTCAAAACTTATTCCCGGCTAGAAGAGGGAGGGAAGCACCCTTAAGAAAAGGGGGGGATCCCCCACTAGTAATGAGGGGAGAAAGGGAGAAGGGAAAAAATACCTTTACCTATTTTCTCTTGTAAACCCTCCGATAGATAGGGGAAACTTAAACAATCTCAGGGGAGAGGGGGGGGGAGAGGGAAAAAGAGAAAGAGGGAGGCCCGCTCACTCAATGGTTTGAAAAGGAATGGGAAAGGGGAGATGCGACAAGTCTAATCCTCAACCGTCCCGTCATGGGAAAAAAAGCAAGAATAAGGGAGGGGTTTGGAAAAATCAGCATCTCTTTAGAGGGAGGTGCACTGCATTGCCCAAAATTTGGAGGAAGAAAGATCCTTAAATATTTGCCTGGCAGAAAAGAAAGGAAAAAGAAAAAAGAAAATCGCTTCGCTTGCCTGCAACGAACTGGATGAAAAAAGGAGAGGTAAAAAAAACTCGGGAGAAAGAGGGAGTGTAAAAGAATGTTGTCATAAACGTATGTCCTCCAGACTATTGCAGGAAGGAAAAGGGAGGCGGAGGTCCCTGCAACCTTTCTTTCACATACTCAAGGAAAAGGAAAGGGGGGGAGGCCGCTGAAGGGAAAGGTGGGGGTTTTTGAGGAATGCCGACGAGTCGCCTTGTGCGCTCGCCCAAAAGAGAGGGGAGAACGCTCGTTTATCAGAGAAAAAAAAAAAGGAGGGGGATGAATTTAACTAAGAAGATAATCAAAAGGAAAGGAAAAGGGAAAAAGGGCAACGCGAAATCGCGCATTTAACCTTCACGATCCTCTAGTACAAAAATAAGGAAGGGGAATCTAACACTAGAAAAAACGGGAGAGGGCCTAGTATTTTAAAAGAAAAGGGGGAAACGAAGAGGAGAGAAAGGCGCGGCAATCCAGTCCCCTGGTGACAATCCGGGAGAAAAAAGGAAAAAAAGAAGAGAAAAGGGAGTCCCGGAATAAACAAGTTCCGGTGAAAAGGGGAAAGGAAAGAGGAAAGGGAAAAAATCCACTCCCTCCTTCCCGGCGAGGTTTCGCAAAAAAGAAAGGAGAGTCGTGGAAAGGGGAAAAGGCATCAACCAGCCCCCTTCTTGCCGGGAAGAAGAAAAAGAAAAGGGTGACCACAACTAACCGTATTTGCCGAGGGGAAAAAAGGAACGAAGGGGAAAGAGAATTGTTCCGAAAGCGGAAGCACCGAAAAGGAAAGGAAAAGGGAGGGGACGAAAACGGACGTGAGAGGTTTCTTCAACTTAGAAAGCAGCTTGGGGGAGAAAAAGACAAAAGAGGGGGAAAAGGGAAAAAAGGGAACGGGATGACAGTTAATCAGCGTCATCCCGGAAAAAAAGAACCGCAAAGTTGCGCAAAATTTCTTTGTTCCGCGAAAGAGACGGGAAATCCAGAGGGGGGGAGGAGGAAGCGGCCCTCTCCGAAAAAGAGGGAAGGAAAAGAAGAATACCGATATCCCTCTGATGTAAAAAATCTTGGCAGAGAGGGGGGGGGACTGAACGAGGGAGGAAAAGGAAAAAATAAGGAGGGGTGTTCGGCTCTTCGCTGAGATGAAAGAGAAGAGAAAATGCTCTTAAAGAAAAGGGGGAAAAGAAGATGGTCGCAAGTTGACTCCCGAATGAAGAAGAAGAGGGGGAAGAAAAACCGGCGGAAGGAAGAGTCCATCCCACCGGATTTCAGCATAAAAAGAGGTGGTGACCGGAGAAAAAAGAAAAAAGTGTCCCCCCTCTTGCAATTGAGTTAAATGGGGGGGGGGGGGGAAGGAAAAAAAGCGGCAGAGGTTTTGCAACATCATTGAAAGAAAAGGGAATCCACATGAGAAGGGAGAGAGAACTCGGGGAGTAAAATTTCAACCTGAACGAGAGAGAAGAGGAGAGCATTCACCTCAAACTGAGTTCAATTTTCTTATAAGGGGAGCACGTGCCAAAGAGAAGGGGGGGGGGGGGGAGAAACCTGGGTGTTGTACACTTCAGGTCATAAAAAAAGGGGGGGAGGCGAACGATATTCGAATCCGAATTCCCCCTGTGGAGAAGGAAAAAAGAATCAAGGAGGGGGGGGGGTGGGAGTGACGAAAATCCGGACATGGAACTGTTGGGGCAGAGAAAGGGGAAAGGAGAGGAGGGGGTTAAACCGAACTGATCCTTCTGTAACCCGAACTCGGATGGGGAAAAAGGAAGAAGGACGGTTCGGGAAAGAAAGGGGGAGGAGGAAAGGAGGCATCATCGTTCTGTCTAGCTATGAACAGAGAAGGGGGTAAGAAAGGCCAAGTGGCCTGCGGCGGTCATGAGGGGGGGAAAAAAACAGGGAGAATAGAAAAGGAAAGAGGGGGAAGGAGAACAACTCTAATCTGTTTTAACAACACCTGAATAAAAAAGTGGGGAGAAGGAAGGGTAAAGCCGATTGTTGCTGTGAATACTGTGTAGAAAAAAAGAAAGTTGGGGGGGAAAGATATGCATTTTCCAGATATCCCTGTCGTTGACAAAAGGGGAAAGGAAAGAAGAAGAGAAGTTCAGCATGCGACCGTGCTAGACTGAAGCATAAGGGGAGGAGAGAGCTGACGGAAAGAAGGAGGGGAAAGGAGAAAACGCAACCGACAAACTCTCTTTCGAGCAAAAACGACCAAGGGGGGGAAGAGGGGAACTGGGTTCGCCACTCTCTCTCTTCGCAAAAAAAAGGTATTTCGCGAGAGGGGGAGGAGGGATTCCTCTCTTTTTTCCCTCCACGGAAGGAAGGAAAGAGAAAAAGAGGCTCAGCCCTTTACCTGGAATTCTGCTTCAGAAAATCGTGACCAGAAGAGGAGAAGTTCCAGGGAAGTAAGCAAAGGGGGGGGGAAAGGAGAAACTAATCCTTCAATTTTTTTTGGGGGGGAAAGAAAAGATCTCCTTCCCTACAATTCTTCAAAAGGGAGAAAAGAGGGAGCGGATTGTTTTTCTTACACTCTTGAGGAGGGGGACCAGGGAACGGGAGGAAAGGGACCCCTTTCTGAAACACGTGGCGGGGGGGAGAGGATGAAATGCGCCCGCTGAAATCAAAGTAAAAGAAAAAAGAACCAAAGGGAGAAAGAGTGTTAACGTTGAAGACGGAGGAGGAGGGAAGATTGGTTTCTCACCTCGAGTCCAAGAGGGGAAAGCTCTCGAAAAAAAAAAAGAGGGGGGAAACCTACGTAAACTCGACAAGTCCTTTACTTGGGGGAGGGGGAGAGAGGGCGAGAACACATCTTTCAAACGGCGCGCTTGACAAGAATTGAAGGAGGGGGCAGGTGGGAGAGAAGGGGGAAAGGGAATATCTCTTCTGTCTGAAGAAAAAGGGGGAGAAGGGGAGGGGGGCAGGGTTTGGAACTGGCCCACGTGTTACT
>Ga0179593_1461820_pt1 | contig 13949 bp, 5 predicted proteins | sample CZODoug2_1_08_16_FD_185931 | JGI IMG/M metagenome (GOLD analysis project Ga0179593, IMG submission 185931) | Vadose zone soil fungal communities from Angelo Coast Range Reserve, California, USA - CZODoug2_1_08_16fungal (PacBio error correction) | ecosystem: Environmental > Terrestrial > Soil >...
GCAGGGGAGGGCACTAAGTCCGAACTCTAAGAGAAGCAATCCAAAAAGAGAGAGGTGGGTCCCATCAACAATGACAGAGAAGAAGGGGAGTCTGCACTTCCTCAAAGAGGAAGACAGTGGTGAGGTCTGCCTCTCAGAAACGCCAGGCTAACTTCAGGGACAGCGTACGAAGGAGTCGAAAAAGACGGAAATAGTGCGGCACAGCCAGGTTGCTAAATGGGGAACGGGGTCCTCAACAAATAAGGAGGGCACCAACAGCTGGGCGTCGTCAACAACGACAGGTGCTGAAGAAAAGAACTGGAAAACTGAAGAACGAGCGGGTGTACTACTTCAAAAGACCCGATCTCGTGCAGGTTGGGGCGCCATTGTTCCTCTTTTCAGAAGAGCATCATCGTCAGGGGAGAAGGGGGAGAGAGGGGGAAGTCGACCGTACGGATAAAATAGGGTTAGATTATAAAAGGTCGGCCCAACACCCCAACAAGGACGACGAACCATTAGGGAGTACAACGAGGTGTCCTTGAAATACCAACGGAGGGGACGTGACTTCCAGAGGGAAAATCGATAGTAGAAAGTGGGAGAGCTCCGTGACTAGAAAAGGGGAGGGTTGATTGGGGAAGAACCGGGTCTCGAACTGAACGGGCAGGGCTGGGAAATACAACTGGTTCCTTTCGGGGGTACAGCGAGCTAGGAGGCAAAACCAGTGTAAGAACCAGGACTAACCAGATTGCTACTAGAATGAGAGGGTGAAAAAAGCCCCACGGGGGGCCAGAGGTCGTAGTAGTTAGGGCGACTTCCTTGAATTGTTCCTGGGAAGGACGGGTTTAAAACCGCCTTAGGGGGGGAGGGACTAAACCTACTTCGTGAATAGGAGAGGAGATCACGGCGTTCGCGAAAAAGGGAAAGAGAAACGACTCGAATGAGTGGCATGAAGGGATTGGGGGGACCTACGTGAGAAGCTTTTTAGGACCGGAGACCAATAGACAGACTTAGAGTTGTCGACAACAAAACGAAGATATCGTGGGGTGTCCAGAGGGGATCCGTCCTGGGCGAGGGGGGCCTAGAAGAAAAAGATGGAAGAGGCGTTCGCGGGAACAGGAGGTTGTGGACAGGAGAAAGAAGGGGAGACAATGTGTCACCCAGAGAACCATGAGATCACTTCCCGCGGGGGGAAGAAAAGGGAGGCAACTAACCAAATTCTCTTGATGGTGTGATTGCAGCCTGGAGCAGGACAGAAACCTAACCGGAGAGGGTGGCTGTAACTACTCGGGAAAAAGGAGGAAGGATCTGACCGCCAGAAGGGGAGGTCTTGGAAAACTCGAACTTCTCTCTACATGTGAAAAGAAGGGTGGGAGAGGAAGCAAGGGTTAGCGGCCAAAGAGGGGAATCGGCGCGCTCAATAAAAGGGAAATCGAGGAAGGAGCGGTCACGCAAAACCGACGAAAGGAGGGTGGGGAGTTGTAAAAAGAATCTCCTGAAGAAAAAACATGGATCCCTTGAGTTTGATGGGAGAATCAATCAAGAGACAGAAACAAACTGAGAAAACTTACAAAAGCAAAAGATACTGTGAGGGAAGGAATAATCTTTACTGCTATGCAACGAATCTCCAGAAATGAAAGGCCGCTAGCCATGGGGGGGGAGGAAAATAATACGATGATTATCACCTCAAGTGATGGGGAATGTTGCGGTTGGGTCCCATAACGAACAAAGGGAAAATCCCTACGAGGTAAAGGTGGAGAAGGGGATCTGAGAGGGAAAAGTTAAAGGGCGTCCAATTCGAAAAGCAGTACTCCCGGGTGAGGGTTGGAGGCATTAAGAAGGCAGGAGAATGCAAAACCGAGAAGGAGGGATTAACGGGAAAGGCTTCTGGGACAGAGTAAAGAAACTGCAATAGTATTGAAGCGAGTATTTAGGGGCTTCATAAATCTTTTCCAAAGAACCCCGTCCCAGAGAAGTTCGAGAGCTTGGTCGTTTTCCCGCTATAAAAGATAAGAAACATCTTTTACATCTTCCAGGGAAGGACACGATTAGGGTCCATCGGTCCGAGAGTTGAAAGCAAAAGCGATTAGTAGAGATGGAGCTAAAAAAAAATCAACGAAGGAAAGTCGCGGAAAAGAGACGAGAACCGACGATGTACACAGTATTGAAGAATTTTAGGGCGAGATAGGGGAAGGCACCCTATACCTGGTGCGAGATGCCCGTGGGGGAGAGAGGTGGAGTTAAAAGGGACCTGGTCAAAAAAGGATTGGGGAAACCAAAGTAGCATACAGTCCAAAACCAACGCTCTATTGCCCCGGGGAGGAAGAAAACCCCAACGGGGGGGAAGGTCAAAAGGCGAAAAACAAAAAAAAAAGAAAAAAAAAACTTGAGGGGATGTTGTCTATGTGCCGGTGGAAGGAGAATCGGGACGCAACCCGAAGGGGTAGGCAGAAAGCAGGTGCCTAAGCGAGCCCTCGAACTGGGTTAGTGCCAGGGGAGACAGGACAGCCGAACCGGAACGGAGGGAGGAAAGGGGGTAAAAAAAAAAAAAACAGCCCCCAGGCGGACACCGAAAGCCCACTCCGCCGGGCTCACTCTTCTAGACGCCATCGCCGCTGCGTCCCAAAGATGAGAAGGGGAAAAAAAGACCAATCAGGAGACCGTTGGTTGGGGCTCGGGGAGAAGGTCTAGAAAAACAACGGAAGAGAGGGGGGAAAAAAAAAAGGTCACAAAGTTCTCCTTGAGTATCTTGCTGGGACCTACTTGGCTGTCAGAAAAGGACATGGAGAAAAAAGATAACCTGCCCTGGGAGGGGGGAGAGGGAGAGGAGAAGAGTTACATCTTCAGCATAGTGTTCGAAAGATCATGGCCCTCGTCTTGTATTCCAAAGGACCACAACCTAGGGAGAGGCCCTGAAGGGAAAAAAACTTCTTGAATGGCCTACACAAAGGGGTGGCTTCACTCCTGCGAAAAGGAACAAGAGAAGATAGAACACCGAGAAAAGGAGATGGACACTTATCGGAAATGTTTATGATTCTCGATAAGGGAAAAAAAGGTATGTTCAGGACTTTCCGGGAATGAAAAACTCAACTTAGGTGAAGGACCAGGAAAGTCAAGAAAACACAGGAGACTAAATAAAAGGAAAAATCGTCAGGAAAAACGTGAGTCGGGGGGCCTTCCTAACTAGACTCAGCGCATCCGTAAAAAAAAGAATCCATCCAAAGGGGACATCTGCCGGGTGGTGAATCGATATAAAAAAAGAAGACTAACGAGAAAACTGGAGCGCCCCTCGAACGAGCGCGGAGTCAGGGGAAAAAAGACTGGGCGGACAGAAATTGCACGAAATTTAAGCTTAACCCTGGGCAGATTTGGCTTCCTCGTAGGGTCGGGTTCGACAAACAGCCACCGGGAACAAGGCAGAGGAGCGTTGGGGGAACGGTGGACAGCCGTTTGGAAACGTTCTAACTAATCAATACTAATGAGCTGCAAGAATCTTTTGACGCGGGTGAGCGGACAGCTACCGATTCGTAGCAGGGCTGGAAAGTCCGCATAAGATTCAGAAAGAACCGGAAACGTGATTGGTTGTACAGGGCCCTCACCATAAACAAGGCTTCCGTCTCAGTTGCCAATTCAGGGAAAAGTCAGAGAGTAGAATAGCACAGAATAGGGGTAAGAGCTGGTTCGGCTCCATGGCGGCGTAGGAAGAGAAACCGGGAACGTAAACATCAAAAACAGGGGACTAAGTCATAGTTCGGCTGTCGCAAACGGGAGCGAGGCTGGGAAAATCGGGAGAAATGGCGGTAGGGGAGGGGATCCCGATTGGAAGAGGGCCAGAAAGAAAAAAAGGGTGCTCGACGGAGGGCGGCGAACACGAGCGGCCCTGGAGAGAAACTAAAACACAAGTGATCCATGGAGGTGTAGGAAGCCGGCTGACAAAAAAAAAACGCCAGAAGGACCACGATGAAAGAGGCGAAGAAAAACAGGGGATACCCCACGGGGAAGAACAGTCTAGGGAGGTCCTCTGTACACATGGAGGGTTTCATCATTATATCTACTTATCGAGGAAAAGCCTACCAACATATGGGGCATTAGGGCGGGTACACCAGTCAACCCTGAGTGCGTCCCTATACTACCTACACCTCATACTTATCCGGGGCGACGACCTGGGTAGGGACTAAAAAACACGATCAATGGCGTTGACCTGTGCCAGTCGAACGCAATTTGGCGGGGGCGCAGTGAAATCCTGGGTAAAGCGCCAGGTCGAAACATATACCTGGTTTAAAAACCCAAGAAGGGGAAAGAAGGAGAATATGAAAAAATAGAGGAAAAAGTAACACAGCTGGGGCGAATCGACAACGACGTGAAGCCACATCCCAGGAAACAACACTCAGAGGGATTCTTGGGGAATGAAAGAAAAACGGTCACGACGTTTTCTAGGGGGGGGCCAACACGTCACTCGCAAAACGGAAGTAAAAGAAAATCGCGCCGAAACAACGGGGAGACGGGCGTAAACCGAAGGGTCGATCTAGAAAAAGCGAGTCAGCCGTCCTGTGGAGTCTCAAAAGAACCGAGGGTTTGTAACTAGAACGCCAAGCCCCTCAAAAATCAAAAAAAGAGCGAATCGCATCGGTTTTTATTGGTGGGGTAACCGCTCTAGGAATTAGGGGGAAAAGGGGGTCGCGAAAACAGGAAATGGGGGTATGCACGCAGAAAAAAAATAGAAATGACAAGAACGCAACCAAACTCTGTGAATAAGCACACGTAACGTCACGGATCAGAACGGGGGGGGGAGGACCACACTAAAACACCAACTATCTGGTAGGTCATTCTCACGGTCAGACAGGAAGGAAGAGGGAATGAGGGGTCCTTTTTGAGCGTGACGGAGACTTTTTAGGACCTATCCACCTAGTTTGGAAAAAAAAAATGGAATAAAAGCCTGTGGGGGGCGGGTTGGGTGTCCCGCAAAGTGGGGACAATGGGGGTGGAACAGGAACGCTAGATCTGGGGGGGAAAGAAGACTGACCGAAGAATAAGACACGGTAAGATGAATAATAGGCTGAGGCAAACCTGGGACAACGGGCCCACCGGCACGCTGATCGTCCGGGCGGGGCCGTGTAAGAGGCGCAAGGGGGACGGGTGAACTGGGCAAGCCAGCCCAACAGGGGACTGTGGGGAAAGGGAGAAATTTACGCACGATGAGGACCAACACGAAGACCGAAGAAACCAAGGGTGGGGAAGAACGAGACGATTATTCAAAGGAAGGGCGTCGACGGGAAAGAGTTCATTGAGTTACTGAACGGAAGGAAAAGGCATACCTCACAACCGGGAAGTCTAAGGAGGGAAAAATGACGTCGCCTAAAGAGGTCCTAGAAAGGGGAAGGTTTCCCCTTGAGTAAAAAGTCCATAGACATAGGGGCCTGTCCACTGTCTTCGCAACTTCGATTCTTCACGGAGAGGCCTGCTCAGAAGATCTCGAAAACAACGGATGGTAGAAAGATAATAAAGTAAAATTAGGGGGTCTAAGACGATCAGTAAAGAAAGTCCGACCAGATCCGTTACGAGTATCGGGGAGGCTGGTAGTAGCACCTCTCATTGGGACATCAACTGCGAGAGAATCTTCGGAACGTCAGACCCAGGGGAGACCAAGTTGGTGTAGGTCCTCTTCCCTTAAATACCCGAGGAACGGACTGAAATCAGAGGACTACTCTCTACTGGAACAAAAACGGGGGGTTCGAAACATGGGGAACGCGTTGGGGTCATCATATGAAAGGGTCTAAGAGGAGGATGACCAAAAAAAACCGGTGTGTCGACTCTTGGGACCCCGGGCCGGGTCACGAGCGGTTTGAAAGGAAAGAAAAAAGATCGCGTTCCGGTGCCTGAAAAGGTGGGCCCCAGGACAGAATAAAACATAGACATCTGAACTTCTAAGTGGGAGGATTGCAGGCAGACAACGAGTAAATGGGGGGTGCCCCTGGGGGGGGGGCACCCAATACTCATCTTTTGTCGTCTCCCCGGCTTCCTAAACGGGGAGGGCCGTCCCAGCTTTGGAGTGAAATCAATATGGGGTTATGGCGACCACAGTATTAAGGGGAAGCAAACGTCACCTCCTCGTGTCGTGAAAGCTCCGGGACGGAAGACGGATCGTTTGGATTGGGCAACCGAGGTAGATACGTGAAGTGCCATTTTAGTATTCCAATAAAAGGGGGGAAGGCTGGTCAAGAGATCTTAGGATGAAAAGAAACCATTTTTCTATTGTCGCAAACGCGGTTAAAAAGTCCACGAGCTTTTACCCCACTCAAACACGCGTTCGAGGGAGAGGGATTTCTGAAGGAGTGCGGGCATGGGGACGTGAGAAAAAGGGTAAAACCGACTGGCTGGTAGCCTAGAATCTGTCGGAGGTTCTTAGTATTCAAGGCGGGACTCCTACCGGAGAAAACTCTACGTTGCTTTCGCGGGCCGGTTCTGTGGGATTAAAGGACGAGGTGCCTTGTGGAAAGGGATACAAAGAAGGGTCCGGGAAGTCTGTAGGGTAGAAAAACCCACATCACTCTTTTGGTGCAAGGGGGGGGTGGTAGTCCGTCCGGGAGGAGGATGCATATTTCCGCGCTCAGAGAACTCTCTTTTGAAAGAAGAAGAGGTCACCTCTAAAAAAGTATGGGTGGGGGTGCACCAAAAGGGTCTAATGCTCGACCGGTGGGAGAACTTGTGTGGAAAACCCGGCGTCGAAACAATACGATCAAGGAACCCTGGCTCGCACGGGCGGCGAAAGACATCGGCGAAATGATGTTTGGGGATGGCAGGGAAGGTGAACCGGCCCGATAACCTATCCTTATTTTGACGGTAAATTTATCTAATACGAGGGAACTGAAAAAAGCTTTAGAGGAGAATACATGGCAGAGGCTGAGGGGGACGCGACCGGAAAGGGCCAGCCTTTTCCGCACAGAGAAGGTCGAGGTCCTCAGGAAGGAGGCACCTGGGGAGAGAGGGCGCTAGAAGAGGTCATATAGGAAACTAAGAGCGTAGCCGAACGGCAATTGCGGGCAGGCCGAAGTGGCTTACATACCCTCCAGGAGAAAGTCGGGGTGAGGGGATAACTAGACGTCCATCCCGGCGGGGGAGCGCCCACAGACTGCCGAGCAAAAGCGGCGGCCTCAATCCAGAGGGACGAAGAGAAAAGGAGCTCCATATGGAAAAAGGCCGGCTAGCCGGAGGAAGATCAACGACGATGCTTAGGAAAGAAGGGGGTTTGTGAAGGTGTTTAGGGGCAAAAACACGTCCGTGAGCCCTATCTAAGGGGGGGACAGAGAATGAAAGAAAAGGATCTCGAGGCCTCGAGAAGTAGTCAAGGAAGGACGGACCTCCCTGGGAGGTTTAGTCGAACTACCGGACGGCCAGTAGGGGGGGGAACCTCAGTATGAGAGGGAATTAAATAGAGGATCGTTTCGTAAAAAGGGGAAGAAGAAAGCTTCCTAGGGGTCAAAGAGGATGGACGTTAAAGTAAAAACCCGCTGGCAAGAAAGCAACCCCGCCATCACTATCAGGGGGCGATATCGTTGGGGGAAGGTCCGCAAACCAGAAAGGACTCCTAAAAGGGGTTAAAGAGTACAGGGCGAGTCAAGCGTCGGTCCAGATTCAGAAAATCTTTGGTCAGGTAAAGCCCACCAAAAAACCCACCAAAAAATGGAAAAAAAGGGTGAGAATAAAGGGCGATCTTGCGCAAAACCGAGAAACGATTATGGAAGGTCTGCCTCGTCTCATCTCTATTCACACGAATGGAAACAAATATGACGAGGGTGGATGGTAGATGAAAGATAGGGACGGACAAAAAAAGAATGGTGCCGAAGAGGTCAATGTAGTTATGGAGAGAGGATGGGTTCAGTTCGGGGGACCGGAGGGTCACCAGGCCGGTACCCCGAAGTGGGAAAGGCCATTAAGTAAAGCACTACAAAGAGAAGGGAACGAGCAAGATGAAGAAGACAACCACTTGAAAGGGGTCTGCAGTCCATGAGTCTTGGCTTTTAGGTTTTAGAATGAGAGATGGGATCGCGTCAAGAGGAAGACACCCGAGGGTTAGTCCAGGAATGCCGGGGGGGGGAAGAAGACCAGAAGGCCCTTCAAAAACGAGTGGTATTGCCGGGGCACGAACGAGGGAGGAAAATTGACCTACAACGAACATGCAAAGAAAGCGGTAAAGAAACAACGCCGGCGCCACTCCTCCTTGCGAAAAGGGGAGAGAAACCGGTCCGACCGCTGAAGGAACAGATCGGCTGGACGAAGAGGTCCGCTAGATAAACCAATAAGAAAGGGGTTTGCGCTCGAGGGAGAAAGTAAGATCACCACAACACGGAGGAGGATGCGAAGAGGACTCTCACACCGGTTCCTCCTGAGGGGGGAATAATTGTACTGTACCTACTTGCGTCAAAGCTAAAGGGACCGTGGGCTACTGCGGCAGAGTTCCAAGGGTCTATACGAGACATTGGGACACAAAGGATTGTGGTAGAGGCAAAGGTGGGGCATGACCGAGGTCAATCTTCACGACCTGGAAGAAGGGGCGGACATCCTGGCCCCGCGTACGGTGAGTACAAATCACTAAATATGGGCGAGGGGGCAGTTCTCTTCTTCACATGAATGCCAAAAAAAAACTCGGGGTTGCAGAACAAAAGCTTAGAAAAAGAAATAGAACCACATCTCGGCCATAAGGACACACGACCGAGCAAGGCGACATTTCCTAACGAGAAGCGGCCACGAAATCGTTGTGGGGGGGAATCGCATTCTTACACCACCGCTCGGGGAATCGAGGGGGGCAGTTTGGGGCCTGGGCCGTGGAAAGGCTCAAAACTTTTGGTAAGTCCAGGAGGAAAGGGGCACGCAAGACAATAGAATCTCCAGCACTACACACAAGGTCCTAAGCGGCCCCAGCGTTACAGGAGGCAGAGGATCACTCGCCAAACCTGACATAAGTCAGAACTGGGGTTAAATCGGAAACGGTTTACCCTCGGAGGAAAAAACGGCACATCACAGAAGAAAAGGAGCATGGAAATGGCCAGAGCTAAATCGCATCGGTCTTATTAACCCTGTTCGCGAACTGGCCGGACGCTTTGACAGAAAGGGAGGGTAACAGGGACGGAAAATCGATCGGGTTCGAAAACCCGACAAAAGGAAGCGAAAGGCGACGAAGGCGGGGGCGGGGGGCCCAGGAGTCCGGTGTCTAAAGCCATCCTATGGGAAGAAATACTCAGTGAAAAAAGAGGCGATGCTCAACGATCGGAATGAGAGGGAGATGAACTTCGAATACTGAATGGGGGGGGATTCGGAAAGGACCGTTAGGTGTAAAATCAAAACAGAAACCGGTATGGAAAGGGGAGAAGTGGACGCCTTACTCTACAGGAGAGACGCATCCCACTCGTTGCAGAGAGACTGTCTCACCGGAGGGAGTCATGGCCATCACACAGAAATTCCATAACCAGAGCGAAGAGAGCCGGGACTTCAGACGCAAACCCATGGAGCTCGTGAAATGGCAATCGTGCCGCTGGAAAAGATCTGGAACGTCAAAGACTTGGAGGAGGCCGCAAGAGGGCTATTACTGGGGAAGTCTCGGAAAACCGGAAATCTTGAGTAAGGGGAGTATCCATAAACCTAAGGTAATCATGGTGTATTAATACAGTAGAAATACCAAGAACAATCATTGAAATTCAAGCCGTCTTCTAGGAATACTAGCCCTCTGAGGGCGAGGTCGCGCGGAAAAGAAGAGCCGACCGTCTTTGGAATCAAAAGAAAAGGCGGAAGATGCACACCTAAACGCTTCGGGAAAAGCAATCAAAAGCGGAGAGACGGAAAAAGAAGAAAGGCATGCACTGGCGGTCATATACACTCACGAAGGGGAAAGAGGTAGGACCCGATCCCTAAAACAAACAGGGGACAAAGCTCTGTCGTGATCAGTTCCAGAACCCGGATGCAACCCAGAGCACAAGATCCTGGGAGGTGGCCGCCCGTCGCGCCATCTGCAGTTACAAGAGGGGGAAAGAGCAGGACGGGTTCACAACAATTTGACGCCAAGGAACGAGAATCTCCTTTTTAACAAACCAATACCCGGGTTCAAAGAAATAGATAGTCCGCCATCGATTGCGCATCGGAGGGCAATCTCCATCGCTCCGAAATTGAAAGGGCCACCGCCAGGGCCAACACGAAACGCATCGGCGTTGGTGTCGAAACCTCCGGAGAAGCCTCGTTGGCGAAGAACACTCACGCGAAAGGTAAAGGTCCACTCCCGGCAGCGCCAAGCACAGAGAGGGGGCGCCTGCAGGCGCCCCCCTTGACTAGAGAGAAAGCGACAGCCAGTCTTGTTTGAGGGGAGAAAAAAAAAACGAAAGGAGTGGTACAAAGATACCGGGAAAAAGCCGAAGGCGCCGAACCGAACGGCAATACTCTCAACGCGTGGGAGGTGGTTGAACAGATAGAGAAGTTGCATCTTGTAGAAAAACCGCAGAAACCTTGTACGGTTCAGCATAAAGAGAAAGGCGGACCAAACGGGCCCACTGATAGGGTACCTCCTCCCATGAAGTACACTCGAGACCGGTGAGGACACTCAACTATCTGGTATGGCAGGAAAAGGACGCGCGACGATACAAGAGAGAGGGTGCCTTGTGGAGGTCAAGGCAGTCGAAGGGGGGGGAGTGACCCGCCACCTATGGTGATGTAACCCAGAATGGGTGACGTACCGACCCGTTGGGTGAAACCGGTGAAAGAAATCATAGATGCGACTGCCCTACTACAAACCTGTAGCGTAAAAAGTACTGATAAGGAAAAAAGTTATGGGCCCCCGTTCGCCCAAACGTCCGAGAGCTTTGTCGCCGTCCGGATTAAAAAAAAAAAAGCAAAACAGCTAGGCGCTCAAAGGAGAAGGGGACAGCTTTGATCTTGCAGCAAAGAGGTTGGGACCGAACAAAGGGCCTGCCCTCACAGGAATACCCATCCCATTTCTAAGAAAAGGGGGGCCTCCTACGGTGGGGAGATCAAGTATCTGGGACCTTTCTTGAGGTACTTGACTGGCAAAGGACAGTAAAAAGAAATCGGCTCTGTATGTGGGACGGCTCAAAAATACTCGGGGTATTAGCGTCGGCTTGTAAAGGGTCGACGAATAAACATATCGCTCATGTCACCCTTTAGTTAGGCGTGAGTTGCTGCCTTCACGGACTGATACTCATCTGATACAACAACACAAGTTATTATGTAAAAGAGATATATAGGGGTGAGAATGGAGCGACAGTCCCCCTAAAGCCGAATCAGCAGGGACCAGGAGCGCTCGTGAAGTCGTCCGAAGATTGTCAAATCCCTCAGCGATCGAGGGCGGCGACGTACTCAAAGACTTTCGAAAAAGACGTGAGGTCTTACTAGGAAAGCCATACCAAAAAAGACTGGGGGGAAAGGATACGACTGCAGGGGGATACTAAGACGCTCACTGGCTGAAAAAAGTGTGGGGTCGCCGGACCGGGAAAAAAAAAAAAAGAAACGTTATGCATGAAGAATTAGAAAAAAAACACTGGACATGCAGATCACCTCTTGCAACAAACGTCAGAAAGGTGTACTACAGGCCACAAGGAAAAGGATAGAGGTGGAACGGTGGGAGCAATTAAAGGGAATCAGATCGCATAGCTCTAGGAAGAGGCGTGCAGTCTACCTTCCCAGAGAGAAGGTAGGCTTCGGGGGAGGCCCCCACGGGGGGCCGCCGCACAATGCTTGGGGACATCCAAGGAGGGTCGGGCAATAAAAAAGATGACGGATTCCGCACAACGGGGAAAGAGATAGGTATCGTAAGCGAGTTAGCCTGAGACCGATCGTTTTATTTTGGGTGAGACCGTCGCGAAGAAAGTGAATTGCCGTGGATGATTACTCAAGAAAAGGTGCCTGGGATTGGAATGCTATCTAGATGCAGAAAACACCTTGTTTCGAGGTCCTCGCCCCTGGCCCAGAATTAAGAAGAGGTGAACCACTCCCCACTAGGTTCTAGGAGGAGGAGTCGAGAAGTCGTGAGTTCTGGGCACCGGTAGCGGTAAAAAAATAACTTTCGGCCCCAAAGACGGCAGTTAGAGGGGGAAGGGAAAATCGTCACGCGGGCGCCGGCCGCTCAGCCAAGAGGGCAGGGGAGGCTACGGAGGGTGTGAGGGAGCGTGACCGTGTGGTAATTCTCCCAAACTCTTCCAGACTCGGATGGGGGTCCTACAAAAAAAAAAGTAGGGGGAAGTGTTGGGACCTATGGACTGCCTTCGGGTGAAGAAAGGGCCGGGACCAGCGAGAGGACTCGACTCTGCAGTAAGGGATGGGGGGGTTGACAAGTCTATGCAACTCGTGAGAATTTTTTCACCCGTCGGCGTCAGAAGGAGATACAAAGACCGAATGAAACGAGGGAAAGGCAGACGACATCCGTCTCTTTAGTTTTGGGGGGGCCTCAGGGTATGGAAAGAATAAAGAATCCACGTCTATGGGGGAAAGGTTGGAGAGGGAGAAAGGAAAGTTACCTTCGAGACCTGACAGCAAGTGGGGGGGGTTGGGAAAGTGGACTGGGGACGTCGAGAAGGCTTCTAGTCCGGTTCAAGAAAGATGATGGTTGCTAGGGAAGACTTCTTTGCGGAAAAACCGACGGGGGAGAGAGTGCTCAGCGAAGCATTCGCTAGAGATAGGAGAAAAGAGCAGTGCATGTAGTGTCTGTGAGACGGAAGGGACTAATAAAAATAAAAGTAGCGTCGGGTTATTGGCATCCCTAATCGTGAAGCGTAAGCTGCGCGCCCCTTCCCTTAAGGCCCCTCGAGGCGGAGGTTCATCCCGCGGGACTCTCCTCGACCGGGAATCAACAAGGGGCATTGCCGTCGAAATCAAACAGTGGAGAAGAAAATTAAGCCAGATGAGTGAGAGACTGGGGATTTTGAGGTGTGTAAGGTGATTGCAAAGAAAGGGGGCCGTTGAGCCGAGCTCTTAACCCGAGAGGAATGGAGAGGATAGAGGACGGGACGATGAATTGCGGCCCCTGCAAGACGAGAAAGGTTATGGTGAGGGGGGTAGTTCCAGATGCAGAACTTCCTTATAAGAATGAAAAGCCTTATGAAAGGAAAGGAACGATCCTTCGATATTGTGGAGTAGTCATTCTGAAAGGCACTAGGCAGGGGGGGATTATGGGCATGTAACAAAGTCATTGGGAGGCAAAACCTCTGTAAACAGCCCAAACGGACAGCACGACAATGGAAATCCAGGTGGAGTGTTTCGAAACCATAACGAATAGACTAAGATAGTGTAGATCTTCCAGTTAGAGTAAAAGAGTAGGTCAGAGGTTCCTAAGAAAGTTTATACAAAGAGAGGAAAGATGGAAAAAATGTCAGTCTAAAAGAAAAGGGCTAATAGGGAGGGGCGGTATCTGGAGAGTCTAGCTAGAAACTAGATTACCCAGTATAGAATGTTATGGATGGCGATGTAAGTACATTCAAACCAAGGAAAACGTTGCAGACGAGAAAAGGGTAGTGATGGAAAAATATGTGGAGGTTCTGGCCTTGAGCGAGGGACTTTGGGAACCGAAGTGACAAACTGCATTAAGAAACGCTCGGTGCACTAGAGGGAAGAAAAGAAAAAAACGCTGAGGGACTCTTACCTAGAAAAGGAAAGCTTGCTTGCGTGGGGTGTCTGGCCGAGTGTTAAGCGGGTCGAAGGAATGACGAAACAAAACCGATGGGTGAAAAAGGAAGGGGCCGAAGCCGCAGGCAAATCGCCCAAGGTGGGAAGTTGAAAGGTGGAAGAAAGAGAAGGGAAGAGCTGGTAACCCCGCGGAAACCATCAGGAGAAAGGGTGACGCGTTGAAATTCCCAAACCCGCCCTCCTCCGTGAGAAAGAGAAAGAGCAGGCCATCGCCGCGTAAAGACTAAAAAAGAGAGAGGAAAGTGGGAAGCTAAGGAAAAAAGGAATTTGTGGGCGTCTCATCTGGAACGATA
>Ga0179593_1467131_pt1 | contig 13949 bp, 19 predicted proteins | sample CZODoug2_1_08_16_FD_185931 | JGI IMG/M metagenome (GOLD analysis project Ga0179593, IMG submission 185931) | Vadose zone soil fungal communities from Angelo Coast Range Reserve, California, USA - CZODoug2_1_08_16fungal (PacBio error correction) | ecosystem: Environmental > Terrestrial > Soil >...
AGAGACCCACCATGGACTCAAAACACGTCTCGTGTACCCAGCTCTGAAATCTTAAGTGTTTTTGTTATGTATCGAGGAAGGCTCGCGGCGATCGATAAACTACAAGGAAGGAACCTCGGAGTAAATGCGAGAAGTGGGGTCCTTATATAAATCCGTGAAACATTTGTCGTAAAGGGTTTGCATTTTTGGGGGGGGACTCGCATTTGGTAAAGACATCCGGCAACGTAAGAGAAATTAGAAGGAGCAGCGTAGGAAAGAAGGGGATAACGCTTGCGGGGAATGTGCAAGTCAATGGGATAGAAGATTTTGTGTGGAGACGGGGGGTCAAACAATTTTGCGGAAACGAATTGAGATTGACGGCTGAGGCATCCAAAAGGCAAATCAACTAAGTCAAATGAAGGTCCGGGAAGAACAGTCAAGAACGAGTCCGCGTGGATCCTGGAATGAAAGAGGAAAGAGGGTACGGAGGGAAAGAAGGAAAGACTCGGAAAGTCGGACGGAATGCAGCCACGATGTTCGGAAATGGGTGTTACGTGTGACGAAGAAGAAGGAACACATGGAGGCAAGGTGAAATTGAGGCTGCCCCTTTTGGCCAGCCGCGGCATCGATGTTGCTGATCCCCCCCCGCCTTGGGGTACTTTTCCTCCGAGTGGCCATTTGATTTCTCAACGGTGGGGGCCAGCCGTGCCACCAGCAGGTTATGGGCGGGTTTGAGAAGGTCTCTAAAAGCAGAGTCGGGCGAATCCATCTTTGCTGGGAGGGGTTTTTTTCCAGGAAAAGAATGGCAGACAAAGTCCAAAAAATTGTTGTCTAAATAAAAAATACAGGGAGGGAAATTTCTAGAGCACGTGACAAAATCCATGATGGTGGGGCCAGAAGGGGTTAGAGTCGCGACGCCCGGCAAAAGAAAAAACGGCAAGGGGAGACTGCCAGAGGGGGTTAATGGGGGGCAAAAACGCCAAAACGTTCGCTCCGCGAAAAGATGGTTTGTGTCATAGGTCAATCGGGGGAAGAGAGCTCCTAAATTTCATTGGCGAACTATGGCTTTGAGTAGAAGTTGGGAGAACGAAATCTGGGAAAAGAAGGTAAAATAAGGTCAACTGGGAGTCAAAACACAGTTCGGACTTCGATCAAGTCTAAGTGGTGAGGGGGAGTCAACGGGGAGTTTGGCTGTTACAACACAAGGCGGGGGTAATCTGGGCTGTACTCCGGCAAGCAAGACATGGCTCATGCGGGCCAATGCCATTCCCGGCACGCCCCAAAGACTTAAAAAAAACTTCCAAAAACGAAGAATTGTGGCGGCCGTACATGGAGTTCAGGAATGAGCAAAGACCCTCGGGAAGGGTCGGAAAGGTCTCGATAATTCGATGGGGCTTTAGTGCCGGCTGCCCAACTTAGGACCAAAGAAAAAAAGAAGAGAGCCAATTCCATTAGCCAATCGAACTGGACGATTCTGGATTACCACAGATGAAAGAACATCTCTAGTAGAAATCGCTGTCTGGGTTTAAGTGAGGCTGCAAGTTCTCAGGAAATCAGGCCCTACATGTGATGAAATAAAAGCACAACAAGCGGCTTGGGGTCGACTAGGGCGGGTTCACATTCAGATAAAATATTTCTAAGGCTGGAGAGGGGGGGGTCGTATTTGGAATTGTCATGCCCGTTAGCGGGAAAGTTAGGAACGGAGAAGCGGACACAGTTGGAGGGGGACACGTTGGAAATTGAGATTAAAAAAACGATCACAAAGAAAATGCGGTGGACAATATTCCAGTTGTATATCGAGAAAACACACGGGTAGGAGGGAAGGGAAATGACATACAATTAGTAGACCCAGGACTGCTGGGGATCTTTTACTAAAACAACCGGGACCTGATTTTGGGACAAAGGAGAATTCTAAATGGTAAAGGAAGAAGTACTAACAAACAATTGATACCTAAAGTCATGTAAAACTAGACTCTTGTGGGTGTTAAGGACGTGTTGGGAAAAAGACCGGTTGAGGGATTTGATCGCCCGAGTGGAAGTTGGCTTCTCTCTTAATCAGGAAACGAATTCAGATGTTTTAAGGGATAGGAAGGTTTTCGGGGGACTAATTTAATTTAAAAGAACGGTCACAGTTCTTGTTGGGGGATAGAGGTAAATGAGGGTTGGAAGCCGGAGTTTGGGGGAAAGCACGAAACAATCGAAGTGAAAAACTAATGTTCATGGGAATGAAAGCATGACTGGGGGGGCTCATAGCAGGACAGACCGGGACAAGGGTCAACGCAATCAAGAGGTTCGTTGGGCTGCGTCTGGGAAGAAATTTTGGGTTTACGCCGGCATTTGGGTGACAGTGGGACAGAAGGGGACAGCAGGGCTGAACTTGGGAGGATGTACAGGAAGAAAGCAATAACAGGTACTTAAGAAAGAAAAAAGACAGATCATAGATGTCTCGTCTATAGAAAATCAGAGGGGGGGGAGACGGACAATGGGGCATGGCAAGTATCGGCGTTACACTATATAGGTGAGAATAGTGGGGTTCAAAGCCAATAGGGGTGGACCGGAGCAAAGTAATAGCGAAAAAAAAGACCGGCTGTTGTGGCTGGCCTCAAGTTTTTGGGGTTAGACCAATCGTCTTGTCATTAAGCAAAATGGAAAAGAGTGGGAGTTGACTGCGAGAGAAAGAAGAATTTTACCATTTTACATAAGCAGTGAATTGGGGAAAGGGATGAAGACTTTAGAGAAGCGCACCAGTTGGTGGGGGCTTAGGGGGGGAGTCCGGCTTGTGTTCGACCGCAAACGGAAGGATAAATCGTTGGATAGACAGAAGTGTCTAGGTTAGACAGGGGGGGCCAACAAGCCCGACCGGAGGCATGATGCAGCCAACGAGAATCCAGAGAAAATCGGGGGGGGGGGGGTACAAAAGGGGACTAAAAAGGAGTCGGCCAGATAAGGACGACTTCCGAAAGCCGGAGGAAATTTAGCCGCAAAATGGGTCAGCCTGACTGGGGGCCGGACTGGGGGAGGGGGGGGGGCGTAAACCAGGGAGAAACTTTACCGAACATCCGCGTTCTGGAAAGCATCCTAAGAAGAGACGGTGAAAGAGATCAGGCAGAAGGTGCGGAAAAGCAGGGCGTACTGCGGAATTCGAACGACCGAATCAATTTGAGACTGGGGCTTAAAATGTCAGGGGGGGACCGGCAAGTGAGACAATTCCGGACAAAATTGGGAGGGAAATCAACAAAAGGTGGGAGCGGGGGCAAAGCACAGTTAAAAACAGGGAACGGAAAAAGCACAAGCCGGGTATCAATTATGGCGCAATAGGGCGCATTTACCAAGGCCGATGAAAGGGGGGGGAAAGCAAAGGGGGGCGGGGACAACGAGAGGAAAAAAATGGACAAACTTGTGACGCCCACTGGTGCACACGGACCGAAGTCTCAACACCCTGAGGAGAAGGGCCCACGATTTGACTCATCGTCGGCTCTACAGAACCGCTATAAATGAATCTAGAAAGCATCTAATCAAAGGTCCAGCTGCGTTGGCATCGAATCAGGGTTTGGCGGGTTCAATTGGGAGAGATCGGAAAAAAAAAAAACTGAGGAGGGGAAAAGGGGGGGGAAAGGGGACTCACAAAAAAGATCGTTGCCCGAGCAATATGAAGAGAGGGTTGTTCTGGCAGTCATCTTTAGCTGAAAGTCAAATTAGGGAGCCTACTCGAGATTCTAGTGCCTTACGAGCAAGGGTTGTATCGATGACCGTTAACGGGGGGAAAAGAAAATTTGCCAAAAGTGGGAAAGGGGGGGCTAGTGTGTAACGCAAAACTTCGGTCTTACATTAATAGGCGAAGGCGAGAAAATGGCGACGCGCGTACAGCAAATGGGGAGAAGGGTTTTAAACGTTCCGGTTCAGCCAAATTGGGTGGCCGGTCCACTGGGGGGTGTCTCGGGTAAGCCCGACCTGTTGTGGGCCCAAGGGGCCGGGACGTAGGATGGCCTCAAGGAACTCAACGCCAGGGCTAAAGGTGATTGTGTGAGTTCGGAAAAAGAAGGGGAAAAAACCGCGGATCCGGGGAGGAAAAAGCTTTGACGGCGAGGTGACCGGCTGACTTCGAGGGAATAAATCTGAACGGAATTTCTGGTCCCCAAAAGAGCTGTGAAAGTTTGGTGGGGGGCGGGTGTAATCGCAAACAGAAAAAATAGGAACTAAGTACTGGACCAATGTTTCCGGCTGCAACCTTGGTTGGAAGGGCAAACCTCAGCGAACGCGACATGATTGGCGGGAAGCCTCCTTCCCGGTAGTTGCGGGGGGAAAAAAAGGGCGGGTTTGCCTGGGTATGTCGAGGTGGGTGAAGACGGTGCAACAAAAAGTTCGGAAGTGAAGGTCTCCTGACAGAGCCGACAGGGAGGGGGGGAGATCCCTCTTGGGTCAAACTACAGTTTTTTTGCAAGGGGAAAAGCCACAACCAGACCGTCCAACTGGGGTCCTGCCTGCCGTCCATTTGAATGGAAGAAAGGCAAAAAATCAAGAGGGAGGTACCTCAGAAAGTTGTAGAATGCAGACGAAAAGAACAGGCAATTAAGTGGGGGGGATCAAGTCGGCAAGAACCTTTCTCGAGGAATGGGGAAAAGGGAAAAAAATTGACGGTCAGGGGGCTGGGAAACTGGAAAAGAACGAGAAAACAAGAGGGCGAATTTGTTATTTAGGTTCGGCGGGTTTAAGGCAAGACAATTAAATGGGGGGGGGGGGGCTGGGGCAAAAACTGGGAGTGAAAAAACAGTATAGTGTCTACTAAAGAGAACCAAGCGGGAAAATCAAAGAAGAAAAAGGGTTCAAAATAGAAAAGTTGACAGCCGGGCGTCGACTGAAACTTGAGAAGTCGTTTTGCAGTTGGTGGAAAACAAAAAGGCTGGCGGGCGCTGAGGACTAACAGGAACATCCGCCTGACTGCATTCAAAGGGAAAACCGCAAAATTCCCAAACAAAACATCAAAAAAATCAATCCACGGCCAAATCCTCATGGATGTCGCAAATTAATGCGGGAGGAGAATGAACATCGAATCTGTAATGAACTGAGCCAAAGATCAGTAGAAAGGCACCGTAGGCATATTAATGATAGGGCAGGGCCCAAAACAGTAGACCATCCAGGGGGATCCACTTGCAGCCAATCCTGAACTGCGAAAAAAGGTCTTTAGGTGCAACAAAAGACGGTTCGATCATACCGAGGAACTACGAAAACGACGATCGTGGGACCGCGGGCTGAAGGACAGCTAAAGCAAAAGATTCAGTCATCACTTGGCGGAATCACGAAGGGAAATTGGCTGACGCGAAATACAAACAAGGAGTAAAGTTCTAAAAGGGAAAAATATGGCGGGGGGGTCGTAAGGGGGGGGGGCCAAGGAAAAAGTGAGCGACTCTCTTCAGGTTTGCGAACGGGGTGGTGGAGAGGAAGGAAAAAAAAAAAAATCCCCAGGAAAGGTTCCATAGTCAGCGGAGCGAATACGCGAAGTCAACAAACAACGAGGGGGAAATAGGATAAATAACTTAATGACTGGGAAAGCAGTAGTGTTGTGACGATTCCACACCACTGGTAGGGGTAAAAAAAACGGTGGACAGAATCGTCGACTTGAGGGGAACTGACCAATAAAATTACTAAGAAAAATTTAAAGCAGGAAACGAGTAGCCAAATTGTGGACACGAGGCGGAAAGGCCGCGGCGGAGTTGGAAAAGCAAAAACCTTGGGTGGATGGGAAAGGGGCGGAATTAAGCCGGGGAAAAAAATAAGCGAGGGGGAAGAGGTGGGCGAGCGAACGAGAATGGGACACCAGCTGGGACATTTTCGGGGGAAAGAAGTTAAACGCTGTAGGGGGGCTGAATAACCGAGTTGGGGGCAGAACTTCTACTTACGGAGAGCGTGTAAGTAATCCATGAACGGAAGATATGGACGATCCATCACCACGAAAATGTAGGCACCCATCCATATGATGAGGTGGGCGCAGGAAAAATTGCCGTAGGGTTATGGTCTAAGGGTGATGGGGGGGGGGTTATTGGGGAAAACATGAAGGCACACGGGGAGGACAAGAGGAAGATCCAAAAAACATCGTTGCGTAAAATAAAAAAGAAGTGGGAAGAGCAAAGACAGGAGGGATACGGGCATTTTTAAGCACAGTTGGACCAGGAAATCAAAGACGAACCTTGGCTGGGAGTTAAAATAAAAAGAAATAAAACCGGGCAAAAGAACAGTTTCAAATCCAAGAAAGGGGAGCGAGCCAACGAGGGAATACTACAACACAATAAAGGGGGGGGGGAACGTCTTCATCAATAGAATGGGTTGGCTGGGGGTATTCCAAGCTAAATCTTGGACTCTTATCCAATCGTGAATAAGGTATTTTCCGGGTGGTGAATACTAGAATTTAACAAGAGGTGAGATGATGGGGATTTGGGGGGGCAATGATGATCGAGGGGCGCAGCACGAGAAAGTGGGGTATTCTTGGGGAGGGACGAAGGACTTGGGGACATGAAAAACAAACTTAAGAATCGGGGGGGGGAATCGGCCCAAAATGCGGCGGAGGACGTCCCAAGAAGAGGAGAAGCTGCACCACACTAGGGAACCAAAAAACTGAAAAAAAGGATAATAACAATGGCCTTAGGAGTACAACTAAAAGAAAAGGGGCGAGACAAGAGCAAGGAAAGGAACCGAAAGGGGGGTCTACCTGCGGGTCCGGCGGTAGTTTTAAAAAAAAAAAACTTGAAGGCAGAGCTCGGAAAAGGGAAGGAAAGGAAGAAAGAAGTAGGCGCATGTCCGCCAAGGGGAATTCAATACACGCATTCTGAAGAAACTACATAACAATTTTATACTTAGGGGGGGGGGGGGGTGGGGGGGGGGTCATTAGTAAGGGTTTAGGACCCTCAGACGAAGTCAATCTATAAGAGAAAATTGGGGATGTATATCAAACACAACCAAGAGTGTGCGGGAAGTGCACACCAAAATTTGGGGAATTAAAGGTAAAGAAAATCGTCTAATTGATTTAGAGATCAAGTAAAGGAAGTCCGATTAGAAAAAACAGACGCGTCAAAAAGTCGGGGTTTTGTGGGCTTGATGTGGATGTCATTGCATGGGACTGGACTCAAACCAGTTGAATCGGAGAAGAGAACCTGATTTGTCATTTCACAGGGGAAACGAGGGGTTCTCTCGGGGCTTCGGAGAAAAAGGGAGGATGAAAAAAGAAAAATCTCTCCAGAGGGCCACAGATGGCGAGGGAGGTTGCAGGGGAGGTGGACAAGTGGGGGGGTCGCAGAGCAACAACGACAGCCCTGGTGAAAGAGAGAGTAAAAGCAGTTCCTCGCAAACCTGATTCGTACAAGGGGGGGAGACTTTAAATGTCGGAGGAAAAGGGTGGGGGACGGGAGGGATCAGTTAATCTACGCGGTCATCAAAAAAAGGAACAGAGGAAAGGGAAAGAGGTTGTCGTGACGGGATGCTGAACAGGTTTCAGTCATAGTGTTTCCAGTGGGGGGAAAAAGTGCGGTAAAAGTGGTAAGGCGGAAAAAATAGAGAGGTGGGCGGGAATGGGAACACTCATGAAATTGGAATATCAAGGAAGTGGGCTGGGTTCTGTAAAAGTTGTGGAAGGGGACAAACTTTGGGGGGGGTTGTCTCGGGATTGGCTCAAAAATTGGCATCAGAATGCACAGAGCGACGGTCTGGAGTGCAAATAAAAAGCATAACACCCAAGTCGTCTGAAAAAAGGGCTGTTAAAAATGCAGAGGTCGTACGAGTGTCATCTTAAGGAGAGAAAGTGGGAACTTAACCGACTGCGGATGACTTTCAGGAGGGGAAAAGAGAAAATGATTTAAAGGGGAGCGGCTGGGGAAGGAATTGCTGGGTACCAGCGCAGCGAGTTTCTAAATTGGGGGCGTTGTGGGGGACTAAAAAGACGACGGCCATGGAGTAATGGGGGAAAAGGGGGGCTGCAAAATTTTTGTAAAAAAACAAAAAATCGATTGTCGCGGAGGCCTCTTGAAATTGGTCTTGGCAGTACCGGGGGCTTTGGAATTTGGGGGAGGGGGACAGGTGGCAGGACGGTTCGCAATTTTAGGCTGTTGCTCGAAAAAGAACGGAAATTTCGGCAGGGTCCCTGGGGGGTGAATTTTGTGGTCCATAGAAAAGAAGAGAAAGTAGAACCGGGGTCGCCCCTGCTGCTAACAGGGGCTTCATCAAGTGGACAAAAGAAAAATGGCGTTGGGGAAACTGGTGGCAAGTTTTAGTCTGGCATCCGCGAACTAGCGTCAAGGTGGAGACGCGGGAATAATGATTTATCATGTGGTGCCGATAAGAACCCAAAAAAATCGCCAAAAAAGAAAACAGAGCATAAAACAAAGAAGGTAGGTGGAGGGCGGAGGTCAATCGGGGCTCGGCAGAAAAGGAAGAGGCCTGGGCTTGGGGGGGAAACTAATGGAGGGGTGGAAACGATATGAAGTTTATAGACGGAAACTAAGGTGGCAATCCCGCGGGTAGGAAGCCTTTCACGGTATTCCGTGCAAAAAGAAGAAGATGTGTAGATTTCGGGCAGGGGAGAAGAAAGGTGGAACAGGGGGAGTGCAACTCTGAAGGGGGGCTGGTATACGCCGAGGAACGGCGCAGGAAAATGAACGCTCAGATCTACCGCCGGCAGGGAAGTCGGGAAAAAAACGGGCGTCAATCGTCAAACAAGGTCAAAAAATAAAGAGACACAGGGAATAGCAAAAAATAGTTCTTTGACGTTAATCACGTACATGCGTTAAGGGGAAAAATGGAGGCCTCAAAAGCGGAGGATGTGCATGGGCGGAACATATAGCTCGTCACTTAAGGATTTGATTTCAGAGCCTGGGGGTAAATCCAAAGGAGAAGGGGGACCAAGAGACAGCGATCAAACTGATGACGGGCGTCGAGGTGAAAAGTTAGGCCCCGACTGGGGGAACTCGAATCTGTGCTGAATTAGACAAGGGAGGGGAGGATCGAACCGGAAACAATCCTCCCCGGTCATTAGTCTCTTTCGGTGTGCCTGGCCGTTAGCGTCTGACCAGACTCCTGTCTTGCCCCGTGCCCGCTGTCTTAGTTTGATTCACGGTCGAATGTTTCAACCGCGGGGGGAAGACGGGAGCTCTCTACCTTGCACTCTGGTCTTGGAGGGCATGCATGAGACCGGGGCTTGGCACTCTGTCTCATGGGGGTTAATCATCTTTCATAGCGGTACTGCGGGTCGGATTTGTCTTGGGGGGAGGTGAGTTACGTCTTTACTTCGGTGTGTGGACTCCCAAGCGGTACAGGTTCCTTGGAACGGGAGAGATCCCGCGGGGCGCCGGAGCTTCTCCTAGGGTTCCTCAAGGCATCAAACGCCTCCTAGCGGTGTCTTTGTGTTTTGGGGCCGTTTTTGTTGTTTGTTGGTGGGGGGGGGGGGTTATGGGGGGGGGGTGGGGTTTGGTTTCTGGGGGGGGGTTTGTTGTGGGTGGGGGGGGGGGGGGGGGGGGGTGTTGTGTCGTGTTAATTGGGGGGGGGTGGTGGGGGGGGTTGGGGTGGGCGTGGTTGGGGGGGGGAGGTGAGGGTTGTGCGTCTTGTGGGGGGTGGGGGGTCGGGTTCTTACATCGTGGAAAGGTCGCCCCCTAGTTGCGGGACGGTGACCGAAGGGGGAAGGTGACACGACTTCCTGAGTGAAATTGGGCACGTCGCTGTTCGAGGGAGAACTTGACAATTATAATAGGGGGGGGAAAAGGACGTGATGAGGGGGGGGGGGGAGGTACGGTGGGATTTTTACCTGGTAAAAGGGAGCAGGGGGGTCTGAAGGGGGAGGGGAAAAGAGGGTTTTACGGTCAGGCAGGGCTTGGCATACTTCCGAGATCCACCCGAGGAAGACGGAGATGGGGTGGGGGTTAGTTATAAAAAACAACACGGAGGAGAAAAACGAGAAATAGACCTGGAGAAAACAGGAAAATGCTGGGGGGAGAAAGATAAACAGGGAAAAAAGTTAGAGGAACGACGGGACGCCCGGCCAAAAGGAAAAGTAACGGGGAACCAACTACTTCAAGAAGGAACACGCGGGCTCTTTGAAGTGGGGACACAAACCAAGCCGGCGGAGAGTTGGAAAAGGAAAACGGGAAGGGCCGCTGGGAGGAGGCGTAAAGAAGCCGGGAAAGCGATTATTGAAAGGGATAAAGCCAGGTAATGACAGAACTGATCAACGGAGATTGTGCGAAGTATTCAGATGTTTCGATCAGGACGGTTGGGGGGGAAGCAGATCAAGATGAAAAAGCTACGGGGTAAGATCATAATAGGTGAGGGAAGACAGGACGAATGGCCCTAGGTACCGTCCCGACGAAATCTTGGGAAGTAGGTTTTTAACGTCAGTGTCTTCTGTTGATTCGCTTGCACGTGTGCCTGGTTTCCGGTCCCTAAATTAGTCCGTCTTCTAGTCTAGGGAAATTGGGAAGCTGCCATTCATCGCCGACAATTGGCGAGCAAGGACCTGAAGAAGAAAATTCGAGATAGGAATGGACTGCTTGCATTGGGACTCACATTTGTGATGGGATAACATGAGGGGTGTTGGGTGAAAAACGTTATTCGTCTTTAGAACACTGTCAGGGGAACGCCAGATTGTACAAAAAAAAATTACGAAACAGATCCGTCCCGAACTTTGGCCAACTTGGGGGTTGTGGATGGGTGGAGGGGGGGGGGGGGGGTTTGGTGGGTGTGGGGGGTGTTGTGGGTGGTGGGGGGGTGGGGGGGGGGCGCCCAGCCCTGCGAGCGGAAGATGAAAAGTAACACAGAAGCAACGGATGTTGGGAAAGGAAACGAGGGGTCATTCACGCAACCTTTGTGTGGGTAATTAGCAAAGAGAACGCGATGCGGAGGACAGCTGGGGGTGGGGGGGCAGGGTCGGGGCAAAAGCTAGAAGGGCACAAGTGAGTGAAAGGGAGGGATTGGGACGGAAGGGGAATAGGGCACAGGGCGACGCAACTAAAGGTCGGTTGCCTCTTCGGGCGGGACAGAAGTTGATGGGACACGGGAAACAAAAAGGAGAAACAAGAGATTGGGCTGGCAATTGCATTTATCTAAAGGTGCGCCAATCAAAAGACACTGAAGAAAAAAATGGAACAAAACCGGGGAAGAACAATTAAAAAAGGTTCCTAAAAGACAGAAGACAGGGGAGGGATTAAGAAGAGTATATGTAGCATGACGAAACTTCGGGTAAAAGGGTGCAGAACCGCCTTTGGTCAGGGTAGAAATGCTTGGTTAAGTCTGGAATGGGCGGGGTACATAAAAACGTGCAGCTCTTTAGTTAAAACTCATTCCGGGGAATAGCCTGAAGATGAGCACACGATGTGCAGTCATGCACGTGAGAAGAGTTCATAGACGGACGAACGTCCAAGCCTTGGGGAGACTTGGCTGGGTGACGGGTTACAGGTATCCATGTTGGGGGCAAGAAGCAAAGAAATATGGCGTACCAAGGACCCATTTAAGGAAGCAATATAAACAAAAAGTTTCGGGAACGCAACCAAAAAGGTGTGTGATTCTCGAACAAGCAAAGGTGGACAAAGGGAATGTCACGAGAGGGAAGAAAAAAGGGAACCAACGAAATCCAGGCCATCGAAGAATAGTTGCGGACAACTCAGGAAAAACTGAAAAAAAGACTGTCACAGATGAGCTAAGTTTCAAACGGTCATCAGTAAGAGACGAAAAAAACCGGTAAGGGCATCCGGGTGGTGTAAAAATCTCGGACTTCTTCAGTCTGAGCCGCGGAGGATTCAGGCGGAAAGGAGAAAGATAAAATCTATCGCCATATATTCCCTGTAGCGGGAAGAGAACGTAGCGGTCAGAGGGGCCCTGGGGGCGGGATCAGACAAAGAGACAACGGAATAGTAAAAGTAGAGAGGAAAACCGGGAGCAAAAAGGGTCATTGCCGAGGACCGTAATTATAGGGGAGGGCCGGCCTTGTCACGCATAAAGGTAAGTCGCCAGGACGGAAGGACAAATAAGGTGGCGGTAATATTCGAGATCAGGTGGTGCAGGGGGGGGTGCACAGCCGAGGCCGGGTCACACTTAGGGGGATTTTTGCATGTAGCGTCCTACGGTGTAAAGGCAAAATTGGATGTAGGAAAAAACACAATCTCAGACAGGGAATAGAAGGGAGAAATGCTGGGAAAAGGATTTCAAAGGAGAAAGGATGGGGGGAGGTAATCAATGACCAAGGGTTTTGGGCCGCCGCCACTTGGGTGTACAGGTTCCCAGCAAGTGAAAGGCGCTTCGGCTGGGCAGACAAAGGTATCAACAAGGGAAAAAAGTGAAAAAAGTGAGGAGTCTATGTGTCAGGGAGGGATCAATTGAAATGACTAGGCGGTCTCCTGGAAAAGGGGAAAAAAGAGGAGGAAAAGAAATGTTCCACCGATGGTAGAAAATTGTTTTGGGGGGATGTCGTAAACCAATACAAATAAACCAAAGGCCTTGAAATCTCCGGGGGTAGACGGGCCAGATGGGGACGAGCATACTAGGACTCGACGAAAAAGTTTAAGGGCCGGAGACTGGAGGGGAGCGCCCACGAGGCACATTGGAAGAGTTGGAGAGAACCTATGGGGAAAAGGTGGGGGCGGGGGGGGGGGGGATTGGGGCTCAGGTGGTGCGCACTGGAACCGGGAAGGTCAAAAGCGTTGATTGGGGACTGGGTAAACAAGGAAAGCAAGGAAATGTCAGGCCTAGAGATGTACTGGGGGGAAAGTTTTGTTTCCACAGCAGAAAAAGGGATCAAGCCGGGGGGGGATCACAAACTTGGTGGGACGTCGAAGAACGCGGGTCTTTGCGACAATTCGAATGATAGACAGTACAAACAAGGATATGTTGTTCCAGATTTGGGAGCGGGTCTGAGGACAAAAATTCAAACTCGTCAAGTGGCCTCCCTCGACAACAGGGGTTCGGGAGCTGGTGTCAGGCTACCGTCACGAGGAGGAGAACTTGGGAAAGGGACACCGAAAAAGACATGTCGGTATTTTTGGACGTGGAGAGCCAATCTTGGGGGAGCGGCAGACAATTTAATGTGGGGGAGGGGAATATTGCTGGGTAACTATAATAAGGGGGAGACTCACTAAAAGGTCGCGGGTCCGGCGGTAGATCAGTTCCAAGGGGCATGGGAAAAATCGCTCCCGGTTCGGAGGGGGAGACTAGAATTTTCTTAATCCGGGGGGAGTGTTCTGGGGGGGAGTACCGCTGGACGAAAGGGCGGGGCGCTGAGTGGCCATATAACTCGCAGAGTATGGAAGTGTGGGTAAGGGACACCAGGTAACATTCAAAACCCGGTCTGTCACCCCCCTCACACAGTCAAAGAAGACATCCGACGAGCAAAAAGGAATCATATGGGGGAAAGGAGGCACTGACATGTCCGGGCAGGATTTAATGCGTGCCAAATCAGCCGGAGGATGATGCGGAGCGCGCCGGTCGTCAAACCCGGTGTGCGAAGGATCACGGGCGCTGAGCCGGGCCCACACGTATAGAAATGAGATCTCAGTACTGAAAAATGGAGCCAGAGTCGTTCATGTGGCAAAGAAGCAGCACGTGTCTGGTACATTCAGGTGCTACGTGGCTCAAAATCCGCAACCTCGTAGACACGGAAAAAGAAAAACGCACCAGGACGCTTCTGTTTGAACGTGACGATTTTTGTACGTGCGACTCTGGGGGCAGAGCAGAGACGAATGGGAACGGAACAGACTGGATCCTGTTGAAAAACGTCAGCACGGGGGCTAGGGTGTGCGTCCGATCTAGAGCAAAATCCGCAGCGAGGGCGGCCGCGTCGGTGCTTCAGAAATAGTGGCTAACTACGCGTCGAGGCGGTCTGGGGTTTCAACCTCTAATTTTTTGCACTTTATCGAGTAGAGCGGGTGTCCACGGGGTTTGCAGCAAACGGAGTGGCATCGGGGGGCAGACAAAAGCAACGTGCACATCCGAGGAAATATTAG
>Ga0179593_1499107_pt1 | contig 13949 bp, 14 predicted proteins | sample CZODoug2_1_08_16_FD_185931 | JGI IMG/M metagenome (GOLD analysis project Ga0179593, IMG submission 185931) | Vadose zone soil fungal communities from Angelo Coast Range Reserve, California, USA - CZODoug2_1_08_16fungal (PacBio error correction) | ecosystem: Environmental > Terrestrial > Soil >...
AAAGGTCGTCCCGGCAAGGGAAAGAGAAAACAGCCCCAACGGGTCACATCTTTATTAAGTTACTATGGAACAACACTAGGATCAAAGGAGAAGCATTGCAAGAGAAAAGCGAAAAACCAATCGAAAACAGGGACGCAAAAAGAAAGACAACGACATCTCCACGAGAGGATCAACGGGAGAACCTCCGAGGCGACTCAGAAACAGGTGGGAGTATCAAAGGTGGCGGTACCAGCAAGTCTTAAAAATTGAGAGGGCTGCTGAGAGCAGGCTCGGCCGAGGCGGGGCAGACTTTTCCCTCCCGTACTCGTGTTCAGGAAAGGGAGGCTGAAAAAGTAATCTGACGAAGAGTCACCAAAAGGGGGAAAATGCAGGGAGCAGGGAGTTGTGTGGTGCAATTCTCATCGCGGATACAATAACTGAGACTCGGAAAAGTCAAACAAAACCGAAGACACGCTCGAGAACGCAAAATGATCAAGGAAAGAAAGAACTCATAGGAACCCGCGGAAAATGAAGAAGAAGCCCAAGGAGAACGTTAATAGGGGAAATCAACGCATGCTAGAGAATCATCTCTCAGACCCCACAATGCTCCAGGAGTAAAAGGGATGCTCGGCGGGAATACGGGAAAGGTGCCGAAGGAGGGACTGAGATGGTGGGGTGAAGGACCTCTAAACCTCAAGTTCTATTCCGCTGATTCGAACTTCCTCTCTCGAAACGGACTCAAAGGAGTAGAAGAGAGGGCAGAGACAGCCGGAGGGCCGGGAAGCGAGGAAGACGTCAAAAGGGAGGGCAGAAGCTCAGAAGATCTCCACGTCGAAGACTCAGCGTTTTTGCCTAGCAGAGAGGACGGCAGGGCGTCGTCATAGACGCAGAACATGCAAAGAGAAAAGAAGGAGGGGAGACCAAGGTCACGCAATAGAGGGGGGGTCGTACGGCGAGGGAACCTTCCTAAGCAACTGAAAAAAAGAAAGGTGAACCCAGCCTCGCGTGAGAAAAGAGGGCATCAAAAGAGGGAGGAGCTAGACCCGAATGAAGGAAGGCCGGAACTTTCTCGTCAAAAAGAAGAGGCACTGAAGCAGCGGAGAGCAGGGTCAGAGAGCACTCGATCAAAAGAGGAAGAAGCCGGGTTTCATCTTTCTGAAAGTAACGTATCCATCATTTTGTTAAAAAAGGGGTATTCTGAACGAAGATAACAACGGATGGGCAAAGGTGGAAGGGTTCAGAAAGGGAAGCGCAGAGCAAAAAAACTCGCCATGCCGAGGGTGAATTACTTCTTGTGGACCGAGAAAATTATTTACCCGGGTATGAATTCGAACGAAAAGGGGAACGAGCGAAGCTCGGGAAAAAGTGAAGATCATGACGGATCAAAACGAGAAATTCAAACGCTAGGGCCGCGCGGGCGATCTGCAAAGAGGGGGAAGCGAGAAAAAAAGGAACGGGGGAGGAGGCTAAGGGAAAATATGCGGAGAAGTAAAATCTTCTTGATACACGGCTGCGTTCGGCCAGGGAAAGGGACGCAGACGGAAAAAGGCGAAACGAAACGCAGATTTCAATCTTGTGAAAGAGGGACGTTTGAAGAGCGGGAGTGTGGCGTCATACAAAAAGAGCGGTCATCGCGACAAAAATAAAAGAGACAAAGACGGCACTAAAGCCAACAAATGGAAAAACGGCCGTCACTAAATTGCAAACTGGAGAAGATCGAGTTAAGAAAGAAGGAGAATGAGAAAAATCTAATCATCATCATTGATTGTCTAAGAGCCAAAAGAATCCATAATAGGTGGCCATAACTCTTGAAGGGGAAGGGAGCAGAGCCAGATCTGGAAAGGGAAGAGAAACCGCCAATCAAAAGGGGAAGGGGCCACCGAGCGCGAAATATTTGATGATCTCTGTAGACCAATGCCTGAGAACGTCTATAGGTGCCCTTAGCATCAAATGAAAGAGCCGCTTGAAAAAGCAACGGGCGGTAACTGTGAAAACCGGACGGGGGTAAGCCCTATTTAATGACCTATGGCGGAATGGTTTAGTCGTACGATAGAAGTGTAAAATAAGAACGGAACGGGGAGGAAGAAAGAGCAAAAGAGAAAGAGGGAGAGATAGTGGGGAAGGAGGAAACCCTGACATCGGAATGCCGAGGGTTATGGGGAGGGTTGAACATGATTATTGGCTTCGAACCGGAAGCCACGGGAAAAAACGATGTTAGAAAGATAGAAGTCAGAGTAGTACGGTAGAAAGGGGAACCCCAAACGATGGTACAAATCAACAACTCCTCAGTCGCCCATTCGTGTTCTTGAGTGGGGAAGAAAGACCTGGAAACGGATCTGAGGCAACAAAGAATCGATAGAGGGGAATATCACATCGGCCGGCTGCAAATTCGGAATCTTAAGGCAGCACAGACCGCGGGCGTAGAAAGAAAAGGAAGGAAGGAATCGGATACTATTAGGGTGGGAAAGGCTGCAGGAAAGAGGGGAATGGGAAGAGCCCGATAGCACCTGCTCTCGCTACGAAGGGCGCCTTGCAGCTAACGGCCTGCGGAGTGTGAATGACGAAGAGGATAGCCAATCACGAAGAGAAGACCAAAAAGGTGACGGGTCACTCATCACTCCTAGGCGGCGTCTCCACATTGGGAAAAGAAAAGGGGAGAGCCCGATGGAGCAAGTCGTTTGGGGGGATTGGGGGGAGAGCCGAACCGGGGAACCTTGAAATTTCCCTGGAGCGCCGAAGCAATATCGAGAACGAAAAGATCAGCGACGCAACGGAGTGGTAAAGGAGGGGGCGAAGACGGCGCAATTGAGAGATCCTGGTCTCATGATGTCCGGGTCTAGGGGCAAGCCGGTGGGAAAAAACCGCCAGGACAAAGTCGGACCCAGTCATGAAAAGGAGAAAGAAGAGGTCGGAAATTGTGGGAAATAGACTAGAGGAAGAAAGAGGGCGCTGAGAGGCTAGGGCATCACTTGAGCTTGGTGACGCTCTGGGGGAAACCAGGGGAAGGGAATTTAGAAAAAAAATGGGCCCTGACATCTTTGGCTTACCAGTTCACCGAAACCGCGGACCCTTGTTAATCGAAGGGAAATCGGCTTAAGGACGAGAGAAAGTGGCGTAGCGCGCGAAGCGGATGACTGACTAATGGTGAGGTGAAGAGGCTCACTGGTTGTTAAATGAAAGAGGTGTAAGACAAAAGCGATCAAAAGGGCTCAAGAAGGGGGAGATGGTCTAAAACGCGTAGAAGCTCCGGCTCTCCTAGCGCGCATTATCATGCGGCGCAGACCACCTTGTCAACAACCTGCAGGAGAATCACCGCGTGTTCTCCGCACCCCAAGGGAGCCTCCTTGGGGGACCTAGAAAGGCAACGAGTGAGAAGCCCTGGATGGAGAAGTGCGCAGGGGAGAGAGGGATTTAAAAGCATGGGCTAGAAAAAGTATCTCTCAGGTCAAAAAAGATTATTTGAAAGGAGAGAGGATGACTGAGAGCACATAAAAAAAAAAGGACTAAGACCCTACGAGAAAGAAAAGACAGAGGGGGGGGGCGATCTCCTTCGAGGACGGGAGGTCAGAGGGTAAAGAGGGAATCAGTCTGACGGCTTGCAAGTGGATCCCGAGGGAGAATGCTAAGCGCGCAAGGGCCTTAGACATGAAACGAAACCTGAGTCGGGAGATCCAAGAGGCCGCGAAGACCAACTCCTCTCTAGCCAAAGCGGCCGTTGCGGGATCACCAACAAAAGCGGAAACCCGACCTCGCCGTGAGGAAGACGAAGAAAGAACATCGGAAGGTCAATACTGCCCGCGACCGCGGAACAAACTCGGCAGTGAACTTCCCTCAAGCTGGTGGGAAACAAAGCGGCTCGGTGCACGAGAAATGGGAAACGAGATCGGAAAAGAAGGGGGGGCAAATGACGACGGCAACGAGGAGCAAAAGAGCTGAAAAAAAAAAGAAATGTGACGAAGAGAAGACCCAAGGCAGAGCGGGAGACGCATATTCAACACACCGAGGAGCCGTCCAGGGCGGCGGAGGGAGGGAACGAGGCGAATGTAGCTCTGGAAAGTCAGGGGAAGCAACCGAGGGCAATATCTATACCAAGAGAGATAGCTCCAGTCAGAATTCCTCCCTCCGCAACAATTAACCTCTGCGGGGGGAAGGAACTCTAAAAAATCGAGTGGGGGCTGCACGAGACCAAAAAATTCCTTAGTTCAAGGGAACTTCTGCAGAAAAGATGGAAAAAGAATAGAAACCTACACGAAAGGGGGGAGAGTTGCCCAATCGCACTGGCCTCAAGGTTGATCCGCGTTCATGCGTGAACAACGCGGGGGGGGAGTTTTGCGCGGAGATTACGCCGAGGGAGGGATAAAGGGAATCGTCCGTCGATCAAAGACAAGTACTCGATTAAAACGCATGCTCGATAGGTCAGCGAGCGCGATCGGGAGCGAGACATGCTCACAAAGCCACTGGAGCAATTTGGGACAAAGACCGATCCCCGGATTATCTCATGAAGGAATTCGAATCACTCCGCTAGAGCTTGCTGAACTCAGGCCACCGGGAGAAAGGCCGCTTTGGAGAGAACTCGATAGAGATGGAAAAAAGTTCGGAGCGGGACGAGATAAGAGAAATGCAAGAAAAAACGCCGTTCAAGATGCGAGGACGGTCCCTCTTGCGGGACCATCGTGCGGGGAGCACTGGAGAGTCAGTGCGTCTGAAATAGAAGGGTGTCCAAGGAAGTAGAGAGGGTCGCCAGCATGAACTAGGAAAAGAACATCCTCCTTCTGGCCTGTTGGGGTTGAGCTGTCTAACCGAAGGACCGGGACGAAAATCGGCTTAGCGGAGGTCAAAGATGGACAAGTTAGGGGTGGGGAAGACAGAAAAGCGGGGGAAAGCAGCAAACTCTCCATCACAGAAAATCTTAGCGACCAAAAAACGTAGGCGAAACCGGCAAAGGATCCAAGAGAAGGGAAAGACGCTAACCTAGGGTAGTGAAGCTTCCAAGGAAGCGCCGGAGCAGTGAAAAATGGGAAGAACAGTCAAGAATGTAAATACTTCATCTCAAATATCAAAAGAAGCGCTGGAGAGTGGCAAAAAGAACGATAGAGAAAGTCAAAGGAGAACTGTGGCAACTAGAGAGGAATTCTGTGGGGAGGGCGGAAAGGTCCAGCCTCGCCTGAAAACCACTTATCGAGAGTCGGATCATGCCCAGCGATCGCCGCGAAGACGTTGAAAGGGGAAGAAGTCAGCCTGGAACTCAAAACAAAAATTGCTGGCGGAAGAGGGATTGGAAGAGAAAGGAGGAGGGGGTGGATAATGACACAACAACCTCGCACATGCGTCTCATCAACTCTTGCCAAAGGCAAGAAAAGGCAGGCGTAGATCGCAGTCACGATCCCTGATACGGCGATTAAAGCAGCGAACGCTGATAAGAAGGGAGGGGAAAGACAGATGTCGTTCAACAGCAGTCTCCTATTTGGAAACGCTATCGCGTCAACGCCGCAAAAAGAGTGAAGTGCTCCGCGTTAGGTAAGCGGAAGGAACGAAAGCACCAAAAAAGAGGGGGATGAAAATTCAGCAGGTTTGTTCGCTGCCTAATTCAGACCGGGTAATTCAACGCAGACCAGACAGTGAAGCTAAAAAGCAAGGAGTCACCCAGAAATGAGAGGTTTTTTAGAATAATGGCGAAGAAACATGTCGAACTTAAAAAGGAAAGGCCTTGGGTTCTCTTTCGTCCTCTGAACGAGGTGCAAGGATGTTACGCACCAGGGCGTCCTGAAAAAAAAGATAATCCAACCTGAGGGACAAAAGAGCCGAGAAAAAAACGGGTCGATGGCTGAGATCATCCTGGACCGGGAACCCGCGCCGTTTCAGCCAAAGGGGAGACTTATTTCTGATGGCAGAGGCGATCAGGCGCGGCCCGATCTCGAAATGGCTAGGGCAAAAAGGGGGCCAGGTGTATCTCGCGAAAAAAGGAAGGGGGCAGAGGCGCAAGGAAACACCAGATTTTCTTTAACCTGGACGCAACCGCGATACGGACGAAAAAAAGAAAGGGATAGGCGAATACTACTACGAAAAAAGCATCCCGAGCAGGGGAGCGGAACCGCGGCGTTTCAGTTTCTCCGTTGAAAGCGGCCTAAAAAGGGGGGAACTAATCCGAGGAAACTTAAGGCAGAAAAGTGCGACGAGAGAAGACGAAAAGAAGAGACATAGCGTGAAGATACGCTCGGGAGATACTCCTCGACGAGTGGTAGCGGTCAGAGTTACCGAAACAGCCAGCCGGTAAAAGAAGGAGGGAAAAAAAAGCAAGCGATCAAACGAAAAAAAAGCGCGCGGACGACGCCATGAGGGATCCTGTGTTCGCCCCGAGATAGAGCGACTGAAAGCCGGAGGAGAAAAACGTGAGGGGTAGACCCGATCAACGGACTGATAGCAGAGAAAAGGGGCAAAATTCCGTTGGGAACTAAGTTCTCGATGTTAGGGCTCACTCACGAGTCCCGCTCGGAAGCAGGGCCAAAGGGGAGGTAAAACAAAATCCGAGGAGCTAAAGGGAAAAAAGACCTGATCAAGATGGAGAAAAATTGACAGGGAAGAGGCCTAATTTACCCGTCTCATCCTAGCCTGGAAGACCAGAACTCAAAAGGCAAAGAAAACCCGAGGGGGAAAGCAAATAAGCGAGAAGAGCCCTCGAATAACCGAGACAGAAAATCTGAGATACGGGTGGACCGACCAAAAAAGGTCGAATCGAACAGCTGTCAGGCATCGCCAAAAGGAAGAGGGGGGAGAAAGTTCTGATGAGGCTGAAGATGGTTCTTCTTTATCTGTGCCCACTCGGGGAGATTCTGGAGGGCTCTGAAGCACAGAGGATTGGAATTGGAACATCGCGTAACGTGCCAATTGAGCTACCGAGGAAATGAGTCCTTAGGAAGGCGCCAGTTGAATGGCGCCTGAAGAGTCCATCACTCAACAAAAAAAAAACTCTTATTATTTCATGCGTTAAGGCCAAAGGAATTCACGGGCCCAGAAGAAGACTCAAGGGGATGAGGAGCTATTAAGGAGACATAGAACTGCTATGGTCGCATAAGACGTGATAGAACGACCCATCCGACCCGCAGGAAGACCAAACCCAAACCATCAACAAAAGAAAAGGAGAACAGTCCGCGAAACTGACAGGCCGGATGAATCGTTAACTGAACTCACCTTTTTCAGTTCAAAGTCCTACTGGGGTCCGTGTCGGCGGCGGGAGAGGCCGCGGCGACCTCGGGTCTCAGATCGGCCCGTGGAACAGAGCGGGAGAAGCAGGAGACGGCGCATCAACCTGTTTAATCTTCCTCCGGCAACCATGGTGTCGAACTGATTGATAAGGTCGTTGGAAAAGAAAAAGCGAAGGGGGTCGCGAGCCATTCACAAGAAAACCCCGAATTGCAAACTCATGAAAAAGCAGAATCGCGACATCACGAGCAACTAACAGAACTCGACCTCTCAAACAAGAGGGCCGGACAGAAAAAAGTCAGCGGGGCGGTTAACACTGTGTCGAGCGGCTCCCAAAAGAGAACAGGATACACTCACACACGTTCTCATAATGCGTCTGACGAGGCGTTTGGGAGGGATATATGATCAATGGCGAAGAAAAGGCGAGGCAAGAAAAAAAAAAAAACTCAAAAACGTAGGCACAGGAGGAAAAGACAGAACAGGACGCGAGGGCGGGAACTCCAGGAGAACTATCTCTACCGAACTAACGGCTCAGGTAAACAAGAGTCCGGAGTTGAGAGAAAAAAAATAGCCAAAGAAGACAAGGAAATCCCGAGGTGTTGCACGCACGGAGAGGATCATTTGCTTCTTCCTCTCATCCGCATAAGATGAGGATAGTCAGGCTTAGCAGGGGGAGACCAGGGAAACCTCAAGTTGGGGGAGAGTACAGGACTCAGAGTCGGAAATGTCATCGGCCTACACTGCCCCCCCCCCGTTTGCGAAGGGCAACAAAAAAGAGAAGGAAGTGAAAAGCGGCCACGCCGCTCTAAACCACAGACTGGGATCAATTCCTTGAAACTTGCGAACTGACAATTTGAGCTACGTATGACAGAAGCCCAAGAACGGGGCACGCAAGCTTCTCTAAGCCATCCGCGGAGGAAGCATGGGGATGGTCAGCGGGTCTGAAAAGTACTATCATGGTAAGGAACTCAGAACATGAGCGACATCGAAAAGGAAGAAGGGGAAGTCAATTTGACCCCGGTTTGGGGGCGACATGGTCGAGCAGACTCGCTCAAAAAAACGCTCATTGCCGAGAAGGAAGGGTTTTAGCTGAAAGAAAAGAGCACGACTGTGAACTTAAAACATTTAATGAGGTAGAACAACGGAAAGGGGGGGGACAAAGAAAAAAACTACATGGTGTCCTATTTGGAACAAGAGAAAGAACAAGGAAGAAGGGGAAGGCTTAGGGGGGGCGATGGAGGGGGGAGCGTCCCAAGAATGAAAATTGAAAAGCACGGCGGGACGAATCTGCACGAAAATAAGGAGGCACGAGGACTGCGTGGAAAGGGGTCTCCAATTTATCGCAAGAATGGACTATCGAAGCCGAAGAAGGGAAGGATTAAATAGGTGCCGTTGATTAAATACGGGCCGAGTGGCGAGGGGGGGGGGAGATCCAAACAGAGGAGGGTCATCTCTCCATTCGCACCTCAGAGGGGCAAGGAGCAACCGCGGGAAGGTGAGTCACGACTGAGTAAAGAGAAGCGATATTAGCGGCTGCCCTTACGAGAGAAGGAAGGAACAGCAATTGCGGCACGGAAAAAGAATGAACCAAACAAGAATCCAAGATAGGTGCAAACTTGCCGCCCTTGAAAGAACCAGATAGGGCAGGGGGACGTAAAAACGGCGCCAATAGCACGTGCGGGGGGAGAAAGAATCGCGCCGAAAAAATATTGTAATTACACTGAACGTGAAATGGACCAGAAAGGGCGAATTAAAGTCCCTTGAGGGGCAGAGGGAAAGATAGCGGAGAAGAGCGGAAATCAATGGTGCGGCAAGTAAGGTCAGCAAACGGATGGGAAAAAAAACGACGATGAGGGCAGCGTTCCGCTATCAGAGGTTGATCAACAAAAGAAGGGAGTCGACAAGAAAAGATAGAAACCGGAACGGCGTCAGGGGGGGGGCTTGGACAAGGCGACCACAAGCAAGATTCCATCAATTTTGATGTGAGAAAAGAATTTGAAGAAAAAGGAAGTCCACGAAAGGAAGCTATGGGAAAGTAAAGCCGCATAAAGCGGAATTCGTAGACAACCACCGCACCGATGGGCAGAACAAGAGCAATTCCTCCAGAATCGACCATTGGCATGGAAAATGGTCGACTGAAGGGGCCGCTAAACCCAGGGGAATAGTTAATCGAGAAATAAATCTGGAAGAGAAAAGGCCAGCAGTTTCTCAAATCCCCATAGAGAAATTTCGTCGAGAAAATTAGCAAAAGTCAGAAGGGATACCTCTGGCGTTGGAAAAGTCAGACAGTCCAGGAGGGTCGTGGGGTCTCTATCCAGCGCGACCGGAGATCGCCTGGGAAAAGGGCAGAAAAAAGGGGGAATTCGACGGACCGAATTGGGGGGATCCACATGAACTCGATAAAGCCCGCGTAGGCCGCGACTAAAAAAAGCCGTGCAGTGAGTCCTCACTCCGAGGTTCACCGTGAGGAAGGGAGATAAAGGTCGATAGAATTTGAGCGTAATTAAGGGACGTGAGGACGGACAAAGGACCTTGATCATGTCATAAGGGGGGGATCCATACGAAATCGAGTCAGCCACAGGGTCTCAAGGTCATCGACGCCGGAGGAAAAGATGCGAGAAAAACCATGCGCATGTGAGCTTCTAGAATTAGGGTCCAGAAGGAAGCGCTTGTAAGCCGGTGAGTCATCGCCGCAAGCGACCCTCAGTTCAGAAAAAATGAGGAAAAGAGAAGACGTGGGGTGAAAACAGTAAAAATCATCGGGGAAATAGGTGGATCAAAGCGTGCAACACTTTCGCGTTGGTTGACGCAGGGGCGCAAAGGAGGGGAGGCGAGTGAAAAAAAAGACGGTGCAAGGCAGCAGCAAGAAGACGGCAAAGGTACCTAAGGACTCAGCCGTGTTCAAGACTACATAGGAGGGACGGTGCACGGCCGAAGTGGAAAAGACAGATGAAGTAGAGGGAGGGAAGAGAAACCGGCGAGGGAAGGATTCAGACGATGGTTTGGAAACTAGTCCTCAGCGCGGCCGAACCTGCGAGCAAAAATGGGAAAGAGAATATTACGAGCCCGGGAGACGTCCCATCTAAGTCGATAGCCGAGCGAACAACAAAAGGGCAAAGAGCGGACACCTCTTTGGTCGACGGCACGCCGGCCGGCACGTGGTCCCTACTGAAAATCGAGGGGACGACCACTTCAATCTCTCTGAAAACAACGATCTTTCGGAGATGCGCGAGGGATCAGAGGAAGCGCAAGTTGCGAGCAAGGGGAAGCGGGAACCACCCCCAAAAATTCAGGAGGAGTAAACTCAGATTCACCTTCATCGCAGGGAAAAATCAAAGAACCGCCGCGACAAGCTCGTACGAAAGATCAAGGATAGCGACGGGATGAGGAAGCGAACAATATCCTCTTCACTAAGGGTAACACCGTTTAGACGAATGGCACAAGGTGGGCGCGGGCCCGGAATGAACAGAAGCTCCTAAAGTCGGGCGAGCACGGCGAGGAGAAGACTAAACGCCTAGCGAGAAAGCTGCGGATCTTTCAACCAAACCATCTATACAGACCCGACAAGAAAAAGGCAGCGCGGAAGCAGCATTCGACTTCATCCTGAGTCTGAGAAAGGGGGAAACACTCAAGATGACGGGATAAATAATTGGCGGACGACCAGAACGAGCACTAGGAAAAGGGCGAGATCGAAGAGAAGGCCGAGGCGAAGAGGCACTTACAACTAACGGCGCCCGATATAAAGACAACCAATTGAGGAAAAAACGCCGCCAGACGCGATTTGACAGCGGAGGGGTCAAAAAGGAAGAAGGGACTCAATGAGACTAATGGCTTTATGAAGCGCTTGCATTTTGCAGGCGCGGAGCGGAAAAAAACGAGGGAAAGGCAAGAAAAGACATCAGAGCGTCGCGAGAATACGCCTGGGACGGAAAAAAAGAAATCCCGTGCAGCCGGCGTCGCATGGAAAGAGGCTCTCTATTTGCTGGAATGATCAATACTCAATGGGAAAGGAGGAGAATACGAAAGAAGAGAGAAGGAGGAACAGAGAGAAAGAAATGCCATATCGCACCTGGAACTCCAGTAAAAAAGCGGACGACGATGAAAAGACGTATTTTGGGCGCTCAAAGTCCTCGGGCTTGGAGACGTCAGTAGGAGACAAGAAGGACAAATACAACGCCTCACTTCCATGGGCGACGCCCGTGCGACTCTGGTCCTCTATACACTGCTCAAAAATAGCAGGACAGGGTCAAAGGTAAAAAGGTGGCAGAATTCGATGTCTGAACGAACGCGGAAGGGATGGATGGGAGTGAACGCTCGAAACGTAATAAAGTTCCTATTGGTATTTCTCCGATGCAACTGGTCTCGGAGAAGAACGGGGAGCTCAAGGACGAAATGGCAAGAAAAAAAAAAAAAACGAAGTTCGGGATGCAGGAAGCGGGAGCAAGATGGCTGGGCTCACGGGGAATAATACTTCTAGTAGCTATGATTGAACTAAAGGTTGGCTAAGGAAGTGGAAGGAAGTACATAAACACCTAGTGCACACTCACAGACAGGATCGATGATTTTGTAGGGGGAAGAAACAACATATCAAGCCCGGTGAAGGCGGATCGAGTCTAGATATCCCTTTGGGGTATTCATGACCAGGAGCGAGAAAGGAAAGCATCTAATAAGAGCCAGGGCAAAGATCATTCGAAACAAAAGGATTCGCACGGCCGCAAGTTCTCGCCGCGGAAGGACGCGAAATCGGCGATGAAGAAAAAAATAAAGCTCCGTTGCGACGAGTTAGTGGGAGACGTAAATCTAAAATCCAAGTGGTGCCGAGTGGGAGATCCTCCAGAGAGGGGGAGCTTGGAGAGGGCAAAAGGTCCCGATGTGGGCTAGGCTTCAAAGGCGGCAAAAGCCAACATATAGAGATCATTGTGTGTGACGCTTGCCGTAGACATCGCAGGCTGACCTGAGCGGGGCAGGTGAGAAGGGCGACAGAATAACTCCCGAGGAAAGCACTCTCGGGGGTTCCAGGTCCTTAGGTAAACTGTGGGGAGCTAGGGGGGAAGGCGGGGAAAGCAGGAGCTAAACGCGCTTTGGAGAGAACAAAAACATCGATACTAATCAACTTCAATCAATACAGCCTGGAGGCGTCGAGGAAGGCATAGAGAAAAAGAGCCTGATAAGGGCAGCCTCGATAACACAGCTCCTGCTGGATCATCCGAGAGGGGGCAGAAAACGTGTCACATCATAGGAAGTGACATTTTTTCCGGGTAGCGCGGGAGATAGAGGGAGAAACAAAATGATAGGAGGTGACTGGATATCGGGAGGGAGACGGCCGTACTTCAAGCTACCCAGTTAGATGCAGATGGAGGAGAGGGGTCGCTGCAATGAATTCATGAAAGGGAAATTCAAAAATCCGAGTTAGAACTGGACAAAAGCATAAATTCCCATGGGTGAATGGTTGAAAGGAGAGCTTGCAGAGAAAACATGGTCGAACATTAAAAAAAGGGTCCCCGTGGAAAGTTGTGGGATCTTCGGGTGAAGTCATAAATAGGCCGCAGTCAGTGTTAAGGGGGAAAAACCCAGAAGGTCATTCGCCCGAAAAACTTCATAACCCCTTCTAGGTCGCACCTGGATGGCAATGAAAACGAAGAAACGGTCGAAGGGGAGGAGACTCATAAATCAAGACCATTGATGACCACTCACGTTTGCGGCCGGAAAAGGAAGTGGAGGGATTAAGAGCATGCTTTCCAGTGGGGATCTCGGCCAGGCGGAGGGAAGCAACCCAGGGGGGGGGGGAAGGGTAAACGGCTCGCGCAAAGAAGACGAGCGGAACAGGAAACGAAAAATCGATTGGAGTGAACTTACAACCTCATAAAACTATCGAGTCTGCTATGTATAGAAGACGCCCCGCAAATAAAGAACGTGACGAAAAGAAGCTCTGCCTTGGCGACGTGGCGATCGGGGTCGTAGGGAAAAACCGAGAAACTTGCAATTCTCGGCTGTCCGAGCATTTCGAAGTAGCTCTTCTCCGGATTAGCAATACAAACGGCTAGCAGAGCAGTCGGAAAAGAGGAAAACCGGGAAGGTCTACGGTAAACAATCACCGAAAAAGAGAAATTCCGCATCTATACGCCCTATCACTAGAGCTCCTACGCCATTCTGTTGGCAAAAAGTACGAACTAGAAGGAAGAACAGGGAAGAGCGAAAGAGGTTTCCCCCCAACCAAAGGAGCTCGGGGCTACTAGAAAACGTCAAAGGTCGAGAGTGGACGAAAGTCTGTCTCGAATAACAGAGCGAGAATTGAGCGCCGCGACAGACGCGAGGAGGGGAAGGGGGGCAGTCGCAGATTTATCAGATTACGAAGAGAGAAGCAAATGGGCAAGGGGGTAAAACGCCCCCCCCCAAATCAATCAGGTGCTCCAACAGGAGAAGAGAGGAAAAGACTTAAAAAAGGTGCGCCCCGGGTGACTTTACTACCAGTTCTCAAACTGTTTCCTAAGCAGGGGAACATCGCCAGTCAAAGAACGAGCCGCAGACGAACAAGGCACGCGAATGAAAAAAAAAAATAGAGATGGGTCAGGGAAAGTGCCGGAGGGAGGAATAAGGATAAATTCATCTCTCCCTCTTCGGGCTCACGGTGCTGTCTCTATCTAGATGTGGAGCTGGATGCGGCACGGCGGCTATGGGAAAACCAGGAAGGTGAGTCGTGATCATGTAAAAACGAAAGATAGCCCAGGGAAAGGTCTGACGGGCCCGTTTAAGTAGGGCCTAAATCTTTC
>Ga0179593_1501503_pt1 | contig 13949 bp, 12 predicted proteins | sample CZODoug2_1_08_16_FD_185931 | JGI IMG/M metagenome (GOLD analysis project Ga0179593, IMG submission 185931) | Vadose zone soil fungal communities from Angelo Coast Range Reserve, California, USA - CZODoug2_1_08_16fungal (PacBio error correction) | ecosystem: Environmental > Terrestrial > Soil >...
ATATTCCATGAGTCCGAGAGGTGTGGGCGAGACGGGCACGCAAGAAATGGACAGAGAACTTCAGCGCGTGGGAGTGGGGTTTTTCGGAGTGGACTAGTGGGGGGTGTGGGGTGCTGTCGGGGAGGAAGCCGTAGCTGAAAGTAGGGGAGGAAGAAAGGGATTTATTGACTGGCGGTTAGCCTGTTCCGGCAGGAACATGGGGGGGAGGGGGGTTTGTGCGGAGTGTGTCCCGAGGCTCACGGACCTCTGGAAAAAGCGGTGGGGATGACAATCAGGAATGATTGGATCTCCGTGGGGGAGCTTTGGGAGGGATAGGGGGGTCTGTGCCCCCTGGTAGATGAGCAGAAACAGTGTGATAAAGATGGGGGGGGGGGTAAATGCCAGGCCATTGGATATGCTGACAACGTGTCATCCTCGGATCGGGTCTATGTAGGTTGGCGGGGGGGGGGAAAAAGATATTGCGAGCTGAGGCGCAGCCGGTACAAAAGAAACAGGGGGGTCGGGTAAGTATCTTCGTAGCTGGAAGGCCGTCCGGGTTTCAGGCAAAACAAGAAAGAAAGTGGGGAACTGTGAGGTCGGTCAAGGCAGGGGGGCCATAGCGTGCAATCACATGGGGGTCTCTAGCGCAGACGGGGAGGGGTATCGAAAAGTAGACAACTTCTCGGGTAGGGAAATCCCAGAATCTGGGTGGAAGTGGGGCGGTTAACTCAGGAGCAGGTCGACCGGCGGAAAAAGTTCATTGTTTTGGTTGGAGGAGTCACTTGTCGTGCGAGTGAATTGGGGGGAAACGGAGAAAAAAGGGGTGAAATGGGGAACCCGAAACTTTAAAAAATTCCAAGGGGGGAGGAAAACCCACCGCATGAAGTTTGCAAAGTGGTCAGACGAGGTTGATCAACCAAGGTGAACCGCAAGCAAACACACGAAGGCAAAAAAAAACGGCGTTTTGTTACGAAGAGAAAGGGGGGGGACTAACGCCGCGCAAAGTTTCAGGCCAGGCCACGGCGGTGGACCTTAAGAGGGGGAGGAACCGAAAAAGGGCTGAAAGACCCTGAAAAAAACGTACGTACGCCCGACATCCCCGGGGGAAGCTCACATCCATCAGGGGGATTGGTGAGACACATTAAAACCAAAAAAAAACGCACGGCCACAGAAAAAATAAATTGGTGAAATAGTGCACCGGGAACCGCACCGCCCGTAAAGTGAGACCCAAAAGAAAACGTACTTCGTCGTATTGGCTCGGAATCAGCATCCCGGTCCAAGACCGACGTGGTCGTGCACAGCGGGAAAAAAGAAGAACAGTTGAAGACCATAAAAAACGAATGGAAACGTCGGCTGGGCAGACGGCAGTCGGAAAAGAAACGAACCATCCTCAAAGAGGTTATCGGTGAAGTCGCAAGATGGACTCCCCGGGTTTTATGCGGAGGACGGGTGGAAAAATAGCCGAAACGGGAAATGGAAGTAACGCCAAGAAGGATCCTCAGCCCATGTTCGGCCAAGTCAGCGACACAAAGAACAAAAAGAAATTCGGCAAGGGGGGGGGGGGGGGGTAGGCTAGAAAAAAGGGAATGGCGCAGAGACCAGAAAATCCACCAAGTCCAGGACGACGGGTTCGGACGGGTGGCTGGACGTCCCGGGGAGCAGGGATTGGCACGCGTGAGAGCGGGGAGGGCTGGGGGCAACGGGGGCCCGGTTCAAATCACGTTGAAGGAAGTGGTTCAAGGGGGATTACGTCCTGAGGCAAAAGGTGGAGTGAGCAGAGACACGAAAAGGAAGTATCCGTCTGGCACGCGACGGGGAAAAGGAGCCCATGAAAGACATGTTCAACCGAACCAAAGGGCCAATCCGGGGAGCCAGGAGAAGGGGGCCACCCGGGGGGTCCAGAAAGCTTAGCGGGGGGAAAAGGGAGATACACTCCTTTTTCCAGAGTTCAGAAGGGGGCGGAGGCGTTATTCCCTGGTTAAAAAAGAAAAAGAGGAATCAAGGGGGAAAGGGTTAACAGGAGTTAGAGGGAGGGGGGGTAAGTGGAAGGGCAGGGGGATGTACCGTCAAAACGAGTTTGGCGATCCACGCAAGGAAAAACAAGAAAGTCGAAAAAAATCTCAAAAAATAATCAAAGGGGGATTATTCCTGCAGTGCTCAAGGGTGGCTATCACGTTCTCCTTGAGGTAGATAACACCAAACGGCGGGGAGCGAAGTCTTGGAGCTGAAGGAAAAAACGGAGCAAGGGGGAAGAAGATGTCTCCGGGCAAACAGGGATGGGCGGTGTGTGCGGGGAAAAGGAAAGGAAAAAGAACCCCCGGGAGGAGGCAAGCACAGAGGTTTTCCACGTTTACTTGGAGCGCGGAAGGGTGGAAATGGGTGGTCACGTCGCCGTTCGGAGGGGGGGGGGGGACGGTGATAGGTTAGGAATTGGAGGGTAAGGGGGGAGGGGATGGGTCTTTACGAGCAAAGGGAGGCTCTCTTTAGGGGATAGGATAAATTCACAACAACAAAGATTGAAGGGAAAGGAAAAGAAATAAAAGACAGGGGAAGTAGCGCCGGGGGTGCCTACCTGCCACGACCAAGAGAGGAGTACATCACTACCTGCGAGGAATAACAAAGCCCACACCACAACAAGGATTTCCAAACAACAGGAAGGATGAAAAAAAACATTTCCACTACCAGCGCAAGAAATCAAAGAAAACCGAAGATAAAATTGACGAAAGGTCTTTCGTGCTTGGATGAAACACAAAAGAGAAAAAAAGGGAAGGAACTGTTGCGCGAGCAAGGAAGGGGAATTGCTGAATGTGTCCTTCATCTCCAAAACTTAAAACAAAGCTGACGTGATAATAAGAAAAGGGCTCCCTTGATGCCAATCAAGGAGAAGGAGGGGGAAGGGAAGGGGAGTACTGCCTTCGGTTTGAGAGGAAAGTTGATCTGTTGAAGTGAGTGGATAAAAAGGGTGGTAGACGGGGAAGATACACCAAGTTCCTAAAAGAGAAAAAGCGGAACGTCCCTGTTGCGCAACGTCCGTGTCACGGAAAGCGGGGGAGTGTGAAGGAAAAAAAAAAAAAAAAACCGGTCACAAGGGAAAAAAAAAAAAAAAAAAAAAAACCAAACAGGGTGTAAAAAAAAAAAAAAAAAAAAAAAAAAAAATTTCCCAAAAAAAAAAACGGGAAATCCGAAAACACCCAGGAGGAGCCAGGAAAACCTAAAGAAGACTATTAGGAAAATACTAAAACCCAGGGAAAGCCAAACGTGCTGAAGGGAAGGCGGTCCTGGAACTGGAGGGGACCTGGTCGCCGGGTCAGCAGTCATCGGCCAGACGGATAGAACCCACTCACGATTGCGCGCAAAAGAAAGGACGAAGGCTCACGGAACTCCGAAGGAAAGCAGGAACTTTTTCAAGGGGAATTTTGACGGGGGAAAGGTGCACAAGCGCAGGGAACGCGAAACCGCGTACAAAAGAAAGGGACTGGCCACAAAAAAACCCGGGCCAGCAAACCTTGGAAAAAAAGGGAGGGATGACTCTTTGGATCCATGCGAACCGCCTGGGCGCATTCCCCGAGTGGGGTGAAGAGGCGTCCTACTCCAGGCTGTGAGACTTCACAAGGAGGGGGCCCAATTGCGATACGTGGGAAAAAAACCAAGATACTTGTATCCTAATGTAAGGAAAAAGGTCTCGGGGCGTACAATCCATTTAGAACCAGGATATACCGCACCGAACGCACGCTGAAGCAACCCCGCCGCGGAACCATAGAGAAGCTCTACAGAAAGGTGGGACGTGTGGGTCTTTGAGGGGGCGGGGAATCGCGGCACTATCTGGCTCCGAGTTTCCAAACCAACCTTCCGCGGCTGGTGGGGAGTAAACAAACCAGCAGGACGTTCAATTGAAGGCGACGGGGGAAGCAGGGGGGAAAAACGAAAATCTACTCCGTCTTCGGGGAGAAAAGGGGAGGCTCAATAAAAATACTACTCCTTACCGGGGGACGGTGCAGCATCTGGGGTTGGGTGCGGGACCGTACGGTGTCTTACGCTGCGCAACCAACTTCCAAAGGAAGGAGTTAATGGCTTCTGTAAGGAGGGGTGATTGCTCACAAAAGGGCACATATGGCCCGTCAACTCCTCGATTGCTCGCTACGACGAGGCAATGGTTTTCAGCTACGTCCGGGATCGGGAAAAAAAAAAAAAAAAAAAAGTCCACAGAAAAGGGAACGGAACACCGCCGGTCCCGGGAGGGAGTGAAGAGGGCTGGAAAAGAAAGGGGTCGGAATCTTCAGGTAACACGACCGATGGAAAACCTGATATGTTTACTCGCGTGAAAAAAGAAAAAAAGTGTTTTTAATCAACCGCCGTTCCAAGCACTCAAGGGTTGGGGAAGCACAGGAGGGAAAAGGGCAGTTTTTAGGACAACGAGGACCGAACGCCAACCGCCAAGTCAGAGATTGAAACCAACAGGAACTAGGTGCTCCCGTACCAGTCGAGTTCGACCAGAGGAGCTCGTTCGGGGACCTCACGGGAAACACGTCAAGGGGCAGGGAAACGCGCCTTTGTGTCTACTTCCGGGAAGGCGGCGCTCTGACGGCGACAGTAGGGGCAAGCAGGGTGCAGGAAAGACTGCCGGGGTGAAACTAGGAAATGAGGCGACTTTCAAAGAAGGGAGGCTCAGAGTGAAAACCTGACCGCAAGGAAGCTAGCTGACTATTAGCGGAAAGGAAAAACGTGGGGCTCCTCTCGGAAAGGAAGAGATAAGTTCTGAAGATACGATCTTTTTGGATGCCGGAGGCGGTTGTGGGTAAACAAGGATCGTGAAACCGCCTGACACGTGAGAAAGGAGGTCTACCACCACAAGCAGGAAACCCGGAAAAAAAAAAAAACCCTCCATGCCCCGCCACAAAACATACCCGGCGCAAGAAAACTTGCTATGAAAAAATTACCGGAGGACCGGACGGCAAAAGGGGGGAGTACAGAGACGTGTCATTACGGGGGCCCCCCGAATTAAAAAAAAATAAGGTGAAGTAGAAGTTCAAAGGGAGGCAGTTCAAGGCAGAAAAGTGGCGGTTACCTAAGGAGCCAACAGCGCAAGGGGAATGGAAAGGTGCTCCTCGGAGCTACAGGGTGGGGGGACGGAAAAAAAAGGTGATGGGGGGAGGGGGGGGGGGAGCGTAGGGTGGGAGGAATAGGAGAAAGTTACGGCGGGAAGCCAGAAGAGTGGGTGAAGTGGGAACGAAGGAGGGGGGGGGGATGGGAAAGGTGGGGTGAAAAGAGGGAAAAAGGGAGGGGGGAGATAGAGTAGATATGTAGGGGAGGTAAGAGAAGGAGAAGAAGGAGGAGGGGGGAGGAGCAGGGAGAAGGGTTGGGGGGAGAGAAAGGTGGGGAGGAGAAAGTAAGGAGAGGGACGAGGGAGAGGGGGAGAAGGCATCGGAGGTAGGAGGGGGAGGGCGGTTGGGGCAGGTTTGGAAAGAAGGAGAATAAAGGGGGTTGGAGAGGAGAGGGGGAGCAGGGTGAAGAGGAGGGAAAGGTGAGAGTGGGAGGGAGAGGGGTGAGAGGTGAGTCGGGAACAAAAGGGATGAGGGGGGATGAGGGGTGAGGGGGGGAGAAGATGGATGAGAGCGGGAAGGGGGGTTGGGGAGAAAAGGAGATGTGGGGCGGTTGAATCATAAAAGGCGGGGAAGGCAAAAGGGAAAGGTCAGAAGGAAATCGCGGAGAGGAAGAAAGGGGGGAGAATGGGAAAGTAAGAAGGAATTCGTGGGTATTGAGGGCTGGGGGAGATAGAAGGAACGTCGGCAGAGAAAGTAAGGGTGCAGAGGGAGGGGGGGGGGGAGGGTAGGTGGGGAGAGTAGAGTTGGAGGAAGAAGAGAAGGGGGGGGATCGGGAGGAGGGGGGGGGAGGGACGGAGTACGGAGCCAACGGAGGTGGCGGTGAGAGTGGAGAGCGGATTGATGTACGGGAGATGGTGCGAGGTAAGAGTGGAGGGGGGGGAGGCTAAGGGGGAAATGGGTGGGGACTGGGGGGCAGATAGAAGAGTTGAGTGGGAGAGAAATCAAAGGATAGAGGGAGAAGGGGCGGGGGGAGGAAGGAGGGAAGGGAGTGGACGGGAAGGGGGGGGAGGGGGAAAGGAGGAAGGGTGTAGTGGGGGGAAAAAGGGTAGGGGAAGGCGCGAAGGGGGGGGAAATAAAGCGGATGAAGGGAAAGGGGGGGGGGGGGGGGTGTGGAGGGGGCGTGCAAAGGGTAAAGTAGAAGAAGACAGGGGGAGGATAGGGGGGATGGTTGAGGGGAAAGTGGGGGAAGGGAGAATGCGAAGGGGGGGGAGACCGAAGGGGGAAAAGGGGGGGGGGCGAAAAGTGAACTTAGGCGGGGAAACCCGGTTCGAATTTGAGCGAGAAGAAGGAATGGGGTGACGTCTCCACCACAAAATACGAGAAACAATGAATCGGTGAACGTATCGCCCCAAGGGACGCCGAATTAAAACTCCACTGGGAAAATCAGACTGAAAAGGCCGCAACACGTTGAACGGATAAAGGAAAAGTGCGGATGAACTCGACGGTGATCATAGGCGGTATCTTTCAAAAAAAAAAAAAAACCAAAACCAACCCCAACCAGGGGTTCAATTAGTGACGGTAAAAAGCCCACATCACGAGTGCATCAATCTGGGCAGGGGTCCAGTAAATCTTCTGGGCAAAAAAGCCCCCAAGGAAATCTGGTTAGTGTACCTGTTACAGGGGGAGCCGACCCCAGAAGAAAAATGAAGAATTCAGGCCGGGAATGGGAAACTCGTCGCCTGTGGTCGGTGACCCCAGGGAAACCTCTGCAAAAGCAACTCCTGCGCGAACCAAAAATAAGAGACAGAAATGGAAAGCACGCTGTGTTTGCACGCAGGGGGGGGGGGAAAATGGGTGCCGTTAGGAAACTGAAGCAATGAAAGTCACGAACGGCGGAAAGGACCAAACTGTTCTACTGGCAGGGAGGAGCGCACCACGTGACGGACACCAGAGGAGAGAAGAACACGGAAGGATCTTGACCGCGTGCAATGGGCGTAAAGGAGGGCAAAGGAACTAAAAGTCGTGATTCGTACCTGAAGGGCCGTGAAAGGAAAAAAAACCCGGGACCAAATTGGAACCTAAGGGGAGGGGGCGGAGGCCCGAGAATCAACGTACGTGGGGGAAGAGGGCTAAATGGTGATTCTAACTTCAATGAAGGAAAAAAAGGGAACCTGTGCCACCCGCCATGGTGGTGCTGGTATCCAAGACAGAATACACAATCAACACAACGAGGGACAGAGGGGCAGGTGACCTTTCGTGGTAAAAAAGCACCAAATGGAAGGGGATCGTCGTCCAGAGGGTAAGGCAGGACTCCCCATTCTTCCCAACGCGTAAAGGAAAGGGGGGCTCCTGGCATGGACCACAATCCAAAGAGGGGATGTCCATAACACGTTACGAATCGCTTAGAGGGGAAAATGGATGTACGATGTCCGCACCCTGCAAGAAGAAAGAGGCGTATCGCGAAGAAAAAAAGGACATGCGACGGAAGACGCCAAAGACACACGGCACTCAGCGTGTGGTAAGGAGAGGCCGTCGGCAGCTCATGGGGGAGGGGGGGGACGGTTAAATCCCCGAAAAAAGGGAAAAATCGCAAAAACCACAGCCCGAGAAAAGTGGAATGCTTCTGGGGAGGGATGGGAAGAGACTGGCGGTAAAGTACCGGGGTCACCTGAATAAAACCGAAATAACAGCCAGAGGCAGGGGGAGGCCAGTGGTCGCTCACGGAGGGAGTAAAAGTTTTTTGTGGTTTTTTTTTTTTTTTTTTTTCTGCAACAGCACATCCCTACAAAAAGTGCTGTGTTAATAAGATGGGTCAACTCAAAGCTTGATGCACTCGTGGAATGTCGGTGGGCGTGGACGGGGACACGATTTGCAAAAAAAAGGAAGCTTGCGTGAAGAAGGAAGGTAAGGAACCTGCTGCGGTTCAAAATCGCGCCCAGGGACGGCCAGTTTTGCGGAGGGCGTGTGAGTTCTAGTTTCTCAAAGTGTGGGGGGGGAGGGGTGAGCTTTCGCACTGGTGCGCCGATTCAGCTTGGCGTACACTAGGGAGGTTTGGTTGGGGAGGTCAAAAGGAAGGACCAAGCAAAGCTTATCACGAGGGCTTGACAACTACGCAATCAGTTCACAAAGGCAGATGAGAAAAATGCTGTATACTGGAAGTCGCGAAAGGGGGACGTTTCGTGGGCCCAGGCGGCAAAGGGAAACGGGGAAAGGTTAACGGCGGAGGTGACGAAAAAAAAGTGGCGGAAGCTCGGTAAAGTTTCGAAGGAATGAACGTAGAGACCGCAGGGGCCCGTCAGAAAAGGGCCGGCAGCTTCACAGGGCTTGGTGGTCTTACGTGGCGGCGGGAAATGGCGGGTTTCGTCCGTTCAGGGAACTGCTGGGGGCGCACAAGGTTCACACAGTGCAAAAACCGTGCTGGGTACCGATCGCGTGTCTGAGGAAACACGAAGCCCGAAAGGCAGAAAGAAGAAAGGTAAGTTAGGAAAAAGAGAAGCGTATCGCTTGGACCGAAAAAAATCCTTGACCACGGTAAGAAGTCCGGACGTATCAGGAGGGGGAGGGCTTGGCGGAATACCGAAGGTGAAGGCTCCAAGAACAGACGTCGTCAACAATAAGGTTTGGGAGGGGGTTGCAGGGCGGAGAGAAAGCTTTGCAGTCCCCGGAAGGAGGCCGACGACAGAACGGCAATTAGGGGAGGATTAGGAAAACGCGAGGGGGAGGAGAAAATTAGTATCACGGCGTGTGGTTTGTGCTCAAAAAAAAGGGGGTACTCACCTAACGGTTCGAAGTCGGGTAAAACTACTTGTACTTGAAAAAGGATATGGGAGGGAACTGGGTGCGAGGGGGAACTTGGTCAGTACTGCGTCAAGGGCGCGTGGTTACGGAATACGTGATAAGGGAAGGAAACACCACCAAATCTGATGGGTGCCAAGTGTTGAAAAAATCACGAAAGAATCACCAATGGGGGGAAGTAGAAGTAAACAAATCGAAAAGGAGGTATCCCCCGAAACAGTGGTTGGGGAATGGGGGACCTAACTGTGCGACCGCCGAGTAAGATGGACCTAACAGGAAGGAGGTGACGGAAGATGGGGACCCAATCCACCACGTAAGCCCCCCTGGGGAAAAAAAACAAAAAAAAAAAAAACCAAAAAAAAAAAAAAAAAAAACCAGAAAAAAAACACAAAGGGGTCTTCACTTCACAGCCGCAACGGGGCAGTCGGAAGATCAACAGGGGCCGTGGGGGGGGGGGAACAAACCATTCCAATGGAAGAAGAATTAGTGTGTGGTTGGGAAAACCACCTTGATTCCCCCAACCAGACTTGTACGTGTGGCAAAAAAAAAAAAAAAGGACCTCACCTACTGTAAAAGACCAACCCATAGGGTGAGCCAAGTCACACTGTTCCTAGGAGACTGCCACGAGGATAGACTTTTCGTCGAGGCACTTAAGACGAGGTACTAGATCGTGAGCAAAGATTACTGCCGTCCACGGGGGAACTACCCTTTAGGGGGAGAACCAGCCACTGCCTGCCAAAAAAGTAACGCTTTTGGGAAACTGGGTCGCCTAAGATCGGGAAATATCCAGAAAAGATAGCTCCAGAACGGGTACGTATGCTGTGAGACGGCGGCAAAGGGCCAGACCGGGGTTTGTACGTAAAAGTAGAAAACGGTGGGGAGAAGTAACGGGCTACTGTTGAAAATTGGTACAACGTCCTGAGTCGGTCACGTAGTTTCTACCAGTCGGACGACCGCAAAGTTAGGGGTAAAACAGAGGGGGCTCCGGGACTTACAGGGCACTCCGGGCGTAGGGAGTGGAAAACCAAACCTGACCACCCCCCCGTAAGGGCGCAGTTAGGTTCATGGAAGAACCAACACACGTCTCAAGTAGTAGCAACTGGTGGTTTCCCTTTGGTAGGCAGGGGGTCTTCGGGGGGGGAGCTCCGGAGAATCTCTGTGTTTACGTGGGCCGGGGAAAAAAATCACTGTTAAAAAACAATTTTTTGTGACCAAGGAAAATGGGGGCGTGAACGGGGCCGTGGCGAACAGACCTAATCGGAAAAAAATGGAAAGGTATAAAAGGGTCGTGGGCACTAGACTTTCGTCCTGTGGGGGCCCAAACCTTGGGACGTGTTTGTTTAAAAAAACCCAAACAAAAAGAAAAAAAAAAAACCAGGGGCCACCGTCCCAAAAAGTACACATTTACCGTAAGACACTGCTTCATTCCACCCTAGATCACCTGCTTTCAGGTGTGGGCTGATCTCTCCTCTTGGGGTCCAGTACTCCTCGGGCTTCCTCGAGTTTTCTCAGAGGAAGTCATGTCGAAAAAAAAAGGGACGTGAACAGAACGAGGACTTGTATGCCGGGTGATGAAAGGAGGTGGCGTACCACGGACACGAGACACCTGAAAGAAAAAGAACGGAGGCCGGTTCGGGGGGGCTAAAGCCTTCCAGTGTTCGAAGAAACTTGGTCCGCGGAGCAGACAGCACTGAGGAACGTGGGCGCTGCGGTACACCCTTACGAAAAATCCATAAGGATGGCGCGGGAGACGGAGCCGTTTGGGGGGGGGCGGGGGAACAAAAAGAACAACCTCGTCCGGCAAGTAAAATCGGTGGGGATGAGGGCGCTCTGATGAACTGTTTGTTCCTTACCCGGGGGGAGGTTGGTGGAAGTTAGGCCTATCGGTCATAGTTGATGGGGATTGACGCTTGCGGGGAGGTCGTCGGGTAAAATGCAACGTCGGCGGCGAGGGGGCGAAACAACACAAAGAAGGTAAAAAAAAACAAAAAAAAAAGAAAAAAAAGAAGTCCAGAACAAAAAAAGGCACCGGGGCCCGCCTGTTCAGTAAGAAGACGAAGAAAGACGGCCCCAAACAGAGGGGGGGAAAGAACCAGAAGCACACAACCCTCCTAAAAGTTGGGTGGGGGGGGGGGGTGGGGGGGGGGTGTGGGGTGTGGGGGGGTTTCCCCATATGACCAGTCCAAAAAAGGGACAATCAGATGGGAAACCCTGAAGGTTTAAGAGTTCCGAGGTCTTGGGAGGGGGGGATCGACACAAAGGTAAAGACGGACTCTCTTGGCGACTACATCGTTCGGGGGGGTCCAGCGCCAGACTGACCTCCTTTGATGGAATTCACTACTAAGGGCTCCCCTTGGATAGGAAAAGTAAGAAGAAAGTTATCTACCTGATTTATGATGTTGCTTCGTGTCGCGTAGTTGATCTCCAATTCGTGGCGCGGCAGACACCCCGGCCTAAAAACCTCTAGAAGTCATGTTCCAAGTTCGTGGTCGCAGAATCGGGGGGACGAGAAGAAAGCACTCCTCGCCAGGACCAAGACAAAACACCGAACGCGCCGGGGCTGTATTTAAAAAAAAAGAAAAACCACAAAAGGGGGGGACAGAGAACGTTTCTTATAGGGGAGAAGGGGCCATGGTGTTGAAACGGTTCTCCGGGAACTCAAGTAACTCTTTCCGAAAAGGGAGAATATGCATTTCTACGCGACGGCTCACGGCCCTGCCGACGGGGAACGCACTCTCAACAAGGCGTTTTTTATGTATTTTGGAAACAGTTGGGGGGGGGACACAAACCCCCCCTTGGGGGGGTGAACCACCACCCCCAAACCACCAACCCAACTTGTGAACAGCGAATGTAGCTACCTATGAAGAGGGGGAGGGGGGGAAGAAGCCTACGCCGACCACTGGAAAAAGTTTTGCAAAAAAACGGAGTGTCCATAAATCTTACGAACCATTCCCATGTTGACCGTAGAACGAGACCCTGGTGGCAAGGGCGTTCTGGTGGGTGTCCTAAGTTGCCTAACGTGGCCTAACCTGGAGGACGAGATGGAAAAAAGGTGCCCTTCTCACGGGGTCCATAGACCAAGTCTGCTACGGGATCAACGTGACGCAACGGACCGTACACCCCGGGGGGCAAAATGTCAGAAGAGAACTCACAGGAAGGGTCAGGCCGTTTTCTTGGATGGGGGGGGGAAAGCAGCCGAGAGACCGACGGAGAGTTCCCAACCCTGAATGTCGCGTGGAGGGTCCCAAAACAGGAACGGAGGTCTGCTACGGGAGCCTACGTGAAGCGCATAGCGAAGGTCTTGCTCCGGACAGAAATAGAAACGAGTATTAGAGAGGAACCAGGGTTAAGTGGGGTCGAAGAAACTCTACTAGGTTGGTTGACGGGGTACGGGGCAAAGTAAAATCCCGCGAACACTACAACGGGAAGGGAAAATGTCTTCTGACTAGGGACAGGGGGGCCTCACCCAACGGTTAAATTCAGGCCCGTTTGCGAGGGAAAACTAAGGGGGAAAGTCCGTTTATGGTAGTGACGGGTTCGTCCACGGAACCATGAAGGCACCCCGTGTAAAAGAGGGGCCACGGAGGGCCAGGAGCTGCTTTAGAAAATTGGAAAATCGAAAAAAAACGACGCAATAGGGGAGAAAAGGGAGAGAGTTTACTCCCACAAAAACACCGGGCCGGTGGGGGGGGGGCAGGCACCCATGGGGGGAGCAGGGGGGGGACCACGCAACTCGCGGGGGGTGGAATTAGAAAAGGAACTGCAAAGTTTCGGGTACGGATTTAAAAGAAAGCCAGACCTACCAAAGCCCACTCTACTACAAAAGTGAACAGACAAGCCAAAAAAAAAAAAAAAGGGTGGGAATTGGGGGGGGGGGGTCAAGACAGGAAAAAATAAGAAAAGGAGACTCGTTTAGGAGTACCGCATGCAACGACAGGGCTAATGAATGATCCGACCAGAATACGTTTCGAAGGAGGTAGGGATGGTCTGCTCTCGCAAAAAACGATGGGAAATCGGGGAAGCCATCACTGCGTGACAACTATATTGGTGAGGCACGTTCCGGTTGTGAAAGACGGAGGGGAACCTGGGGAAAAAAAAAAAAAAAAAAAAAAAAAAAAAAAAAAAACAAAAAAAAAAAAAAAAAAAAAAAAAAAAAAAAAACCCCAAACCCCCCCCCGTTCCCTGTAGGATCGCTCGAAAAAAGAGAAAACGGACCAAGCATTGGGGGGGATGCTCATCTCTGAAGAGAAGAAGAGTACTGTCGAAATTTATCCGCCGTGGGGTGAGGCGTGACTTGTTGAAGAAAAGATCGGGGGGAACCCCTACTGACATGGGGCGCTTTAACCGTGGCCGGGAGACAACACCACAGCAGTACCAGAAACCGACAATTCCCGAATAGAAAAGAAAAGAAAAACAAAAAAAAAATAAACATTGGACTATTGGAACCTGCCTTACCGACGGCAAACCAGTCTTGTATAAAGGTGCTATCACTCCGGATAAATGGGGTCAGCAAGTTAAGGTCAACGCGCGTTCACATTCCGAAGCACCTGCGGCCCGCTGGGGGTAAAAATAACATCTCAAGTTACCTAAGGAGAGGATGGTGGTACTCCTACGCCGTGACTTTAGTCCAAACAGGTTTAAGCAATGATTCATAAAAAGTACGAATGGGGGCAAACTACGAGACATACGTGACTAGGATAAGACCACTGCGCACCGACCTTCATGAAAAATTTGAAACTCGTACTCAATATCGTGCGGATAAAAGTACTTTCCAAACAAACGTGCCAGGAATGGAGGAAGTCAATAAGGCGTCGGGTGAAGAATTTCCCCCGACATTCACGGAGTTGCATACAAGGTGGAAATATCCCTGATCGACTTCACACAGCAACTTCCATCGTCGGATACCTTTTTGCTAAACCGACCGTAAGCTGGGGAAAGGAAGGGGACGGGGGGCCGCTACTTCATGTCCGAGAAAAAGGTCAGGCGCCTGGTGTGAGTCCGGTGACGGTACGCGCGCACCGCACGTATTAAAGCGCCACCAGAAGGACTAAGAAGTCATTCCGATGTCTCGTGGGAGGCGCGCCGTGGAAAATGTGTGTGGCGTGCGAGGAAACGCAAGCCCTGATCTGGCAC
>Ga0179593_1712826_pt1 | contig 13949 bp, 20 predicted proteins | sample CZODoug2_1_08_16_FD_185931 | JGI IMG/M metagenome (GOLD analysis project Ga0179593, IMG submission 185931) | Vadose zone soil fungal communities from Angelo Coast Range Reserve, California, USA - CZODoug2_1_08_16fungal (PacBio error correction) | ecosystem: Environmental > Terrestrial > Soil >...
AAAAGGAAAAGACTGTGACAATAAATTGTATTTAGATAGCCGGGAAGGAAGAGGAGGGCAAGAAACCATCCAGGAGAAGGGGGGGGAAAAGTAAGGAAGAAAGAAGCGATCGCTATCGTATCTCTCTCAACAAAAAAAAGAGAAAGAGTCGGTGCGCTGACGCATCGCCTCAGGCGCGATCAGGAAGGGAGGGGGAGAGGGAAGCCCGCCGGAGAAAAGAAAGAAGGGAGGGGGGAAATGTCTTTCCTATCTTTCTGTACGATCAGCGGGAGGGGAAGAGAAGGGGGAAGAACGACCGGGCTGGGACTAACGTACCGAATTTCCACAGGGGAGGGGACTGGGGTAGGGGGGAGGAAAAGGGAGGGAGGAAGCTGTCTCTTCCTTTTCTACGCGAAGAGAAGAGGAGGGGAAAGAAAAGCCTGCTATCTCTCGAAGAAAAAAAAGGAGGGATTTGGGGCGCAGGGGGGGAGGGAGGAAGGGGGGAGGGACGGGAAGCTTATTACCATGAAAGAAGGGAAAAGGGAAAGAGGCTCTTACTCTGCGTCTCTGTCCACCCGCGAGAAGGGGCGAGGCGGCACCAAAAGAGAAAGAAGGAGGGGGTCCCGTTCTTCCTTCTCTGTGAAGAAAGGGGGAAGAGGGGGCCGGCCCAACTGTCATTTCCTGCAGAAGAGGGAGGAGTATCAGAAAAGGAAAAAAAAAACGACGCGCTTGTTATTCTTCGATTATTTGAAGGAGGGGAAGGGGGGAAAAGGGGGAGGGCGACTGCTTCAATATCGCCATGATGGGGAGAAAATATCCAACGTTGCTCAGAAAAGAGAAGGGAGGAGGGGCGGCGCTCGTCCACCTGTCGAAAGAAAAAAATCCGCCTAATTTCCGGCACTGAAGGGAAGAAAATCTAAGGAAGGGGGGCGGAGTTTATCCTCGATCGCGGAAAAGGGGGGAGAAAAGAAAAAAAAAGGAAAGAGCTTGTGCGACCTAATTCCTGTTTTCATGTCGCAAAGAAGGAGGGGAAAGAGCGCCCGAAGAGGAGAAGGAGGAGGAGGAGTGCGGTGCACACCATACTCCTCTAATTTACCAAAGAAGAAAGGAGGGGGGGGGAAAGGAAATGAAATGATCTTCTACTTCTATATCCTTGTCGGCAAAAGAGGAGAAGGGGCACCGACAAAAAAGAGGAAACAGCGACAACTCCGGAGAAGAGGAAAAGCGGGAGGGGGCAGGAGGAAATTAGAGCGCAGGAAAGAGGAAAAAGGAAGAGACGTCTTCTACTTTCTCTCGGTAGAAAGGGAGGGGAGAGGGGGAAAAGGCGACGATCCTAAGCTTCCTCCTTCTCTTCCGGGAGAAAATAAAAAAGAATAATCAGGAAAGAAAAAAAAAAGGGAGGCGCGGCTGAATATCTTTCAATTGCGGCGAAACGAGAAAAAAAAAGCGCCCCTTTCGCGAATGCCGGAAAATCTCACGAAACAAAAAGGGGGAGAAAGAGGGTTTCCTGCCTCTCTAAAATTTGCGAGAGGGGGGGGGGGGGGGAAGAGGAAGGGAGAGGAAGCACCTTTTATCCCGTCGATTATCGTCATTGTAGGGGGGGGGAAGAGGAGTAAAATTCACGGAAGAAAGGGGGGAGGAGGATCTTCTCCTCTTGCACGAGCCCAGTCCTCGGTAGAACCGCGCAAAGAGAGGGAGAAGGAGACCGCGAACGGCGACTGCATGAAACCGACGGGGGAAGAAGGAAAAAGAAAGAAAACGCCGGTATTTGTCGAGGGGAAAGAGAGGGGAGAGAAATCGCGAGAGAAAAAAGAGAGGGGGGAAAGTCGCCCTATCATTCATTCGAAGAAAGGAGCAAAGAAAAAAGAAAGTGTCCCTTCTATTATCTGTTGCCCCCCGCACGTAGAGCAGAGTAACCTGAAGGGGGAGAAAAAAGGAAGGACTAGGGGACAGACATAAACCCTCATCGGTAGAAAAAAGGAGAAGGGTCGCCTCCGTGTCTCCGCGATCGAGGCTCACAGAAACACGAGAGGAAAGATGAGAAAGAAAAGGAGGACCGAGCCCTTAACTGATTTCCTTTAAATCTCTAGCCGGCCACAGAAAAAGGAGGGGGGGGAAAAGAAAAGGGGACGCGCTCCGCCTCGAATCATTCTACCCGCGCCCCGCCAAGAGAAGAAAAGAAGCGCCGAGATCCCAGAAGAGGGAAGGGGGAAAGAAGAACAGAGGTCTATTTTCAACATTCCCTTCTTCAATCAATAGAGAAGAAAAAAGAGAGGAAAGGAAAAAAAAAAAAGGGTTCTCTTCTTTCCTAAAGCCAGCCGGGAGGGAGGAAGGAGGGGCAAGGTGGCAGGGAAAAAAAAAAAAAGAGAAAAATGACTTCACTGACCCCCCGCCGGAGGAAAAGGAAGGGGAAAGGGGGGGGAAAGAAGCTGGTGGCCATCTCCGCTCTTCGAGCCGAGGAAAAGAGGGAAAGGTATCATCGGGGAAAAAGGGAGAGAAGCTCTCTCCCAATCTTAGAAAAAAGAAAAAAAAGTAATATTCTTCTTTCTATACTCAGGCTTCGGCGACGAAGAGGAAAGATAGAAAAGACCCATTCAGAAAAGAAAAAAAAAAAAAAGAAGAAGAAAAAGAGGACCCATCTCCACGAAGAAAGAGGAAAAAGGGGGGGAAAAATCTTTACTTCTTCCCACCCGGGCGTGAGGCAGAAAGATGAGAGGGAAAGGCGAAATCCCGAGGAAAGGGGGAGGGGGATTTGATTATATCCTTACTCAGCGGAGGGAGGGGAAAAAAAAATCCGTAAGATCGCGAAAAACATCGATACACTATATTCCAGACCAGTCGACTAGGCGCGGGGAAAAGAGAAGGAAGGAAAAAAAGAAAAGACGAGGAAAAAAAGGGGAGGAGGGGGAGGAGAGAAAAAAACAAGCACGAAAGCCTATACGGAGGTGAAAAGCTCATTCGATGTATGACGCGCTTGCAAGCAAGTGCTATGCGAAGAAGAAGGGGGAGAAAAGAGAAAAAGGGGGGTGGAAAAGAGAGAGGATTGGATATTTATCTCACTACGACACTGCGCGACAAAGTATATAAAGCGAAAAGGAATCCGCAATCACCTCGCAAACGTAGGGGAGGGGGACTGAAAAGGGAACGGGGAGTTCGAAGGAAAAAAAAAGTAAAAGAAAAAGAAAGGGGACAGGCGATGGCGCTTTGCCCGCGCAGAATATTGGCTGCAGGTGCAAAAGAAAAAGAAGAAAGGAGGGTCTAGTCGATAAGCTTAGTAGTGCAAGCGCGTGGGCGAGCTGGAAAGGAGAAGGGATTCACGCAGGAGGAAAAATGGGCGGAAAAAAAAAAGAAGAAGAGGGAAGATCTCTCCCACCCTTCGTATAGAAAAGAAGGGGGGAGGGAAAGGGGAGGTGGATTATCTAACCGCTTTGGGAGCAGAGGAAGAAACAGACATCTGAAGAAAAAAAAGGGGAGGGAAAAGAGACGTTCAATCTTCTCTCCTCTTCTTCGCTGGCAAAAAAGGGGGCTAAACGGGACCACTTCTTTTCATAGAAGGAGAGGGGGGTGAGTACAGGGGAAGGGAAAAGAAGAGGGGAAGGGAAGACGTTCTCCCTTCCTTTCTTTCCCAGGAAAGAGGGAAAAAAAGGGAGAAAAGAGACGCTATGTGATCTTCGTATATTGCAGAGTGAAGGGAAAAGGTGAACGTCTGAGGGGAGAGGAGGGGCTGCCTTCTCAACATATCGGCGTGGATAGGAGGGGGGAGGGGAAAAGACACCGCTCTCTAAAACGCCGCCAATGCGGGAGGGATTCAGGGAGAAGGGAGGAGGAAGAGGGAGAGGCTTATTTTATTTCGTTTTTCTTTAGACTCGAGAGGGGGAGGGGGGAAAAGAAAAAAAGGGGGGCCAGCGCTTTTCGACCTATTTGCCGGGTTGAAGGGAGAAAAGGAGGTCGAACCGGGAAAAAAGAGGGGGAGGAGGAGGCGAGACTTTCTTTTTCCCATATCCTCTAGGGAAAAAAGGAGGATGCTGTTGATCATCTCCGCTGCTCTTCTCAGGCGAAGGAAAAGGAAGAAAAAAAAAAATGAGCGTCCGGAAAAGGGGAAGGAGGAGAAACGCCTGACCTCTCTACCACCTACCTCGCATCGAGAGGAAGGGAGGGGGAGGGGGGAGAAAAAAAGGGAGCGTGCTCCTGCTACCTCTCCTTCTTCGGCCGGAGGGAAGAAGGGAGAGGGGGGGCTAAGGAGGAAAGAAAAAGGGAAAAGGGAAGAAGGGATAAAAGCTTCTTCAACCCTTCTTTCCCAAACCCTACAAATAGAGTAAAAGAAAAGGGGGAAAAGGAGGTAATGGCGGCTACCGCCGTCTCCACAGAAAAGGCCGGGCGCGAGAAAAAAAAAAAAAAAAAAAGGAAAGGGGGGAGGAGAAATATAGATCTTTTCCTTCCTCGGAAAAGGGGGGAGAGAGGGGGGGGGAGGAAGAAGAACGCCGCCCCATTGTTATCCCGTCGATGATCTCGATTATGGTTTGGGAAAGAGGTGAAGGGGGTCAGGAAGAAAAAGAGGGGGGAGAAGGGGGAAGATTCTAGCCCCCCTCTTAGACAGAGAGAAAAGGGAGCGGTTCTCCTTCTCCGTCGAACGCGGAAGGCATGAAAAAAACTCAAGCGGAAAGAGGAAAAAAAGAGGGGGGAAAAGAGGCGTTTTTTCTCCCGTGGAGGGGGTGGAGAAAAAAAAAGTGGACGACCATTATCTCTCCTTCTCCTCTCATCAGTCATGCTCAGAGAAGGAGAAGAGAGAAGTTGGGGGAAGGGGAAAAAAGAACGTCTCTCATATATCTCTAGAGAGGGAAAAGAGCCGCCTAATATCTTGTCATGAATCCGTGAATCGGGAGGGGGGAAAGCTCTTTTTTCCATCTCTCAATGAGGGAAAAAAAGCCGCTATCGATTCTCACAGAACCCAGAAAGAATGAAAGAAAAAAGGAGGGAGGGCCTAACTTCATTTCCTGGAAAGAGGGGAGAAGGGGCGCGTGTCGAGCAGGGGGGACGCGAGAAGAAAGAACGCCAGATCACGCAAGGAGGAAAAAGGAAAAAAGAAGGGCGATCTTTATCCCCTTCAAAAGAAAAAGAAGCCGATGCGATTGTCCACAGGCACGCCGTCAATCCTCGAAGATAAAAAAGAGAATAACCGAGGAAGGGGGAAAGGGGAAAAAAGAAAAGGCCGTGTCTCTTCCTTCTCGACGAGGAAAAAGAGGGGAAAAAAAAGCGTCACATAGACGTCACTGACCCGCCGCCGGAGATGAAAGACGGGGGGAAAAAACGTCGACATCGCGGAAAAAAAAAAGAAGGGGAAGGAGGAACGCTCGGTCAGCAATCTCTTTCAAAATGCTGCATGGGAGAAGAGGAAAAAAGAAGGGGAAAAAAAAAAAAAAAAGATCATCCACGCCGTCATGTTTTGGGGGAAAATCAGACGCAGGGAGAGAGGAAAAAAGAGAAGAGGATAGGAGGCGTTCTACTTCCTATTCCCTCTTCCGGGGGAAGGAAGGAAAAGAAAAAAAAACCCCAGCTCCGCCTCCCTGCGAATGAGAGAAAAAGAAAACACCTGGGAAAAAAAAAAACGCTGCGGGGCAAAGCCCGTTCCTTCTCGGCAAAAGAAAAGAGAGAAAAGGAGGGGGGGGGGGAGAGCGTTACAGCAGCTTCCGTGATCGGACGGGAAAGGAGAGGGGGTATAGCTCCTTTCGAGGGGAAGAAGGAAAGAGGAGAATGAGATAGCGGATCTCTCTCAACACCACCACCTTATTAGGAGGAAGGAAAGGGGAAAGGGGACCAATCTAATCATTCGCTCATCCTTACGGATGGGGGGAGAGGGGGAAAAGGCAGCTGTACCGGAGGAAGGAAGGGGGGGAAAATGGATTTAGAGAGGTCGTACTATCCATAGGGGGGGGGGGGGAAAAAAGGAAGGGCCTTTTCCCTAGAATATTTGCTGACGAAGAAAGGGAGACCTAGGGAGAGGGAAGTGAGAGGGCGGAGGAGCCTTTGCTTCTCTTTTAGGGATGTGAGGGGAAGAGGAAAAGGGGGAAGGGTTCGACTCTACTAATCATCTTCGAGAGCTGAAGAAAAGGAGGGACTCGGAACCAGGGAAGGAATAGAAAGCGTTTTCTCTCTCTAGCGAAGAAGGGGGGAGGGGGGAATGGCAACATTTTTCCATCTATTTCAGTGAAAGAGAAGGGCAGCTCTGGGAAAAAAAGAAGAGAGGAGAGAAGGCTATGATTACTTGCGAAAAGGAAAAAAGAGGAAAAGAGAGGGGACTATGGTCTTACCGGCGGGAAAAAAATAAGGAGGCTAGAAGAGAGGGAGGGAATGGCTTTCGTCAAGCATTCTAAAAGAGAAAGAAAGAGGGGGGGTGATCTTCGAGTATTGCCGCGGGGAAGGGGGGGAAGGACTGCTGAGAAAAGAGGGGGGATAGAACTTCTTCCTTTCAACATATAGAAGGAGGGAGAAGAGGAAGTCTTCGATGCGGCGAGGAGGACAAGGAAAATTAAGGTCTGCCTCTCGAAGAGGGGGGAGGGAGGCTCTCCTATATGGAGAGAGAGAGGAAGGGGGAGGGCTGAAGGGGTATTTTTTTTTCTGGGAAAAGAAAAGAGAGGGAAAAAGGGGAGAAGAAAGGTGCGTCTCTTTTCCAAGCGCTGGGAGGAAAAAGGGGGGGAGAAAGAATAGGGGGCCTCTCCAGAAAAAAGGGAAAAAAATACAGAAAGGATTTCCCTATCTCTCTCTCTCGGAGGAAAAAAAAAGAGAAAAGGACACTCTATATTCGTGTGATCGAAAAAGGAGACAGTACGGAAAAAGGAGGATCCTGTCTTCCAATATTGCGGCAAGGAAGAAGAGAAAAGACCCACTTTCTCCAACAAGAGAGAAAAATAAGGGTGAGGGAGAGGAGAAGGAGATCGAGAGGGGGGGGGAAAGGAAGTCGCCTTTCTCTTCTAGGAGAAGAGTCGAAAAAGGGAGGAAGGGTCTCTATTCTTTTCTCGGAAAACGACGATCCTTAATCTTCCCTCCCGTATGAGGTAAGGGAGAAAGAGGCAGAACCTCTGGGAAAAAAGAGGGAGAAAGAAAATCTACATGAAAAAAGGGGAATATCTGTCAATTTCGTCTACCGAGTAGTGAGCAAATTTTCGAGCTTCGGAGAGAAGAGAAGGGGGGGGGAAAATCTCTCTCTTTTTCCCGGCATCGGGACATGGGGGGGGAACGAAATTTACCTATATTCCTCCTCATCGTAAAGGGGGGAGGGGGGGGGAGCTGTTAATTAATCTTATTAGTTAGTAGGTATAAAGATCTTGGGAGAGAAGGGTTCCTATTCCCATCCTCGTAGAAAGCGGAAGGGGAGGAGAAGTCTCTTTCTCCTTCTACGACGAAAGGGAGAAGGGGACAAGACAGGAGAGAAGGAAGATATTCTCTTTATTTGGAGGGGGGGAAAATTTATCTCCTTGGGGAGGCTCTTCTCCTTCCGAAGGGAGGAACCATTTCTCTCCCGTGCGGAAGGAGAAGTCGCGTAGGAAAGGATAGAGGGGTCCCTTCGATTATCTGGTGCAAAAAAAGGGAAAGAGAAAGAACTGAGTATCCTTAGCCTCCGAAGAGCTGGCAAGAAGAGGAGGTTCGAAAAAGGGGAAAAGAGAGCATTTATTTCGAAGAAGGAAAAACCCTCCATACCATCAGCCGAGAAGGAAGAAAGATCGAAAGGGGGGAAGGAAACGGAAGGGGCCTGTAAATCTCGATCGGCAGGAAAGGGGGGGGGGAAGGGAGAGGGGGGGAGCCGCCTCAATCATGCTGCAGAGAAAGAAAAGAGGAGGTAAGACGCAGGAAGGAAAAGAGGGGAGAAGATTTAAGCCGTCGCCCTAAAAAAAAGAGGAAAAAGGAAAATCCTCGAATATCACCATCGCCGGAAAAGGAGACTAGGTTGGAAGGGGGGAGGAGCGGGGAATGAGAACGATTAGTCAGTAATTCCCTTTGGGAAGGAAAAAGAAAGAAGGAAGGCCCCCCGCCGGATCTTAACGCCTTGGGAAGGGGGAAAGAAAGGAAGAGTAGATCGGGGAGAAGAAGAAGAAGTCCTATCCGCTGCAGGAGAGGGGAAATGCCTTCTTTTCATCAAGGAATCAGTCGGGGGAGGGGGAGAGAAGCCACGCCTCCATGTTTGGGGAGAAGGAAAAAAAGGAAGGGAGGCTCCTCGAATATTATCGTCTCGTCGAAAAGGGAAGGAAAAGGAGATCCGAGGGAAGAAAAAAGGGAGAAGAAGAGACCGAACTCTTAGCGTTCTCCAGCAAGGGGAGGAGGGGAAAAAAGAAGAAAAAAAGGAGTCTCCGTCAATCCCTCCTTCTCTTCCCGACCCAGCATAGAAAAAAGAAAGGTGAAAAATAATACAGCAAAGGAAAAAGGGGAGAGGGAAAGAGAAAAACCATCTTAATTTATTCTTCTCCTTCATCGAAAGGAGAAAAAAAAAAAAAAAAGGGAAGAGAAAACACAAAACACTTTATTATTAGAAAGAGAAAGAGAATACGAGAAGAAGGAATAGGCTCTCAAGAGGGGTTGAGTTATAGGTGTAACCTCTCAGCTTTTAAAGTCTGAGAAAAAAAAAAAGGGGAAGAGAAAGTATTGTCACATTTATTCTATCTTTCGGACGAGAGAGGGGAGGGCGGAAGTTTCCCGGGGGGGGGAAGAAAAAAAAAGGGATGTTACTAACTTACCTATTTCCCCGGTAGAGAGGGAAAAAGGGAAAAGGGAGTTTATGTCGGAGACTATTTCTGCGGAAGCCGGGGGAGCAGAGCAGAGGAGAGAGGAGAAGTAGAGAAATCCTCTATCTCTGAAGAGGAGGAAAGTTTCTTCTTTGATGAGCGACACGGCGAGAAACGGTTTCCTCTGCCTAATCCGGGAGGGAAGGGGGGGAAAGGGCTATTCTTTACCTACCTTCATAGCGAGGGGAAGGAGGGGGGATAGATTGAGAGGATGAAAAGGTATAAAGGGACCAATTCTTTCATCTCCGATGAAAGAAAAAAGGGAAAGGGGGAAAAGGGGGGAACTTCTTTTCCTCCCCAATGGAATTTAATGAAGAAAGAGGAGGGGGAGTAAGGTTTAGGAAAAAAGATAGGCTGAACACTAAAAAGGAGGGGGGGGAGGGGCCTTTTTCCATCTCCTCGGAGAGGGGGGGAGGAAAATGGGTCTAGGGGGGAGGGAAGAAAAGAAAAATCGCTTCGTGCTCGCTTTTCTTGCAGGAGAGAAGAAGGAAGAAAAAGAGAGAACGCCTCAATTCTTGAGGGGAAAACGGGGGAGGGGAGAGAAGAAGAAGGGCGAGCTATCTCTACTCTGCCGAGGAGGGGGTTCTTTTTTCTTTGAGCCCTCGAGAGAGGGGAAAAAATTGTCGAGGAAGGGGCCAATCTCGGGGGAAAGGGGAGGAGAGGGGAAAAGGGCATTTCCTCCTTCGGCGGCGTAAACGGCTAAAGAAAGGGGATCGTCTGCGAAGGGGGGGGCAACCCAGAGCCTCGTCCTTTACCCCCCTCTCTATTTCGGGGGGAAGAGAAGGAGCGGCCTCCTTACTTATTATCGGCGACGGAGAGAAAGAGGGGGGGCAGAGTTCGGGAAGGAGAAAGCAGGATCATCAACCTCCCCCTTTCTCTCAAAGAGAGGGGAAAAGAAAAGAAAGGAGGCATCGATCCTCTTCTCTTGCGGGAGTGGGATGATTGCAAGAAAAAGAAGGAAGACCTCTCCTTTCTTCCCTTCGGCGAAAGGGGGGGAAAGGGAAAGAAGGAGAAAGAGAAGGGGGGGGAGAGATCCATAATCTTCCTCCGTCTCTTCAGGGAAGAAATAAGAAGAATTCAAGCTTTCCAAAAAAAAGAAAGAAAAGAGGAAAGGGATAAAAAAAGGGAGGGCGCGGCTTCCTCTCTTTCAATTTCGGAGAGGGGGAGAGGGAAAAAAAAAGACCCTTTCTCGATTCCGGAAATAAGAAGAAAAAAAAAAAGTTTTCAAAAAGGGGGGCGCGCGGTGGCGACGCGGTGCCGCCCTTGAAGGGAGAAAAGAAAAAAAGGAAAAAAGGGCGCTAGGTAGGTTTGGGAAGCGGGGGAAGGGGAAGGAGGGGGGAGAGGAACTTAGGGGAAAGGGTCCGAGCCCCAGCTCCTCTTAGAACGGGGGGAAAAAAAAAATCTGCCGCCGGAGCAGAGGGAGAGGGCTACGGGAAGGGGCCGGCCCACTCCCTAAAAAAAGGAAAAAAAGGGAAAAAGGGGGTACGAGTTTCATCTCTTTTGATCGCAAGGGTCGGGGGGAGACTCGGGGGGAGAAGGAGAAGATAAGAAAAAGCAGGCTCCTATCATTCTCCTTCTATGAGGAAAAAAGAATGGAAAAAGGAGATATCTTTTTCACCCTCACTTCGAGAAGAGAAAAGAGGAAAGGAACTTAAGAAAGGGGGAGGGAAATGATAGTTGCATACATTCCACCCTTCATAGGGAAAGGGGGCATCTCTCAATTTATTTGGGAGAAGATAGGATTCGAAAAAGAAAGAAGCTCTCCTATTCGAGATAGAGAGAAAAGGAGGAAGAGGGAATCGTCTATCTTCTACCGATGGGGTTGGGTACAGAAAAAAGGAGAGAGAGAAAAGACAAGCTATCACTCCTATATTTTTAGAAAAAAAAGGAGGAAAGAAAAGGAGGGGGAGGGGAAAGCTTCCCCTCCTCTCCTATGAGGGGGAAAAAAGAAATCAAAGTCGGAGGAAGAAAAGGTTAGAAGATTTCCTAAATACAGTCCTTTCCTCTTAAGAAGAAAAAGGGGGAGGGGGAAAAAAAAGAAGGTCCCACCATCTTCACATATACGTCAAGGGGAAAGAAGAAGGGGTATGCACGGAAGGGAGGATAGAGAGGGTGTCCATCTCCTCCTCTTCCGAAAGAGAAAAAAAAGAAGAGGATGGTCATCATCTTCTGCAGAAAAAAGTGGAGAGAAACGTCCCAAAGGGAAAAAGGAAGAAACGCCGCAAATGTTGTGTCTCTATAGTATGCAGAGGGAGGAAAAAAAGGGAGAGGGGATGTCAGCGTCGGACCCCAAAAAAAAGAAAAAAAAAACCCCCCCCCCTCCGAAAGAGGAGAAAGGGGGAAGAAGAAAAAAAAAAGGGGGCGCCAATTCCTCTCCCTTTAACTCGTACGGTTAGTAAAAGAAAGGGGGAGTGCGCCCTTGAAGGAAAGAAGAAAGATAGAAAATAAAATGTGAAAATAATTTTATTTATTATATCCTTTACAGAAAGAGGAGAGGAGGGAAAAAAAAAGGATGCGCGCCTTATTATTTCTTCAAGCTCCACACGAGAAAGAGAAGAGAAGGAAAGGATGGTCAAAGAGAAAAAGGAGAAAGAAGTGTTGGGAGGCTTTAACTCAATCTACTCAATGCGCGAAGAAGGGGGGGGGGGGGGGGAAGAAAAGAAGATGGTAAGTCGCTCCCTCCTCTGCTTTAAACCAGGCTCTAAGAAATAAATGGGGGGATTTCGAAGAGGAAAAAAGGGAGGGGGAAGGAGACGGAAGGCCTTTTCCCTATAATATTTTCTTCCTCAAGAAAAAAAGGGGGGGGGGGCAATTGCTCCTTCTTCTTATCTGGGGTAGAGGGGGAGGGAAAGGGCATCGGTGCTCGGAAAGAATATTAGAGGAGCTCGCCTCATCCTTCTTCTCTACCGAAAAGGAGAGAAGGGGAGTGGATTATCTACCTCTTTTGGCGAAGCGAAAAGGTGCTGAGGGGGGAAGGAAAGAAGTGTCCAGCTATTGCTTGAACCGAGCCGGGGAAGGGGAGGGGAGAGAAAAGCGCGATTCTCTACTTCGATGATTACGTGCTAAAAAGGGAAAGCTCCTTCGGAAGGAAAAAGGGAGGACCTTCTTTCCTTCCCCCATTGCATTTCCGGAAGAAAGAGAGGGAGAAAAAGAGGCTGCATCATTAATAACCATCTCGGCTGAACACGCAGCAGGAAGGTGCTGATTGAAGAAGAGGAAGAGGGCTCTGTATTTCTCCTTCTTCAAATCGCCAAGGAAGGGGGGAAAGAAAGAAATCGGCTTGCCTCTTGTCTTTGCGCGCAGCATGCTTCGGAGGGACGGCTCGAGGAAGTGAGGCCTCTCGCCGAGGTAAAAAGAAAGGAAGAAGGGAGATGGCTATCTATCTCTAAAATCGTCCGCAGGATGAATGGGGGAGTATAGTTCTACCCTTATTCGACAATAATGGAGGAAGATGGTCTACAGGGGGAAAAGGATAAAAAAAAGATTCTTCAGAGCTTCAGGAAGGAGAAGTCAATTCATTTCTATCAGCGCTATCTAGAGAAAGGATGTCTAAGGGAAAGAAAAGGAAAAGGCTCCTTCTCTTTCTCCTTACTTGATGAGAGGAGAAGGAGGTCGGCCAATCTTTCTTCCTTGCTACGCCAGGGGAAGAAAGACCAGTGGGAAAGAAGGGACCCATCTACCACTCCGGCGCAAGGAGAAGGGGGGGCTGCTTCCCTTCTTTTTCATGCCCAGTTCGGCCGTTCGCGTCCAGGAGACTTCTGAGAAGAAAAAAGAGGAGGGGGAGATTAATCTTCTACCTATCAATCTGCCCGACAGGAAGGAGGAAGGAAGAGTTCCCAAACCCTACATCTCGATCATCGACGGGATCACAATTGGAGGCAGAAGCTACCCCACCGAGAGAAGAGAGAAAAAAAACACAACGGATTATGATAAAATATATTATATTTTTTAAAGGGAAGAGAGAAAAAGGGGACCATTGTTACCGATTATTCCCCTCCGCCGCCCAATTGTGATAAAGTAAAAGGGGAAATGGGGTTAATGAAAGGGGGGAAAAGGAGGAAGGAGGGGAGGGCAATCTTATTATCTCTCCTATGGGAGACCGCTCGCACGTCGCCGCCGGCCGCAGAAGGCTAGGGGAAAGACGAGACTTGAAGGAAAAAAAAAAAAAAAAGGAAAGCGGATCGATGCTCCTTTAGTTGTCGAGGGGAGAGAGGAAGGGATGATCCGCGTAGCTAATGCGCCCTCTTGGCCGAAAAAGGAGTCAGGAAGGAAAAGGAAGGGGGCGATTATCACCCTCCTTATCTAGGGGGAAGGGGAACCCGCACTTCCGCGCAGATAGCGCTCGATCGGGAAAAAGAAGTCCGGAAAAGGAAAAGAGGAAGACATGAAACCCTTCTCTTTCTCCAAGCGCTGGCAAAGAGAGAAAAATGGAGCCCGGGCAAATAAATAAAGGTTCAAAAAAACGCGCCTGAAAAGAGGGAGGGGAAGGGAAAACTGCGTGGCCTTTTAATCTCTAGCGCGACCGAATGGGAGGAGGAAGAAAAGAGGGCCGCCCTCCAATCTATCACGCCGATAATGTTGAGACGGCAGAAAGGGGGAAAAGTTAAAACCGTAAAAGGGGGGGGAAAGGCACTCTGCACTCCTCTAATATCAACCATCGCCGGAGGAGGGAGGGGGGAAAAAAAGGGCGAAAGACAGCCGGGCGCGTCCTTCTCGACGATTAGGCAGAAATCCAGGGGAAAAAATCGGGTTACGGAAGAGAAAGGGGAACGTTATCACTTAATCACGCCGTCGAGAAGAGAGGGAAGAGAGAAGCTGCCCTGCTCTTCATCATAGCTGGCAATGCTGAAAGGGGAAAAAAAATACCTTAAAGAAGAGAAGGCGGTTCTATCATCCACGCCTCCATGTTGTGGAGAGAGAGGAAGGAGGCGGCGAGCTCCTCTATATGATCGTCGCGTCGACCCGGCCGAAAAAGAAAACGTAATCCCAGAAAAAAAAAAGGAAAGAGGGGAGCGTTTCTTCCCATCCCCTTTTCTTTTTAGGCAGCCACTCTTAGAGGGAAGGGAAGGAAAAAAAAATAGAAATCCATGTTACCCTAAATTGATTTAGGAATCCTGTAACAGCCGGCGGGAGAGACGGGGAATCACGGATAAAAAAAGAAAAGGGGAGAAAAAAAAGGACGCGATTCTCTATCTT
>Ga0179593_1359791_pt1 | contig 13948 bp, 11 predicted proteins | sample CZODoug2_1_08_16_FD_185931 | JGI IMG/M metagenome (GOLD analysis project Ga0179593, IMG submission 185931) | Vadose zone soil fungal communities from Angelo Coast Range Reserve, California, USA - CZODoug2_1_08_16fungal (PacBio error correction) | ecosystem: Environmental > Terrestrial > Soil >...
TCCATCAGAAGAAACACAGACGTGGTACCGTAGAAATGTGTGAAGGGGGTGTTTATATGGAACTATAAGACTGGTTCGGGGCCGGGGGAAGCAAAAAGGGGGGGGGAGCAGAAAAATGTGGGCAAGAAATGAAAGTCGTGTCAAATGGACCTAGAAGCAGCACAAAAGGGTTATTGAAGGGACACCAGAAGGGCCTCTCCGATGAGAAAAGAAATTACAGAGGCAAAAGAGAACTTGTATACGTCTGGCGAAGATATCACCATCAGGATAATTCCAGCAGAAAAAGCCGAGAAGAATAACACAAGGGCAGCAAGGTGAACGGCGGACGTAAAGCAGTGGACTGCCGGGTGTGTGGGAGCCAAAGGGCAGGGGGGGTTTTTTCTGTGGGAAGGAAACCCGCCCAACGTAAGGCAAAAAACGAGGACCTTCAACAAAGGGACACATGTTGGAGAAGGACTCTCAAAAACCTGATGGGGGGGAGGGGTCGGGGACCGCACGAGACGGACGACCCGACCTGACCGGGTGGTACATAAAGGGATGTGGCCGGGTCCACTCGCTAGAAGCCTCCCCCGTAGAACTTCCTAGACGGGGACCCCAACCACATCGCACTACCGTTGGGGGCAAAGACGGCCTCAGGTAAAAAAATTAAGAACGGTTTAGCTAAACCCCACAGATTTGGTAGAGCGGGAGGGGGCCGGGCTAATGCGGGAGCGTGATTGTTCACCGGCGGGGGAGGTGAAAATGTAAAAACCCGCTCCCAAGATTGGTCCAGATCCCCCCTGACGATCCCAGAAGCGTCACCAGTCAGGGCTTCAAAAAAAAAAAAAAAGAAAAAAAAAAAATAGCACCCTAGATGGCCATCCCCAAAACCTCATTAGGGAAGTCGTAAAGAACGCTTACCACTGACCACAATGCTCTTGAGAAGCGTTAGAATGTATTCCAGAAATAGCCTTTCTCTACCTAGACGGTTAAAAAAAGAACGAAAAAGGGGAAACGTCCGGTGGAGGGAACCCTGGGGACTTAGTAAACCCTTCGGGGGTCCACGTTTAAAACGGGGCAGGGGGATGGGAATGGAAGGAAAATCGGAGGGGTTAAGTGCTTCCAAAAGTGAATGATCCTCGACTCAAACAACAACAAAAGTTATTAGGATAGAGAAAAGAACGGGGAGGGGGGGAAGGACCAAGAAGGCAAAGGAATTTCCCATACACAACTGCACGGGGGGGGGGGGGGATTAACAACTTGACTAAAAAACAAGTTGAAAACTCCAACGGGGGGACAAGGGGGGTCACAGACACCAGGCCAAAAAATGGAAAAGGGGGGTAGGGAAAAGCGGGAAAGTGGGGGGATCAGAAAGGCAAGGGGGGAAAAAAGGGAGGGTAAATTGGGGGGGGACTGACTTCTTAGCACTGGAAGGGGCGGGCGAGAGGGGGGAAGAGGTTGCAGAGGTTGCAAGGTTGAGTTACGAAGAGGAAACCGCAGCTTCAACACCCACACTCAATAACAAGCTGTCAACATGGGTTGTGAGGGAGAAGGCGCGGGGCCACAGAAAAGACCTCCACATCCCGGTGAATAAAATTCCTTTGATGGGCAAGTGGTTTTTGGGTTGGTGGGGGGGGGGATCGAGGAGAAAGACGTCGGCAAAAGGGGGGGGGTTCAGAAAAGGGTGGACAACTAAAAAAAAGGGAGAAATCGGCCCTAATAGCTGGGGTCGCGGGTAACTTTAACCAGCAAGCGGGGGGGAGGGGGGACAGCCTTCCACAAGTTTCAAAGAAAAAGCTTGAAAGTGGGTCAGCACGACGCAAAAAACCAGCAATAACGGGGTGTAAGACTAACTAAGACAAAAATTGAAACTTCCATGAGAGAAAGAGATGTTGCAAGGAAGGAGGGGTGGGTGGACTTTAAAATTCAACCCTCAAAAGAAAATGAAAAGGCAAAGCTACTGAAAGGAATTTGCGTACCCTTTAACACTCAAAAAGACTTATAACCCGGACTGAAGGGGGCATTGGTCTTTATATAAGACAAAGGAAAAAAGGGGAGAAGTGGATCCAAAAAGTGAATTTAACACCGTCTAAATTGCGGGTGGGTTCAGAGACAATAGCCATACTACTCTCTCACAAGGAAAGAGTATCTGTCTGACATCGAACAGGCAACCAGTAATTCACATCACCAAAGGACCGGATGACCCTGGCAAATATTCACAAGATATCGTCAAAGAAACACCGTGCCAAAAGGGGACGTAGGAAACAGCCCAGCGTCTGGCAAACAAACAATAAGGTAGATGATTGTCGTTTTTCAAAGATGAGAAAAATACAAGAAAAAAACAACACGTGTCCGCAGCGCGAAAAAGCGAGAGCGGTGTAAGTTGTAAGACTGCGGGGAAGGAGTGGGCGGGCATTGTGGGAGAATCAGACAGGGTGGTGGAGTACGCTCAATCAGGGCAGGAAACCGTACAGACCGCACGAGCGCCCGGTGTTCAGCGCAGCAGTAGCGGGGGGGGAAAACCTCAAGAGGGAGTGGGACAGTCCTAGAATGCGTGGGGGGACACCAAAAAATGGAATAGCCGCCTTTCCTCAAGAGCAAAAACCGAAGGAGAAAAAATAGAAATATCAACCGTCTACTCAAGTAAAACTTCCGTCTAAAAGCACATCCAATGGCCTTTACGTTAAGCCAAGAGAATGGGCGCTAAACCTTCAAAGGAGAGGGGTGTGGGAAAAAACCACTCGACATGGGACCATCCTGAATGCTGACTGTGGGGGGGTCAAGCAACGGAGTCTCAAAGAAGAATCCTGTACAAAACAAACTGGACCATTAAAGGCCGAAATTGGTCGTAAGGAAATAAAGCGGCGGGAAGTCCGGCAATGTCCTGAATTTCGAGTACAGGAGAAATCGAAACGGCATGTTGAGGATGGTCACACTACCTGGGAGAAACGAACACCAGGGTACAATAAAAAATGAGGACCCATAGCAAATTGGACAGGGTGAAGGGGAGAACATTTTGACAATACTACCCTCCAATAGTGCAGAACCGTGTCCGGTCAGAGGAAATTCCGTTTCAAGCAGGTTGTGTCCGAGAAGAAAAAAGGGGACCGGAACAATGTGGCGTGGGCCCCACGGAAGAAAGAGAGGTTTCAACCTGGAACTCATCTTCAAAAAATCGAGGACAACATCCGGGGGGAAAGTCAAAAGGTCCGGGGCAAAGGGGGTTAGCGGACTCGTCCGACATTTACAAACTCCGGTGATAACCACGGGGTCTTTAAGGTTCCACCACGAAAAAAAATTCGGAAGGAAAAGGAATCTACACAGGGGTATAGAGAAATCATGTGTTTCGACAAGGGACGTTCAAAGAAAAGGAAAGACATTCAAGGGGGGGACATATGTCTAAGGCCGCTGAACGGGGGGAGGGGGAAGGTCCATTAGTTCAATAATGTCGACGCAAATAAGTGGAGAGCAGGAAGACTCGTTTCAGGATATTTGAGGGACATGGGAGCATTGCCGGGGGGTAACCCGGTGGTCAAGTAGAGTCTGTTTGCGGTCGACTCAGACCAAGTGGGCTGGCCATTGGAAATCTCAAGAAAGGGAGAAGGACGAAAGGCGGAGGCCAAGGATTTAGAGAAAGGAGGTAAAAGTGGGTGATGTTTTTTAGTAGCAGATAGGTTTATGGGGGGGAAAAGACTATTGACCAAAAAAAAGGTCACAACGTAAGAGAAGAAAATAAACGGGGATTGGTCTGCAAGCCCAAGGGGTCGATGAAAACGGGCAGGGGACTTGCACCAGGGGGGTACTTAGAAAAAAACGGAAAACTCGGATCAGAAATTACGTTGTAACATGCAGAAATGGGATACAAAGTAGGAATCTGTGGAAGTCTTCGGAAGGATACATTAGGACGAGGAAAAGACAGGCAGAGGGGGTAGAGGGATACCCAACGGGATTGGGAAACAACGTCTAAAACGTGCACTTTAGGCAAGACTCAATGAGGGAAAAACTGAGGCAAAAATAGAAAGATGGCCTACTTTTGTTCTGTCAGCCCGAGACCAGTAAAAACAAAAAAGGGAAAATGGAAAAAGGGATGAACGGAGTGGCTCATTCTTTAGGATCGGAGGGAGGAGGGCCAGAAATCAAAAGTTCAAAAGAGACGCTGTCAGGGGGGTAGTCATCTTCACGAGTCAAGAGAAGGAACTGGTTGTAGGCGAAAAAGGCATGGCACCAGGTGGTTTTCTGGCGAAAAAACTTTAGTAGAGCGGAAGAAGTAAGGGGCCGCAAGATGGTTCCCAAGAATCTCCAATTAAGCTTGGGGGTCAAGGGATTCTTCCCCGGAAAAGTTAAGGGAGGAAAAAGTGGATAGATTCCATTGGGGGGAGAACTAGACCTTTAAGGAAAAAAAGTTGGGAAAAAAAAAAAAAATTTTTTTGGGAAGCTAAAGGGGGATATGACCAAGTCCTTCTATAGTGGATAGACGAAGGGGAAGCAAGAACTTGGTAGAGAAGATCGGTTCTCTGCTTAAGAGGAAAGATCTCAAACACGGAAAGGGCAAAAAAAATTGGACCACTCTACTAAAATGCTGAGGGGGGGGGAAATGAAGAGGAAATTGAAAGTTTAAATCGCTGGGAAAAAGGAGGACTCCGTTAAAAAAAATGGCGAGGGGGGGGGTGACCTACCACAAAATTAAAAAAAACGTAGTCTTTTGAACAAATGGACTGAGAGAAAAAAAAGAATCCTAAGGAAAAGGGGTCATGAGAAGGGGGGGGGGGTACCAAAAGAGACCGATGAAAGTCTTTGGGTAAAAAATTTAAGGGGTGAAGTTATGTTCTGGGTCTTCCTGGGCAAGGGGAGCTTGGTCTTTCTGGGCAGTGGGGGGGGGGGGGGGGGGGGGGGGGGGGGGGGGGGGGGGGGGGGGGGGGGGGGGGGGGGGGGGGGGGGGGGTGGGTGTGGGAGAAAAACGGGGGTTCTGGGGGTGCTGTCTTTTGTTGGTCATGACTTAGGGACAACGGCCTCGGGGCAGGAGCTCAAGCTGGGGGGTGTTGCAGTTGTTTCAAGGGCTGAGGAGACTTTCTGGGGGTATGAATTATTCAAGATTTAGCTGGAAATGAATCTCTGTGAGCGGGGGAAAAAAACAAACAAAAAGGGTCAAGCATTGTCTTAGGTAATCAAAGAATTGGTCAGTTAATGATTGAGGTTGGGAGAATTGCAGAGCTCGTAAATTGACGGGAGGGCTCAGGATGGGGCGGAGAATGCGAGACGGAGGAGAGCAAGCGGGGACCATAGAAAATGGTAACCAAGAATTAGGCAAGTAGATAAGTGTGGAGTAGATAGGATGCCTAGCAGGATTGGTGGGAAGGAGATTGGGGAGTTGCCGCCTTGGTGCCCTTGGGGGGAAATCTGTAAGTATACTATAACTCAAAAAAGTGAGAAGCTAAAACCATATTAAAAAGCGAAGTAAATGGAAAAGAAGGGCACCAAGAAGGGGGGGCAGAAAGGGAGAACAAGGCATAGTGAAGGATGAAGAAGGGGTGGTGGTGAACTAAAGCGGATATATTTCAAACGGACAGAGGGCTGTGAACAAAAGCGAAGGAGGTGGGTTGAGTTGATGGAAGAACAGGGGTAATGAAGGGAGGTTGGAGGAGGATGGGAGAGGATGTCCTGAAGGAGTCAGAATTGTGATTATAAATAGGGGGGACTTGGGAGGGTAAGGTGTGGCGGAGCAACGAGAAACTGGTCAGATCGGAAGGTGAGACGCAGGGGGATAAAGGTAAGAGGAAGTGAAGGGGGAGAAAGTTGGGAATTGCAGTCTCCCTACTGTTGTGGGGCGGCCCTGAGAGAAACACCCGCTGTTAGGGGAGACAACACGAAAAGAATACTCTTTATGTGCGCGGAGGGGAGAAGAAGGGGGGATAAAGGGCATAGGGAATGGGGGCAAGAAGTACGTTGCGGCTGAAAATGGGGCGAAATAGGAAATGCGATAGAATGGTCAAGAAAGATAATTATCTAGGGGGGGCAGCTGGGGAAAAGGCAAGGTAAAGGAAAAGGACTGGAGGTGGGTCACTGGACGAGGGGGAGAAGGGCGGTAAATGGCGAGAACCCGCATGCAAACGGTACCCGAGGAAGGGACATCACACGGGGTAGATGAAGAGAGAGTGAAGGGGGCAACGCTGGGGGAAGTCCTTCTGGTCGACATAAGAGGGGGGGATGGCACAAGGTATAAACCATCCGGGAAGAATTTGTTAATGAACGACCTAATGGGCGTTACGTAGGGGGGCAAACGCGTTTGTTCCCAAGTAAGGTGGGGGCCTAAGATTGGTGGACAAGGTGCCAAAAAAGTAGAGGAAAGGAGAAGCGAGAAAGCCTAGGGGGTATATGGTAGGGACCATTTTCGACGAAGAGAATGAAGAACATGATAAGGTAGCTAGTACTGGGTGGGTATAGCCTTCAGGGAAGGGCCGGACCTAGGTTCTAATACACGAGACGGGGTGGGGGGACCACATATGTGGAGGTGTACATAATCTAACAGGGAAGAGGAAGGAGCCACTAGCCTTAAAACAACGGGGTAAGAACGAGATGCTACCAAAACACCAGAACCCTAGTGTAGGAAACATGAATCAGAAAAGATTAGAGGTACCTATCAGAGAAAAAAAAGAATAACAATAACTCTTGAACTCCAGAAAGAAGAGAAACATATCAACACAAAAATCACCTCTTTTATCATAAGCACAGGGGAGAAAACACAGAAACACACATGACAGCCAAAATCAAGAGTGTGTCACATAAACCTAATAAGGACAGCAAAGATAAAATATAAAAGGCAGACGAAGAAGGAAAAAAAGGGCTGATTGGGGGAAAATTAGCAAACGTTTCTCTGGAGGGGGGTGGGGTCAAAAAAAAGAACTAGGGGTGTTTTAACTATGGTTGGACATGTTCGCAAGGGGAGGGGGATATTCATAAAAAAACAATTGTCCAACTTACCCAAGTTGTCCAGTCAGAAGAGAGGGAAGTTTGCTGTAAGACGACTCCAAAAGGGGGGGTGTCCAAAGTCGTTGGGGGAGGAAAAAGGTTGTGACCCTCCCGGTGGTGCAAGGAGAGCTCGGTGCTAGTCGGGAAAAAAGCCGCCAAAAACTAGCAAACTCTCTAATAAAGACGGAACTAGTAAATCCATCCGCGAAAAATGGCGTCCAAGAAAAAAGGGGGCCCAAGGACACACCAAGGTAACGGCTTAAGCCATAATCAGGCCATCAAGACAAGCTCATCCTCGCTGGGAATCAGGGAAAAGAAGGGTGAAGGGAAGAGCGTCACAGGGGGAAGGAGCAGGGAGAGTCTTGCGTCCCGCAGCCTGAATCAAGGGGAGCCGAAAAAACAAACGACTGTTGTTTTGAGGAAAATGGTAGGCCATTCAAATTTCCTATGAACTCAGTCCTCCTCCGACGAAACAAAAACACATTTTTCAAAACCGAAATGAAAAACTCACAAAAAAAAACACGCCAATGGAAATTCCCTTTCAAGAAGAAGACTGTTGTGGGCCCGCACACTTGGCGAATGCGGGAGGAAAAAAAAAAACAAACAGAAAAAACAGAACTGCAACCAATCAAGGGCGGGCTGGAAAAAGGGGCATGACTAGATAGACAAATCGCCAGGGAAAAAAAGTTGAAAAATCCAGAAACCAGCACCCTAACGGCAAGGGGAAGAGCTGCTGGGGGACCGCCATCACAACCTGGGGATCGGAGACGGGATCTCTAAAGGGGGATAATCAATCATAAATGAAAAGGGGGCTCATAAAAGGTGCAACGCCAAAGGAAGCCTCACCGAAAGCGAAAGAAGGGGGGGGAAACCTTGAAAACCGTGAAGAAGCGCCTTATAAACACGAACAAGAAGGCTGGATGGGAAAAAAAACCTCCAAGAAAAATAGAAGGGGGTCAGGGGGGAGGTGGGCAAAAAAAAAGGTTTGTTTTTGGATTGCGACAACACGCGCTCAAAATTGACAGAAACGCAGCATCCCCAGAACGAAAGGGACTTAACAAAATAGAGAGTCAAAGATTAACAAAGAAAAGGGGAAAAATTTTGATCTCCGCCAACCAGAAACCACTGGCTCAAGGAAAGGGGCAAAGGTTATTCTCAGAAATAAAAGAAAGGGGGGGAACGCTGACCCTAGGTTCGAAAGGAAAGAGGGGGAGAGAAAGGGAAAAAGGATGAATATACACTTATCACACAAAGCGCCAGGCCCCTGTATCAAGGAAAACACACAGCGGGGGAGCTGCGAGGTAAGGGGGACGGGAGTCCGACTCCTACCACTGTGCCGAGAAGAGGACTTGGCAAATATCACACTCCCGGGGGGGGTGAGGCCGGAAGGGGAGGGGCGCGGCAACCTCCAGTTAACGGACGGTCGCTACTGGAAGAAGTCGATCGATCGTGATAGTAGTCCACTTGAAAGAAAAGGGAAAAAATGCGAGGAAAAACTGAGGAGGCACAGGTTGTTCAAGCTGCTGCCACTAAGGTGTACCAAAGCAAAGCAGACAATGGAGGAAGTGTAGGGGGAACCAAATAAACCTAAATACCGGAAAAAGGTGGTTATTGAAAAGAAGAGTCCCTTGAAACGCGGAGAATCGGCACAATCATGGGGCACAATGATCCTCATTGGAAAGGCCGTGGGGGGCGGGAAGGGACAGGGGGAAGTCCACAAAGGTTGGTGCTGAAACCGTCAGCCGAGAGGTGGCCCCGGTCCGGAAAAAAAAAAAAAAATGGATCGTAGAAAATAGGGTGTCCTGGAAGTCCGGGGTGTACTAGGCCAAGGAAAAAAACAAAGACGGATCTTCCCACTGGAAGCTTGGAAAGTGGGGGGGACCAAAAAATTGTGACTGTCCCAAGGGGCGGTAAATCTTACGGGGGGGCAAATGTGAGACGGGCCGAAGGAATTTCCTTATCACGCTTAAGTGGGAGAGTGAGAGTCAACTTCTAGGGTTAGTGAACCGGAATGGGAGTCCCTTGTATATTATTTGAAAAAAAAAACAGCAACTGCTGGAGACTCCATCCAGCTCAGAGAAGACGTCGTTTACTAGTAGAAACATCCGAAAAAAAAAATGAGATACAAATGACAGAACCTTAATTCATCAGGGAGAGAATCGGTCTTGACGAGGAGCATGGACAAACACACAAAAAAAAAAAACGACGTCTGGGGATTGTGGCACTAATGAATCCTACCCCACCATAAGTAAACAGGGGTTCCAGAACGGGGGAGTTAGGGAGGTGGCAAGGATTTGCTTTGGAAAGAATAGCCTGTTTACCATTGGGAAAGAAAAGGGGGTTCGGGAGGGGTGAAGAAAGTGATATCCCTGGAATCTGGACGGGGAGAGAAAAAAGCGTGGCAAATGCTCACACTAGACTGTAAAAACGAAAACTGAGACAAAAAAGAAGCCACTGGCCAGGATAAGAGAAATTAAACACGTCGTCAAATCATCCAAGCAAGTGAAAAAAACGAGTGCAACCAGGGCTAGAAGCAGGCATTTCTCCAATGGTAAGGTGTAAGTTAAGATTGGGTTGTTCGAGGGAAGTAACACGAACAGACCGGGGGTAAACTCCTGTAACAAACTGAAAAGACCAGGGGGCAAATCGTACCTTCCCACAAAGTGAGGGCCTTATGTGGACAGTCTAACGAGAATCTTTCCCTGAAAAAAAAAAAAACTTAAATGCCCTTAATGGGAAACTTAGCATCATACACGAGAAGCATTATCGATAAAAAAAAAAATGGGGAGCCCTGAAGAAAGAAATTCCTGCGACAACAGTTGGGCTTCAAGGCAAACGGTTTCTAAGGTTCCAACATAAAGTCCATTGAAGGACACCGCGATGGGGGGGAGTTCTCTTGACGTCTAACCTGAAACGGGTGAAGATTAGTTTCCGGGGGTGTCAAACGGGTGACTATTGAAGGAAAAGAAAGAATTTGCCACCCAAACAGTCAACAAACCATGAATCGGGTGGAGGATCCACCCTCTCGGAATAGACATAAAAAGTATTAACCATCACCTCAAAAGGGGCGGGTCTTGCACCAACACGGCCTAACTGTAGGGGAGACCTCTACGTTGACAACCGTTACTACTGGGGTGGCAAAAGGAACAAGGGGACTGGGAAAAAAAAAAAACCGCGCCTAGGGATGTAAGGGAAATTGGGAGGTTGATGTCTGTGATGGTACCGGTGAAGGCCGTGGGGTATGTTATGCATCCCGGGGGGAAAGGGAATCACTAACCACGGAAGAGGGGAAGAAGGAAAAGCAGAGATCACCTAATTTGACCGCCGAATGGCAACTGCCGAACAACAAGATGGCACTTTCGCAAGAAATACCGAAAGCGGTTTGGGTAACTGAGAATCCAACAGTGACAGGGGGGGGGGAACTCGAGGAAAACCGTCGTTCACGTCCTGAAGGAGGGGGATCACTTCGAAGAGGGTGAATAGGGGGTACTCAGGTAGTACATTCCCTATAGTTCGGGGGTTAATTTATGGGGTGAAAAAGGTTTTATCGATTTTTCCAAAGCTGGTGGCGTGGGGGGTACGACAGACGTCCGACCGTTCATGCCACAAACTGGAACAAACAAGCCTAAACGATTTTGCAGTGGTCTAAACGGAAAGAAAAAAGAAGTAACCCCGAAACACAGAGGTTTTGAAATCAACACCTTAAAAACCAGGATTACAAACGTTTAAAAAAAATGTACACACCACCAGGTGTTGAGAAGATGGGGCGGGGAAAACATCCGGGTGCTATGAGGCGCCTAGGGATCGAAATTTAAAAAACCATGTACAGCCAAGGGGTGACATGCACTGGGGGTAACAACCAGGGAATTGTGAACGGACAAGGGTTCGGTCTGTTCAACCAAAATCCCTTTCACGCGGAGCAACAAAACAAGTGGGGAACGCCAGGGGGGTGGAACAGACGGGGGGGATTGAAATTCAAAAACTCGCAAATATAACAACACATGGCCATATCTCCAAAAGCGTGTCGACAGAGCCATATGGGACTCCTGAGACCTGTCTTCCCGGGGTGGGGGGGATACGAGTGGGAGGAGAGAAAGAACATCCTGCAACATTATGCCCAACCGGGGGGGAACTGGGACTTCTACATGGGGGGCGGTGGGAAAGGGAAGGAAGGCAAAGCGGGCCATTCGCCCGAAGAAAATCCCTTGATCTTGGTGACATAAGGAAAAGGGAAAACCGAGCCAATCCCAACGTGATGCCAAACAATGCAGTTTTGCAGGCAAACACTACAGTCCAAAAAAAAAAAGGTAATCTACTCCCCTGGAGGGGAGGGGAAGAAATCGGGGGGGTCACCGGGATGTAGTCCCATCCCACGAGTCGACAACAAACTTCCCGCTCAAGGGAGGGGACGATTCCGGAAATGAAAATAATCGAAAAAATGGGAAGGTGGTCACCCAAGTAGAAAAAACACAGACTGACATGCCAGCAGCCTCCTCTCTTCAAACGAAGAAAGACAACTACAGACTTCCCCAATCAGTTAACGCGTGGGAAATCCAAGTTAAAGGGGGACCGCAAAACCGCAATGAAAGAAGGGCTCCACAATCGAAACCGAGAGCACTCTGCCACAGAACGAAAAACCTCTCAGGAACTGTCAACCCAGCAGTCAGCGAAAAAATAACAATAAGTGATCCAAGAGAAGGCGACAAAGTCCCAAAAAGAAAAAGGGTTTTGCTAAAAGGCCGAGAAGGAGATCAGGCCTTACGAGCGAAGAGGTAAAACCAATCCAGAAGTTAGGCGGAATAAGTCGGAATATGTGAACCCGGTTCAAAACGCTCGTTGCGAAGGAAGAGGGGGAGAAGAAAGAAATTTTGGCTGGTCCACTGAAACTCAAAACGGGGGAACCAGGGACAAGCAATAAAAAATCCTCCATTAGTCGAAAAAGTAAGCCTCTGGCAAGGGCGAAGAAGACCGCACAGGGGGAAAGATGTTACTGATCAGTAAGTAAGCGGTGGGAAGAAAAAAACGGGACCGGTCCGGCGGGGGGGCGGGTTAAGAGGGCAAGCAGCAGGAATGCCACCGGAAACGCCAAAAAAAAAAAAAAAGGTCAGCGTTGACCAAGCGGCATCACCGGAAGCAGCGAACAAGCTGAATCAGAGGGAATGTAGAGGAAGGTGACCCAAACAGTTGAAGAACGTCGGTTAAGGGGGATCCCTAGGGAAGCCATCGTAAAAGCAGCAAAGAGGACGCAGGTTTCGGCGAAAGAAATGTTCGCCCGGTGGGAGGAATCGCGTCGGCGCAAGGGACTTCCCCTTTTGCCGGCGGGGGGGGAAGAGGGGGATGATAGTAGACGGGGTCAATGGGGGTCAGCTGGGGATGGAAAAGAATTTTAGAGTTGGAGAATTTCCCGTGAGGGGACGAAGTTTCATTGGGGGGGGCGAAAAAGAAAAAAAAAAGGATTGCCTCTGAAGGGCAAAAAAAGGGGGAAAACTCTTCTATAGATGGTAGGGGGTTGAGGGGGCAGGGTTCAGACGAAGAGTTAAAACACAATAAAAGAAAGACTTACAATAGATTGCTTGTGGACTTTTTTATCAGAGTAAGAGGGGGGAGGGGCAAAAGCTTTCTACATACTTTCGTCGAGTACGGAAAGGAAACAGGGGTTAGCCGCAGTAGTGAAAATGACGTGGGAACCCTTAAAAACTATCTGGTCTTATTGCCGTCATGAGGCGGGCGATGCTGGCTACGGCAAGGATCGACTCCTTCCATGCCCCATCATTGGATCGGCAGGGGAAACCTCCAGGAGTCGGACGTGAAATCAAAAAAAGCTCCTAAGTACGAAAAATTTTGGGTTAATCACACTAGACAAAAAACAATTAACTTCACAACTTGGACACGTAGAATAAAACGGGAGCGCTTTTCAGGGGTTCAAAGAAAATCTCTGTGCGGCAAGCTATTAGTTCCTTAAAAATGGTGGAGGGGGGGGCGGGATGGGGGTATGTTCAATCGAACTGAAGTTTGAAAATGAACCCGGACATTGCTAGTTGGAGGAAAAAAACGAAGATTTCTTGTTGACGGATACAAACAACCACAGTATCAGCTGCGCATTCGCCGGACTTCGGACCACTTACCAGAAGGAAGAGGGGAGAGGGGGGTGCAATGAAATCTCTGCGAAAATGTTGGTGAGAAGGGCCATCTGAGCCTGACAAAAAAGCAGGATTTGAGGCCCTGTAGGTGTGTGGGGGGGCCGCGAATGACGGAAAGTTTCAGGAGGCAGAAAGGGGTGAGCAGCTGCGGCGTTTTCTAGGTAACAAATCAAGGAATCCGTAACGCAGGGATGGAATATCAAAAACCGGGCAGGCGAAAAAATTGACGCCTGGGGAAGGGTACCCGTGGACTGATTATTATCAGGGAAGGGAAAGTGGGTACGCGTGAAAGTTAAGGCCCTGAAAGCTGGGGGTACAACTAAAAATGAAAAACAAACGAGCGTTTGGGCCCGGCCGAAGGAAAAGGGAACAATTTTTGGTGAACAATCAAATCAAGTGAAGGGGACTGGTACGGGTTCTTGTTGACCTTCTGCGGCAACTGCTGGAACGGCTGGCTTGTCCGGGACGGTCTTGGGGGGCCCTAACCTGTTGCGGGGGCAGGGGGGAGGGGACGAGGACTTGCTTGCTGAAAGGGCGGGTCCTGCGCAAAGGGACCTGCTGGGAAAGTTGTGGGGTCAACTGGGTTTCTAAACCAAACCGTGGAAGGGAGTCCTAAGGGTTTGACTGCGAACTCTTCTGCCAGGATACCACTGAAAAGGGAGGGAGGACTAAGGAAAGCTCCTTGAAATGCCTTACAGCGTCATGGCTGTTGCATGGATGGACCTGTGTTCGGGAAAAGACGCACAGGGGCGTCGACGTGTGGTCAAGGCGAAGTCAGAACGGAAAAGGAAGGAAAAACACTGAGGAACATCTAAATTGCCAGGTCCCGTAGGCAAATTTAACCAAGAGGAGTTGCAGGGGAA
>Ga0179593_1260171_pt1 | contig 13947 bp, 10 predicted proteins | sample CZODoug2_1_08_16_FD_185931 | JGI IMG/M metagenome (GOLD analysis project Ga0179593, IMG submission 185931) | Vadose zone soil fungal communities from Angelo Coast Range Reserve, California, USA - CZODoug2_1_08_16fungal (PacBio error correction) | ecosystem: Environmental > Terrestrial > Soil >...
GGCCAAGGCAGTTGGACAAGGCGTGCTCCGAAACCGAGAACGGGGGTTAGGTAACCATTCAGGCCAGAATCGTTTCGAATTAAGGGGAGAAGGCAAAACAAACCAGGAGGAAAGAAGAAAAGTTCCTCAGATCCAGCTCAGAACTTCTAGCCATCAGGGAGGTGGATAAAAGGTAGAAAGAGCGCGGAAGCTTTGGGAAAGCGGAGACGAAAAGGGAAAGCGGTCTACAAAGACATGAGCAGACCAGCAAACAAGCGCGTGACCTTCGAACACATAATAGAAAGAGCGCCTCAACAAAGGGGGGGAAAGTGCGTTTAACGGAGTGATGCGAGCCGAGGAGCTAGCGTCTTCTCCATGAAGAAGGGTCGGGAAATCAAGGCAGAGAATCTACATCTGGGAAGGGCAATCTCGCTAACAAACGGTTCCAGGGGTCAATGAGGCGGGCCACAAGGGTAACCAAAAATCGGGTGGGGGTGACAGACCCTTACTGAGAAATGCATTACGTGAAAAGGGTTGGCTAAAGTCAAAGCAGCGTTGGAAGGAACCGAACAGAGAACCACGCTTGGATCTCGAAGGGAAAGGTCAGACGGAAAATTTAAAAGTGCCTGCGTAAAGGGACTCCAAATTTGAAGTAGTGAAACTAGAGGGGGGGGATGCCATAAGAAGAAGAAGGGGCGGAATGTTATGATCATCTGATTCCGAAGTGGGACCTATGATGGCCGGGGGGCTGGGGAAGTATTCGGCAAGAAAACTGAAGGCCGGGAAAATAAACGTGTTCCCCCTATGTTCGATAAATTCTGGAATGATGCAACGAAGGGTGGGAGTCATAAACATTCACGATAGCATAAACTAGGGGTCGGACTGTTACCATAGGCGGGGAAAAGTGGGGGTGAAATCATTTAGGGGAACTCTCTTCTTGGTGGAAAAGGCGAGAAAAAGGGCTTTGACCATTAACCCCAGCAATGCGAGCTAGGTAACTGCAATGACAATATCAGTCTTTAGTGGAGGAAATCGAGGAAGGTGACAACTCAATAGGGAATCATGGGGAAGTTAGATTCAGGTCGACACTGAAAAACCGTGGGGTACGCACGAAAAACATAATATGACGGGATTCACAGCTGCGCGCCGCTCTCATCAGTCAACCCCTGCAGAAAAGCGGTGAGAGCACCACCCAGAACAAAGCGAGATCTGAGCGTTTAAGACGACTGCAGGGGGGGTATAATTGGGGAGACGTGACTAGGGGGTGAGGGGGATCTTTTAAACTAAGAGGAAGAAGAGAGGTGGTACATAAGAAAGGCCGAGGGGAAGTCGCGACAGCCCAGGGGGACTTGCATCGGACTTCGTCCAGAACCCCTCGGAAAAGTGTTCGATTTGAGGCAGAAGCCGCATGACAGGGCGGCATGGTCCACTCTTTACGATCGGGAATAGAAATGAATGTCAAGGAGCAGTGTGAAAAAAAAATGATGTAACGGGGACAGTTTCGTGCTTGAGTAAAGGCTGGGCCGATCGGAGAGAACATGAACGTGGCTGTACAATCCAATACAAAAATATACCTTGGTGGCGGGAGATAGCCTTGAGGGGGGGGGGTAACCCGGACGAGCAAGTAAAGGTCAGAAAGCTCTCCAGGGAAAGCCGTCTAGCTCGCGGGTCCTCACGCTCGAAAGGGACGAAGGAGCGAGGCAAGGAGTCATAACTCGGAGGAGGCCGACCACGCACTCCTTGTGGTCTCCTGTTCTAGCTCATTTCCAGCCGCATTTTGAGAGAAAAAATACTTGCGCAGTGCTAAGGGGAGGGTTCTGCGAGCGAAGTAAACGCCATTGACGGAAGACCGCCTTCTGGGAAAGCGAGAACGGGCGAAGGGAAAAAAGGACGAACGACCGCCGCGCAAAAAGCCAGGAGGTGGAAAGGCCGAGAGACTTAAGAGAACCGAACGGGAAAAAAGAGAGCGAATGGGGTGACGGACTTAAAACTCGAGAAAAGATATAGGGACCCAAAACGGGGCGATCAGGGAGAAGTTGGATACAATCTTCACCGAGAAAGGAGATCTCACCAACACATGGATTCCTTTGGTTCTGCCGCCGTCAACTTGGAAGGTGGAGGAGGTCTTCGTAAAGCTCGTTCCCCATCGTTGTCCGTCAATTGTGCTAGAAAGCGCCTTCGGGATCAAGTTGGAGATCAACCGACACGAGCATCGTCTCAAAAAATGCGGACCTAGAAGAGATTACCAGAACTACTTCGTTAGGGGGTCGACTCTTAGAAAAAACCGTTAGCCATGCGCCCGAGATCAAAAATCAAGTCGGACCGCTAGCAAAGGGAAAAGGAAGGAGCCGAAGGAGAGCAAAATGGAGGGGGGGAAAAAGATCGATTTTTAACGAAAAAAAAGCGGCGAGGCCAAGACGGCTCGGAGGGGAAGGGCAACACTTCAACGATTCCTAGAGAAAAAAAGATGGGGACTACGAATCAACAGGAGAAATTCGCAAAATCAAGACGTCGGAAAAGAACGGGGTGAGTCCAGATCGTCAAGCCGATGGACACGCGCAGGCGCGGCCGGGGGGGGAATCGAGGTGCTAATCAACGGCGTACCACGTGGCTTTGTACGTCTCAGACGTCCAAGAACACGAGGGGGGCGCGAAACGGCACATGGATCGGGACAAACGTTGGGTGAAACTCAAATTTACCGGACACGAATCCTCCAAAGCGTCCCGCTAGATCCGGAGATCGTCGAAAGAAACGGGGAACGGATCGAGGGCACCGAGGAGCAGGGGGGTGAGAAGGGGCGCCATATAGAGGAAAGAGGTTGGGTTATATAAATATGTAAGTCGCCCGTACCGGGTATTATTGCAATCCTGGAAAATATCAAAAAGAACCAAGCCGCTGATACGAAGATTCACCCCACCTCCTCGATGGGCCATGCAATAATCATGGAAGAACTATCACACCTTCCGTCAGGGGGACCCAATGAAAAGGGATTGCACTCTCCAGCGCGACCAAACGGCAGAAAACATATTGGACCTTTATAAAATGGATGCCTAACACCAATAACTGCCATCCGAAAAGATTGTGATGCGAGTCAATGGGCACTGGGACCTTGGTGGATGCCGGGGGGGGCAGCAATCCGCATCGTTTCCCCTAGATGAAAATTCTGTATCGACCTTCAGGTCGGTCTTTCAGGAGACCGGTTCTCGCTCAAAGGTCTCGGGCAATGTATGAGGGAAGATGAAATAGGCACACGATCGAACGTCAAAAACAGTCCTGGTCCTGATGCTTAGGAAAAAATTAGTGACATAAAAAATCGGGTGGAGGTACTAGAAGCATGACAAACCAGAAGAACACTAGCGTGAGAAGGAAGTTCGTGCAGTCGAGGGGCTAATCACCGTATATGGAAAGGAGGCCAAACTATTCCGAAGAAATTCGGAAACGTCCGTGAGGTAAAAACCCTTAGAGTTTGGTGTTTACCGGGGGTGGGCGCGAAACCCGTACCTTAACTCAAGCGCTTGGGGGGGGTTGGGCTAGGGGGCAGGACGTGGGGGGGGCTGTTTCTTCATGTCTTTGTGCAGAAAGAAGGGAAGCCCTAAAAGGAATGACCCTGGAGGAGGACAACCGCTGCGCATGACCTTTCAATTTAAGATGGAAAGACTCGGGGACCACAGGGACACGGCCCGCACGGGGGACCGGATGCGTGAAAGCGATAAGGGCCGAATCAGCTTGAGCAAAATTTGTGGCTGTTCTGGGGGTCTTAGGGGGCACCGCGTGGGTCAAACCCAAAGTTCTCCTTCCTGCGTTCAGAAGGAATCCTGAGAACAATGCTAATGTCATGCCTTGCTCTCCTCCCGATAAAAAACAACCATTTCTGATACAGGACGCCGCTGAAAGGGGGTTACACGAGTATTGTTTCTTGGAAGTGGAGAGCCGGCCGAAATCTCACGAACCAAAGCAAAGCGTCTCTAGCAACCGCGTGCGGGGATACGAACGGCGTAAAGAAGGGAAATCTCAAAAAAAGGGATATATAGGGATTGCAGCAGATTCGTCCAGGAAAAGACAGAACACGAGGGAAGACGCTGCGGTGTGAATGAAGGTAGAGAGCATCCATTGAACTGCAGGAAACCCAAAGTTCCTCAAACATTGCGAGCGCACCGTTCCAAGTAGAATCGTTATAAACCAACGCTACGCGGGAGCTGGCTACATGCGAGCTCACAATAAAAGCAGGGCTTAAAAAGCCATCCTACCGGAAAACTCAAGGGCCAAAACTCGGGACAAATGTCAATCGAACGTCTTCTCAACTCTGAAAAGCTCAGGGCCGGATCTGGGAAAGCCATGTAAAAAGAGCTATGGGAATCGGTGTAAGAAGTCCGTCCTAGTAACGCAGCTTTCCGGCTTTTCGCAAGTGGATAGCGAAAGCAGAAAGAGACCGAAGACTAAGGACTCATATAAGCTCCAAGAAGTCGGTGCCCCATGCCCAGTGGGACATGGTTCCCGTCGTGTTCCAAACGCAAATTCATAGGGGGTCCAGGCGAAAGAATCACAGAAAGGCTCTAATTAGGCTCAATCTCAATCGGTCGGTCATCAAGAGATGCGAAGAAAATCTAGGAGTCGCGACTAATCATGATGTGTTTCTTATTATGACTCTCCAAGGAAGGTGTCTTGGGAAAAGCTAATGGGGGATGCACTCGTTTGACGGTGGAATAGTGATTAAGTGCCGGAACTTCCTGAACCGGGAGGACTTTAGAAAGGAAAATTGGCAATATCAAAGCGTGCCCAAAACTTTCCATAAATGTTCATAAAAGTGACAGGCGCAAGCGCCGCTGAGGGAACCCGGACGCAAGAAAAAGAGAGGCTGAATGTCTGAACTGGTGTGAGCACTCTCGGGTGGAACAAGAATGTTGCGAAGCGGCCGGTTTTCGGCGCGAGGGGGGCCACTTGAGGGTAATCGAGGAAGGAACAGAGCGGGCGAAGAATTCAACAGATCGACTGACCAATGGCCAATCGAGGGGTGGAGGCTCAAAAAGTAGGAAAAGTTACTGAGAATGATCGGAGGCTGTATCGCAAAGAAGACATATTTCTCGATGAAGGGCATTCCGCAGCCCGCGAAAAAAGAACCAAAGTCCTTAAAGAAAATCTGGGAGGCCCATTCCTAGACAAGAGGTCGCCTAGATGAGATGTTCGAGATAAAAGAACTTGAGAATCGTGCGGAGCTCAGCGACAAAAGAAAGTGCCAAGCCGATGCTTAGGGCGCCAAATGGGGAGTTTTTTTGAGCGTACTGGTGGTTCATAACGCAATGTATAACTCGTGGTTGAGGTTGAAAAAAAAGCCGGAGAATCAAAAGCTCAGCAATGCATCGGGTATACAGGGATTGAAGGTGGTCAAAGGGGAAAGTTAGGGACGTTTCAAGGTGGAAGGGGTTTTTGCCATAGCGAAAGTCCCAGTCTTCAGCTTCCTCTCGTTAACGGTAAAGAAAGACTTCTTGAGAAGTTTGACTAGTAACAAGTTTGGCTGGGGGATTCTGTAGTAGAGTCGTCTCTAATCTGACCTCTGAAATATGCCCGAATGTCGGCCTTAGAAAAAGAAGTCTATTAGAGCAGTCTGCGGGGTCCCTTACCTCGTTGGCAACTCTCTCATCTCATTGCTTCATACACCATGTGAGCAAAAAAGTCCACCAAAGTGTGAACTGGGTATACGCTCGATATGCATTCCTCAGTTTGGATGACTATAAACAAACCCTGGCGCGTTAGGAGTAATATCCTAAAGGGCGAGGTCAGATTTAAGAAAGAACCTTGCCGGCTAACGCGAGCTAGACAGGAGGACGGAAAAAAGCGACATCGAACGCACCTGGGTATCTAGGGGAACGCGAGAAGAAGCTTAATTATACGGTCACGGATCGCATGCTCCAATAAGTCCAGCGGAGTAGATGGGGGTGCTATCAAGGGAAGGAGGCGGAGATTTGGAGCCGCGCCGCCGTCCCTGGCCCACCGATCCGTTGGAGATGCTCGGAAAAAGCAGGGAGGTGTCGGGGATGCTGCTCGCTCAGCCGTCAGTATTACGCAATGGACAAAAAGGGAGGTTAGGGCCAAGTAGTCACTCCTTGCGACGTCGTCGTGGGGGGCAGGGGGGGGGAAGGGGGGGGTTGGTGGGGGGGTGCGGGGGCGTCTGGGGTTGGGGGGTGTCTGGGGGGGGGGGACATGTTGAGTGCGCCGGTGTTGAATTCGTGTGCGGTCTGTGTTTACCTTGCTTTTGGCTTAGTCATCCACTCCTATTATGGGTTCCAATATTCGCGGACCAGTAGATCTTCTAATCTCCGGTCCGTTCTCGCCCTCTAATGGTCGCTGTAAAGTATTGGGGCCGTTCGAATGGGAGGAAAACTCAAGGCTTAAGTTACGCGATTCCAAGAACTCACATCCTATGAAGACAATTAGGTAACTACGGTTCTATACCGCTAAAAGGTAAAAAAAGGCCATTCGAAATACCAATTCACGTATGGGTGGGCCATAAAAATCCATACACTTTCCGACAAATTATCATCTATTGCTCTCTCGACACTGGGGGGTGCTCGGTGGGAGCAAAAGTCAAAGCGGCCGCAACCAAAGAACGGGGCGTTGCGCGAACGGCAATCGGATGACGCTCAAAAAATGAATCAAAAAAGAGAAAAGGAATCTAGGCAAACTCAACAGACGCTCAACAATTATCCGATCGTCGAAGTCAGAGCACAGGGGGAATGGTGAATGAAGGACGAGGGGGGGAGGGGAAGGGACGACAGCGAGGAATGCACCGGGAAGTCGGCGTGGGGAAGGGGGGGACCCTGGCGCCTATCGCGGAAAGCAAGCGTCCTTAAGAGCGGGCTACCACCGAAGGTGCATCGCGTCTGGATCACTAGCGCCCGACAGTTATTATGAAGAGTTGAAAGGCCAGGGAAATAGGCAATTCACCACACCGTCCGTCCAGTGGTCAGGAAGATATCTCAAACGACAGCCCTTGTATTGTTCGCTCTGGCAGTGTTTCATTGTCTTGGTAATCTCTGCTGAACCATATCTAACTAGAAAAAAGACGTGTCGTTATCACAAGGAGTTTCGAATACTTTAAACAGTCCGGGGGTCTAAAAGGGCATCGGGAAAGGACGATCATGGACCGAGCAGACCTCCGGAACTGACCTCGCTTCAGTCGATCTGGTCCTTTACAGGAAAATCCCCCTCTTGTGTCCTTACCTCAAGTTAATTCGAACAAAGTTCGGGGAGACGAATGATTTCTTGGCTGGTGAGTTTTTAGCTTGCTCTGAAGTCGCCACCCGTAGGTTGGGTACCTGAGAAATTTTTGCGTTGGATTCATTTGCTGGGAGTTTTCGGGAGAGGGTCAACCATCTGTTTTGGGGGGATTAGTATTTATGTTTTTCCCAAGCTACTTAATTAACCTGGTAAAATGAATGTTCTAGTCCTTTCATCGTCTATTTGGGCTCTTGTTCATAAGAGCCCTCTGCAATGTGAAAAGGACCTGACCTCTGCTCCTCGAGCGCTAGAAACAAAACAAAAGCATTGACGCGGTCATGGGTCGTTTTGGGCACGGAAACTGTGGGTGGCGCTGGGGCCAAGGATAGCATAGACTCGAAAAAAACGCCGCGGGCGCCATGATCAACAGAATCCTCCCTTATAGACCGTGCAGAGGCGAGAGACCGTTTACACTTCTCAGGGGTCCTTTGAATTCTTCTTTGCCGCCGTACCTGGCCTTAAAAGGACTGGGAAAAAACTCAGGAGGAATCTTGGCCTAGAACACTCCCTATTCTGGAAACTGAGTGAAAAGATGAGGAATTCAACAAACAACGGAGGGGGGGATTAGTGAAATATAGATGGCCGCATGCGTCCGGGGTCGCTCTGAGGCGGAGTAGGAAGTTCGTCAGATGTGTTACGAATAAGGAAACTCCAAGGACGTCTGCAGCACATTCCTGCTCTCGAACAGGGATGCTCCGCTAACGGCGCGTTGGGAGAGGGGGTCACACTGGATACTCTCTCTGCTTGCAATGCCGCCGGATCTCCTGGAAAGAGGCCAGACAGAACCTCGCAAACATAGCCTTTCGTAGAGCACAGTCTAAAATAAACTGGATCCCCCACGCGAATGAGGGGTTGGCGTAGATGCGTCCGTCTACGGGGCTTCTGGACAGTCTGATGGGGAAACAGAGTGGATTGGAGAGTGAACCACTCCAGTGCCGGCTTGTCACGCGGGGGGCTACAAATGAGATGGCAGAAGGACTGAGAAACTATTGTGGTTCCATCCAGGCCCGGGGCTTATTAGAGAAGGAAAACTCCGAGCGAATGCGCACCCGGACTAAACTTGGTTTCTTTGGGGACCGGGGGGAAAAGGAGGGGGTAAGGGGGGTGACGCAGGAAGGGGGACAAGGAGGGGGGGTGGGCGGGGACTCACAAGGCGGGCAAGGCCAGTTAAGCACCGCTGCTGGGGGGTTTCCGTCGTCGGGCCCGGTATCGCATGCGGGCAGCTACAGGCGAAGAGGGTAACCTAGGCTCCCAGTGCTCGGAGCAGGACAGGCTGTGACGCTTCAGCAAACGATAATGAGGGTTCCTCTTCTGGGGTTTAATCGGGAGGGTGGGAGATTAGTGAGAAGGGGTGGTTGCTCATTCCCTTAACCGAGTGGGCTGTTAAGAGCTCAGAAAGACTTGTATTTCCTCTTCTTAGTCATGGGAGGGTGGAGTATATGGGAGCAAACATGCCTAAGGCCAATTGTCCTAGAAGTGCGGATGCTTGGAAACCCTTTTGAACTGAGGGTAGCCGGACTGAGCCATAGACGCGGTTACCAGACGCTCTGGGTGAAAGCATGAGGTGGGTAGGAAGGCCGCTGAAGGATTTAGGGACAAAAAAAAGAGCGAGGGAGGGGTTCTAGGATCTCCGAGCTGTTCCACGACATGGTCTAACTCGGCCACCGTTTGTAAAGGCTGGCGCGGTTAAAACCGGAGATCCGACAGACAAAAAAGACGTGCCGGCGCGAGTATCCAGCTGAAGAACAAAGATTTTGCCCGGCTAGAAAGATCGTGCGTTGTCGATTACAGGCCCGGGAAAATCGGTTTCTCATCATATTGGTACCGATTTCATTGAGGTGGCGACCTAAGACGAATAGCCACCACATGCCTTGAAGCAACTAGCTTCGGGTGGAGGGCGTACGTCCGGCTCATGGGGAGGAAGACGCGGGTAATTAGGTGGGGGGAGATCTGTGCAAATGAGAGGTTCTCATACTGAAACCGATCCGTGGGGTCCCAAAGAACAACAGTTGACGCTGTTTTTCTGGGAAGCGGAAACGGCCACGACCCGGTAAACAAAGGGGGGGAGTGTGAAAAGAAGCAATAATGACCGCGGACTGGTAAGGGCCAGCAAGGGATAGGGGATCAAGAGGAGGGGAAATGGAAGTTTAAGCTTCATCGTGTTTGTTGGGGGCGAGTTTGGGAGGGTTGCTTTAGGGGAGGGTAATGAGTAAAGCTTAAAGAAACCCAGCCGTGATGGGAATCCTGATACAAGCCCTTGCAGGAGGGAAAGGATTGAACCACAGGACAGCAGACCGGCTATAGAAAGGGAGAGGCTCGTGGGCGCCGGTGAACGGGAAGGCGCCGTAGCATCTAGGGCAGGGAAGAGACAAGTGAAGGGTTCTCATCTGGTCCTACCACCCAACGTGAAATGGGGTCGACAATTGAGAAGAAAGGGGGGGACGCGACCAAAATTGCCGACTCGCAGGGTTCTCCCAACTTATGATGTTCGCCCGGCAATTGAATGAAAGTAACCGGGCATTCGGGTAAACTAGGACCGATACCTCAATCACTCCTCGATTCACCGAGGTGGATCAGGGGGGTAGATCCATAACGAGGGGGGCGTACTCATGGCCTGTTCCAGGGAGAGTTGTTGTTCATGAACAAAAAGAGATTATGATTGAAATGTCCACCTAACATCTGAGAAGGGGCTTACAAGGGCTTAGACTGCAACATGAGGCCTCGTAGAGGAAGCGTCCACCATAATTTACGAATGGAGTTCGTTCTGGGAGAGCTTCGGATGAGTTTCGGTAGCGGCGTTCGAAATAGGATCAACCACTTCATTGGGAATGGCAATGTCACTGACTAAGAGGGATAGAGACAAGTGGGGCGGCTGCCCATGGTTCATCATACAACAATTCGGGTCAGTATATCGATCTCAATTATTCTAATCTGGGCTGAAGCGACGAGCCCAAAAAGGTTACCTTAAGCGATAAGAGGACTTCTATCTTGGACTGAGGTCGCGCTAAGCCGCTACTCTCTCAGGGGCCGGCGTCGATTCTACAGGCCTGTTATTTGGGGATGGGAAGCGGCTACTGCACCAAAGGGCTCTTTCTTGGGTGGCCACAATGGGACTAAAAGAAAGGATAACTTACTAGTGTGAATAATAAAAAGCAACTGCAAATTCACTATTGGGAAAGTCATGAACGGAATAGGAAATACTTGGAAAGGAAACCCAGGTCACGATTCCTGAGTCACTTTTCCTCAGCGCGGGGATGGCGGCATGGGACTCTGAAAAAGAAAAGTTAGGCTACAGGGGTATCTTTAAAAAACCCGCAGCGGAAGAAACCTAAAGGGGACTAGAAAATTCTGTCGGCAAAGGCTGTGGCTGGGGGATCTCAATCAGGTTACGGCAAAGACGCAAGAGCCATAAATAGGAAGGAGGAAGGAAAATGGCAGAGGGGCGTACGGATCAGTTAGGGGGAGTAAAACCGATAAGGGGTGTAGGCGTGTGTGTAATTCCATGCGATGAACAGAGAGGAATCACGACGGGGAGAATGATGGAGTGTGGGGTTCTGGCTGGGATCCTCATTACTGGTGTCAGCGCTTACTCCCTTGACTAGTAACGCCATGCTGGTGGCTGCAGATTGGGCAGAGAGAAGGAGAACGGGTGTTTCCGGGATAACTAAATAGCACCAGGGAGATTGATAACCTGGACTGGCTTGGAAAGAATTGACTTTCGTGTTGGAGAAAGACCTGGGGGGAGGGGTGGTTGGTGCCAACAAGAGGGGGCCGATTAGTCAGGGGCTCCTCGGAGTCTAAAAGGCCTGAAGACGCGAGGCCCCTGTTTAGGCTGGGGGACATAGAGGGTTAGAGAAGACTGGGGGAACGTCCGCGAAAGACTCGGTGTGCTAGTGCATGGGGGGGGGGGGGGTCCAACCAGTGAACGGCTGACGGCTTTTCGAAAAAATCAAGCATTGTTCGAAAGTAAGAAGGGGTTTTGTAACAAAGAGGGGTAAAATGTTTTTAAGAAAAAGACAGGGGCATCATTCAGGAATGAGGAAATTGTAAGCAGCACATCGCGCCTTCGGCAAAACGCGGATGGGAGAGGGGGCCACGGATTCTTCTATTGGTGGTGCTATTTTACAAGCAAATGTACGGGGACTCGCCGACCTTCCAATCGAAGTACACTGTCTCTCTACATTGAGAATCGTCTTTTGCTGGGGGGAGCTTGGGCTACTGGAGAAGGAAGGGGTGAAGGCTTGGAGACCCCACGAGCATTTGAACTTAATTAAAAGGGGGCTAAGGGAGCCATGGGGAGTAATTACACATTGAATTAGGTGGGAAAGCTTGGTGGCCAAAAGATACGTACCAACCTACAATTAGGCAATCGGGGCGAACTTGAAAGGTTTAATCAGTTCTTTTCATAAATCCTAAAAACTTGCAAAGGTCACTTAAATTCATGACTATAGGAAAGAAAAAATCTGTGAACCAACAAGGCTGCGGTGAGAGTAGAGATGGGGTAGAGGTTAGAATTCACTCTAGTTTTTTCGCGGGTTTCTAATGGGATCGGGCACGTTTAACGACGAAAAAGGGGTGGCACCGAGCGGCAGTGCCTGTCCAAACTTCTGAATCTCACTCGCAAGAAGACAGGGTTCGCAGGTTGGGGAGGGCAGACGTCTGGCTGGGCGCAAAAGGCGCCGTCTTCTAGGACCCACCAAGGAGAAGCGAATTTAAAGAAGGAAAACAGTTGAAAAAGAGCAAGCGCCTCATTTTGGGCTCTCGGAACGAGAAAATCAATCGAAAGGCACCACTTCCCGAAAAACATCAAAGAACGCGGTCGTCGAGGAGGAACGCTTGCGAGTGGGGGGAAAAGGGGAGAATGACGGTCGTCCGCAGCCAGACGGGCAGTAACCAAAAAAGTTCCTAGGGGGGGACAGGAAAGCACGCGACATAAAAGTAGAGAAAGGTGTTGCACGGCACAGGGAAACGCGCTGCGCAGCGCCCTCCAGTGGAGAGAGTCAAATCACTACGCTCAAAAGCCTGGAAAGGAGGACACCATTCAGGGTCGCAGAACATCCGCAAAACGTTTGATTTCGATGATCATTTGGGCAAGAGCGGGGATGAGAAACAGAGGGGTAATAAACGCCAGCACAGAGAAGAGTAGCCGTCGCAAATTTGGGCATCAACCTGGGGGCCCACAACCGTTATTCATCATGTGTAAAGAAGAATCTACATTATCCCTGATGGTTGGATTATAGAAAGGAAAAAGTTCCTTAAATAATAGCACAGTACTCTAGGGGTGGAGCTCAGTTTCATCCGGTTTCATTTTGTGGAATTGATTCCGAAAACTTTTTGGTTTTAAAAGTTGATAATATGATTCCCGAGAGGGCTTAAGAAACTTCAGGGAGAAATCAGCTGGACTATTGTACCTTATTGGCCCTTTGGTCTAACAGTAAGTGAAGGATCCGGAAGGGGGGGACCAGTAGGGGGTCAAACCTTATGTATCAAGGGGGATGGCTTTGGCAACGAAGGAACGAGGGCAAAGATCTCCAATGAAGATACAATAGTTGATGACCTCCGCTAGGAGAGGGGAACCCATCATGGAGGAAATCGCTGAGGGTTTAGAGAGTCTCAAATGGGGAAAGGCTATGTCAATTTATGAAGGAACTCTGAGCGCCGGCAGGGCTTCAAGGGAAAAGCTTATGAGTAGAGTATTGGGGGGGATCACGTCATAAATGAGATCTGGAGTAATGATATTAAAAAGGAGAACGCCCATGGCTGTGGGAGGAAGGAATATTCTAGCTGAAAAATGCGTGCATTAATCGATGTGAGCGCATGATCGTAAAAGATCATTTCAAAACGAAAAAGGAGGGGGATGTCCGGTACTAGTGCATCGAAAGACTGATCTTTTCGAGGCATTGGGGTTATGAAGATATTTTTGGAGAGAGTCAGTCAGGAAAAAGGTATATTTACATTCAAAAGGGGGGGAAAAAACCGACAGATTTAGGGGCTCTCAACGACCCATTGCGAGGTTGTTGATTGCACTGCGGGGAAAGGACTGACCCAAAGAAGGGATTCTTGGGAAGCAACGAAAGGAAACTGCCTTCAACTCGGCCCGCGGGGGAAAAAACTTAGAGAAGTTAGGAGCGAAGGTTTGGAAAAAGGAACATGTGATGTTGCAATGGTTTGGTGTTGGGCTGTAGTTGGATAGCAAAGAGTATTCGACCCTACCTTCGTCCTCATCAAAAAAATTCCCTGCCGTTTAGGCGCCGGGAAAAGAAGAGGAGAAGAGCCCTCCTTAGGAGGGAGCCTCTTGTCGGAACATGGGAGGGGCCAATCAGAAGGGAAATGTTAAAAGAAAAGGAGTCGAGTCGTAGAGCTTCTCCGTCCATGAGAACACCTCGCCATGGGGAGGGAGGAGATTCTTCATAAAATCAGAGGTTAAAGAGGAAAAAAAACCGCTACGAAAAATAACGATATTTCCGCCTCAGGGTTGGATACGACCACCATGAAAACGTTTGAGAGGATTTCAAGGATCCAGTGCAGTAAGAAGTTCGCCTTTAGGAAATAAATGAGGAATGGGACACTAATCTCCCAAATAGACAAGGGCAAATACGCCAAGGCAACAGCGAAGAGACACCGGATGAAATGTATAGTGGATTCTACGGACATTCATTGAAGAGGGCCTTCTTCCGTAGAGATTTGCGGGTG
>Ga0179593_1326153_pt1 | contig 13946 bp, 24 predicted proteins | sample CZODoug2_1_08_16_FD_185931 | JGI IMG/M metagenome (GOLD analysis project Ga0179593, IMG submission 185931) | Vadose zone soil fungal communities from Angelo Coast Range Reserve, California, USA - CZODoug2_1_08_16fungal (PacBio error correction) | ecosystem: Environmental > Terrestrial > Soil >...
CACGGCACAAAATCCGCAGGAAAGGCAACGTCCGCTGTCCGGATTTGGGGCAGGGGGGAAAGGGGTGGGCGGACGCTGTTGCGTTACCTTGAAAGCCAAGGCCTCCGAAAAAATCTTAACGGCCAAAGAACTGGGGGTCCAAAGTCAACCCAGAAGCACCAAGGGAAGTCGGCCAAAGGGGAAAAAGTAGGACAAGCCGTGTCGCAGTGACCCTAAACCCCGAGAGAATCGGCGTTGGACGCGTTGTCAGGGCGTCCCAAGGGGCCCAAACTCGTGGGGGTTAAGTCCGAATCCTTCTCGGGCGCCTAACACCGTGTTTTTGGGAACTGAGGGGACGAACGGTCGTATCGTGCCTGAAGTCCTGCGAATAAGGCGGAAAGAATTCTACACCAAAGGCGAAGGAACAAACTTCGCAGAAAAACTGCACCAAGGGTAAAAAGAAAGGGATTGGGTACACAATGCGCTGCAAGGCGGGGGTATTCCTCCCGGACTGAGCATGAAATTATAAGGCGGGGTTTCAAAAATTAAACAGCTGGCGGGCGGCGGATTTCAGCGTGATAAAAGGGGCGCTAATTAAAGAGGTGCGGATAAAGGCGAAAATATGGTCGTGGACGGGGGAAAAGCCTGGAAGTTGGAACGAGAAGTTGCATCGCTCCAGGGTTGTGGAAGTAGGGCACAGGCCCCCCCGACGGCACCGGTCTCGCAAAACGGGTATATCAACAAAACAAAGATTGGGGCGGCGGACCACAGGCACGCCACATCTGTGGCGGTGGTACGAAAGGCACGGGGCAGGGTTCAAGAAAAAAAAAGTTACCAAGCAGTGGGTAGCTGCCAGGAAGTGCAGGAGACCAGGGAGGGTGCCTAACAAACCTAGGCACAGGAAAGGGTGGGCGGGGGGGAATCGTAGGGCGTGAAAGCTAACGGCAAACCTACAATCGTGACCGGGAAAAAGAAGGAGTTGAGAGAAACGGAAGAAAATAGCAACCAAACAATCATGGGCCCCGGGGGTGCACTACCCAAGGAAACAAACTAGAACACGTGTACAACTCCGACCAAGGGACAGGGGAAGTTTCATGTGCATAAGGCAAAAAGGGGGGAGGGCGCCGATGCGCAGGGGGCACTCACCCCAAGTCAAAAAACCCACAGGATTTGATAAGTGGCAAAAAAGAAAGGGGGGCAATAAGTAGTTGCAAAAAAAATAACGGGACCACAGAAAAAACCGTTGTTCTTGACAAACGAGGGGCAGGACCAAATGTCAATCACTGGGGGAAAGGGAAGGGAAAGAAAGGGCCGCAAAAAAAAGGTGATGGAAAAAAGTAAAGGGAGGCAGGGGGGTTACCAAGGGGGAAGGGGGTCCCAAGAAACAAAAACGAGATACGTTCGGAGAAATACGTTGCTAACAGGAAAAAAAAAAAGGAGGGGGGACGCAGCTCTGGGGTTCACAGCGCGGGGACAACAGAAAAAAGATGGCCGGGGTAAGCGATTTTCAGGATGAAAAACTCGGAGGGACAAAAGGGTAGCCGGAGCCAGACGAGACGGTGGAAAGAGGGGAAAGGGGAAAACAGATTAGGCATGGCCATTTGGGGAATCCAGGAAATGATCAAGACCACAGACGAAAGAGAATTAAAGTGTTAATATGGGGGGAAAACGCGGGGTGGAAAACTATCGAGAGGAAAAAACGAAGCGCAAAAAGGGCGGGGAGGAATTAGAAGCAGAAGATATGAACGCCGAAAAGGTTATAGAAAAAAAAACAAAAAAAGGGGGATCGGAAAACAATTGCAAAATAACCTGCTTACGACGTGGAATCTGCATGCCTTTTTGACCTGAGGGGGGCAGGAGCCTTGTAACTTTCCGACGAAGCAAAACAAGAAGACCGTAAAAGAAGACATGCAAAAAAAGGGATGACGTACAATCGACGCAGGCCAAAAGGATAAATAACTGCAAAAAAAACAAAGGGGGATACTTTAGTTGGCAAAAAAACGGTGCCACAAGGAAGGGGGGGTGAACAACCAGAAACAATACAGGAGCAGACAATGCGTGGCGCCACAACGGGGGTTAAATAGAAAGTCAGAGCAGCTGTAAGTGGGGAAAGGTGCGACCATGAGCAAAGACCAAAAAAATCCTAGATTAAAATGTGCCAGGTAAGCTGTTTTGAGAGAGCAAAATTACCTTCACAGGATAAAAAGATACAAGTGTACGCGCGAGCCGCCTGGACGGAAAACCCCTGACAAGATTAAGCGGGACCAAATTGAAGGGTGCACAGGGACAGGGCTAAAAAAACAGGGGCCAAAAAGAACAAAAAATCTTGAAGAGGATGGGCAAGAACACAGGAAAAAAAGAATTGCGTGAAACCTCAAAAGCAAGGTGCAAAGAACAAGCATTGGAAGGAAAAGGAATACCGCGGGAGGGTTCAGACAGAAAAGGGGGGTTCCGCCATCTCAACGAAACAAGTCTACTCAGAGAATGGGATGGCGGGCAGGCGGTACAAGAAGAGGGAAAATTGCACGAAAGCAGAAGAGTCTAGGAGGGTACGAAAAGTGGGAAAAAATCGAGTAAAAAAAAGACGCGGGGGCAAAAATGGGGAAACATGGGTTATGTGACAGGGGGGGGGCGGGGTGGGAGTGCCATCGCAAATGACAAGGGCGAAGATCAGTGGGGTAATGCGGAGCTGGCTGGCACCCCTAAAAAGGATGTGTGGAGGGGGGGGAGTGAAAATGAAAAAATAAAAAAACTCACAAAAACACAACCTAAAAGAGAAGATGAACAGCCTGAAAGCGGAGGTCACAGGTACGGGGAGGTCAAGGAACAAAAGAAAAACAGTGGAAGATCCGAGGGGAGAAGTTCAATAAATGTCGGAGAAAAGCCGAGCGCGGTGTTTTAGAAAAAGGGGACGTAGGGGGATAAAAAAGCAAACTAACGGCCATAGGGAAAAAAGGGAGGGAGTGGTTTTAATTGAACGACAATGGACCAAATTTCAGATAAAACGGGGGGGGGGCGCGCGTGTCAACAGAAGCACAAAGCATGTGCCCCAAAAAACGCCAAAAAAGCGGGGGGGCTAGAGAGGGAATCTGACAAATACCACAACAAAAAAAATGCTGTAAAGGACAGGGGGACGCGTTGGTCAACCGGGTGGGGGGGGGTGAAAGGAAAAGTGAGGACGAGAAAGAAAAACAACGTGTTCACCACGGCCGGTAGAGAGGGCACTGGCGTACAAGAGGGTCAGACGGAACAGCCAAGCGCAACACAAGCGAAAAGGGGACATGGGGGAGAGGGGGTGTTGCACATATCAAGGGAACTCGGGGGGCGGAGCACAAAGCCTGCCCTAACAATCCTGAAAAATGGGACACATTCCGTTACGCAAACGGGGGTCGTGGAGATTCAAAAATCAGTGGTGGGGAGGGAGGGAGGTGTGCTCAAGTGAAAAAGACAAAAGGGAGGAAAGAAGGGTAACGGCGGTCACTTGGGGAGTAAAAGAACTGGGAGGAAACAACATGAACATGCCCGTCCGCTGAGGGCAGGCCCGCGAAACCGATGAACGCCAATGAAAAAAAAAATGACCTGGGGTAGAACGGAGGGTGAACCTACTCAGGAAAAGGAAATCTGGAAGGGGCAAGGGAGAGGGCAGTTGGGCTTGAACAACCAAAAATTACCCACACAGCTGGGTACAAAGTAAAAGTCACTGACGGGTTCAAGGGAACGTGGGAAAGCACGCCAACAACCAACAAAATATTGACAAAAACATGTAAGAAAAAACAACTGGGGGGATGGGGGGTGGGGGTGGTGGAAGCAAAAACATGAGAGAGCCTAGTGAGGCAAAACCCTGGGGCCACGTACAAAGACAACAATATTCAAATTGGGGACAAAAAGATGGGTACTCAACTTGAAGGGCGGGCAGCAACATGAAATGCAAAAAAGATGGTAGAGACGCTCCATCCAAGAGAACCAAAAAAAGTCAAAAACAGGGCTTGGGGAAAGGAGAGCACAAAGACACCGAAAGTAAAAGAAAAAGTCAAAGGAAAGATCGAAGAACCCACGGAGGAATACTTCTTTGTGGGGGGTGAAACAGGAGGAAATGGTCCATAATCTGGCTCATAAGACAAGCGAGCAAGAGCGTTAAAACGGGGGGGATTTATTCGTGGCACAAAGCAAGAGTCGGGAAAAAAAACAAAAAAGCAGTTCGCAAAAAACGTTCGAGTTTTAATTTGCTGCAACACAGCAAACAAGCCCCACCATGGGGCGCCAACAAGTGAAAACGGAAAGGGGGGGGGAATAATGTTGGGGGGTCGGGGTAGTGCGAGCAAAACACCAAAGAGGGGTGCACCGAAGCACAAGCGCACTGCCCCAAAGGGCCGAATGACATTATAACGACAAGAGGGAAAAAATACATCAAAACAAAAGGGTCATGGTCCAGGGGGAGGGGAGAATGCGGGAGGTACATGAGACAAGGCGACCTAAGAGGCGACCCAGATCATACGGGACCTCGACCATGACAAGTACGAACGCAAACGGCCAGGAGCTGAAAGGGGGGGAGAACACGAAAACGGAAAAAGCACACGTGCAAGGAAAAGGAGAAACAGGGATCGCCTAAAAAGTAACAACCGGCGTGAAGATCGGTTAAAGGGCAACCCGGAACAGGGGGTACAGGGGACGTTGGGCGGGCCATACGCCAATGGACCCGAAAAAAAAAAGGGGTGAAAACCTGGGACGAGAAACAACCTGGGGATGGAAAAAAAAAAGAGTGTAAGGCGGATGGGAATGGGTAGTATAAAGCAAGGGTCAGGGTTGAAAAAGTGCGGTAACTTGGGGTGAAAACACAAAGTGCTTGACGAGAAGGACACCGGGGTCGGGGGTGAGAAAAGCGGTTGTGGTTCGGTGGTTAAAGAAATAGAGGTAATAAACCTTAAACGCAAAACGAGCGAAGAATTGAAGAATCGGTTTGGGGTGGAGGTCGTTTGGAAGGCAAAAATGAAGGAAGTGGGGGGCAAGGGCGACTAAAGTCAAAGAAACATGTCTTTTTAAGTAAGATCATGGACGAAAACATTTGGAAGACCGGGGTGGCACAGGTAGCTTAAAAAGGCAACAATTACCAGAATTAGAGTAAGCTTCAACAGAGAAAAATCACACGCTGAACAATGAAGACAAAGTTTTAGCTTGGTCCGCCTTCACGCGAGGGGGGGGGCGAAAGGACTGAAACGAAACATCAGTCGTACAGCGAAAGACGCCAAAAAAGGAAACGGAAGGGGCTGAAAACGAGGAAAAAAGGCCCACGGAAGCCTATCGGGGGGGAAACAAATGAACAAAGGGAGGAACACCGTTGCACACGCATAGCCAATGGAGGTAGGGCGCTGTCGAAACAAAAAAAAGGTCAAAAAAGGTTGGAGAGGTCCCACGCCCCCTGCAAAAACGGGGGGTTGTTCTGGGGGGAAAAAAAAAAGGGACGACGAGTCGCAGGGGGGGTTTAACAGGAGGGAGGGGCGGAGGAAAGGTCCTGAGCCTCCACCAGGGAAAACAGAACCCTGAAGGGAACGAAAACACGTAGGCCAGTGGGGGAAGGTCAAAGTGGGTAGTACCGCAAGACCCCGGACAAACCGAGTTAAGGAGAAACGATAGAATAAAAAAACCACAAAAAAGGGGGGGGACGTAGCGGGGACAATCAAAAAAACAAAACTGGCCGTTAACGAGGCGCAAAGTGGAAAAAAAATTTGCAACGAAACATGCCCTCAAAAAAAATTGCGCAAAAACACTCGGCTGGCACGCGGAAAACAGAGAAAGCGAAAGGGGGAAAAAGGAAAAAAAGATCGAAACTGGACAATGGAAGAATTGATCATCCCGCGCATCAACAGGAGGGCGGGGGGGCTATATCTCGGCCTCAAAAGCAGGCCTAAGATCAAAAGCACAAAAAAGTGAAGGGTAGGGCCGAGGAAAAAAAAAAAAAGGGGAGAGATAGAACGCGGCAAGAAGGGAAGAGAAAAAAGAAAGAAAAGGGGGAGGGGACGTCACCAAGAAATGCGTCTCAAGAAGACTGTACAACCCTGGGGGTAGGATAAAAAAATTTTGTTGGGAGTCGCTATCTGTGCGTACGCCGAAAAGACTCGGGGCGAAAGACAGAGAACGCAAATCAAAAAAAATGAGCAAGAGAGGAAAACATCCAATAAAAAAAAAGCGAGGAAAAAAAAGGGGGAATCTTTCTGTCAAAGGTAAAACAGTCTGGTGAAGAAAACACAAAGACACCTGACAAGAGCAGGGACTACAAGCAAGACGGTTGGGGCGCTGTAAGAAAGGAACACAGGCGGAAAAAAGACGACTGGAAAGTGTCGTGGTGTCCCTTGAGATGCCCAACGCCCACACGACGGGGAACACAGCCAACGACAGGCCCTGACTCTGAATGGGAACATCCAGTATATTCACTTGGGGGCAGGGAGGATCGAAAGGCAAAAAAAAAATTCAGCCTAAAAAGGAAATCAAGGGAGGGGAATCTCAGCGCCCCGGAACGCCTGAAACAAAGATGCGAACTACCTGTAAAAGAGAAAAGCAGGCCCGAAAGCCTGCCCAAACCTGGGAGGCCTTGAAGGGTGGTTGTCCGAACAACAACAAGCATACCACCGGGGGGGGGGGGAAAAAGAATGCACGTAAAAGGCCTCCTCGGGAAAAAGGACCATCATTGTGAGGGTGCACCACCAATTAACTGAAGAGGAAGTTCAAAACGACGGGAGAAAATTAGAGTCAGCGCCATTGCATAATGGCGGTCAGAGGGAAAGATATGTGAGAGATGGACTGGATGGACACAAGGTTCAAAAAGACATGGTCGGAAAAAAAGCGCTGACGCAGGCTGAAAAAAACCGGGCGTGAGTCACAAGGATATCAGGGGAAAATAAAGGGAAAAGAAAACGAGGGAAAGACCTCCACATTTCTGCAACAGTTTCCGGTGGGGAACCGGAAAAAAAACAATGGGCTGACCATGGCCTAAAGCGCGGAAAACACGAATAAAGAGAAAGGGGCTACAACTCGGGGTCGGAGAAAAGTAAACAGGCACCACCTGACCCCACAAAACGGGAACGTTGGGACAACCATGTGAGGGGAAAGGCCAAAAGCAGAAAGTTTTCTACAAAATGTACAGGGGGGGGCCGTGAAAAAGGGGAAAAAAAGTAAACCAAAACAGGTATGGGTGAAAACCCATGTATTGGGGGCGTGGGATGAAAAAAAAGAAAAGTCCGGAAAAAGTGTGCACAAAACAGGGAGGACTCAAAGAAAATCAATACGGCAGGTTGTGGGTTGACTGTTCCCACAGGGGGTCAAGCGAAAAAAAAAGGTGAACAAAAAACCGGGGGGGTACTGGGCATTGCCGCAAATATAAAAAAACGAAATGCCGGCGAAAGGAAACCGATGAAGGAAGAAAAAAAAAACAGAAGAGAAAATCGCTGGTTTTACGAGTCATTCAAGGGGAGTGTGTCGTTGCGGAAAAAAAGGGAACCAACACAAAATCAAGATTGAAAATGGGCAGTGCACAATCCGTTGGGGGGCAGAGAAGTCAGGAGGGAAAGGAGTGTCCTGGACGGAGAAAAAATCTTCCACAAGCCTCGACGCTTTAACAAGGGCATGGAATGTAGCGGAAGCAAAAATTAAACCGGTAAAAAAGTAAACGGGGAGGGGAGAGAGACTCCGGTGGCTCGCAAGGGGAAAAAAAACAACAAAAAACCAACGGAACCATGAACAGAACTGGTAGCCAATCCGGATAATGCGACCGGGTGAGGGGAACATTTGAAGAAAAAAGGGAAAAATTGGTGGGGAGCGAGGCAACGCAACGTGACAAAAAGAAAAAGGGGAGTCTGAGCGGGGTCCGGGGGGTACAAAAGAGACAGAAAAGAAAAAAAAATAGGGACAAGGGCTTGGGGGCGATGGTTTCTGGCGGGGGTGAAAAAAAAAAAAAAAGGGACAAAAGAAGAGAATAAGAGTCCGCCTCGGACAAGGAAAAAAACAAAAGGGGCTTCCTCGGGATTAAAGTCAACGGAAAGGAAGTTGGGGGAGAGATGAGGGGACTCAAGTCGGAAAACGCAAAAAACAAACCCACACAAAAATGAAAGAGAGGACTAGAAGGAAAAACAAGCACGCAACCAACTTAAGGGGAAGGTCAGCTAGCTAAAAGAGGGTGGGTATGGGGGGGAAAGCAAAAAGTCCAAATAGTCCCGGTGGGGGATTGTGTAAACAACGCGACCAACAGCGGAACATGGGGTTTGGTGGGAGGGAATGGGGAGGGGAAAAAACGAGGGACTGAAATTTTGAAAAAGAAAATGTGGAAAAGGGTGGACCGGTTCGGGTGGGAATTGCCCCGCAAAGCCAAATGCCAAACGACAAAATGGCCGAAATCAAAGAAAGGGAGGGTAGAAAAAGGCTAACCAGAAATGGTGGGGAAAGAAAAGAGGGAGAAGCAAAAAAAACCAAATGGAAGGGGGGAGTCCCAAAAGCACAAGACCGGAAACAGCTACGAAGAATTCAAGACACTAAATCACCGTATCCTCGGGGGCGGAGAAAGAGATCACAAAGAGAAAAAGGGAAAGGGAACGATAATATACCCTATTTTGCACAAGTCCGAAGGAAATGGGATGGTTGAGCTGACACCATCCCGGTATGGGCAGCGCAAAAAAGTGAATTGACAGGGGAGATCAGAGGGGAGGGTGGAAAGCAGGCGGACAAAAGGGTCAAAAAAAAAAAGTTGCGCAAAAGGAATGACCCCGTAAACAAAAGGGTGACAAAGGTGGAAGCAGGGACCAACAAAAAGTTTGAATGTTCAGGGAGGAAACAGCAGTGAAAGGTGAAGTGTCCAAAAAAAAAAAGAGGAACTTTGAGGGGCCTAGAAAGAAAAGGGGGTGACAAACACCGGTAGGTTTGGTGGTAGGGGGGGGTCGCAAAGAAGACTAGATACGGGCGACAAAATAGGAAGCCTGAAAGACAGGGTGAAAAAGGAAAAATGTTTGTGCAAGTAAGCGGGTAGAGGGAAGGCACAGAAGAACTGGACCCTGAGGATGGGGGCAGAACAAGGAGTTATTGACAAAAAAAGAACCCAATGTTATGCGGGGGCAAAAGGGTCAGAAAAAGGAAAAGAAAAGGGGATGTGCCAGAGCCGGACAAAGGAGGGGAAATAAAGGAAAGAATCCACGCCAGTTGTGCGGGGGAAAATCTTCTCTTCAAAAGCAGAAACACTAAACCCGACACAGGTGAAAAGTAAGGAAGAGAGAGTAAAAAAAGTATGAAATACGACCCGCCAAGCATGACGTAGGAGAATGTAACGGGGGGAAGGAAAGGAACGGAGGAAGGAAGTGGTGACAACAATCCATGCTGGTCAAGGGTGAACCACACTTAGCAATATAAACAAAAAGGGAGTTAGGGGCGCAAACCAAAGGAAACGACAAAGGGATAAAAACGATAAAAAGGTAATGTTGGGAGGTTGGAGGGGAACGGACGGTTGACTTGAATAAGAGAGCAGAAGGGGGGGTTTCCCCGAAACGAGGCTGCCCTTGAAAACAGGTCGACATCATGGGGGGAGACTCAACCCCAGGGAGCCGCGCAAAAGCCAAAAACTGGGGACGGAAGACAGCGAGGCAGGAAGTAGTACGGTGTATGGTCCCCGCAGACCCACGCCAAAAGGACGCCAGTGCAGACCGAATAGGGGGTCGGAGTGCAACAACCACCCTTGTGAGTGAAGGGGCTCATGTACAAAAAAACCGGGCCAGGGGAACAAAACGATGGCCAAATGTAAAAATTTTGGCAGATGCACCAAGATTGCGGAGGCGTTTGAGACTCAGGAAGCAAAGAAGCGGCATAAAAAAAAAAAGAAAGGGGACAAAGACCGATCGCCTAGGAAAACATGGAATCTACACACATTTGGAGAACAAGAGGACTGCGACATTGCCGTGGTTGACTAGTACAAAGTATTCACTGGCCTCGGACCGATAAGAAGAAATAAAACAGAAAAAAGGGAAAAGGAGAAGCAGAGGAGGACGCGTGGGCAGGAAAAAAAAAGTGAAGAAAAACACGAAAGAGAAGCAGAAGTGGCGAGAAAATGGACAAAGAGGAATCTGGGAGGGGAAAAATTGCAGAGCAAAAAAAAAGTTGGATCGCTCCAGACACGGTTCGACCACGACGTAAAAGCCGGAACAAGAAAGGAAGTTAAGTCATGAAAAATGCGGGGCGTGCAGAATATGCTGGTTTCAGGCCCGGCACATGGAAGGCCCCGAGGGAAAACGACGGGGAGGCGACAACTTGACCGGGTGCTTACATCTAGAGACTAGCAAATACGTACTGGAACGGGGGGTCGGACACCACGAAGGAAAAACCAAGGGAATCAGATAATCAAATTTTGGCCCCCGGCGGAATTAAAAACCAAATGCTGGCAAAATTCAAAACAAAAGGAAAAAGGAAGCCGACCCAATGAAAACCCCTATGAGGCGGCGCCGGGGGAAAACCATGGGGACAAAGTAAGGCAGACGCAAAACGAATACTCAAAACAATGGCAGAGGGGAGGCGGGGTTGTAGAGAGGAAGCAAAAGCCCAACCTTACAAGGCGACTGGAGGATTCAGGAAAAGGGAAGTGGACCACGAATAAAAAGTGACTTGACGTAAAAAAAGGGGACAATTTCTCTCAAGAGCTGCTGGACGGTGGACAACACTTGAGGGAGATGCAGGTGGTACGATATATCGGGGACCGGGGAGAAAATTTTTGACAAAGCCGGGGCAACTGTTACCCACTAAAACGGCAAAACTGGGAAAAGGTGGTATTGCAACGGGGATGAACTCACAATAGGGCAAAAAAGCTTGGAAAGTACCAAAAGGGAGTTTGGTGAAGGGGTTGCGAAAAAGACGGTCAAAGAAGAAAAAAAAGGAGAACCACATGAATCTAAGCTCGGAACCAGAAGTCGAGGGCGAGGACTGCGGCTGAAATTTCAAATGATGCAAGGAAACAAAGGTTTTGTCACGTTTGAACAAAAAATTGGGGCAAGCTTCACCAAGAGAACAGAAAAGGTGTAGAAATATAGGGGGAGATACACAAAAATAAACATAAAACGCAATGAGGGAGGTGGTGAACCAACTTGTCTCGTGGGGGGGTGAATAAACCAAAAAAAACCGGCGAAAAGAAATGCAAGCCAAACCAAAAAAATGGAGACGACAAAAAGAAATATGTCCAAAAATCACCAAAAGGGGGTTCCACAAAGGGGGCAACTTTCCCCTAACGGGGGTGGGGACGGGGGTGGGACGGAGGTGCGAAGGAGCACCCTTTTTCCACCAAAGCCTTGGCCGGCGTAACCCAATGTAAAAAAGAGTAAACCAAGCGGGAAAGAATGGGTTTGAGTTCAGAAAGTAGAGACAAGTGTGGGGGTTGAAAGAACACAAACAGAAACCTAGAAGGGGGTGAAATGAACAAAGAGGGAATAGAAAAAATGGAAATTGGTTAGATTGCATTCGCAGTCAGGTCAAACCCAGGAATTGACGGGGGGATGAGTATGATAAGGAATGTAGCCTTTGTCCACATCAGGAACTAGGAGGGGTGATGAGGAAAAGGCAGGCCCGGGTTGACTACAAGGACAAATAAGGTACACAAAAAAGACGAAAAGGGAGTAAGCTTTTTCTGGGAAATGGGGGGACCCAGTAAAAAAGGAAGGGGCAATGTTGGGGGCGTGCACGGCAATGGGAAAACAAAGAAGGCAAAGAACGGCTGAATTTTCAAAAGGGCAAAGGTGAAAAGTCAGCAAAAACCCCGAAGTCGAAAGACAAAAATAGGAAGGAGGCTTGAGGGGAAAAAGTAAATCAGCGGATAAGGAGGTCCGTCGGAAAAAAAGAAACGCCTGGGAAAGGTCCAACAACATCCTTGCGCAGGTGAGGCCATCTACAGTCCCGGGGGAAAAAGGGGGGGGGGGAAAGAGTGTATGCTTGGTGGACAAAATGAAAAGCAGCAGCGAACCTGATAAAAGAGCTCACAGGGAAAACAATGGGGAAAAAGGCAAGTAGTAAACTAGCAGAAGTTAACGCCCTGTCAAAACAACGCCAAGAAGACAAAGGACGAAAACAAAACTTTCCCGTTACACTATCGCCCAATAGGACAACACACAGGTAGGGAGGGGTCTGGTAAGGGGAAAAAAAAAGGAGGCAGTCCAAACAAAGCCACTGCTGGGCATAAGGGAATGTCCCCGGCGCAGATCCGGAAGGGGAATTTTATAAGACGTGTTGGAGGGGGGAGGGGTGAAAAAAAAAAAATAGAGTTTATTCTAAAAAATCAATGTGATATTACCGCCAGAGGTTTTGGGATGGGGACAGGAAAAGGGAAAAAAGTGGAACGCACATGGCAGTCAGCATCCAGTAAAGGGGAAATTTCAGCGCATGACAGGGTGTGTCGGAACAACCAGGTGGAAAACACTCTAGCCCAAGGGGGGTCAGCGCAGAAACGCCCATAATAAAAAGAGCCCGATGAAAAACAGAAATCACTCACGAAAAAAATAACGAAGGAAGGGAAGGCAAAAAAGGGTGAAAAGGGGAGAAGGGGGAAGCGGAAAACCAAATCTCAGAGAATGAAAACCCAAACGGGTGAAGGGGGGGGAACCCGCTGGGTAAAATAGGAAGGGGTAACACTGAGCGTGCGAAAATACAAAAAAATAACAAGAAGAAACAGGATTGGCAAACTTGCGCTAGCGCGGTGTAAGGTGGTAAGACATACGTACCGACCGCCCCGAAAGGGAGTGAAAAAGTGGGGGATTCCTTCGAAACAAAAAAAAACCAAAAAAAAAACCAAAAAACCCGTACAACCGGGACTGGACATCACGTGTTTGGGGAAAAAGATGGGGGACGGAAAAAGGTGGGACTTGTCGGGAAGGGCACGTTGGAGGGGGGGTGTGCCAGGGGAAAGAAAAGTGGGGTTGAAAAAAGGAGGAGGTTGGATAGGGGAAGAACACGAGAAGTTTAAGTCGCCGGAAAAAACAAGAAGACAATTTTAACTGAAAGGGGAGGGCTTGACCTATCGGAAGATGGCGAAAATTGAACGCCAGTGGACACATAGGTACCAATAGGGGGGCGGGACAAAAAAAATTGTAGGACATGTCCAAAAACCATTGTTATAGGGGGACAGGTGAGGCAAGAAAAAAAGCTATGAGAAGTGCCATCTTGCACAGGGGGACTCAAGGGGAAGACCACGCGAAAGTTTTTTGGCTGATGGAGTACAAAAAAACAAAATAGAGACGGCGCCCAATGCGAACCGCGGAAAAAAGAAAAAAAGTAGGTACATGTCTCGGAAGAGACGAAAGACTGCCGGATGAATTGTAAAAGTGGGGGGTGGAAAAAGGGAAGTGTGAGCGCCAGTCATCGTTTGAAAAGTGGATGCCATTCTTGGGGGGCACTGATCAAAAAGTAGGAAAAAGAGGGAGAAAACCCAGAAGAGCCAGGGGGGGAGTGGGCGGGACCCAAAAGGAGGGCACTGGTTTGGTGAGTTGCAAAAAAAGGGAAAGAAAAGAAAAGGGGTTCCCGCGCGACACATGTCATCTGTCGCCGGGAAGGACCAGAAAAAAAAAACCTGGGGGATCACATCAGGAGCGGTGGGCAGGAGTTCCAAAAAAGGAAAAAAGGGGAGTCTGAAGCATTACTCCACAGAGAAAAGGGGGGAGATATACAGAAGACATAAAAACAGAGACAGTGCAAACAAAAGCGGTGGACGTCGCTCGGCAATGTAAGCAAGGGGGGAAGGTACTCGAGGACCATGTTCACGAAATTGGCAACATGATGCCGTCCAAAATGGGAAAAACGGGACGGATTCCGCGGGAAAAAAAAGAGCAGACGAGAAAAAAATGAATAAGGAACGCTGTGGGAAAACAAATCAGGGAAAGGGGGCATGGCCAATTGAAAATATGTAAAGAGGACGCTCGGGTGGGAGGGGGGGAGTAACGGGGACAGGAGGGGCAGACGTCCTA